>Ga0209474_10000033_pt1 | contig 151159 bp, 127 predicted proteins | sample GraSoiAngelo_145_FD_185902 | JGI IMG/M metagenome (GOLD analysis project Ga0209474, IMG submission 185902) | Grasslands soil microbial communities from the Angelo Coastal Reserve, California, USA - 14_1009_05_20cm (SPAdes) (version 2) | ecosystem: Environmental > Terrestrial > Soil >... | reverse complement strand
CGACGCGCTGAACGCGCTCGATGCGCCGGCGGCCGCGCGCGAGCTGCGGCGCTGTTGCGGGTCGACCAGGTGGGCGGACAGAATGACGGCCGCGCGGCCGTTCGACAGCGCCGATGCAATCTTGGAAACAGGGGACCGCGTCTGGCGGTCGCTCGATCGCGCGGACTGGCTCGAAGCGTTTGCAGCGCATCCGCGGATCGGTGACTCGGAGGCGGGAGAGGCTGGAGGGGCAGGAAGGGCGGGAGAGGCGGGAAGGGCGGGAGGGGCCGCACACGGTGATTGGTCAGCCGGTGAGCAGGCGGGTGTCGCGACCGCGACGTCAACGATTCGGCAGCGCCTCGCCGCCGCGAACCGCGAGTACGAAGCGCGCTTCGGCTACATCTTCATCGTCTGCGCTACTGGCAAGAGCGCGGACGAGATGCTCGCGACGCTCGAGCAGCGGCTCAAGAACGGCCCGGACGCGGAACTGCGCATCGCAGCCGAAGAGCAGCGCAAGATCACGCAGCTGCGGCTGTCGAGGCTTCTGAACGATCGATCAAGATCCGGAGCGTAAGCGACGGCAGCGCGTGGGGTGGAACCCCACGCGAAATAAGAAAATGATCACTAGCCACGTACTCGATCTGTCTCAAGGCGGACCCGCCGTAGGCATGACGGTGATTCTCGAGATCCGGCAGGGCAGCGAGTGGGCGCCCGTCGGCCGCGCTGCGACCGACGAGAAGGGGCGTGTAGCGACGTTGACCGAAGGGTTGAAGGTCGTGCCCGGCACGTACCGCCTGACGTTCGATCTCGCGAACTATCACGCGGAGCACGGCGTCGAATGGTCGCTGTTTCCCGAGGCCAAGATCGCGTTCAACGTGCGCGACAGCGACGAGCACTATCACATCCCGCTGCTCATCAGTCCTTTCGGATACAGCACGTACAGAGGAACGTGAAATCTGCATTTATGCCTCTGAGCTGGAACCGCTACGGCAAATCGCGCGTGCGGCTGGTGAAGATCAAGCGCGCCGCCGCCCAGCACGAGCTCGTCGATCTCACCATCGACGTCCAGCTCGAAGGCGCGTTCGAGAAGGTCTACATCGATGGCGACAACTCCGCGTGCCATGCGACCGATACGATGAAGAACACCGTGTACGCGTTGGCGCGGCAGGATCCGATCGATCACGTGGAGCAGTTCGCGCTGCGGCTCGCGGATCATTACATCGTCAAACCGGCGGTCACCCGGGTCCGCGTCGCCGCGACTGAACATCCGTGGACGCGTCTGCGGTCGCATGCCTTCGTGCAGGCTGGCGGTGAGAACTGGACCGCGCTGGTCACGCGCGACGCACAAGGCGCGGAGATCGTTTCCGGGCTCACGAACCTTGTCGTGCTGAAGACGACCGATTCGGCGTTCTGCGGGTTTCCGCGCGATCGGTACACAACGCTGCCGGACGCGGGGGAGCGGATTCTGGCGACGTCGATCACCGCCTCGTGGACGTATCGATCGAGCGAGGTCGATTTTTCCGCGCGGGAGCGCATCCGCGCGGCGCTCCTCGATACGTTCGCGGCGCATGTCAGCCGATCGGTCCAGCACACGCTGTATGCAATGGGCGAGGCCGCGCTGTCAGCCTGCGCCGACATCGCGGCCATCACGCTCGCGCTGCCGAACCGCCACCACCTGCTCGTCGATCTGAAGCCGTTCGGCCTCGACAACCCGAGCGAGATTTTCGTCGCCACGGAGCAGCCTTTTGGTTTAATTGAAGCGACGGTCACGCGCACCAAGGACTGAGGACCACGGGACCAGGGGCGGACCAGGAAACCAACAACCAGGGACCAAGGACCAGCAGATCATGGATTTGTCGACCACCTTCACCGGCCTGCGCTTCAGGAACCCGTTCCTTCTCTCGTCGGCGCCGCCGACCGAGTCGGAGTCGAACATCCTCCGCGCGTTCGATGCGGGATGGGGCGGTGTGGTCACCAAGACGATTGGCCTGCATCCGGTCGTCAACGTCGTGGGACCAAAGACGAAGTTCCTGCGCGCCGACGCCGACTCTCCGCGCCTGTCGATGAAGAAACGGCCGGGCGCCGCGCTTCACTCGTCGTGGAACTGGGAGCTCATTTCCGACAAGACGCTCGACTGGTGGGTGCCGCGCCTCGGACGGATCAAGAAGGGACATCCGGAGCACATGCTCGTCGCGTCGATCATGGCGGGATCGGGCAACGACATCGAGCTGCGTCATTGGCAGGAGCTGGCGATCGCGTGTCAGGAGCAGGGGTGCGATGCGCTCGAGCTGAATCTCTCGTGTCCGCACATGGATCGTCCGGACATGGGTTCGAACGTCGGCAAGGACAAGGAGCTCGTCTCGATCGTCACGCAGGTCGTCAAGCAGGTTGCCACGATTCCGGTATGGGCGAAGCTCACGCCCTCGACGACCGACATCGTCGTCGAAGCGCGCGGCGCGTTCCTCGGCGGCGCCGACGCGATCTCCTCGTCGAACACGTTCACGTCGCTGCCGGTCGTGGACGCCGACACGCTCGAGTTCGAGATCAACGTCGACGGCCTCGTCTCGACCGGCGGTCTCGGCGGTCCCGCAATCCTGCCGCTGTCGCTCGCGAAGATGTCGCAGCTCACGCAGGCGTTTCCCGACAAGAGCTTCTCGGGCATCGGCGGCATTTCGACGTTCGAGCACGCGCTGAACTACTTCCTGCTCGGATGCGGAACCGTACAGGTGTGCACCGCCGCGATGCTCGATCACGCCGTCGGTCCGACCATCATCCGCGAGCTCAATCAGGGGCTCACGCGCTTCCTGGAGAAGAACGCCGACAAAGGGTGGAAGAGCGTCGGCGATCTCGTCGGCATCCGCCGCGATCGCGTCGTCGCGCAGTCCAAGATCCGGCGCCCGACGGAGAAGGATTATCGTGGCGGTTACGAAGCGGAGGGTTACGCGACGGCGGAGGAGCTCGGCGTGAAGAATTAGCGTCAGCCGCGCGTGCGCTTGCTCAAAATTTTGAGAAAAGACCGGCTGCGCAGCTCCTCGAGCGTCAGCCCGCTCATCTCGGTCGCCTCGCGCTCGCCGATTGCGCCGCAGTTCATCGCGCGCAGGAAATAATTCAGCAGTCCCTGCCCGGTCGCCGCGTCGTCGAACACGTCGCCGACGAGCGTCGCCTGCGCGGCTTTCTGGACGAAGTTCTTCAGCCGCTCAGACGCGGCGCCGAGACCCTCGAGGAAGAACGCGTAGACCGCCGCGTAGCGCGACGGCAGCTGCGCCGGATGCAGGTCCCATCCCTGATAGAAACCGTTCACGAGCGAGTGACGGATGTGCTCGGCGTGGAGGCGCCACGCGCGATGCACGACGTCGCGCGGCCCGATCGGCATCACGTTGGTCGCGCCGTCCGAGAGCCAGATGCCGGTGCCCGCGAGCGCAACCTGCATCGCGCGCTTCGCGAAATCGCACGCCGGGTGGAGCATGTGCTGATGCGCGGCGGTGATGCTGCACGCGGCGGTGTAGTCGTAGGTTCCGAAATGCGCCGCGACGATGCGACCGCCGCCTTCGGCGACGAAGCGGGGCAGCGCGGCGCTCCCGTCGGGCGCGACGATCGCCTGCGTCGTCTCCACCATCAGCTCGAAGCGGAGCGTCCCGGCGGCGAGCTCGCGCCAGTACTCGAACGCGTCGCACGCCGCCGCGAGCGCTGCCACCTGATCCGCCGACGTGACCTTCGGCAGCGTGACGACGAAGTTCGGCGGCAGGACGCCGCGCGTCCGTTCGAGCAGCCGCGTCAGGAAGAGGTCGAACGTGCGGAGGCTCCGGCGCTTCAGCTCGTCGTTCAACGGCTTGATGCGGATGCCGATCGACGGCGGCAGCGATCCGTTCGAGAGACCGGCGGCGACTTCGTTCGCCACGAGCTGCGCGAAGCCGTCCTCTTCGTGATCGGGGCGATTGCCGAATCCGTCCTCGAAGTCGATGCGAAAATCTTCGACCGGCTCCTGGGTCAGCTTGTCGATGACGCGGAGATAGATGCGGTCGGCGAGCGCCGGGTCGATGCCGAGCGCGGCCGCGAGGGTCGCGGCGTCGGGTGCGTGCTCCTGCAGCGATCGCAGCGCGTGCGAGCCGAGCTTCTGTGCCGCGTCCGCTTTGAACAAGTGGGCGCCGCCGTACACCGTGTGCACCGGCTGGCGCGCCGGCGAGTCGCCAGGAAACTGCTCCGAGATGCGCGCGTTGGCCTTGTCGATTGAGTCGAGGATGGCGGTCAGCGCGTTGTCCGGCAGCGACGTCTCGGGCATGCGCCGAGAAGTATAGCGAGCCTACGAGAGCACGAGGCGGAACGCTTTGCCCTTTGCCGTTCGGTATGCGGAGAATCCGCGGCGATCAAGCGTGAGCACGTCGAGCACGCCGAGATCGTCGGCAAGCAGCACCAGCGTGGCGTCGGCGAAATCCATCGGCGTATCGGCGTACTTCTCCATGAGGCGGGCGGCCGCCAGCACCTGCTCCGGATCCGCCGAAGGCGAGATCTGGATGCCGGATGCCACCAGCAGCTCGGCGAAAGCGGCCGGTCCGCCGGTGACCTATATAATCCTGCGCGAGAGTAAAAAATGAACGAGCGCCGCCTCGCCGACGGCCGCGTCGAGCTCGTCGACACGCGCAGGGTCGAAGCCAGCCCGCTCTACAACCACGATCTCGCGCCCGTGCCGCTCGCGCGGCGCAACTGGACGACGTACAACTACGCGGCGCTGTGGGTCAGCATGGCGCACTGCATTCCGACCTACATGCTCGCGTCCGGGCTGATGGCGTCGGGCATGGACTGGAAGCAGGCGCTCGTCACGATTCTGCTCGGCAACACGATCGTCCTCATTCCGATTCTGCTCAACTCGCACCCCGGCACGAAGTACGGCATTCCGTTTCCGGTGTTCGCGCGCGCCGCGTACGGCGCGTTCGGATCGAACGTGCCGGCGCTGATGCGCGCGCTGGTCGCGTGCGGCTGGTTCGGCATCCAGGCGTGGATCGGCGGCGAGGCTGTGAACACGTTCTTCAGGACGATCGTGCCCGGATGGCCCACGCTCCTCGGCGCGGGACTGCTCGGCCACTCCACGACCGAATGGCTCTCGTTCCTGCTGTTCTGGAGCCTGAACGTCTACATCATCTACCGCGGCATGGATCTCGTGCGCGAGGTGGAGAACTGGGCGGCGCCGTTCGTGCTCATGATGACGGCCGTCCTGCTCTGGTGGGCGGTCTCGCGCGCGAACGGTTTTGGACCGCTGCTCGCGCGGCCGGGAAAATTCCGGACGCTGGCCGAATTCTGGCCCGTCTTCGTTCCGTCGCTCACCGCGATGATCGGATTCTGGGCGACGCTGTCGCTGAACATGCCCGACTTCACGCGCTTCGGCCGCAGCCAGCGCGAGCAGGTCGTCGGTCAGGTCGTCGCGCTCCCGACGACCATGTCGCTGTTCGCGGCGATGGGGGTGATGATCACGAGCGCGACAGCCATCATCTTCGGCCAGGCGATCTGGGATCCGGTGCAGCTCGTCGGCCGGTTCACGTCGCCGGTCGTCGTCGCGGTCTCGATGTTCACGGTGGTCGTCGCTACCGTCGCGGTCAACATCGCCGCCAACGTCGTGTCGCCGGCCAACGATTTCGCCAACGCGTTCCCGCGGTTCATCAGCTTCAAGACCGGCGGCCTCATCGCCGGCATCCTCGGCATCGTCATTCAGCCGTGGAGGCTGCTCGCCGATCCGTCGGGCTACATCTACACGTGGCTGCTGGGATACTCGGGCGGGCTCGGGTCGATTGCCGGCGTGCTGATCGCCGACTACTGGATCCTGCGGCGCTGCGAGCTGCGGCTCGAGGATTTGTATCTCGCCGACGGCGCGTACAGCGGCTGGAACTGGCGGGCGATCGCGGCGACCGGGGTCGGATGCGCGCTCGCGTGGGGCGGTCTCGTGGTGCCCGCGATGAAGCCGCTCTACGACTACGCGTGGTTCGTCGGATTCTTCGCCGCCGGCGCGGCGCACCTGCTGTTCGCGTCACGCCGCGCGACGAGCTTCACGGGAGAAGCGGCGACGTACGCTGAAAACTGACCACGCACCGCACGAAACCACGAACAGCTTCAGGTAGTTTCGCGGCAAGGACCTTCCACTAGAACGATTCTGCAGCCGATCGCTCGCCCTCGCCGTCGGCGATGACCTGCGTGCGGCGGCCGGTCCGTTGTTCGATCGCGGTCATCGCCCGCCTGGCGTCGACGTCGCTGTCGAGCCGCAGCACGACGAACGGCTCGTCGGCGTTCGGCGTGCGGATCGACAGCCAATACCGATCGCCGCGAAACAGACGCAGGACGCCGCCGCCCGTGCGGCCGATCCGCATCGGACCGGCAGGCGTCTTCCACAGCGGATCGCGTCCTCGCGAATAGCCGATCGCCATCACGTGATCGTACGGCACCACGCGCAGCACGTCGTCGTCGTCGAGGGCGTGGATACTGATCCTGCCGTTCGCAAGGACGACCTGACATTCGCGCTCGCGCTGCCGGTCGCCATCGATGACCAGCGCCCTCGCCTCGAAGACGAATGGTCTCGGAAAGGCAGTGGCGGCGGGTCTGATCGACACCGGCGGCGCCGGCGCGGGCGCCTTTGCGGTGGCAGGCGCCGGATCCGGGACGGCCGGATCGGGCCGTTCAACTTTCGCAGGCGGCGCACCCTTCGCAGTCTGCGAAGGTTGCGCAGGCGGCGGTGCCATCGAGGGACGCGCCGGATGCGGCGATGGCGCCGGTGCGGGAAACATCGCCGGTTCCGGCGGCGGCGTCGCGTTCACGACGGGCCGCGCGACCGGGACGTCGTCGCTCGTGAGCGTCGGGGCGAGCGCGACATGTGACCATGCGACGAATCCGATGAGGGCCATCGCGCCCGCGGCGGAGGTGGCCGGCATCCATCTGCCGAACGGACCGCGACGGCTGGGAAGCACCGTCGTCGTGCGTGATTCGCGCGACTCGCGGACCGCCACCGCATCAGGTTCCGCGCTTGCGACGGTCAACGCCATCGTCGCCTCGTCGATGACTATTCCCGTCCGCGTGTGAAGCGCGTGGCGGAATTCTTCGGCCGTCTGAAAACGCTCGGCCGACGCCTTGGCGAGCGCCCGCCGCACCGTCTCCTCGCACCAGGCGGGAAGTCCTTCGCGATACACGCGCAGCGGCGCGGGCGCGTCCGCGATCTGTTTCTGCACCATCGCGACCGTCGTGTCGGCCTCGAACGGGAGCGCGCCGGTGAGCAGGCGATAGAAGACGACGCCGACCGCGTACAAATCGGCGCGGCCGTCGAGCCGATGACCGAGCACCTGCTCGGGCGCCATGTAGGCGGGCGTTCCCATCACGTGACCGCCGGCGGCCGCCTGCTCGGCCTCGCGCACGCGCGCGGTGCCGAAGTCCATCACCTTGATGCCGCCGCCGACCGTCACCATGATGTTGGCGGGCTTGATGTCGCAGTGCACGATGCCGGCGCGGTGCGCGTGCTCGAGCGCCGCGAGCACCTGATCGATCAGATACTCCGCATCGTCGAGCGGCAGCGCGCCGAGCCGATTGCAGAGTTGCTCCAGCGTCTCGCCGCGGACGAACTCCATCACCATCAGCAGATCGGCGTCGTGCCGGAACAGCTCGTACACCGTCGCGATGGCCGGGTGATTCAGTCTGGCGAGCGCGGTCGCCTCCGCGCGGAAGCGCGTGATGGTCTGCGCGTCGGCGAGCGCAGGATTCAGGACTTTGATCGCCACCTCGCGGTCGAGCGTTTCGTCGATCGCCTTGTAGACGATTCCCATGGCGCCGCGTCCGAGCGGCTCGACGATCCGGTACTGCGCGATGGTTCTGCCGATCATGATGCGATTTGGACGCGTCTATCCGCTGAGATGGAATTCCATCGTCAGCCCGTTCACCTGCAGGACGTCGCCGTCTTTCAGCTTGCAGCGTCCATCCAGCGGCTGGCTGTTGATCAGCGTCTTTCCGCTCATCAGCGTCGCCACGTACCCGTCGGCGCCGCGCGCGATCGCGACGGCAACCTTCGGTTTGAACCAGCCGTGCAGCCGCACGAGAGCGGTGTCGGAGCGGCCGATGAGCGACGTGTGCGCTTCGAGGCGGTACTCGGACGGCGTCGTATCGCCACCGACGACGCGCAGCACGCCGATCCGCGCCGGCGATCCGCCGGACGACGTCGCGAAAACGTCGGCGTCGCGCAGCATGGCCAGCAGCGCCTGGTGTTTCTTCGCGTCGAGGAAGATGGTGTCGCCCGGGTTCGACATCAACCCTTTCGCCGCGTCGCCGCCGGCGGGCGCGTCGCCCGACACGCGCTCGACCAGCAGCGTGTGCTTCCCGATCGCGATGACGTCGCCGCGACGCAGTGGCTGCCGGGTGACGCGCTTGTCGTTGACGAACGTGCCGTTGGTGCTTTCCAGGTCCTCGACGACGAGATCGTCGCCGTCGCGAAAGACACACGCGTGGTGACCCGAGACGGCGCCGTCGTCGATGATGATCGTGTTATCCGGACGCCGGCCGATGGTCGACATCGCGCCGACGACGTGATCCTTCAGCACCCGATTGTCAGACTTCAGGATGAGCCGCGGCATCGTGCCCTCCTCCGGGGCGTCGTTTCCAGCTGGTGGCAATCCGCTGCCACCAATTCCCCATCACTTCCACCACGACCACCGTGATGTTGTCGTCGCCGCCGCGGCGGTTCGCGGCGTCGATCAGGTAGTCGCAAATCCGCTGCGGCTCGCGCAATTGGCCGATCGCGTCGGCCACGGCGCGGTCCGGCAGCATGCGCGTCAACCCGTCGCTGCACAGCAGCAGGTAGTCGCCGGCCTTCAGCGGCACCTCGCTCACATCGACGGCGACCTCCGGTTCACGGCCGAGCGCGCGCACGAGCACGTGTTGAGGCTCGCCGAGCGCGTGATCGCGCGTGAGGCGCTCGAGATGATTGTCGTACCAGAGGTACGCGCGGCTGTCGCCCACGTGGGCGACGCTCGCGATCCGCTGCATGATCCAGGCGCCGACGGCCGTCGTTCCCATTTCGGCCTGTTCGGGATCGTGCTGCGCCTGGAGATAAATGAATTCGTTCGAGCGCCGCATCGCATCGGCCAGACGGCTCGTCTGCGGCAGCACGCCGCACGCGTTCGGCGCTCGCCCTTCAGCCCCTCGATCGGCGGCGTACAGGTGCTCCACGATCGTCTCGGCCGCGATCTGGCTCGCGATTTCTCCTGCCGGAGCGCCGCCCATGCCGTCGCAGACGACGAACAAGCCCTGATCGGCGCGCGCGATGTACACGTCCTCGTTCATGTCGCGGACGCGTCCCGAGTCCGTTCGCGCCCCCACTCGCAGCCGCATGCCGTCCCGAATAACAAAAGATGCGCCGCCGGGCCGATGTCGAGCTGGATCGCGTGTGTTGTCTATACGTTGCGGCCAACCGGCGGGGTATTCGGAGGAGACGTCGGGATGGCCGCTGCGGCAGGTACCGGCAGGTTCGTTACAAAATGGTATTCGCCAACGTGGATCACGCTTCTGTGTCGTCGCTCGCCGCGTGGGAGAACTTCTACGTGATCGTCGGATCTTCGGCGGCCGCGCTCACCGGGCTGCAATTCGTGGTGATGGCGCTGGTGGCGGAGACCAGGCGGCCCAGCTCCAGAGAAACGATCGATGCCTTCGGCACCCCGACGATCCTCCATTTTGCGTTCGTCCTGCTGCTCGCATCGATCGTGGCCGCGCCGTGGCCGACGCTGTCGAGCGCGGCGATCGCGATTGGCGCCTGTGGGCTGGTCGGTGTCGTGTACGTGTGCATCGTCATTCGCCGGACGCGCCGGCAATCGGGGTACGCGCCGGTGCTGGAAGACTGGATCTGGCACATCGTGCTGCCACTCGCGGCGTACGCCGCTCTCGCCGCGGCGGCCTTCGCGCTCACGCGGCACCCGCTGCCGTCGCTGTTCGTCGTTGGCGCGTCGTCGCTGCTGCTTCTCTTCGCCGGCATTCACAACGCGTGGGACACCGTGACATACGTCCTCCTCGATCAACAAGCCCCCGGGCGCGAGTAGTACGGTATCCTTCGCGGCGCGGATGGCCACTGAGCCCATCGTCACCACGACGCGAATGACCCGCGCGCAGCGCACCAACCAGCGCAACGCCGTTCTCGCCGGATTCCTCGGTTGGACCCTCGACGCCCTCGACTTCTTCCTCCTGACTCTCGTCATCGACGACGTCGCGAAGTCGTTCGGGCGCACGCGGCCCGACATCGCGTTCACGCTGACGGTGACGCTCGCGATGCGGCCGCTCGGCGCCATCATCTTCGGCATCATGGCGGACCGGCTCGGACGGCGGCTGCCGCTGATGATCAACGTCGTCTTCTACGCGGTCATCTCGGTGCTGTCCGGGCTCGCGCCGTCCTATCAGGTGTTCCTGCTGCTGCGGATGCTGTTCGGTATCGGCATGGGCGGTGAGTGGGGCGTCGGCGCGTCGCTTGCGCTCGAATCGGCGTCGCCGCGGCTGCGCGGCCTGCTGTCGGGCCTGCTGCAGGAAGGCTACGCGCTCGGCAACCTGCTGTCGGCGATCGCATTCCGGCTCGTGTACCCGTGGTTCAACGCGATGTATCCGGGGAACGGGTGGCGGCTGATGTTCTTCCTCGGCGGCCTCCCCGCGCTCCTGTCGCTTTTCATTCGCGCGCGCGTCAAGGAATCGGACGCGTGGCACGAGCACAAGACCGACTGGGCGACCTACCGGAAATCATTGCCGAACTACTGGCGCCGCTTCGCCTATCTCGTCGTGCTCATGACGATGATGAACTTCATGTCGCACGGCACGCAGGACATGTATCCGACGATGCTCGGGACGCTCGGCTACACCAAGGCGCGAATCGCCGACGTCACGATGCTGTCGGGCATCGGCGCGATTCTCGGCGGCCTCGCGTTCGGCTACTACTCCGATCGATCGGGACGGCGCCGCGCGATGCTGTCGGCCATTGTCTGCGCGCTCATCGTCGTGCCTTTCTGGATCGCGGGGCACAGCCCCTGGCGGATTCTGATCGGCGTCTTCCTGATGCAGTTCTTCGTTCAGGGCGCGTGGGGCGTGATACCGGCGCACATCAACGAGCTGTCGCCGAATCATCTGCGCGGGTTCTTCCCGGGCTTCGCGTATCAGCTGGGCGTCATGTTTGCCGCGAGCATCCCGTACGTCGAATCGGCGCTCGGCGAACGTTTCACGTACACGCAGGCGATGGGCGGCCTCGTCACCGTCGTCTTCATCGTCGGCTTCATCGTCACGGCGAGCGGCCCGGAGGCGAAGGGTGTCAGTTTCCGGAAGGCCGTGCATTGAGGGAAACGGAGAGAACAACGGTCAGTCGTGCGTCCAACCCACCACTTCGCGAATCGTCTGGCTCCTCGGGTAATCGGCGGCATGTCCGGCATCGAAGATCACATGGCGCTTGGCCGCGTACGGCTGAACAAACACGTCGGCGCCACGGCGGGTTGATCTTGAGACCGCGCTAGAATGCCGTCGCAGTGGATCTGCGCCAGCTCGAAATCCTCCAGGCCATCGCCGAGACCGGCTCCTTCACAGCGTGCGGGCGGAAGCTGCACGTCTCGCAGTCGGCTATCAGCCGTCAGATTCTCCTGCTCGAAGAGGAGCTCGGGGAGCCGCTGTTCCTGCGCGTCGGACGTCAGGTGCGGATGACGCCCGCGGCGGAGAGCCTGGTACAGCTCGGTCAGCGCGTGTTTCAGGACGTCCGCGAAACGGTGGGGACGATCACCGATCGCACGCGCGAGCTGCGCGGCACGCTGCGGCTGTCGGGCGGCATGACGGTCTGCCTCTATGTGTTTCCGCCGCTGCTCAAGCATCTGCGCCGCGTGCATCCGCATCTGGACGTGCGGCTGACGGTTGCGACCGCCGGTCGTTCGGTGCAGGAAATCCGCGCCGGACGCGTCGACGCGGGGCTGCTGACGCTGCCTGTCGAAGAATCGGATCTCGTCACCGTGCCGGTGCTGCGCGAGGAGCTGCTGCTCGTGACGACGCCGACGCATCCGCTGGCGAAGCGCCGCCGCGTGACGCCGAAGGATCTGGACGGGCAGCCGTTCGTCCTCTTCGAGCTCGGATCGGCGACGCGCAAGGTCATCGACACCTTCTTCGCCACCGAAAACATCGAGCCGACGATCGTGATGGACACCGAGAACGTCGAGATCATCAAAGCGATGGTGAAGTCGGGGCTCGGTGTGGGGATCGTGCCGTATCAGGCCATCGCGCGCGAGGTCAAAGCTGGGCAGTTCTACACGTCGAGAATCGAGGGGCACGAGCTGGTGCGCGAAACGGGCTGGGTCTACCCGCGGGCGAACCGCGTGCCGCGGATGATCCACGAGCTGCTGGCGTCGTTCGAGGCGATCCGCGGCCGGCTCCGCCTCGCGCCGCCGGCGCGGCGGTCGGCTGCCGTCCCGGCGCGCCATCCCATCACGAAATGAGATGGGTTGTATGACAACATTCTATTTTCGGTGTACCTTCGCGGCGTGTACCCTTGATTCCCTTGAAGTAGCCGGGAGGTTACATGGGTAACGAACGCGATCGCGTCATCTCCGTCACGCTGTCCGAAGCCGAATGGCAGGCCTTCGTGGCCCGCCAGCCGCAGCCGGTGCAGTGGCTCCGCGATCGGATTCGTGAAGAGATGACCGCCCAGGCACGCGAGACCCCCGAGAAGCTGCAGGTCGCCTAGCGCGGAAGCGCCAGCTCGAAGACTGTTCGTCCGGGACGGCTGACGACCGAGATTCGTCCGCCGTGCCGCTCGACAATCGCCTTCACAATCGACAACCCGAGCCCGCTGCCGTCCGAGGTTTCGCGCGCCGGCTGCGCTTTGTAGAAGCGGTCGAAGACGTGCGGCACGTGCTCGGGCGGAATGCCCGCCCCTTCGTCTTCGACGGCGATGACGATGGCCGGCGCGTCGCCGTGCGGCGTCGCGATTGGCGCGGCTGACGATCGCGAGGCAAGGCGAATCGTGCTGCCGCGCGGCGCGTACCGGATGGCGTTGGCCGCAAGATTCTGAATCGCCTGTTCGAGTCGGGGTCCGTCGCCGGTGATGGCGCCGGCGTCCGGCTCGATCGACGTGTACAGCGTGACGCCGGCCTGCTCGAGCCCGCGCTCGTGCCGCGCGGCGACGCGCGCGAACAGATCCTCGATCTTCACCGGTTCGCGCCGGAGCGTCCCGCCGCCGCCTTCGAGCGTCGCCAGATCGAGCAATTCCCCTATGAGGCGCTCGAGGCGCGCCGCCTCGTCGCCGATGATCCCGAGGTAGCGCGTCCTCGTCGTCCCGTCTAGCTGCAGCTCCGGCATCGTCAGCGTTTCGATGTAGCCGCGCACGGCGGTCACGGGTGTGTTCAGCTCGTGCGAGACGTCGGCGAGGAGCTGCCGGCGGACGCGATCGGACGCCGCGAGCGCTTCGGCGCGTGCCGCGAGATCGTCGGCCATGGTGTTGAACGCAGAGGCGACTGCCGCGATCTCGTCGCCGCCTTTGTCGGGCGCGCGCGCCGTGACGTCGCCGGATCCGAAGCGGCGCGCCGCGCTCTCGAGCGCGCGCAGCCGGCGGCGCGCGGGACCGAAGATCAGCACCGACGTCAGCACCGTTCCCACGATCAGCACGCCGCCGCCGACGAGCGCGAGCATCGGCGCGAAGCGGGACAGCAGGAACCCGAACGGCGCCTGCGGCGGAACGACGACGACGCCCAGCAGCTTGCCCTCGACGACGATGGGCGCAGGGCGGACGAACGCGACGCCGGCAGTATCGCGCTCGAACCGCTCGACGAAGCGATCGGGCTGCTGCCACCACTCCGGACGTTCGACGCGGGGTCCGCGCATCCGCGGTCCGTCGGTTCGCGGACCCTCGGGCCGCGGACCATCCGGACGCGGTCCATCGAATCGTGGATTGTCAGGGCGTGGTCCGTTGAACCACGGGTTGTCCGGACGCGCTCCATCGAACCGAGGGCCCTCCGGGCGCGGCCCGTCGAACCGCGGTCCGTCGGGACGCGGGCCTTCGGCGCGGAAGCGCGGCGGCGGCCCGTGCAGCCGCGCCCGCGCCATCGCCAGCAGCGGCTCTGGAAACGATCTGCTGCCGCTGGTAATCAGGCTGCCGTCAGCCATCATCACGAAGAACGGATGCGTGTAGTTCGCGTACTGATCGCGCACGTACTTCGCCAGATCGGCCTGCGGCTCGCGATCGAGCAGATTCGCCAGATCGAGGGCGACCGTCTGACCCAGACGCGCCGGCGACTGGCCCGGCAGCGATCGTCCGGATTGAGATACGGTCCAGACGAAGAGTACCGCCTGCACGACGAGCATCGCGGCGAGAAACGCAATCACGCCGAACGCGACTCGCCAGTACAGACTGCGGTACCACTTCATCCGCCTAAAAAATCCTAATCCCTAATCCCCAATCCCTAGTCACCACACCATCCCTGTCACAGTCTTTTCATTCCCGTCGCCGACAGCGGTCGAGATAATCGCTGGTGATGCTGACAGCGCCTGCCGACAGGAGGGGCGAATGAGCGCGGTGCGCGGAGTGATGTCCGTCGGAATGGTCGTGGCCCTCGTCACGCTCATCGGCGCGTGGCTGGCGGTCGAGAGCCGCGCGCAGACGGCCGACAAGCCGTCGATCGCCGGAGGATGGACGCTCAACGCCGATCAGAGCGATCGCCAGTCGGACCGCGACGGCGATCGGAGTGCCGGACGGCGCGACGACGGCGGCGGCGGCTACGGTCGGCGGGGAGGCGGCCGCCGCGGATTCGGCGGCGGCGGCTTTGGCGGCGGGCGCGGCGGCTACGGGCGCGGCACGCCTGAGAACGCCGAAGAGATGGCCCGTCGGCGCGACGCGATGCGCGACATCATCAACCCGCCGAATCATCTCGTCGTCACTCAGACCGATTCGATGGTCGTCATGACCGGTCCAGACGGCCGCACGACCCGGCTCTCGCCCGACGGCAAGAAGGTCAAGGATGAGAACACGGGAATCGAGCGGCGGACGAAATGGGATGCCGGCAAACTCGTGAGCGAGATCTCAGGCGCGGGCGGAATGAAACTGACCGAGACCTACGCGCTCGTGCCCGAGACCCATCAGCTGCGAATCAGCGTGCAGATCGAGGGCGGACGCGGCGGTCAGGCGCGAACGGTCACCGACGTCTACGATTCCGACGGGCGATAGCCGCGGACGATTAGTGCCGTCTCGCGGGAATTGCCGAGGTCGACCCGGCAGAGCCGTTGCCGTCGATGGCATCTTTCTTGGACCTCCGTTCGTATGCTGCTGCCACTCATCATTTCGGCCACGCTCAGCGCGGCGGCTGTTGCGGCCGACGCGCCCTCCATCTTCACGGCAACGCAAAGCTTCACGATCGTCGAAGCCAATCAGAACCGCGAGGACCAAAAGAAACCTGACGACCAGAAGCCTTCGGATCAGAAGCCTTCGGACCAGAAGGTTGAAGCCAAAGAGCCGCCGACGCCTCCACGCACCGGCATCAGGGCCCTCTTTGGAAATCTCGTCGAAGACGTGCAGCATCTGCCTTCGAAACAGAATCTCTATCTCACGATGATCGGCGGCGGACTCGCCGCGGCGGCGCATCCCGTCGATCAGACGTTCAACGAGCGGCTGCGCAGCCACTACGACGCGGTGAACACCGCATTCGCGCCGGCTAAGTATTTCGGGGACACGCCAGAGCAGGTGGTGCTGTCGCTGGGGACGTACGCCGTCGGACGGATTTTCGATCAGCCCAAGACGTCGCACCTGGGAATGGACCTGCTGCAGGCGCAGATTCTCACGGAGATGCTCGTTCAGCCGTTGAAGTTCGCGGCGCATCGGCAGCGCCCGGACGCGAGCAATTATCAATCGTTTCCATCCGGACACGCCGCAGTCACGTTCGCCGGCGCCACGGTCCTCGAACGCCATCTCGGATGGCGCAAGAGCCTTCTTGGCTACAGCATCGCATCCTACGTCGCGGCGTCGCGGCTGCACGACAACAGACACTACCTGAGCGACGTCGTCTTCGGCGCCGCCGTCGGCTCGATCGCCGGCCGCACCGTGGTGCATCACGCCGCAGACTACTGGGTATTTACGCCGGCTACCGTTCCTGGCGGGGGCGTCGTGATCCTCGCAAGCCGGATCACACCCTGACGCTTAACTTTCTTCTTCCTCGTCCTTCGTGGGCTTGCTGGTGGCGATGTCGTCGATATCGGGCGGCTGCTCTTCGCCGACATCGTCGACATCGTCGAGCGTGAAGGAACGGCCGGTGCTCTTGAGCGGGATCGGGCCACGCGGTTTTTCTACGTCGCGCTTCTTCGCCTTCTGACCACGCGAGGGTTTCGCATCGGGACCGAAGTTGCGGTTGCGCGCCGGCTGCGGAGCGGCAGTCGGATCGAATCGCGGTCCGCCGAATCCGCCTGGCCGCGGGCCGCCGAAGCCGCCCGGCCGCGGACCGCCCGGCGGCGGACCTCCGGGCCGCGGACCAAAACCGCCGGGGCGCGGACCGCCAGGACCGCGATCTTCGCGGGCGCGTGCCTCGCTGACGGCGAGCGGCCGGCCGTTGAAGACCTGACCGTTGAATTTCTGAATCGCCTGCTCGGCGTGCGCGCGATCGGCGAATTCGACGAACGCAAAGCCGCGCGGCCGTCCCGTTTCGCGATCGACCGGCAACACCACCTGTGACGGCGCTGCAACAGTGCCGAAGTAGCTTCGGAGGTCAGCTTCTGTGGTGCTGTAGGCGAGGTTTCCGACGAACAGGCGAACCGGCAATCGGGTCTCTCAGTGGCAAAAAACCTTACTCGAAGTCCCGCGATCCTGCAAGCAGGAGCTATAGTACCAGCGACTGGGAGAAAAACATGAGCGTCCGGCGTTCGATCCGCGCGTGGGCTTTCGCGTGCGTCATCGCATGCGCGGTCAGCGGAGGCGCGGCCGGCGGAGGACGCGCGTCGATCACGAGTCACGAGCTGCGCGAATGGCTGTCGTACATCGCGTCAGATGAGTTGGCGGGCCGCGCGGTGTTCAGCTCGGGATTCGGTCTCGCCGCCGCATATATATCGGCTACGCCGAAGGCGAGCTGGTGAGGAACGAGCCGGCGCGCGCCGCGCCAGCGCTCCAGGGCGTGTGACGGCCGCGCCGAGAGCGATCGGACCTGGATTCACGACTGGGCTTCATCCGGACTATCACGCGAACACCGTCGAGGTGTCGAAGATCGAATTCGACAAGCTCGCCCGGATCACGCAGCTGGTGTACGAGACCCGCGTGCGCATCGCCAACCTCGATCACGCGCCGGTACGCGACAACAAGGGACCGAGAGCCGGCAGGCACACGGAGTAGGCGGGCGGTCGAAAATCGGCAAAGATGTTGTCCGGTTTAGAATAGTACGTTATCGTATTAACATGCCGCAGGCGTTCGACCACGGTGCGCATCTCGCCCTGGCGCTCGAATACCTGCGCGCGTCGCCGTCGTTCGACGAGGCGGCGGCGCGCATGGAGTCGACGCTGAAGGCGAAGGCCGGCGCCGCCGGAGTCCCCGAGAAGTATCACCACACGGTCACGCTGTTCTGGATGCGGATGATCGCGCGGCTGATGGACGAGGAGCTGCCGCTCTCGTACTACTCTTCGGAGCGGCTGTCCAGCGATGCCGCTCGTCTCGGATGGCTCGAGCCGGACCTGAGGCCGCTCGATGACGAAGGCGACAGCTGCAACTGAAGTTTCTACCATGCCGCTACAACTGGTTCCCCACATCCATCGCGCGACGCACCGGATCGGGCTCTATCTCGCCGCGCTTCGCGAGCACGGGCTGTCGCAGGGCGAGTCGCACATCCTCGCGCAGCTCGCCGGCTCGGCGCCGGCGACGATCAGCGATCTGCACCGCGGCCTCGCGCACCAGCGCTCGACGCTGACGAGCATCCTCGATCGCCTCGTCGAGCGCGGCCTCGTGACCCGCGAGGTCGGGTCCGGCGACCGCCGCACGTTCGTCATCACGCCGACCGCGAAAGGGCGCACCGTGGCGCGTCAGGTCCACGCGCATCTCGTCGCGCTGGAGCGGGAGGTCGGCAAGCGCGTGTCGCCAGCCGACGTACGTGCCTTCCTGAAGGTGACGGCGGCGGTCGAGGACGCCGCGCACGAATTGACGCGGCGCTAAGGACACGCGGAGCACGACACGCGACTCAGGACGCTCCTCAGAACGTGAATCGGAACCCGAGCTGCGCGGTCCGCGGATTGAGGCGCCGAGGCCTTTCCACAGCTGCACGCTCGCGCTCGACGCGAACCAGCAGGGACGGCGCCGCGATGAGGAGGGTGAGGCCGTTACACACCCGCCTTTCGCGGCAAACCAGCGCTTTTCGCCAGATCGCGCAGGGCGTACGCCCCGAGCAACGGACCGGGCGCCAGCGTCAGAAACACCCATTGCCAGCCGACCACCTCCGCGGCTGCCGGCAGCAGCCGGATTGACGCCATCGTCAGGAGGAATCCGGCGCACGTCTGGACCGTCAACGCGGTGCCGACGTGGTCTCGCGGGCTGTATTGCGCCACGAGCGCGGACAACTGCGCCGAGTCGGCGACGATCGCGACGCCCCAGACCATGGCGAACAGCGCGAGCGCGACGATCGGCGCGTGAAACATGAACGCCGACGCGACGCAGCATGCCGCGCTCACAAGCATCGCCGAGCGCGCAATCCGCGCCTTGCCGACGCGATCGGCGATCGAACCGGCGGCGGCCGATCCAATGGCGCCGCTCGCGATGGTGAGGAACGCGATCGCCGACCCGCGGCGCGGCGTGGACGTCGCGGCGGCAAACGCCGCAATCCAGGTCCACATCGCATAGAGCTCCCACATGTGTCCCAGGTAGCCGAGCGTCGCCAGCCGCGTGCCGCGATCGGCGAAGACGCGGGCGATCGCCGCGGGGTCGAACGGTGCGCTGCTCGCAACGTACGGTCCGTCGCCGACCAGGGCGATGACGATGCCGCCGCCGCAGACCGCGAGCGCGGACGCGAAGAGCATCAACACGCGCCAGGGAATCGCCGCCGCCGCCGCCGCGAGCAGATGCGGGAACGCCGAGCCGACGGTGAGCGCGCCGATCAGCACGCCGAGCGCGGCGCCGCGTCGCTTTTCGAACCAGCCGGCGGCGACTTTCATGCCGGGCGGATACACCAGCGCAAGCGCGGCGCCCGTCACGAGGCGGAGCGCCACGAGCACGGCGACGCTCCCCGCCGCCGCCAGCCACGCGTTCGCGATCGCGCCGGCCACGCAGCCGATCCAGAACAGACGCCGCGGGTTCAGCACGTCGGGCAGGTTGAGCAGTGCCGAGACGAGCGTGCCGATCACGAACCCGCCCTGTACGGCCATCGTCAGCCAGGCGGTCTCCGCGGCCGTCAGGCGAAATTCCGCGACGATCGCGGCGTTGGCCGCCGTCGCGGAGAACCACAACGTCATGCCCAGAAACATCGCGAGCGAGAGCCACGCAAGCTGCATCTGTGGTGAACGCGTTGGCATCGGCAGTCGATGATTGCACAGAATGCCGACCGGCCATTGACAGCTTCGGGACGACGATGGCATCGTCGTCGAGGAGGTCGGGCCCCGCACAGTATGGGAAGCGTCATATGGGATCTCATCGCGTGTCTGCGGCGCTGCGCGAGCGGCTCGGCCATGAAGCGTCGCTTGGTCTCGTCGAACTGGTCGAATCGGACCGAACGGAATGGAGTGAACGGGTGCTGAGTATCGCTGTCGAGCGGTTCGAGCGTCGTCTGGCGGAAGAACTCGCCTCGCTGCGCGTAGCCGTCGTACGCGAGATGCACGAAGGCCGCGTCGACATGTTGAAGTGGGGCTTTCTGTTCTGGGTCGGCCAGGTGGCCGCATTCGCTGCCGTGCTTGCCTTCATGTTTCGGGTGACGGGCCGCTGAATCGTCCGCGTATAATCCGCGCGGGTTCATGAAGCAGTCACTGATCGCCGCGGCGCTCGCGATGGCGCTCGGCCAGACCACGGCGCCGCCGCGGCCGAACGTCGTCCTGATCGTCGCCGACGATCTCGGCTACGGCGATCTCGGCAGCTACGGCGCGCCGGACATCAAGACGCCGAATCTCGATACGCTGGCGCACGACGGCGTGCGCCTCACCGACTACTACGCGAACGCGCCGGTGTGCACGCCGACGCGCGCGGCGCTCATCACCGGCCGCTATCAGCAGCGCGTGCTGCTCGAACGTCCGCTCGACACGAATGCCGGCGCCGGGCTCGAGCAAGGCCTTCCAGTGACCGGCCGTTCTCTGCCGCAGCTCCTCAAGAACGCCGGATACGCGACCGCGCTCGTCGGCAAATGGCACCTCGGATTCAAGCCGGAGTACCACCCGAACCGCCACGGGTTCGACTATTTCTGGGGCTACCTGGCCGGCTACATCGATTGGTACACGCACGTCCGCGGCGACGGCGAGCCCGATCTATGGGAGAACGACCACGCCGTCACGCTCGACGGCTACTTCGAGCACGAGGTCACCAATCGCGCCGTGCGATTCATCACCGATCATGGCCGCGATCCGTTCTTCCTCGAGGTGGCGTACGGCTGGCCCCACTGGCCGTTTCAATCGCCTCATCACCCGTCTGTGGCAGTGCGCCGGAACAATTCGATGTTCCAGCAGGCCGCGGATCCCGATCCGCCGTCGCGAAAGGACTACGTCGACATCGTCGAGGACGCCGACGAAGGCGTCGGCCGGATTCTCGACGCGATCGATCGGCGGCAGCTCGCCCAAAATACGCTCGTCATCTTCATCAGCGACAACGGCGGCGAATGGCTGTCGCGCAACGCGCCGTACTTTCACCGCAAGGACACGCTATGGGAAGGCGGCATCCGCGTGCCGGCGATCCTGCGGTGGCCGGGCGTTCTGCCGCCGGCCGCGACATCGAATCAAGTCGCGATGACAATGGACCTCACGGCGACGATTCTGACAGCCGCGGGCGCCGACATTCGGAACGCGAAGCTCGAAGGGATCGACCTGCTGCCGCTGCTGGCGGGACGCACGGTCCGCGCGGAGCGCACGTTGTTCTGGCGCATCGCGATGAAAGATCGTCAGCAGCGTGCGGTCAGAAGAGGCAACTGGAAACTGTTGCTCGACGGCGGCCTCCAGATGTTGTTCGACGTCGCGCAGGATCCCGGCGAGCGCGACGACCGTGCCGCCGCGCATCCCGACATCGTCGCGAAGCTCAAGCCGCTGATTGAAGCGTGGGAAAAAGACGTGGACGCCGAAGCGGCGACGCTGTCAAAGAAGAACTAATCTCCAGCAACCAGCAACCAGCAATTACGGTTTAATCGTCGGCGCATCGCGCGCGAACGTCTTGTGGCACACGTTGCACGTCTGCGCGAGCGTGACGTACTTCTTGCGCACGCCTTCGTAGTCCGCCTTCTGCACGTTCCGCAGACCGAACAGCGCCGCGTTGGCGAGATCGGCGGCGGCCTGACGTGTCTCCGCCGTCGCGGCGCCCCAGCGTGGATCCTTCACCTCGTCACGGTTGCGGAAGAACAGCAGGTTCTGCATTTCCGCGAGGCGGATCGCCTTCTGATAGATGTTCGCCCACGCCTTGCGATCGGCCGGCGGCTTGACCATCGCTTCCTGGAGCTCGGCGTACGTGGATTTCAGAAACAGATCCATGAACTCGCCGTTGTCGACGACCGGCTCCGGCCGTCCGCTGATCGGCGCCTGGTCCGGCTGGAGTTGGACATTCCCGACAAAGGAAGAACACGCAACCAGCACAACTGTGATCGCGCGCGACAGAATTGTCATGGCGCGAAGTATAGTGCGAGCGGTTGAGCTTTTACGACCCGGTGATGAGGTCTACATTAGGGCGTGGAAGGTGCGCCTCATGAGCATGAGCATCGGCGAAGAACTTCGCGACGCGCGCATCGCACGCGGCCTGACAGTCGAGCAGGTATCGGCCCTGACCAAGATCAGCCCGCGGATCGTTCGCGCCATCGAAGCCGACGATCTGCAGCGCGTGCCCGGCGGCGTGTTCATCCGCGGCTTCCTGCGCATGTACGCGCGCGAAGTCGATCTCGATCCCGAGGACCTCGTGAAGCGGTTCAGGGCGCAGTTCGATCCGCTTGCCCCGGCCGCGGCACTCGACAGCGCGGATGAAGATCCGGAGCCGATCGATACGGCCTCGCACTCCACGGATCTCGGTCAACTTGCGGCGATTGCGTTGATCGTGATCGCGTCCGCCGCCTACCTCGGCGTCCACCGTACAAATGATGCCGCGCCGGTGCGCCCCTCGCTGCCGCGCGCCGACGTGGCAGTGGCGACCGCCGGCTTCGAGGCGGCGCCTCGTCCAGTTGCGCTCGAATCGCCTGAGCTGAGCATCGATCTCAGCGCTACCGGGCCATGCTGGGTCGAAGCGACCGCCGACGGCGTTGGGCGCGTCCACCGGCTGATGGACGCCGGCGATCGTGCGACCGTCAAGGCACAGCACGAAGTGACGCTGCGTGCCGGCGATGCGGCGGCGCTGGCTTTCTCGGTGAACGGTGCGCCCGGCCGGCCGCTCGGTGAGCCCGGCCGCGTCGTGACCGTGCGGATCACCGCGGAGAACTATCGTGCCTTCGTCGCGCGATAAGCGATAATCGCGTCGCAGTCGTTGGTCGTACTAAGAAGAGGTTGCATGTCCGACCGGAAGTTGATCGGCCAGAACTACACGACGCCCGATCTCGTCGCGAAGGTCACCGGCCGCGCGAAGTACGCCGAAGACTATCGCGCCGACGGCATGCTGTTCGCCAAGCTGCTTCTGAGTCCGATGCCGCATGCGCGCGTGCGCCACATCGATACGCGCGCCGCGCTCGCTCTGCCCGGCGTCAAGGCGATCGCGACCGCCGATGATTTGCCCGACCTGCGAGGCGCGGAGCGCGCGCTGACCAGCGAGCCACTCTATCAAGGCGAGCCGATTCTCGCCGTTGCCGCAGTCGACGAGGCGACCGCCGCCGAAGCGATCGAACGCATCACGCTCGACCTCGAACCGCTGCCGTTCGTCATCGATCCGATGGAGAGCCTCCGTCCGAACGGAGCGAACGGCCGGCTCGAAGGCAACGTGTGGTTTCCAGCGGAGGGCGGGGCGCCAGCGGCCGGCGGATCGCCTCCGCGCCCGAAGCTGCAGACCCTGAAATGGACCGATCAGGATTTCGCGGACGCGCCTGAAGGCGCTCTGCCGATCGGCAAAGCGCCTGAGGAATGGTCGTACGGCGATCTCGATGCGGGATTCAGGGATGCCGCTCTCGTCGTCGACGAAACGTTCGTCGTCCAATCCACCGGCCATCAGCCGATGGAATCGCGGTCGGCGATGGCGTACTGGCAGAACGGCAAGCTGTATCTGCACGGCTCGACGCAGAGCGTCGTTCGCACCGTCGATCCGCTGGCGTCGTGGCTCGGCATCGATGCCAAAGACATCGTGCTCATCAGCGAGTACTGCGGCGGCGGATTCGGCAGCAAGGGCGCCGGCGCGATTTCAATGGTCATCCCGGCGGTGCTCGCGAAGAAGACTGGTGCGCCGGTCATGATGCGCATCAGCCGGGAGGAAGAGCACTACATCGGCCGCGCGCGAACCGGCATGACCGGCCGCGCGCGCGTCGCGTTCCGGAAAGACGGCCGCATCACCGCGCTCGATCTGTTCATCGTCGAAGACAACGGACCGTACGGACCGATGGGCGATCACCGGTCCGCGGGAAACGCGGCCTCGCTCATCTGGCAGCCGATCGGGATGCGGTGGCGCGGCGTCGCGGTCATCACCAATACACCGCCCCGCTCGCAGCAGCGCTCGCCCGGTCCAATGCAGGCCAACGCGATCATGGAGCCGATTGTCACGAAGGCGGCCAGGAAGCTCGGGCTCGATCAGGTTGCGATCCGCCGCATCAACTCGCCCGAAGGCAAGGCGCCGTACGGCGCGCCGCGATCCAACGGACAGCGCGGACATGTGACGAGCGCGTTCGTGAAGCAGGCATTCGACCGCGGCGTCGAGCTGTTCAAGTGGGACGAGCGGAAAGCACGCGCCGGGAAGCGCGTCGGCTCCAAGGTGCGCGGCCTTGGTGTGGCGGTCGGACCGCACGGAGCCGGGTCGATCGGATACGACGGGCTCATGACGATCCGGCCCGACGGCAAGCTCTACGTTCAGTCGGGTGTCGGCAACCTTGGCACGCATTCGACGATCGATCTCGCACGGGTCGCCGGCGAGGTGCTCGCCATGCCGTGGGACAAGGTGGTCGTCAACTGGGGCAACACCGGCAAGGGACTGCCGTGGAGCTGCATGTCGGTCGGCAGCCAGACGACGCACGCGATGACGCGTGCGAACATGGCGGGGGCGAGCGATGCGCGCCGCAAGCTGCAGGAGATCGCGGCGAAGGATCTGGGCGGCTCGCCGACCGACTACGACGTCGCGAACGAGCGGGTGTACCACCGCGGCAGTTCTTCACGCGGGTTGACGTTCGCGCAGGCGGCGAACCGCGCCATCGAGCTCGGCGGAAAGTACGACGGTCACGAGCTGCCGGACGATATTCATCCCTTCACCAGGCGCTCGGCGGGATGGCTGACCGGTCTCGGGCTGATGGGCGTCGCCAAGGATAACTACCCGCATGACGGCGACACCTGGTCGTTCGTCGTCGGATTCGCGGAGGTGGAAGTCGACGTCGAGACCGGCCAAACGAAGCTGATCGATTACCTCGCGGTCGCCGACGTCGGCATTGCCGTCAACCCGCGCAGCCTGCACGGACAGATTCTGGGCGGCGTCAACCTTGGCGTCGGCCACGCGCTGACGCAGCGCTGGGTCTACGATCAGCAGTACGGCGTGCCGCTGGCGAAGCGCTTCCATCACAACCGCCCGCTGACGATTCTCGACATCCCGTCGACGATGCACACGGCCGTCGTCGGCCTCGCAGATCCGGAAACGCCGGTTGGCGCCCGCGGCGTCGGCGAGCCGCCGGTTGGCGCCGGATACGGCTCCGTTCTGAACGCGATCGCGGACGCGGTTGGCGAGGACGCGTTTCGACGCGCGCCGGTGACCGCCGACATCGTGCTCATGACGCTCGAGCACGGCCGCCGCATGCACGAGATGACGGCGCATATTTAGCCCATCGAACAACCGCGGAGCTCGCAGAGAAAAGGATTTCGCTACAATATTCCCCACCTCGTGACGCGCCCGCTTCTCATCATCTTCCTTACGATCTTCGTGAACCTCGTCGGCTTCGGAATCATCATTCCGCTGCTGCCGTTCTACGCCGAGACGTTCGGCGCCTCACCAACCGTCATCGGTCTGCTCTTCGCCGTCTTTTCCCTGTGCCAGCTCGCGGCGGCGCCCGCGCTCGGCGATATCTCGGATCACCACGGACGACGGCCGGTGCTCGTCTTCAGTCTCCTCGGCACCGTGATCAGCTTCGTGATGCTAGCCGTCGCGCACAGCGTGGCGATGCTGTTCGCGGCGCGCATCGTCGACGGGCTGTCGGGCGGCAACATCTCGACGGCGCGCGCGTATGTGGCCGACGTGACCGAGCCGAAGGATCGCGCGCGCGCGTACGGACTGATCGGCGCGGCATTCGGCCTCGGTTTCATCCTGGGGCCCGCGCTCAGCGGCGTGCTGGCGAAGATCAGCTACACAGCGCCTATCTGGGCCGCCGCCGCCGTCACGCTCGTCGCGACGGTCATGGCCTGGGCGTGGCTGCCGGAGACCGTCCACCGCGCACACGCCGGAACGGGCAATCCCTTCCGGTATCTGCCGGCGCTGCTGCACCGGCCGCTTGTGCGGCGGGTGCTGCTGATCGATTTCACGTACTGGTTCGCGTTCGCGGTCTTTCAGACCACCTTCGCGCTGTTCGCGGCCCGCCGGTTCGGCTTCGACGTCTCGCGGACCGGCTACTTCTTCGCGGGTTTCGGAATCCTCGGCGCGATCATCCAGGGCGGCTTCATCCGGCCGATCGTGCGCGCGATCGGCGACAAACCGACCTTCATCCTGGGCCTCGTCTGCGGCGCCGTCGGACTCGTGTCGGCCACGCTCGCGCATTCGGTCGCGGCCTTCGCGCTCGCGCTCGTGCCGCTCGCCTTCGGCATCGGTTTCGGCCACCCGACGGTGTCGAGCCTCGTCAGCCTCGTGGCGCGCGGCGACGAGCAGGGACGCGTGCAGGGCGCCGCGAGCGCAGTGGAAAGTCTTGGCCGTACCGTCGGTCCGATATGGGGGAACAGCTCGCTCGAGCGATTCAGTGAATCGACTCCCTACATCTCAGCGGCCGCGATCCTCCTGCTCACCTTGCTGCTTACCGTTGGTTTCCACATCACCGATCACGAATCGGCGGCCACTGCGACGGCCCAATGATGTCGAGAATGCTCGAGTTCCTTTAATGGGGACGCACGAGGCCGAGGAGACTGCGCAGGCCGTTCAGGGCTTGAATCATCGTCGCGATCAGCGACGAGTTGCCGGCGTCGCGCGGAAAAATCTGACCCACCGTCAGTTCGAGGCGGCTGATCAATTCTTCTGCTTTCTGGCGTTCCTGATCGGTCACGGGTTCCTCCTGACCACAACCATATCAAATCATGGGCGGGCCTCCTCAGCTCAAACCGCGGACGCGCGTGCGCTGGATGTCCGACGCGTCAGGCGGCGCGCCCGCGCCCGAACATGTCGAACAGTCGCAGCCGGCCGCCGAGCACACGTTCGCGCCGTTGTTCGGCCTCGAGAATGCGCGCGCGCGCGATCAGCAGATCGGTCAGCGCCAGCATGCCCACCAGCGTCCCGTCGCGGCGCGCGATGACCGGCAGCCGAGTGAGACCCGTTTCCGCCATGCGAAACACGATGACGCGCAGCGGCTCGTCCTCGTATGCGACGACCGGTTGATGTTCGATCACGTCGCGCAGGTGCCGGGGCGTCCCGTCGGCCGCGTTCAACCATTGGCGCAGTCCGCTGCGCGTGACGACGCCGACCAGGCGTCGGCCGGCGTCGACGACGGGAAACAGCCGCTGCCGTTGCCGCTCGGTCTTCCCGCCGCCGAGCGCGGCGGCGACGACATCGGACGAGGCGTCGGCGGCGAGGGCGACGAAAGATGTGCGCACGACCTCGCGCGCGAAGATGATTTCGAGCGGATCGATGGCGTACTCCCGGCTCAGATGAAATCCGCGCCGCGCCACTTTCTCCGTGAGAATCGATCGCCGCAGCGCGAGCACGGTAAAGCCGTGCGCGATGGTGACGGCGAGCAGGAGCGGCAGCATGACGTTGACGTCGTGCGTCAATTCGAGAACGAAGACGACGCCGGTCAGCGGCGATCGCATCGTGCCGCCCAGAATCGCGCCCATGCTGACGAGCGGCCAGAAGCCGGCGCCTTCCCACGGAAGCAGGCGCGCTTCGAGCCCGCCGAGCGCGCCGCCGATCATCAGCAGCGGTGCGAGCACGCCGCCTGATGTACCGGATCCAAGCGAGATGGCCCAGATTGCCGACTTCACCACGAGGACGCCGACGATGATGCGCGTCGGCATGTCGCCCTGCAGCAACCCGCCGATGACGTCGTAGCCGACGCCGAGCGCCTGCGGAAAAAAGAATCCGCCGATGCCGATCGTCAGGCCGCCGATCGCCGGCCACCACATCCAGTGAATGGGCAGATGCGAGAAGGCGTCTTCGGACGCGTACACAGCGCCGGTCAGCAGCGCTGACAGCGCGCCGGCGAGCGCGCCGACGATGACGCAGCCGAGGAGGCCGCCGGCGCCGATGAACGTCGGGTGGACCGGCACGGGGAAGATCGGTCCGAGGCCGAGGATGTGGCGGCGCACGGCCGCGGCGGTGACGCTGGCCAGCGCCACTGGAATGAGGCTGCGCGGCTTCCACTCGAACAGCAGCAGTTCGACGGCGAGCATCACCGAGGCGACCGGCGCCGCGAACGTGGCCGACATGCCGGCGGCGGCGCCCGCGACGAGCAGCGTCTTGCGCTCCGCGCTCGTCAGGTGAAAGAACTGCGCGATGAGCGACCCGAAGGCCCCGCCGGTCATGATGATCGGCCCCTCGGCGCCGAACGGTCCGCCCGATCCGATCGAGATCGCGGACGAGAGCGGCTTGAGCAGCGCCACTTTCGGCTCGACGCGGCTGCCGTTGATGAGAATCGCCTCGATCGCTTCGGGGATGCCGTGGCCGCGGATGCGCTCGGATCCGTAGCGCGCCATCACGCCGATGACGAGCGCGCCGGCGACGGGGACGAGGACGACGAACACTCCGAGATGATGTCCGGCGGGCGAGACGAGGGCGGTGTCGACGCGCTGGAAAAAGAAAAGATTCGTAAAGAGACCGATCAGCTTGAGGAGCGCCGCGGCGACCAGGGCGGCAAAGACACCGATGGCCGCGGCCAGTCCCGAGATTGGCAGCACGCGGCGCGTCGTCGTGAAATCGCCGAGGTGATCGAGCGTCGCGTTGCTTTCACGGCTTGCATGGCGTCCCATATATTCGAGTGTAACATCCGCCGTGGCGCGGCCGCTCGCGCGCGTGCAGCCCCGTATACTGGCGCGCGATGAAGCAACCTGCGACGCGCGATATCTGCGGATGCCGCCATGCGCAGCGGAGTCGCAGGGGATGAGGCGCCGACGCGTCGGATCCGCGCCGGGCCCGCGTGGCGGCCGAGCAGGTGAAGCTGGCGTTCGCGTTCGGGCAGAAAACGGATGATCGCCGGCTGCCGCCGCTCACAACAAAACCTGTGTAGTGTGCAAAAAGGGGCGGAACGAATTCGCAGGTTCGGGTACAATCCGCCGGGTCAGCGGTACGGCGTGCCGAGGCGGCGCGCGACGCGCGCGCGCAGGTCGGCTTCCGTTGCTGACGTCGTGATGTCCATCCCGCTGTCGATGAGGCCGTCGATCAACGCGCGAATGATCTCGGCGCGGTTCAGCGATTTTCCGCTCATGCTGCGGATGCCGGAGCCGACACGATCGAGATGATGAATCTGCCGATCGAAGAGCACGACCGACACTTTTGACCACGTTTCGTTGTGTACGGGAGGTCGGCCGGGTCCGGGTTTCGTCCGGGAGCGTCTTGAAGCAGTCGTCGCGCGCACTCTTTTCGCTTTGGCCTTTCTCTTAGCCATCGGGGGCGAGCCGCCCGCGCGGATTATACAAACTAGTTTGTTGGTAGCACAAACACAGCAATTCGATCATTTCATGGCTGCGAAACTCGTGAAGTCACGCCGACGAATCGGCCGCCCGCCAGCGGGCGCACGCGCGGGCGAGAGAGTGAAAGATTATCCGCAGTTGAGCATCCGCCTGCCGGGCGAGGTCAAGGCCAAGCTTCACGCGCTCAGTCTCGTCACGTCGCGTCCGCAGTGGCGGATCATCACCGACGCGTTCGATTGTTATCTGCGCGCACGGCCGGACGCCGAACGCCGGATGGTCGACGATCTGGCCGGACGATCGCGCCGACGCGCGCGCAGCCGAACCGATCGCACTTAGTGGCACACCGTCGCGGGCGCCGGCACGCGAACCGGCGCAACCGGCAGGTAGATGAGGAACGTCGAGCCGCGGTCAGGCTCGCTCGCGACGGTGATGTAGCCGCCGCTCTGCTTCACGATTCCGTACACGATCGACAGTCCGAGCCCCGTCCCTTTTCCCTGTTCCTTCGTCGTGAAGAACGGTTCGAAGAGTTTCCCGCGCGTGTGCTCGTCCATGCCGCATCCGGTGTCGGCGACGCTCAGTCGCGCGTACCGTCCCGGCTTTCCCTCGGCGAACGCGAGCGCCGCCGCCAGATCGATCTCGACTTCGTCGACCGTCACCGTGAGATGGCCCCCTTCCGGCATCGCGTCTCGGGAGTTCACGACGAGGTTCAGGAGCACCTGCTCGATATGGCCCGAATCGGCGAACACCATGACGGGCTCGGCCGGGCGGACGATTCGAAAATCGATCTCAGGACCGATCAGCCGGCGCAGCATCGTCTCCATGCCGGCGACGGTCGCATCGAGCGCGAACAGGCGCGGCCTCGTCGCCTGACGCCGGCCGAAGGCGAGCAGCTGGCGGGTGAGGCCGGCGCCGCGCTCGACCGATTGTCTGATCTCGTTCGCCTCGTCGCACGCCGGATCGTCGCGTTTGAGCTGCAAGAGCAGCAGGTCGGCGGCGCCCATGATGCTCATGAGGATGTTGTTGAAGTCGTGCGCGAGGCCGCCGGCCAGCCGCCCGATCGCTTCGAGCTTCTGCGACTGGCGCAGCTGTTCCTCGAGAGCGCGGCGCTCGGTGATGTCGCGCGCGAAGGCCGTGAGTATCGTGCGCGAATCGGTGCCGAGACGCGCGACCGTCAACTCCATCGGGAACTCGCTGCCGTCCGCCTTCAATCCGTGCATCTCGAGCTGACGGCCCGCCAGCGGTCCGCGTCCGCTCGTCAGGTACTCGCCCAGCGCGTTCAGGTACTGCGCGCGGTCCGCTTGCGGCATCAGCATCTGGATGTGCCGGCCGAGGATGTCGAGCCGCGCGTACCCGAACAGCTGCTCCGCGGCGGGATTGAACTCGCGGATGTTCAACTGGTGATCCATCGTGATGATGGCGTCCTGCGCGGCCTCGAGAATCGCGCCCTGGCGTGCTTCGATCTCGCCGCGCGCGCGATACAGATTGAGCGCCAGAAGCGCGACCGGCAGGGCCAATAGCAGCGTCAGCGCGTAGCCCGAGGTCTCGGCGACCTTGATCACGATCGCCGCCGTTGCGGCGCCGACCAGATAGCTCGGCGCGTTCGGCAGAAAATCCGTTCTCCAGATCCGCCACGCGTTCTGGTTCGTCGTGAGCGCGATCGCGAGCGCGAGCGGGATCGTGTTGACGAGAAAATACGAGAAGGCCATCGCCATCAGCGGCACGGCCATGGCCACCAGCCGCGCGTCGACGCTGCCGCCGAGCGCCCGGAAGACCTGGCCCGCCGCTTCGACGGTGATGACGAGCATCGCCATGTTGAAGAGCGTCCGGAATGGCGGGTTGCGCTTTCGCGCGTTCAGCGTCGACTGGCTCCAGCCGCTCGCGGCGCCGACGATCATCGCGGCGTGCGGCCCCCACAGGAGGATCGACGCGATGTCGACCACGTACGACACCGACATGTTCGAGCCGCCGGTGATCGGGAACTGCACCTTGAACGCGGCGGTGAGAACCGAGAGCAGCGCGAGAAACGCGAACGACAGAACGGGCGTCAGCGTCGCGCGGGGGACGAGCGTGACGAAAAGGAGCGCACCCAGCGCGACGACAGCGATGATGTACCAGCGCCCGCGAGGGGGGAGGTCCCGCAGCAAAACGTGTCAAGTATACTTTTGCCCGGATGAAATCTGCTCTACGGGGACGAGACCGAGCGTGCAGGGCCCTGCCGCGCGCGTCAACGGTCGCACCATTCGGCTCGGATTGGACCGGATGCGGTGGTCAGCGCAGAGGGGCGAGCAGCTCGTCGATCGTCGCCTTGGCGCGGCGAACGCCCTGAAAGAGCCGTAACGTGCGATCGAATGCGCCTTCGTATTCGACGGTAAACGCGCCTTTGTAGCCATCCGCGATGAGCGCGCGCAGGACGGGCGTCAGATCGACGTCGCCTTCGCCGAACTCGCAGAACCCTCCCTGCCGATACCCTTTCAGATGGACGTGCGCGACGAGCGCCTGGACCTCGCGCAACGCGTCGCTGCAGCCGACACCCGCGTGCTCGAAGTTGATCGGGTCGAACGTCAGCCGCGCGTTGGCCCGACCGACGCGCTCGAGCACGTCGCGGCATACGTCGGGGCGCGACGAGGCGCCCCCGTGATTCTCGAAGTTGAACTGGATCTGCGGGTACTGGTCGGCCAGCCGGCGGATGTTCGCGACGATGGTCTCGCGCGCTTCCCGGCAGTACTCGTGAAGCGGCAGCCTGCCGAAGAACAGGCGCAGGACGCTGACGCCGAACGCGCGCGCCATCGCGACCTGCCGGCCCACGGACCCGAAGGTTTCGTCGATCTTCGGCGGCGGATCGAAGAAATCGCACCAGCCGCCGGACACGATCCAGACTCGCTGGGCGTTCGACGCGAGCGCGCGCCGCACCTCCTCGACCTCGACGCCGCGTTCGATCAGATGATTGAGATTCAAGTCGAGATCGCACAGGCCGAGGCGGGAGAAGACTTCGAGCGTCGGGACCAGCGGCTCGTGCTTGTGAGACGTTGTCGAGGGGAGGATTTGGTACGGCTTCACAATTCTTATTCGCGTGGGGCCCCACCCCCACGCGCTGACGCGCTCGCGGCGTAAACCGCTCGCGCGTACTCAGAACAGAACGTCACAGCAGGTCCTGTATTAGACCTGTGGGAACGCGAGGCTTTTTTCATAGGCTGAATTGACCGTTTCGGCCATCCCCCAATACTTGAATTCCGCGTGACGGCCGACGTACCGCAGGTTCGGGATCTTCCTGCCGCGTTCGACGTAGGCCTCGTAGGTGTCGAACGCCTGCGCCGACTGCTGCGGATACGCCTTTTCCGCGAACAGGTTGTGTTCGAGGGCGTACTCGAGCGTGTTGGACGGAAAACATTTCGCCGCGCCCGGCAGGACGGGCACTTCGATGAGGATCAGCGTATCGGGGCTGTCGTGCCGCGTGATCACCTTCATCTCGGTGACGCGCGTCTGGAACTCGCACGACGAGTAGTGGAGCGATTCCGCGCCTTCGGGGAACGCATGCGCGAGACCGGGAATCAGCAGCGGAATCATCATTCGTCCGGTGTAGGGGAGGGCATCTTCGCCCCACAGCCGGTCGATATCGATCGAGCAGAACACCGTGTGATAGTCGGCGAAGAAATATTTTTCGCCGCTGCCGGTCAGCACGTACGGCTTCCGGTATTCGTCCTCGATGCCGACGACGCTGTCGCGCACGACCGTCGACCGCGTCACCATCGCATCCCAGACCGCGTTCCATCCGTGCTTCGGGTAGACCTGAAACCGGATCCCCTTGCCGAGCGTGTGATCGTCGAACTTCAGCGGATCGTAGCCGGTGACCTTCTGCGTCGTCGGCGCCGCCTTCTCGCTCTGGAACCGGTCGGCCCACACCATCGAGGTCTCGAGCTCGTCGCCCGGGATGTTCCACATCTTCCACGTGTAGTTCGCCATGAACTTGTTGTAGAGCGTCGGGCCGATGGCGGCGGTGAAGTACTCGGCGAACTTGCAGTTCCCGATCTCGGGCAGCTGCGACTCGATCAATTTCAACTGCTGGTCGCGGTTCTCACGCAGCTCGCGCTCGATCTGCTCGCGCTCGGGCATCAGCGCGACGTCGCGGTAGTGCACTGGATACCGGTACTTCCGGTTGTCGGGCTCGACGTACGTGAAGAGACGCCGCTCGATGTAATAGAGCTCGTCGTTCGTCAGGCGAACGACCGTGTCGTTGATGGGCGCCTCTTTGCCGCCGGGCCAGAACCAGATGTGCGGTCCGAACTCGTACGGATGGCCGCCGTAGAAGCACGTTCGCGCGAGGCCGCCGACCTTGCTGTTCTTCTCGAGGATCGTGACGTCGTAGCCCTTCTCCGTCAGGTAGTACGCCATCGACGATCCGGCCACGCCGCCGCCAAGGATCAGCACGTTCCGATTGTTCACACCCAATCACCCAAGGTTACGCGCCTTCATCCAGCTCACCGTGTGCCAGTTCGGTTCGTCGGTCAGACGTCCATCGCGGTACGCCGCGGCCAGCTCGCCGATCGCGATCGATACGTTCTTCGCGGGCCTGAAGCCGGTCGCGCGCAGGCGATCGGAACACAGCCGGTACGACCGCGGGTCGGACGTCGACGCCTGCACGTCGATGCCGGCGTCGATATGTGTCGCGACGAGCTTCGCGATTTCCAGTACCGTGAGGTTCTCGAAGGCGGCGTTGTAGACACCAGCCAGCCGGCGTTCGAGCGCGAAGAGATACAAATCCACGAGGTCGTCGATGTGAATGTTCGGCCGCACCTGGCTCCCGCCGAACACGGTGATCCGCTTTCTGGTCAGCGCCTGCATCGTCAGGCCGTTGACGGCGAGATCGAGACGCATGCGGCGCGAGTATCCGCACACGGTCGCGGGCCTGAAGATCGTGGTCGTCATCGCGTCGCTGTAGCTCAGAATCACCCGCTCGGCGACCATTTTCGTCTTGTTGTAATCGGAGATCGGCATCGGATCGAGGTCCTCGGTGATGCGCGGCTCCGATCGAACGCCGTACACGGCGCCGGAGGACGGAAACACGAATTGGCGGACGCCCTGGCGCGCGGCGCGATCGGCGAGCCGCATCGTCGCCAGCACGTTGACCTCCCACGATGCGCGGGGATTGAGCTCGGCCGATGGATCGTTGGCGATGCCTGCGAGGTGAAAGATCGTGTCGTAGCGCGACAGGTCGAAGCCGTCCATCGCGCGGATATCTCCCACGCAAACGGTGAGCCGCGGATGCGGCTGGAGGTAATTGCCGAACCATGTCGTATCGACGACGGTGACGGCGTGATCCGTGCGCGCGAGCAGCGCTTGGGCGAGGTGCGTGCCGACGTAGCCGCAACCGCCCGTGACGAGAATCGGCATCAGATGACGATCTTCCCGATGGTCAGGAATTCCTGTTCGGTGATCGCGGTCTCGTTGCAGCGCCGCTGGGTCATCGCGGCGGCGCCGATGCTGCCGGTGAGCGCCACGAGCCTCGCGGGCAGGCCGACCGACGCCGCCAGGGTACTCAGCGCGAAGTAGGCGTCGCCGCAGCCGATGCTGTCGACGACGCTGACGCTGAGAGAAGGCATCTCGAACCGGTCGCCGTTCACGGTGACCATCGCGCCATGACCGCCGTCGGTGACCGAGACGGCGCCGCATTCGAGCAGACGCGCCGCCCGCGCCATCAGCTCGGGAAGGGACAAACCGCGCTCGTGCAGGCACAATTCGGCTTCCGTGCGGTTCAGACTGTAGTAGTCGGCCCCGACGTATTTCAGCGGCAGGTTGTAGCCGTAGTTGCTCGAGTTGACCTGCGCCATCGCGCCGACATACGCGCGATTCCGCTCGGCGATGCGCCGGTTCACCGCCGTCGCGTCGAGCAATCCGTGCCCGAAGTCGGCGATCAGCACGACGTCGTAATCGTCGAACGACGCGGCCACGTCGTGACTCGCGTCCGGGAGCGTGCGGCGCTTCGTCTTGAATACCGGCCGTCCGGTTTCTCGATCGACGAAGCGCGTCTCCACCACCGTTCCGGCCGTGAGGTTGGTCACGTGCACGTTCGACGGCAGCTTCGCGCTCAGGCCGTTCGTGACGCAGTGCACCTCGCGGACGAATCCGGCCAGATGCTGGGCGATGATGCCGACGCCGCCGACCTGCTCGACGCGATCCACCTCGGCGCCCGCGACGCATCGCGACTGCGTCGAGAGATTGGTCAGCGCCACGTCGACCCACTGGTCGACGATGCTTTCGCCGACGACGCAGACGCGCAGCGGCGCGGCTTTGGCGAGGAACAGCTTCAGCTCTTCGAGCCTGAAACCGAGCGACGACACGTCCTTGAACAGCACCCGATCGTTCTGCAGCAGCGGATTGCGCTGTGCCGCCTCGGGCGCCGCGAGCAGGAAGTGCGAGAGCTTGGTCGACGAGAACGTCTCGCCGGACGTGAAATGCATCCGTCCGCCATAGCGTTCGAGCGCGCGCATCTCGTGGTAGATGCTGCGGCTTCTGTCGAGCGTCAGATCGGCGTACTCGGGACCCTTCACGTAGACATCCGGCTGCAGCGCCTCGATCGCCGACAGCGCCGTCGGCTCGTGGACGATCGCGACGTAGTCGACGAGCTCGAGCGCCGCGACCTGACGCGCGCGGTCGTCCTCGGAGAACGTGATCGAACGCTTCTTCGTGATGTGGCGATCGGCGGTGATCGTGACCACGAGCAGATCGCCGAGCGATCGTGCTTCCTCGAAATGCGTAAGGTGCCCGATGTGCACGAGATCGAAGGCGCCGTGACAGTGGACGATGTGCTTGCCGCGCAGCCGCTCGCGGATGCGGGGCAGGTCGTCGATGGTCACGATCTTGTCGCGCGGCGAGACGCGGTCGACGGTCCCAATCATGTCAATTGCGCCTGGCGCTTCAACGTGAATCCCGCCTTCATCGCATCGCCGTGGAACATCTTGACCGTCTCGAGCGAGAACGCGTCGAGGTCCTTTCCGACGCAGTCGAGCTTGTTCAGGATGCCGGTGGTCACCGTGATGATGGGACAGCCGATCTGATCCGCCTGGAAGATGTTCAGCAGCTCGCGCGGGCTCGCCCAGATCAGTTTCACCTGCGGCTGGGCCGCCGCGATGTCGACCGCCTCCGCCATCACCGGCACCGGATCGCGCCCCGTATCGGCGATGCGACCCGCGAAGACGGAGATGTTCGACGGCGCGCCGCCGGCGAGCGCGTCGACGGCACGCGCGACCTGGTCGAGCGTCATGACCGCCGTGACGTTGACGCGCACACCGCTGTGCGACAGCCGGTGGATCAGGCCGTACGACGGCTGCGCCAGCGTATTGGTGATCGGAACCTTCACGAACACGCTCGCGCCCCAGGACGCGATTTCGCGAGCCTGGGATTCCATCTCCCCGAAGGCGTCGGAAAGCACTTCGAACGAGATCGGCCGATCGGGAATGGCCGCGAGCGCGTCGCGCGCGAAGGTCGCGTAGTCGCGCACGCCCGCCTGGCGCATGAGCGTCGGGTTCGTGGTGAACCCGCGAATGTACGGCCGGCGGGACATCGCAATCATGTCGTCGAGGCTGGCGCCGTCGGCGAACAGCTGCACGCGGAGATTTAAAGTCATTTTCTTTTTGTTCTACTTGCGCGGGATCCCACCCCCGCTCGCCTCGCTCGCGCCTTCGCGCTCGCTCGAGCCGCGCGCGCTGCCCTCGCGCCGATCGGCACGTCCTTGACGGCGTCCGGACAGAATCCAATCCACTGCCTCGCTGAGCGAATGCACCGCGGCATCCGGTTTCGTGTGAAGCGGTTCACCGTATCCGCGATCGATGAACACCGTCGCACCGACGCCGGCCTGCACGCCCGCCTCGACGTCCTTCCCGCGGTCGCCGACGATCGCGCTTCTGGCAAGGTCGTGACGCGGCTCGCGCAGCAGCAGACCCGGCTTCGGCTTCCTGCACGTACACCCGTCTCGGTCGTCGTGATAACACACGCGGAACTCGTCGATCGGCAGCTGCGCGCCCAGAGCGGAATTGATCGCCTCCACTCCGTCGCGCGTCTGCGCGCCGCGCGCGACGTCGGGTTGATTGGTCACGACGACGAGGCGATAACCGGCCGCTTTCAGGCGCGCGAGCGCGTCCTTGACGTCGGGCAGCACGCGGAGCTCGTCGACAGTCGAGGGCGGAAACGGTTTGCGGTTGCGGACAACAGCCGCGTTCAGGACGCCGTCGCGATCGAGAAAGATTGCCGGCGGCCCGGCTTCTCCGGGCTTCTCTCCGGCCGGCCACGGCGTCATCGACTCCCACTTGGCGGGCGCCGTTTGCAGCGCCGGATGAGAGACCAGCAGGTGCCAGATGACGGCCTGAAACTCCTCGGTGTGCGGCGTGACCGCTGCGGCATTCACCGTCGGTACGATGACGCACGCGTCGGCGACCCGCGCGGCGTACCCGCCGTCGCGGCCGACGATCCCGAGGATCGAGCAGCCGACGCTTCGTGCGAGCTCGAGCGCCTTCACCAGATTCTCGCTGATGTGGCGCTCGGCGCTGCCGCCGCCGACCGAGAACACGAACACGGCGTCCTCGCGGCGCAGACGGCTTTCGAGCAGCCACGCGGCGAACACCGTGTCCCAGCCTTCGTCGTTCGTGCGCGCCGTCACCTCCGACACGTTGTCGGTCGGCGCGTAGGCTTCGAACCCCGCGAGCTTACGAAAATCGTTGACGGCGTGCGACGCGTGCGCGGCGCCGCCGCCGACGCCGAGCAGGAACAACCGGCCGCCGCGCGACCGGACGAGCGCCAGCGCCGCGGCGAGGCGCTCGATGGCGTCCGCGTCGAGCGCGGCGGCGATCCGCGCGGTGTCGTCGAGATAGCGGCGCGAAAAAGTCGTCATTCCTTCGCGAGTCCCCATTCGATGTCGCACAGCAGGCCGATCGTCCGGAGCACGTCGACGGCGTTCTTCACTCGAAACGCCTTGCTCTCGCCGCGCGCGCGCTCGGTGAGGTCCATCGGCACCTCGACGAACGTCCGCGTCCGGCGCAGCGCTTTGACGAGGACCTCGGCTTGAAACCCGTATCCGCTCGACTGAATCGCCAGCCCTTTCAGGACGTCGGCGCGATGGAGCTGCAGGCCATTGTAGTACTTCAGGCGGCGGCCGGTGATGATGTTGACGAGCAGCGTGAAGGCTTTGGAGATCACGGTGCGCCCGAGCGGACGCGAGCGCCACATGTTCCGCGTGAACCCGATGATGATGTCCGCGTCGCCGACGCGCGTGAACAGCGCGCGCAGCGTGTCGGCGCTCCATGCGTTGTCGCCGTGCACCATGACGAGATGCTCGCGCGTGGCCGCATCCACTCCGCGCCGGTACGTCGATCCGAATCCCAGGTTGCGAGGGTTGACGAGCAGCGTGACGCGCGGGAACCGGTCGACGTTCGCGCGAACGACGTCGCCGGTCCCGTCCGAGCTTCCGTCGTCGACCACGAGAATCTCGTAATCGATCGGCAGCGGCGCGAGCGCGGTCGTGACGCTCTCGAGCGTGCCGAGGATGTTGTCCGCCTCGTTGTACGCCGGCACGATGACGGAAAGAGAATGAGCGTTGGTCACGCGCGCGCCTTTTCCGCGACGGCGATCGCATAGATGCGCACTTGAGGGTTTTCGTACACGACCTGAAACCGCGGATCGGAGCTCGCCCACGATTCCTCGATCGGGAAGCCGCGTTCGTCGTGCCAGACGTAGTCGATCTCGTAGGCCGACAGCGCGGAGATGAACACGTACCGTACGCCGAGCGCCTCCAGATTGAAGATCCACGCCTCGCGAATGCCCTGCATCCGTTCGTAGCGCGGGCGCAGCGCGTCATGCCCGGCGATCGGCATCAGCTCGCCGGAGGCCGTCGCGAGCAGCGGCGGCGTGGGATTGAATCGCCCCGAGCGGTAGGCGCGGTCGTAGTCGTGAAAGCGCCAGCGCGGACGTCCGTCGATGTTCACATACACGACGCGGTTGGTCAGACGGCCGCCGACGAGCGGATAGGGAAGATTGTTGCCGGTATACGCGATGGTCGACCGCGCCACGTGCGCATCGATCCACTTCCACCCCTCGGCGAACGTGCCGCGGATGTACGTGGGCGTCGTGTTCAGGTACGGACCGCCGACGATTGCGAGGAGCGTCGCCGCAGCCGCGGTGACGACGGCGACTCCGCCGATCCCCCGACGCGAACCACGCGCGAACCACCATGTGGCAGCCAGCAGAATGGCCAGGGCGAAGAACCAGAGCAGGAACGGGCGCTCGATGAGGCCGCTGAGTGACAGCCATCCGCCCATGAACCACGGAAGCGTGGCAGGCAACTCCTTCTGGACGCCGACGATCGTCCACAGCATGCCGGCGGCATAGAGCGCATGAATGCACCGGTCCCACGCCGGGCGATTGCGAAACGTGAACGCGAGCGGCAGCAGCGCCGGCGCGATTGCCGGCATCAGAAAACGCGAATCGATGTTCACCGGGAATCCAAACCAGTACAGCGGGACCATCAGAAGAGGAGTCGCGACGAAAAATCCGTGGGGCCACCAGCCGCGCCGCGCCATCGCGATCCAACCCACGACCGCGAGCGGCAGCCAGAACAGTAACAGCGCCGGCCCGAATGCGTGCGCGGCCATTGCGGGAAAAAGACCGATGTCGGTCGTGTGAAAGACCGTATTGAGCATCGCGCCGCGGCCGAACGCGCCGCGCGCGAGCGTGATGCCGCCGACCGCGACGCTTGCCGGATAAATCGGACTGCCGGCAACCGTCCAGTTTCGCAGATACCAGGGCAGCGCAAATGCGGCGATGCCCGGCAGCGCCCACACGGTCCGGCGCCGGAATCCGCGTGCGACGGCGAGCAGGAGAAACACCGGCGTGTAGACGAGCGCGACGTACTTGCTGCCCCAGTAGAGTCCCAGGCTGACGCCCCAGAGTACCCACTCGCGGCGATCGTTCCGGTCGACCGCAATCATGCCGAGGTACAGCGACGTCAGGAACATCGCCGCGCAGATGAGGTCGACGTTCGCGCCGACAATCTGCTCCAGGACCGGCCGTGAGAGCAGGAAGAACACCGGCGGGTAGACGGCGTGAGACGGCGCGGCGCCAAGCCGGCGCGCGAGGGCGTACAGCGCCAGCGCCGCCAGCAGCCCGAACGGAAACTGACCCATGCGCGCGATCAAATCGCCATGGAACGGCAGCATGAGCCACGCGAACGCGATCTCGCCGTTGGCGGGGGCATACGCCTGAGCCTCATCGCTGAATGGTGTGGGGATGATCGAGAGAGCGCGATCCTGCACCCAGCGCGCCGAAAAGAACAAGTGATAGCTGATGCTGTCGTACAATGTGAGCGGCGAATGCGTCGCCGCGAAGCCGACGGCAAACGCCAGCAGCGCTCCGCCAATCCCAACAGCCACAACAGGCCAGACCGGCGCGCGCTCGGGCGCCAACGGCGTGCGCGGTCGGGGCAACAGGAGCGACACGCAATACAGGCCGGTCTCCGCGACGACGTACCCGAGCGCCGTCAGCCGTCCTGCGGCACCAAGCACGAGACCGCAACCGGCGACGATCGCGAAGGAGATGACGCCGGCCCGACTGCCGGCCTCCGCCGGATCGGTCGGCGCAAAGAGGCGGACGGTCAGGTTCCACGCGGCCGCTCCGGCCAGAGCGGCGAGCAGCCAGAAGACAAGGTACGATTCGATTGACCGATATCCCAGATACCAGCCGATAAGAAGATTCGCGAGACAGAGGGCCGTGAGGGCTACGCTGGAAACGACCCGATTATCTTTTGAAGAAACCTAAAGAAGCCATATGAAGACTCGGACGCTCATGATTGGAAGACTCGGACCCATCGGTTGTGCCGCGGTCCTGTCCTGCGTCGTTGCCTGCTCGACCAGCAACAATCCGGTACAGCCGTCATCCGGCGGTTCCACGAGCCAGAGCGACGCCACCGCGTCGGTGACCGCCCCGCAGATGCTGACGCCGGCGGCCGGCGCGGTCGTCCGCAATGCGGATCAACCGCTGACGCTCGTCGTGCGCAACGCGGTCGTCACCCAGAACGCCACCGCGACCTATACCTTCGAGGTTGCAACCGATGCGGCGTTCGCGAACAAGGCCTTTACCAAGAGTGGCGTGCCGCAGGGATCCAATGGACAGACGAGCTTGGCGATCGATCGGATTGGCGCCGGGGCCGATTACTTCTGGCACGCGCGCGCGGAGGGCGGCGGCACGGTGGGTCCGTTCAGCGCAGCGCGGCGGCTGACGATCGGACCCGAGGTCATCGTGCAGGCGCCGGTGCCGATCGGTCCGTTGACCGGCGCGCAGACGCCTCCGCGTCCGGTGCTGCGGGTGAGGAACGCGGTGAGACAGGGGCCGGCGGGTGCGATCACGTACCGCTTCGAAATTGCGACGACGAGCGCCTTCACGACGATCGTCGCCACCGGGACCAACGTCGAAGGCGTGAACGAGACCGGCTTCACGCCCGCGAGCAACCTCGCGATCGGCGCGACGTTTTTCTGGCGCGCGTTCGCGATCGACGCGTCGAACGGCGTGACGAGCGCGCCGAGCGCCGCGCAGAGCTTCACGACGATTCAGCCGTCGGCGGCGAGTCAGATCGCCTCGCAGCTCGGCATCGAGCTGTGGCCAGGCACGCAGCCGCCCGGCAACACCGGACACGCCACGATGGGCAACGATCCCACGCGGGGCGTCGGCTGGCAGATCCAGACGCTGCACTACCTCCCGACCAACGTGTTCTTCCAGAGTCCGGATATCGAAATGCTGCGGTTCTTCGATTTGTTCGACCGCGGTTTCGATCCCGACAGCGCGATCGCCTGGATGAACTCGAATGGCTATCCGACCGCAGCGCAGTGGTATCCGCCGCCGGAGAAGGCGGTGCTCGGCTTGAAGTACGTGTACATCGCCGCGCGCGACAAGATCGTCACCAACGCGATCTGGGACGTCGTGCTGAGGGTTGAATGACGTTCGGGAAGCTGAAGACTGCAGTCGCGTTGATCGTTGCGTGGATGGCGCTCGCAGGCGCCGCCGACGCGCAGCTGCCGGCGTCGACGGCGAACACGTCGAGCAAGGGCTACGTGGAAGCGGTCGCGCAGTCGGCGTTCGGCAACGTCACCAGCCAGTCGTTTGGCGCCGAGCTGGGCGCCACGCTCGCCGACGGCCTGCAGCTGTTCGTCGAGGGCGGCATGATCCGCGACGCCGCGACGAGCGACATCAGCGCCGGCGCGACCGAGATCGCGCTCGCGCTTGGCGCGCTGCAGCCGGCGGCCGTCTCGTACGCCGTCAAGGAGCCGGTATCGTTCGGCGTCGCCGGCCTGCGCTACCTCTTCTCCGGATCCGCGCGCGTCCAACCGTACGTGCTTGCCGGCGGCGGGGTCGCGCGCGTCAAGAAGGACGTCACGTTTCAACTGGGCGGCGCGGATGCCACGGGCACCCTGTCGCAATACGTGACGCTCGGATCGGATCTCTCGGGAACCGCGACGAAGCCGATGCTGTCGGTGGGCGCCGGCGCAGTGTGGTCCGTCTGGCAGAAACTGATCGTCGACTTCCAGTACCGTTACGGGCGCATCTTCGACGACACCGCGATCAATACGAGTCGCGCCGGCGCCGGCGTCGGCGTGCGCTTCTAGCGACACATCTCCGAGACGACGGCCGCGACGATCGCGAGGGTCGGCAAGATCCCCGCGATCGTCCGTCGTTTCCGTGAAAGGTGTCGACCTTTCGATTGACATTGGTCAAACGCGTGTTTTACACACGTGTTTGAGATCGTCGATGAAGAAACTCGCTCTGCCGCTGGTGCTCCTCCTCGCCGCCGGCGCCGGCTGGTACGCCTACGCCCGCTCGCGTCCGACCTCGCTGATGCTCACCGGCATCGTCACGACCAACGACGTCATCGTCAGCCCGCAGATCGCCGGCCAGATCGGCGAGCTGCTCGTGAAGGAAGGGGATGCCGTGACGAAGGACCAGCTGGTCGCCGTCATCCGTCCCGACGAGCTGCAGGCCGACACGGCGTACTACCGATCCAATGCCGCCGGGCTCGCGTCGCAAGTCCGCGAATCGGAAGCGGCGCTGCGGTTCCAGGAGCGCCAGACCACGGATCAGATCCGCCAGGCGGAGTCGGCGCTGCAGTCGCTCGAGGCGCAGGTCAAGGCCGCCTCGTCGGACTTCGAGGCCGCCCGCCTCACGTTCACGCGCACGCAGGATCTCGCGCAGCAGCACGTCGCTTCGGCGCAGGAGCTCGATCAGGCGAGGACCGCGTTCACGACGGCGCAGGCGAAGGTCGATTCGCTCTTGAAACAGGTTGACGCGCAGCGCGCGACCGTCGCGCTCGCGCGGTCGAACGCCGAACAGATCGCGATGCGTCGCAGTCAGCTGCAGGCGAGCGAGCACATGGAGGCGGCCGCCGCCGCACAGAAGACGAAGGCCGACGTGCGCCTGCGCTACACCGAGATTCACGCGCCGATCGACGGCATCGTCGACGTGCGCGCCGTTCGTCCCGGCGAGATCGTGACGCCGGGGCAACCCGTTGTGACGCTGATCAACCCTGACGATCTCTGGGTGCGGGCCGACGTGGAGGAAACGTACGTCGATCGCGTGCGCGTCGGCGACAAGATGCGCGTGCGTCTGCCGTCGGGCGAAGAGCGCGACGGGACGGTGTTCTATCGCGGCGTCGACGCGTCGTTCGCGACGCAGCGCGACGTGAGCCGCACCAAGCGCGACATCAAGACGTTCGAGGTCCGCCTTCGCGTCGACAACCGCGATCGCCGCCTCGCCGTTGGAATGACTGCGTATGTGTTGTTGCCGCTCTGAAAACGGAAAAGGGCAACGAATAAGTGAACTCGATCGAAGTCGACAGCCTCGTCAAGAAGTTCGGCGACTTCACCGCCGTCAACGGCATCAGCTTCGCCGTGGAGGACGGCGAAATCTTCGGTCTGCTCGGCCCGAACGGCGCGGGGAAGTCGACGCTCATTCGCATGCTCGTCACGCTGCTGCCGCCGACGTCCGGTTCGGCCATCGTCAACGGCTACGACATCGTGAAGCAGGCGAACGGCGTGCGGCGGTCGATCGGCGTCATCCCGCAGGCGATGACGACCGATCTCGAGCTGAGCGTCGAAGAGAACCTGATCATCTTCGCCAAGCTGTACGGCGTGCCGCGGCAGAAGCGCGAGCAACTGATGGCGGAGCTGCTCGACGCGGTCGAGCTGACGAAGTGGCGCGAAGCGCCGGTCAAGAACCTGTCGGGCGGCATGCGCCGGCGCGTCGAGATCGCGCGCGGGCTGGTGCACGAGCCGCGCATCTTTTTCCTCGACGAGCCGACGACCGGGCTCGATCCGGTGTCGCGCGTCGCCGTCTGGGAGATGCTCCAGAAGATCAAGTCGCGGCGCGACCTGACGATCCTCATCACGACGCATTACATGGACGAAGCCGACAAGCTCTGCGATCGCATCGCCATCGTCGATCACGGCGAGCTGAAGGCGCTCGACTCGCCGATGAAGCTGAAGACGTCGATTCCGGGCAAGAACGTCATCGAGGTGAGCTTCGGCGACACGCCGGCCGGCTGGATGCAGCAGCTCCAGGCGCTGCCGGACGCGGAGAGCGTGACGGCCGAGGATCACGTATTCCGGATTTCGTCGCAGAACGGGCCGGCGACGATGCTGGCGCTCATGGACATGGCCGCGCGGAAGACCGTGACGGTTCAATCGCTGTCGGTCCAGAGCACGACGCTCGACGACGTGTTCGTCCACTACACGGGGCGCGGCCTGCGCGACGCGCTGCAGGAAGTCAGTCCGAAGGAATCGCAGGGCTTCATGGTGCGGAGGCAGTAATGGGACGCATGTGGGCCATCATCGAGCGCGAGCTGCGGCGCTTCCGGCGCAGTCCGGTGCTGATCATCGTCTCGATGGTCTTTCCGATCGTGCAGCTCGTGGTGCTCGGCTACGCGTTCGGCGGCAACGTCAAGCACCTGAAGCTGGCGATCGTCGATCAGGACCGCGGCGTGCCGGCGGTGAAGGTGCGCGAGCTCGTGTCGGCCGTCGCGTCCGGCGCGCGAACGGTCGACGTCTTCGACTACGGCGATCAGGGCCAGGCGCTTGCCGATTTGAGAAACGGCCGCGTGAACGGCGTGCTGACGATTCCGCCGGAGTTCTCGCGCCGTGTCCTCGCGAAGAACGAGCCCCGCGTCGCGCTGATCGAGGACAACACCGACAACTTCGTCTCGGCCTCGCTCGCCGCGACGATGGGCGGGCTGATCGCCTCCTACAGCCGGCCGGCGGCCGCGCCCCGGATTGCCGGGCAGCCGACGCTCGACGTCGTCGAGGTGTATCCGTACGTGCCGTACGTGCAGTATCTGCTGCCGGGATCGGTCGTGATGTCGATCTTCATGATGGTGATGATCGGCGGCGGCATCATCTTCATCGACGACAAGGCGCGCGGGCTCCACGAAGGCTATCTGGTGACGCCGATCTCGAAATTCGAGCTGATCGCGGGATTCAACGTGTCGGGCACGATCAAGGCGGTGCTGGCCGGCACGTTCCTGACGATCATCGGCTCGGTCATCGCCGGCATCCCGAACCCGTTCGATCCGCTGCGGCTGCTGCGCCTCTTCGTCGTCATCGTCGTGACGGCGTTCGCGCTCATCAGCCTGATGTTCCTGATGATGGTGCGCGTCAGCGATCCGCTGACGCCGCGCGCGACGTTCGGCGTCCTCAACACGCTGCTGTACTTTCCGAGCGGCGCTGTCTATCCCCAGCAGGGGTTTCCCGGATGGATGCAGGTGATCGCCGTCATCGATCCGTTCACGTACGCCGTCCACGCGTTCAAGAACCTGCTGCTCAAGAATACCGGTTTCGAGGCGATTACCTACGATTTGGGATTCCTGCTCGTGTTCTCATTCGTCGCGATGACGCTGGCGACGATGCTCTTCAAACGCACGCTATGAACGATTCCTCGCGCGCGCGGCTGCTGAAAGCGGCCGAACGGCTGTTCGCCGATCGCGGCTTCAAGGAGGTCACGGTGCGCGAGATCTGCCGCGCGGCGCGCGCGAACGTGGCGGCAGTGAACTACCACTTCGGGGACAAGCTCGGGCTGTACCGCCAGGTGCTTCAGTCGGCCATCGATCGCGTGCGCGCGACGAACGAAGCCGCGACGCAGACGGGCGCCGGTCACCGGGCCGAAGAACAGCTGCGGCGCTCCATCTCGATCTTCATCCACCGGCTGCTGTCGAACGGCAGCGACACCGTCCACCGCCTGATCACGCGTGAGCTGAACGATCCGACGCCCGCGCTCGACGCGTTGATCGAGCAGGGCGTCCGGCCGCGGATCGATTACCTGTCGGGATTGGTCGCCGACCTGATCGGCTGCGATTCGGGGGATCCACGCGTGCTGCGCTGCGTGGGGAGCATTCAGACGCAGTCGATTGCGTACCTGCCGAATCCGATCGCGCAGCGGCTCGGCATGCCGGCCACGCTGACGCCCGGCCAGATCGACGACATCGCGCAGCACGTCGCCGACTTCTCGATCGCCGGCATCAAGGCCGTTGCCCGCGAACACGTTCGCGGTCGAGCGCGCGCAGGCCGATCGTCCAGGTGAGCGGCACTGACTGCGGCGTGAAGCACACGTTGTCGTCGCACGCCTGATAGTCGAGCGTCGCCGAAATCGTCATCTCGCTCCGCCCCGTCAATGCGGCGGCGGCCTCCTGCGACGGGTCGATCTCCAGATCCTGCACGATCCGGAACGGTTTCTGGTACACGGGAACGTGTTCGTTCAGTGGTTTGAAGAAGTAGTCGCCCGCCCTCGGAAACTGCGAGCCGCGAACCACCAGCCCGGCCTGCGGCTGCACGGTGATCGCGATCGGCTTGTAGCCGGCGACGCCTGGCGCATACACGTGCACGCGCGACGCCGGCGCGGCGTCGATGACCGCCGAGAAATGCGTGCCCGGGGCGGCGACGCCGTCGGTGAGGTACGTCGTCAGCGTCAGATGAGGCGCGTTGATTTTCGTGCCCGCGACGTCGACCTTCGCCCCGCGTTTCACGAGCACGCTCGTCATCGTGTTCCGTTCCTGGTACGCCGCTTCGAAGAACCGCGATGTGACGACGGCGTTCGCGTCGGCGATGAACGTGCCTGGATAGGGAATTCCGTACGTCGCGCTGCTCTCAGCCACGGTCGTGTTGAGGAGTCCGTACTGCCTGATGACGACCGAGCCCTGGTCCGACAGGAGCGGGAACGTGATGCCGCGCCGCGCCGAGAAATCGGCCAGCACCGCGACCGGATCGTAGCTGACTGCGACGAGGCCGAGACCTTCGCGGCGCAACTGGGGCAATCGTCCCTGCAGCTCGACGAGCTGCGTCTTGCAGTACGGTCACCAGTCGGCCGAGCGGAAGAACACGAGCACCACGCCCTTGGGTCCGACGAGCGACCTGAGCGATCTCGTGACGCCTTGTTGATCGGGCAGGCTGAAGTCGACGAGCCGCTCGCCGAGCTTCGGTCCGAGCGTCTGCGGATCGAGCGGCTGCTGCGCCGCGACGACGGCGACGGCGCTCGCAAGCACGGCGGCGGTGAAAAGACGACGCGGCATGAATCGCCTCGATGACCTCATCGGCGCGAGTCTACTACTAGAGCCCGTCGTCCGTCCGGTTGGATCGCTGAGCCCGCGACGTCGACTTCACGGAGCAGCAGTCCGCTCGGTATCAGCGGGCCATTCGAAATCCATCGAGTCTTACGGTGCGGCTGATGCGTCCGGCGGGAATTGTTTCGAGTATCACGAGCTCGGCGCCGGCGAGCCACGACTGGTCGAGATCGACCGGCGGCGCGTCCGGTAGACGGTGCGAAGGAAACTGAAGCTCGTACTGTTCGAGCACGAACCCGCGTCCGCCCACGTGCGGTGACGTCAGGACCCATCCGCCCGTACTGAACCCTTCCTCGAACAGCGGCACCGCGTCGCCGCTCACGGCTTCCGCTCGCGACGTGTTGCGCAGGACATAGATGATGTCGCGGTACCGCCGCGGCGTGAACAGCGATTCGACGTACGACCGTCGGAGCAGCACCATGCATCCCGTCGGGCGGCGGATGACACGAACGACGCTCACGTGCATAGTGCCGATCTCCAGCGTCGCGTGATCGGCGATCGGCAGCGTGCCACGCACGGTCGCGCGCTCGAACAGGAGATCGACGTCTGCGGTGAGCCGGCACGCATCGCGGCGATAGCGCGCGAAATCGCCCTCATCCACTTTGAGCACGGTCGGCCATTGCTGCGACGATGCGGCTTCGGCGGCGTCGTTCCGAGGGAGCAGCCGAACGCCTCCGAGCGCGGCTTCAACGCTCGCGATCCGTCCGGTCGTCGATCCACCCATGTTCATGGACAGCGTCGCGCTCGAGCGGCTGGTGGTCTGCACGACGGCGCCGCCGGGCAGCTCCAGTCGCGATCGTGGAACGACCGTCCGAACGATGAACTCGGAAGGGACGCCCGCAACGATCGCGTGTGCGGCGATGTATTTTCGCGCCGGCATCCGGCGGCGCAGCGCAAATCCGTCGGTCACGCGAGGATTCGCGCCGTCCAGCGACACGCTGAGGTCTGGCGTGTCCGGCGGAGCCGCGGCCATTTCCGGCGTTGGTGCGTTGACGAGCGACCACGTCCAGAGGTCGGGAACCACGAACACGACGATTGCGCCCATTCCAGCGACCGCCAGCGCGCGTCCCACACGCCGCCGTCGATACTGATACACGATCACCGCGACGGCGACGACCACCATCAGCGTACCGGCGACGACGCCGGGCGTCGGATCGGGGAGCGGACCCTCGCCGTTCTCGGCGATGTCCGTCGTCCAGAGCAGCGCGACGAGCACCGCGGACGCCGTGAAGATCACGAGCGCCGAGATGGCGCCGGCAATCGCGAGCACGTAGCGCGCCAGCGACGGTGTGATGACCGCAAGTGCCATCAGCAGTGTGACGAGGATGAGTTGCTTGAGCACGAACACGGGGATGGTCTTCACGATCTCCCCGGCTCGCATACCGAATGACGCGGCAACGATCACGCTGCCTGTCAACGGGACGACGAGAAAGAAGATCGCCGCGAAGGCAAGCTTCGCGGTCATCAGGCTGCCCGGCGCGATCGGACGCGTGATCCAGAACGCCTCGCGTCCGACGAGCGGGTCGTCGTGAACGAGGCTCGAGATCAACAGCGCCAGGAGGACGACATCGACAATCGAAATCAACTGCGACACCTCGTTGATTCCGACCTGCGGGCCGAAACCCGCGAGCGCGACGTCGGCTCCGGCCGTGGCAATCAGCGTCCGGGCGGCGAGGATCGCCAGCCATCCGACGATGACCCATCGAAGCCGCCGGAGATCTTTTGCCGCGATGTGACCCACTCCGGTCATCGCCGCGCCTCGCGGTTCGCGCGCGCAACCGCAACGAATATTTCCCGCAGCGTCATGGGATGCGCCTCGACCGAGGCGCCGGGAAACAGCGACGCGATCTGTCGTTGCGACTGTGTCGCGGCGTAGCGCGTGTCCACGAACCGCACCAGTCGTCCTGACGTCTGCAGTCCCGTCCAGTGTGGCGGCGCCGTCGAGGGCTCACGCGCCGGATCGCTCATCGTCACCTCGATGCGTCGAAACCGCGCGTGAAGATCCGCCAGTGGTTCCATCAGCACGAGCCGTCCCGCGTCGATGAATCCGACGGCATCGACGAGTCGCTCGACTTCGTCGAGGTCGTGTGAAGAGATCAGGACACTCCACCGCTCCTCGCCCGCGAGCTCGAGCACGCCGCGCACGAGATCGTCGCGCACGACGGGATCGAGTCCGCTGAAGGGCTCGTCGAGAACGAGGAGACGCGGCCGATAGGCGAGCGACGAGACGAGCGCCGCTTTCACGCGCATGCCGCGCGATAAGCGCGAGATCTTCGTGTCCATCGCCAGATCGAATTCATCGACGAGCTTTCGGCACAACGGCTCGTCCCAGGTCGGATACAGCGGCCGGCAGAAGGCGAGCAGCTGCGCGACGGTCATCCATGCCGGCAGGCTCTGGTTCTCCGACACGTGGCCGATGGATCGAAATTCCGATACGCCGAGCCGCCGCGTATCGACGCCGAGCACGGTCGCTTCGCCGTGCGTGGGACGGATGATGTTCATCAACATCCGAATCGTGGTCGTCTTGCCGGCGCCATTCGGGCCGAGCAGCGCAAACAGGCTGCCCTCGGGGATGCTGAACGACAGGTCCGAGACGGCGTTGGTTCGCCCGAAGCGGCACGTAAGATGGGACGCGTGAACAGCGTCAGCCATGGGAGTCGGTCATTTCCATTCGCGTCGAATCAGCTCGACGAGATCGTCCACATCGAGTCCGACCCGCCTGGCCTCGACGACCACGCGCTCGATGTCGTCGTGGAGCGCAGCGCGGCGCACGGGCGCAGGCGCCGGACGCAAGGTGCCGACGATTGTGCCGATTCCTGGCTGGACCTCGAGGATCCCGCGCTCGACGAGCGTGCTCACGATCCTCTGCGCCGTGTTCGGATTGATCTTCAGCTCCTGGCTGAGCGTCCGAATCGACGGGAAGCGATCGCCCGGCTTCAGTTGACGCGTCACCACCGCTTTCGTGACGGCGAAGACGACCTCGTCGTGCATTGGCCGTCCAGGCCGCCATGTGACGCTGAACGGACTGGTGTACTAATACTGATAGTGCACGTGGCGGTCAAGCGTGGGGCGAGAGCACCGATAGCGGGCTGAAAGCTGATAGCTGAAAGCTGATAGCTGAAAGCTGATAGCCGCACATATGATGTCCCCGTGTTCACGACGGATCTCCTCAAGGGACGCGCCGCGCTCGTCACGGGCGGCGGCACCGGCATCTGCCGCGGCATCGCGCTCGCCTTCGCGCGGCACGGGTGCGACGTCGCCATCACGAGCCGGAAGATCGAGCATCTCGAGCCGACGGCCGACGAGATCCGCGCGTGCGGCGCACGCGCGGTCGCGAAGGCGGCCGACGTCCGCGATCCGGTCGCGGTCGACGACGCGATCGCAGCAGTGGTAGGCGAGCTCGGACGCCTCGACATCCTGGTCAACGGCGCCGCCGGCAATTTCATCTGCCTCGCGGAAAACCTCTCGCCGAACGGATTCGGCACCGTCGTCGACATCGATTTGAAGGGCACGTTCAACGTCTCGCGCGCTGCGCTGCCGCATCTGAAGGCGCGGGGCGGCAGCGTGATCAACATCAGCGCGACGCTTCCGTACCTCGGCACGATGGGGCAGTCGCACGCCGCCGCGGCGAAGGCGGGCATCGACTCGTTGACGCGGGTCCTGGCGTGCGAGTGGGGCCCGCATGGGATCCGCGTGAACGGCATCGCTCCGGGACCAATCGAAGGGACTGAAGGCGTTCGCCGTCTGGTTGACGATGCGTCGCGCGAGGGCGCCGTGCGACAGTGTCCGCTCGGCCGGCTCGGCACGATCGACGATGTGTCCAACGCGACGCTGTTCCTGTGCTCCGACGCCGCATCCTTTATTAATGGTGTCACGCTCGTCGTCGATGGCGGGCTGTGGCTGCGATCGGCGCGGATCCTCGGCGACTGAATGCATGCGTGGGCAGAAGGCGTGTGCAGCGGCGTCCACGCGGCGGGAAGCCGTGACGTCGTCTACGTGCCGGATAATCCTCTGTCGCACGTGCTGCGCGACTTCGAAGCTCGATTTCGCGACGTGCGGCTGATCCTGGCGATGCGCGAGGAGGAGGCCTTCGGCATCGCCGCGGGACTCTATCTCGGCGGCCGGAAGCCGACCGTCATGCTGCAGTCGAGCGGCCTCGGCAACTCGCTGAACGCGATCACGTCGCTGCTCCTGCCGTACCGGATTCCGGTGCTGATCGTCGTCAGCATGCGGGGAGATGAAGGCGAATGGAATCGGGCGCAGGAGCCGATGGGACGCGGTCCGATCGATCTTCGACGCGATTGCCGTTCCGCACGTGACCGTCGAATCCGCCGATGCGGTTGCCGGCGTCATCCAGACGGCCGGCGCGAAGGCCTTCGAACGGCACGAAGTCCGCTGATGATCGTGGTAAAGGTCGCCGAATCGGCGCCGACGGCGAAGCCGCCGCTCGATTACATCGCAATCAAGCAGCGCTTCATGGCGGCGATCGGGAACGCCGGATGCTGAGCCTTGCACGCTTCGTCATCGACGCGATGCCGCCGCAGGCGGCGCGCGCCGTCGCGGCGAGCGCCGTCCTCGACACGATCGGCGTGATGCTCGCCGGCGCATCCGAACCGGCCGCGCGGATCGTCCAGCAGGTCGTCGCCGCCGAAGAGGGCGCCGCCGTCGCAAAGGCAAGCGGCCGCCGGTGCCGGATTCTCGGCACGGACCTCTGCGCGAGCGCCTCGGCGGCGGCGCTGGCGAATGGCACCGCGGCGCACGCGCACGACTTCGACGACATGTGCTTCGTCTCGCTCGCGCACCCGAGCGCGCCGCTCGTCTCCGCCGGCCTCGCGGCGGCCGAGCTCGTCGACGCATCGGGCCGCGCGCTGCTCGAGGCCTACATTGTCGGATTCGAAGTCGAGGCGCGCTTGGGGCGCGCGATGAACCCGCGGCACTATCAGCGCGGATGGCACTGCACCTCGACGCTCGGAACGCTCGGCGCGGCTGGCGCGGCGTCGCGTCTCCTGGGCCTTCAGATCGTGCAGACAGGACACGCGCTCGCGATTGCCGCGTCCGAGGCCTCGGGACTGAAGGAGAACTTCGGCTCGATGGTGAAGCCGCTGCACGCAGGGCTCGCCGCTCGCAACGGCGTCGTCGCGGCGCGGCTCGCCGCAAGCGGCATGACGGCGAGCGCGTCTGCGCTCGACGGGCCGCAGGGATTTCTGGCCGCGATGGACAGCGCGTCGCCCTCGCTCGACGCCCAGTCCGATCTCGGATCGCGGTGGGAAATTCTCGACACCGGCATCACCGTGAAGCTGTACCCGTCGTGTGCGGCGACGCATCCCGCGCTCGACACGCTGCTCGATTTGCAGCGGCGCCACCGGTTCACCGCCGGCGACGTCGAGACGATCGAGATCGGCGTCGACGCGATCACGCCGACGGTCCTCGTGCACGATCGCCCTTCAACGGCGCTCGAAGGGAAGTTCAGCATGCCGTTCTGCGCGGCCGCGGCCATCGTCGACGGGCGCGTCGGCCTCGACTCCTTCGACGACGATCGACTGCGAGACGACCGCATCGTTCGGCTGATGCCGCGCGTTCGGATGCACCTCGACGCGACGCTCGACCGTTCGGCGGCGCCGCTCACGCAGGCGCGCGTCACGGTCCGACTGGCTGACGGCCGCGTCCTGACGGCGTCGGCCAACGGCGCGCGCGGCTACCCCGACCGTCCGGCGCACGACGACGAGCTGGCGGAGAAATTCACCGCGTGCGCGCTTCGGGCGCTTCCCGAAGCGCGCGCGCGCGAAGGGCTTGCGGCGCTCCGCGCGATCGACCATGCTCAGCGCGTCCGATCGCTGATCGATTCGCTGCAGGCGCTGCCCGTCCAGAAGATCTGAGAGAGGTGTGTATGTCGCCGACGAGACTGCGCGCACGACTGACATACGTCGGAGCCGTCATCGCGCTGCTGATCGCACCGGCGAGCGCGCAGAACGGGTCGCAGTTCAGGGACTGGAAGAGCTCCGTCCTTGGCGACGCGGCGCCCATTGCTCCGCGAACCGGGTGCGCCGCGTTGATCGCGCTCACCGGCTACGAGTTTTCGATCGTGTCGGCCACGGCTGTTCCGGCGAGCGGCGATGCGCCGGTCCACTGCCGCGTGGCCGGCCTGATCGCTCCGGAGATCCGGTTCGAAGTGGCGCTGCCGTCGGCGTGGAACGGCCGGCTCTACATGTTCGGCAACGGCGGCTATGCGGGCGAGGCGCTCGACGCGCCCGCGCGCGTGACGACGATGAAGCGCGCGCTGTCGCGCGGCTTCGCGACGGCCCAGACCAACACCGGTCACGACGGCGCGCGCGAACCTCTTGGAACCTTTGCTGCCGATCCGCAGAAGTTCGTCGACTACGCGTTTCGCGCGGTGCACGTCACCGCGCTGACGGCCAGACGGATTCTTCAGTCGTACTACGACGTCGCGCCGCGGCATTCGTATTTCGACGGCTGCTCGACCGGCGGGCGGCAAGGATTGATCTCTGCGCAGCGGTTTCCCGACGATTTCGACGGCATCGTCGTCGGCGCGCCGGTCCTCGATTTCTCTGGAACGATGATCAGCTACGCGGCCGGACAACGCGCGCTCGCCGCGTCGCCGATTCCCGCGTCCAAGCTGAAGACGCTGTCCGAGGCGGTCTATGCGAAATGCGACGCCGCTGATGGATTGAAGGACGGCCTCATCGACGATCCGCGTCGATGCCATTTCGATCCGGCGGCCGACCTGCCGCGCTGCGCCGCCGAGGCGGACGGCGAGAGCTGTTTCACAGCCGGCCAGCTGGATGCTCTCGCCGCGATCTATCGCGGCGTCACGCGCAACGGCGAGACGTTCTTTCCGGGATGGCCAGTCGGTGCTGAAGCCGGCTGGACGCCGTGGTTCGTGTCGAGCCAGGCGCCGCAGCCGATTCAAGTGGCGTTCGGCGAGACGTTCTTCAGGAACATGGCGTTCGGCCGCCCGAACGCGAGCTACGACTGGAAGACGTTCGACGTCAACGCCGATCTGGACAAGGTGCAATCGGCGCGAAGCGCGCTCGACGCGACCGATCCCGATCTGTCGCGGTTCAAGGCGCGCGGCGGCAAGATCGTCAGCTACTACGGCTGGGCCGATCCTGCGCTGAACCCGCTCATGGGCATTCGCTATTACGAGAGCGTGATGCAGCGGGTGGGGGCGCCCACAGCCGACTTCTACCGGCTCTTCATGGTGCCCGGCATGTTCCACTGCGGCGGCGGCGTCGGACCGAGCACGTTCGACGCGTTCACGCCGCTCGTCGAGTGGGTCGAAAAAGGCACTGCGCCCTCGACCATCATCGCGTCGCGCATCGTCGACGGGAAAGTGGTACGAACGCGGCCGCTCTGTCCGTATCCGCAGGTCGCGAAGTACAAGGAAGCGGGAAGCATCGACGAGGCGGCGAGCTTCACGTGCGCCGCGCCGGAACATGCCCCTTCTTCCAGACCATGAACGTCCGCTTGAACTCGATGACCGGCGTGCCGTTCTGGTTCACGCCGGTCGTCTTCACCCGAACGATGCCCGCCTTCGGCCGCGACTTCGACTCGCGCGTGTCGAGCACCTCACTCCGCGAATAAATCGTGTCGCCCTCGAACACGGGATGCGGCAGCCGCACTTCGTCCCATCCAAGGTTCGCGACGGCGTTCTGCGTGAGATCGATCACCGACTGACCGGTGACGAGCGCGAGCGTGAAGCACGAGTTCATGAGCGGCCGCTTGAATTCGGTCTCGGCCGCATAGACGGCATCCAGGTGGATCGGATTCGTGTTCAGCGTCAGGCAGGTGAACCACACGTTGTCAGCGGCGAGCAGCGTGCGGCCCAGCGGATGCTCGTAGACGTCGCCGACATGAAAATCCTCGAACACGCGGCCCGTCCATCCCTGTTTGCTCGCCATTCAGATGACTCCCTCCCGCCGCCAGCGGGCAATCGTGTCGCCGTTCACGCCGAGCTCGCGGAGGATCGCGTCGGTGTGCTGGCCGAGCGCCGGCACCGGCCCGACCGCCGGCGCGACGCCGGCCATGCGGACCGGCGGAATCATCGCGCGCAGAACGCCCGCCGGCGAAGCGATCTCTCGCCACACGTCGCGTTCGCCGAGCTGCGGATGGTCGAGATACTGTGCCACCGAGTTCACGCGCGCGTGGGCGATGCGCGCCGCCTTCAGCCGGGCGACGACGTCGGACGTGGGGAGCGATCCGAGCGCCGACTCGATAGCGAGGTGCAGCGCGCTGCGATTGGCGACGCGCAGCGGGTTCGTGCGGAACCGGTCATCGCCGGCCAGCTCGGACCGTCCGAGCACCTCCGCGCAGAATCGCATCCACTCGCGCGCGTTCTGCACGGCGAGGACGACGGTGTCGCCGTCACGTGTGCGAAATGGCCCGTATGGCGCGATCGAGGCGTGATGGGCGCCGGTCCGCGGCGGCGGCGATCCGCTGTAGGCGGTGTAGTACGCGGCGAATCCCATCCACTCCGACAGCGCGTCGAACAGCGAAACTTCGACGATCGTGCCCCGTCCGCTCCGCGCGCGCGCGACGAGCGCGGCGAGGATGCCGGAGTACGTGTACATTCCCGCCGCGATATCGGCGACCGAGACGCCCGCTTTCGCCGGCTCCGCTTCGCTGCCGGTGATCGACACCAGCCCGACTTCGCTCTGGACGAGCAGGTCGTACGCCTTCTCGTTGGCGTACGGACCCGACGATCCGTATCCGGAGATGTCGCAGACGATCAGTCGAGGATATCGCGCGTGCAGATCGGCGGCGGCCATGCCGAGCCGCGACGCCGCACCGGGCGCGAGGTTCTGGACGAACACGTCCGCGCGATCCAGCAGCCGCGACATGACCGTTGACGCTTCGGGCCGTTTGAGATCGAGCGTCAGCGATTCCTTCGTGCGATTCAGCCAGACGAAATGCGACGACAGGCCGTTGACCGCTGCATCGTAGCCGCGTGCGAAGTCGCCGCCGTCGGGCCGCTCGATCTTGATGACGCGCGCCCCGAGGTCGGCGAGATGGCGCGTGGCGAACGGCGCCGCGACCGCCTGCTCAACGGCGACGACGGTGATGTGTTCAAGAGGAAGCATTATTGGCTGTGTTGGTGGGCAGCCAACATCTTCTTATTCGCGTGGGGCCCCACCATCTTCCACTCGCGCCGGGGCCCCACCCCCGGCGCGGTTGCTCGGCGCGTTCGCGCCTCGCAACGGCTCAAGGCTGTCACGCGCTGACACGCTCGGGCCGTAGCCCTCGCGTGTATCTAGAACCGAACGTCGCAGGCTTACATTCCACACCGACAATTTTTTTCTCTAATACGATCTGGGCAACGCGAGTACGTGTTCAGCGATGTAGGCGAGGATCAGGTTCGTCGAAATCGGCGCGACCTGATACAGGCGCGTCTCGCGGAATTTGCGCTCGATGTCGTAGTCCTCCGCGAACCCAAAGCCGCCGTGCGTCTGGACGGCGACGTTGGCGGCTTCCCACGACGCGTCGGCCGCCAGCAGCTTCGCCATGTTGGCTTCGGCGCCGCACGGCTCGCCGCGATCGAACAGCTCCGCCGCCCGAACGCGCATCAGGTCCGCCGCCTCGACGTTCACGTGCGCCCGCGCGATCGGAAACTGCACGCCCTGGTTCTGTCCGATCGGCCGATTGAACACGACGCGCTCCTTCGCGTACTTCGTCGCCCGGTCGACGAACCAACGTCCGTCGCCGACGCACTCGGCGGCGATCAGGATCCGCTCGGCGTTGAGGCCGTCGAGCAGGTATCGGAATCCTTGTCCCTCCTCGCCGACCAGCGCATCGGTCGGCACCTCGAGGTCGTCGAAGAACAACTCGGTCGTCGCGTGATTCATCATCGTTCTAATCGGACGGATCGTCAGGCCGCGGCCGACCGCACTGCGCAGATCGATGAGCAGGATCGACAAGCCGTCGGTGCGCTTCTTGACGTCGTCCACCGGCGTTGTTCTCGCGACGAGCAGCAGCAGATCGGAGTGTTCGGCCCGGGAGATCCACACCTTCTGTCCGCGGACGATGTAGACGCCGTCCTTGCGCGTCGCCGTCGTCTTCAGCTGCGTCGTATCGGAGCCCGTCGTCGGCTCTGTGACGCCAAACGCCTGCAGCCGCAGCTCGCCGCTCGCAATCTTCGGCAGGAACGCGCGCTTCTGCGCCTCAGATCCATGGCGCAGCAGCGTCCCCATCGTGTACATCTGCGCGTGGCACGCGCCGGCGTTGCCGCCGCTGCGATTGATCTCTTCGAGAATGACCGACGCTTCGGCGATGCCGAGGCCGTGTCCGCCGTACTCCTCCGGGATCAGCGCGGCGAGGTAGCCGCCCTCGGTGAGCGCGCCGACGAAGGCGTCGGGATACGCCCGCACGCGGTCGAGGTCGCGCCAGTAGCTGTCGGGAAAGGCTTTGCACAGATCGCGTACGGCGCTGCGCAGATCGCGATGGAGATCGGCGGTCGCCACGCGGATGATGATACTCGCAGCTCTGTCTCGTCCGGCTGAAGCCGGACGCTACTGTCTGTTTCTATGATCGGCGGTCTCCGCGTTCATGCCCTCGGTTGCTGATGCGATCATTCGCTCATTGCACGACGCGGGTGTCGCCACGCTGTTCGGCGTGCCCGGCGGCGGGAGCAATCTCGACTTAATCGAAGCGGCCGCTCACGCCGGGTTGCCGTTCGTGTTGACGGCGACCGAAACGGCCGATTCTTGCGTGAGGGCACGGCGCGCATCTTCCGTCGAAATCGCGTAGGGTGTGAACATCATGAAAACATCATGTGTCTCCGGCCTCGTCGCCATATTCATGGCCGCCGCGCTCGCGTCCGCGCAGCAATCGTCTCCGAAGCTTCTCGTCCTGAACAAAGAGGAGGGGACGCTTGCGATCGTCGATCCTGAATCCGGAACGATCCTCGGCCGCGTGCCGGTGGGACAAGGACCACACGAGCTCGTGACCTCTTCCGACGGCAAGTACGCGTTCGCCAGCAACTACGGCACCGGCCCGGCGCCGGGCCACACGATTTCGATGGTCGACGTCGCCGCGCAGAAAGAGCTGCGGCGAGTCGACATCGCGCCGCTCAGCCGCCCGCACGGGCTCGATTTCGCCGGCGGCAAGCTGTACTTCACCGCTGAAGGGAGCAAATCGATCGCGCGCTACGATCCGGCGGCTGACAGGATCGACTGGCAGTTCGAAACCGGTCAGTCGACGACGCATATGGTGCTGGTGACGAAGGATCTCAAGACGATCTTCACGTCGAACATCGGATCGGACAGCGTCTCGAAAATTCAGCAGGGGGCCGACGGCAAGTGGACGCAGACACCGATTGCGGTCGGCAAGGGGCCTGAGGGCATCGAGCTCTCGCCGAACGGCAGGGAAGTGTGGAGCGCGCATTCGCAGGACGGCGGCGTCTCGATCATCGACGTGGCCAGCGGGAAGGTGACGCAGACGATCAACGTCGGCACGAAGCGCTCCAATCGGATCAAGCTGACGCCCGACGGCAAGTTCGCGCTCATCTCCGATCTGGAGGCCGGCGATCTCGTCGTCGTCGACGCGTCGGCGCGCAAAGAGATCAGACGGATGCCGCTAGGCAGACAGCCCGAAGGCATTCTCATCCCGCCGCCCGGCGCTCACGCCTTCGTCGCCGTCAACGGCGACGACAACGTGGCGATGATCGATCTGAAGACGTGGCAGGTGACGAAGCGGATTTCAGCCGGCGCCGGCCCCGACGGGTTGGCGTGGGTGAGGTGAGATCACCCGTTTGGGTGATCTCCGGCCCGTATGCAACTGCTTACGATCGATCTGTGATCCCTCAACCGAACGATCAGACAAATGATGAAGAGCTGCTCGACGCCTACTCGCGGGCGGTGACGCACGCCGTCGACGTCGTCGGCCGGGCGGTCGTCAAAGTGGACGTCGAGCGCGGAGGCGGATCGGGCGTCATCTTCACGCCCGACGGCTTCATCCTGACGAACAGCCACGTCGTCGCGCGCGGCGGCCGGCTCGACGTCATGTTTCCGGACGGCCGATCGATGCAGGCCGACCTGGTCGGTCGCGACGCGCACACCGATCTGGCGGTCATCCGCGTCGGCGCCGATCGCGCGCCATTTCCGTTCGCGACGCTCGCCGATTCGCGCGCCGTCCGCGTCGGCCAGGTCGCGATCGCGATCGGCAACCCGTACGGCTTCCACCATTCAGTGACCGCCGGCGTGGTCAGCGCGCTCGGCCGATCGCTGCGCGCGCAGTCGGGACGCCTGATGGACGACATCATCCAGACCGACGCCGCGCTGAATCCGGGCAACTCGGGCGGACCGCTCGTGACGACGCGCGGCGAGGTGATCGGCATCAACACGGCGACCATCCTTCCGGCGCAGGGACTGTGCTTCGCGATTGCGAGCAACACGGCGCGCTTCGTCGCATCGCGCCTCATTCGCGACGGCCGCATCCGCCGCAGCTACGTCGGCATCGCCGGACAGAACGTGCCGATCCCGCGCGCGCTCGCGCGCGCGCATCAGCTCGCCGTTTCGTCGGGCGTGCTCGTGGTGTCCGTGGAAAAGGAAAGCCCGGCCGCGACAGCCGGGCTGCGGGACGGCGACGTGATTCTGGCGTGCGCCGACGAAGTGGTGGCTGCCGTGGACGATCTCCACCGTCATCTCACGGAAGATCGCATCGGCGCACCGACGACCTTCACGGTGCTGCGAAAGGGTCAGCGGCGGCAGTTGACCGTGGTGCCCGTCGAAACGCAGCCCTGAACGCACCGCGGCTCGGCGCTCGCCTGAAAGGCTCGCGCTACAGCGAGATGAGCCCGCGTCTGACCGCGCGGCGGACGGCGTCCGTGCGGTTGGCTGCGCCGAGCTTGCCGGAGATCGACGCGACGTGGAACTTCACCGTCTGGTCGCTGATGCCGAGCCGCGCGGCGATGGTCTTGTTCGGCAATCCCTCCGCGAGCAGCTCCAGCACCTGAATCTCGCGCGGCGTCAACGGCTCGTCGAGCGAATCGTCGTCGTCGAGAGCCTCGGCGTGGACGGTGTCCGCTGCGATCAGCATCGCGTCGACGTCGAGGTCGGATCGTCGGGCCGCCGCGATGGTCGGAAACTCTGCGACGACGGTCATCGAGCCGTTCATCTGCGCGCGCAGCCGATCGCGATCCGCGGGCCCTCCGACGAGAATCACACGCATTCAGTTGGTTGGACGCTCGCCGACGGTCACGCGTAACTCGGTTGCCTTGCCGGCGCGCAGCACGCGCAGCGTCACCTGACGGCCGACGCGGTCTCCAAGCAGCAGATCGAGCAAATCTTCAGGCGATTGGACCGCCTGTCCGTCGAGCGCCACGATCACGTCGCCGACCAGTACGCCAGCCGCCGCTGCCGGGCTTCCGCTCGTTACGCCGACGACGAGCAGCGCTTCCTCCCGGCCGTCAGCGAGCTGGTTGTCCGGCAGCCGCACCGGCTGTCCCGCCACGCCGAGATAGCCGCGCTTCAACTGACCGTGCTCGAGCACCGTCGCCGCCGTTTTCCACGCGATGGGCGCCGGGATGACGACGGCCAGTCCGCGGATTGCGGCCGCGGTGGCGACGCCGAGCAGCGCGCCTGACGTATCGACGAACGCGCCGCCGGCAAAGCCGTCGTGCATCGGTGCCGTGGTGCGAATCACCTGATCGATCGCGCGGCGGCGGCCCGTCGGCAGCGGTCCGCCGATGACCGACACGATTCCGGCGCTGGCGGTGACGACGTTGCTCCACGAGCGGGCGACGGCGAGCGCGACGTGCCCGACGCGGGCCGACGAAGGCGCGGTCGCGATCGGTTTGACGCCGAGGCCGGCGACGCGCAGCACCGCGAGGCTGGTGGTCGGATCCCAGCCGGCGAGCTCGGCGTCGAGCGCCTGACCGTCGTCGCGCCGCACGCGCAACCCGTCTTCACGGCCGAGCGAGCGGACCATCGTCAGCACCACATCGTCAGCGTACACGAGTCCGCTGGCCGGACGGCGACGGCCCTGCACCTGAACGACCGACGGCGCAGCGGCGGCGACGGCGTCGGCGAGCGCGTTCGAGAATGAGGTAAGGAGATCGGATGTCATGACGCGATGGTGACAGAACGACAGCGGCGTTGGATCACCCGAACGGGCGGCACGGGTATGATACGGACGCGCGATGATTGGAACCACCGATAGGGCGAGCGTTTCAGGCGAGCCGAACGCTCGGCTAAAAGCCTCGCGCTACCTGTTGTTCTTTGTCGCCGCCAGCTTGTTGCACGCGCAGGCGGCGCCGCCCGACACGATTCTCGTCAATGGCCACGTGATTACGGTCGACGCGCGCTTTTCGATCGCGCAGGCGATCGCGATCAAGGATGGCCGCTTCACCGCCGTCGGCACGGACGCCGACATCAGGACGCTCGCGGGGCCGAACACGACGACGATCGATCTGCACGGCCAGACGGTGATTCCGGGGCTGGCAGACGGTCACCTGCACGACGCCGGCGGCGGACCGGGCGTCGATCTGTCGCGCGCGCGATCGATCCCTGATGTGCTCACGGCGATCAAAGCTCGCGTGCAGCAGAGCGCTGCGGGCGAGGTCATCGTGACGAACAGCGACTGGCACGAAGCGCAGCTCGAGGAACAGCGACTGCCGTATCGCCACGATCTGGACAGCGTCTCGCCGAACAATCCGGTCGTGGTCGTCCGCGGCGGACATGAGTACGTTCTCAATTCGGCGGCGCTGGCGAAGTGGAATATAAAAAAGGATACGCCGCAGCCGGCCGGCGGACGCATCACGCGCGACGAGCACGGTGAACTGAACGGTGAGCTGATCGATCGCGCGAAGGCGCTCGTCACCTTGCCGGCGGCGCCGAAGCTGACCATCGAGGCGCTGCAGGCGCAGCACCGCAAGTTGAACGAGGCGGGACTGACCAGCATCCGGTATCCCGGCGCGTCGGTCGAGCAGTACCGGTTGCTGCAGGAGATGGCGCGCCGCGGCGTCCTCACCATCCGCGTCAATCAGCTGATGCGCTTCAACGCCGACAGCGCCGCGTCGATGCGCCGGGCGATCGCCGCATCGGGCGTGAAGCCCGACGAAGGCGATGAGTGGCTCCGCGTCGGCGGCATGAAGCTCGGCGTCGACGGCGGGTTCGAGGGCGGGTGGATGCGCGAACCCTACGCGGAGCCGTGGGGTGAGGGCGGCACGTTCCGTGGCGTGAACACGATGAAGCAGGCGCCGTTCACCGACGTCGTCAAGGAGCTGAATCGCGAAGGATGGCGCGTTGCCACGCACGCGGTCGGCGACGCGGCAATCGACGAAGTGCTCGCCGCATACGAATCGGCCAGCGCCGAGCAATCGATCCGCGGCAAACGCTGGACCATCGAGCACGGGTTCATCGTCGAGCCCGATCAGTTCCCGCGCATGAAAGCGTTGGATCTCGTCATTTCCGCTCAGAATCACCTGTATCTCGCGGGCCCGAGCCTCGTGAAGTACTGGGGCGCGCCGCGCGCCCACCGCGTGACGCCGATGCGCGACTACATCGATCGTGGATTTGTCGTCGCCGGCGGCACCGATTCACCAGTCGTGCCGTATCCGCCTTTTTGGGTCGTCTACCATTTCGTGTCGCGCGGCACGATCAGCGGCGGCGTGATGGGGGCCGATCAGAAGATCAGCAGGAAGGCGGCGCTGCAGGTCGAAACGATCAACAACGCGTACTTGACGTTCGAGGAAACGCTCAAGGGATCGATCGAGCCGGGCAAGCTGGCCGACCTCGTCGTTGTGCCGGAAGACATCCTGACCGTGCCGGACAAGGACGTCGAGCGGATGCGCCCGTCTCTGACGATGGTCGGCGGTAAGGTGGTCTCTCGACGGGCTTCGTAAAGGCTTACGTTCCGAGTAACGCATCCACGCGGCTTCACGTAATCGTTTCAACAAGTTAGCGACTGGTCCCGACCTTGCTGAAGTGCAGGGCACCGTGACTCGACGGGGCAATCGATCTGTCCTCATCGAATTCCAAAATAATACGCGCAGGTTCCATCGATCTGAGGTCGTAGGAGGAGGCAGCTGACCATGAAACGACTGGCTACGGCACTTATCGCGCTCGCGTTCATCGCTGCGGGCTGCGGCAGCTCGACATCGCCATCTACGCCCACGAAGCCGACGTTTACTGCGACCCTGCTGCCGTCGAACGAGGTGCCGCCGATCACCAATGCGGAGTCGTCTGGTACCGGCACCGCGACCATTACCTTCGACACGACGACGAGCGGCGGCAACGTTACCGCTGCGACCGTCACCTTCGTCGCGAACCTGACGGGATTTCCGGCCGGCACCACGGTGACGCTGGGCCACATTCACAAGGCGCCGGCGGGCGTGGCGGGCGGCGTCGTGATCAGCGCGAACGTCACGGCAACGCCGCTGGCGACCGGAACGGGCACGCTGACGCTGAGCAACGCGTCGCCCGACGTCGCGGTCGTTCAGGACATCCTGAACAACCCGAGCCAGTACTACTTCAACCTGCACTCGACTTTGAACCCCGGCGGATTCGCCCGCGGGCAACTCTCGCGCGTGCAGTAAACGCGTTCCTCTCGCGTTACGCCGCGCAGCCGGCCGCGTCTCATCCCCGCGCGGCCGGCTTCTTCTTCATTGCTGATTGCAGATTGCAGATTGCTGATTGCTTCATTGGATTGCTGATTGCTTCATTGGATTGCCTGATTGCTTCATTGGATTGCTGATTGCTTCCAATTGCTGATTGCCAATTGATCCAATCAGCAATCAATCAGCAATCTGAAATCAGCAATTTCAGTACGGCGATCAGCAATCTGAAATCATCAATGTTCAGTACGGCTGCAGATCCCCCTGATACGGAATCACCTGTCCGGGCTGCACCGTGACGTCGAAGACGAGCGGCGCGTAGCCTGCCGGCCCTGTGATCTCGAGTTGGTGCGTGCCGGCGACGAGCGTCAGCGGCTGCCTTGTGCCGTCGAAGTCGCGAACGATTCCCGCGTAGGCGCCATCGACGTAGACCGCCGCGTCGTCAGGCCAGATGTCCAGCGCGATGCCGCCATACGCGGTCGATCCGGGTCCGATGAACACCGGCGCGACCGGCGCGCGGTAGCCATACACCGGGACCGGGTACGCGTAGGAGTACGAGTACGGAACCGGATAGCCGATGAACACGCCGAGGCCGAGTCGATACTGCGGACGGAACACGTACGGCCGGTAGATGTTGTAGCCGAAGTAGCGCGGACGCGTGTACACGTACGACCGGCCATCATAGCGATATCGATTCGTGTCGCGGTATCGGCCGTCGTAGCGGTATCGGTTGTCGTCGCGCGGCTCGATGCGGCGAGGCTCGATCCGCGGCACGGCGCGTGGCGCGAAGGTTTCGGCGCGCGGCGCCTCGCGACGCTGGACGTTGTTGTCGACGCGCGGCGCGGGTGCCGGCGCCGCTTCGGCGCGCGGCCGGGCCTCGCCTTGCGGCCGGGCCTCGCGTTGCGGCCGGGTCTCGCGTTGCGATTGGGTCTCGCGTTGCGGCTGGATCTCGCGTCGCGGCTGCGATTCAGTGCGCCGCTGCGCATCGCCGCGCGACTGCGAGTCGCCCTGCGGCTGCGCCTCGGCGCGCGGCAACGCTTCGCCGCGGCGGTGCTGGCGCTCCTGATCGGCCGATGCGAAAGGCGAACCGATCGTCAGTGCCCCGACGAGGGCGAGCGGAACAGTTATCAAGGATGTGCGAGTCATACCCAGCGATACGGCAAGGTTGCTGCCAAGCGCCTGGGCCGTTTTTCTAAGGAAATCAGCATCACGACGCGGACGGTGCCCTCACGCTGTCGTCGGAAGGGGACGCCTAACTGTCGTGCCCGTGATGCAGGCGATGCCGGATGTCGGGCCAGAACTCCTTCAGCTCGTTCGACATCGTGTCCCACAACACCTGCGAGCCCCACCGTTCGAGCGTGCCGGCCAGGGTCCGATCGTCGACGGGGTGATACAGGTTCGACACGCCGGCGCCGACGGCGTTGCCTCCGATTTCCGAGATGTTGAACTCGCGTCGGCCGTCGCGCGCGCGCGTGACGGCCGCGCGACTTGCGGCGTACGCGAGCCGCCGTGCGACGCTTCCCTCGCCGAGCTCGAAATAGCGCGGGTCCTGTTTGAAGAGCGCCGGCACGATGGCCGTCGTCATGAAATTTCCGATCGCGTTGTCGCCGAACGCCGTTGCATACCTCTTGGCGTACGCCTTCGGCCCGCCGCCCCACGAAGCCTCCTGATGTTCGAGCTGCGCCGCTTCGGTCGTGAGCGCGACGAACGGATACACGAACGGATCGAACGAGCCGAGCGCGGCCATCCGAAACGTCTGCTTCGTCGTGACTCGCGGCGCTTCGTCCTCTTTCTCCACTGTCGTGTAGTTCGGGAGGACTCCGAAGATTCGGTTGTTACCGTCGTTCTATGCCGACGTCGTCTGCGCGAACGAGGGGAAGGCTGTCCCCGTCACGAGACAGACTGCGACGAGTATGCGAGGCATCGAGTGCGACGAAGCAATGCGAGTGCCACGAGTGCGTGTATCATCCTGACATGACTTTTACGGGTCGACTCGCGCTCGGCAGTCCGCTGCTGATCGTCACGACTGTGGTTGTCGCGGCGCAACGCCCCGAGCCGCCGCGCGCGCTGACCACCGCCGATTACGCGCGCGCCGAACGGTTCATGAATTACAACGTCACGCCGCTCGTCCTGCACAGTGGCGTGCGGCCGACATGGCTGCCCGACGACCGCTTCTGGTACCGGACGACGACGGAAAACGGCACGGCCTTCTTCGTCGTCGATCCCGCGACCGGCGCGCGATCGACATGCGAGCTCGCCGAATGCACCGAGCGCAACGCCGAGGCAGCCAGGCGCCGCGGCCGTGCTCCACGGCGCGACGTGCCGTCACCGGACGGGAAGCAAACGGTCTTCATCCGTGACTGGAATCTGTGGATTCGCGACGTGGCGACCGACAAGGAAACGCAGCTGACGTTCGACGGCGTGAAAGACTTCGGCTACGCGACCGACAACGCGGGATGGACGCACAGCGATCGCCCAATCGTGTCGTGGTCGCCCGACTCGAAGAAGATCGCCACGTATCAGCAGGATCAGCGCGGCGTCGGCGAGATGTACCTGATCGAGACGAAGGTCGGGCATCCGGTGCTGCAGGCGTGGAAGTACCCGCTGCCCGGCGATTCGACGATCACGATGATTCAGCGGGTCGTCATCGACGTAGAGACGCGCAAGGTGACGCGCCTGCAGATGCCGTCCGATCAGCATCGATCGTCGCTGTGCGACGACATCGCGTGCGACGAGGTCTGGGGCGACGTGCAGTGGAGTCCGGACGGTTCGACGGTGGCGTTCGTGTCGACGGCGCGGGACCACAAGCGCGAGCAGCTGCGCGTGGCCGATACGGCGACGGGACTCGTCCGCGAGGTGATGGAGGAAAAAGCCGAGACGTTTTACGAATCGGGCAACGGCCGGATCAACTGGCGGTACCTGCCGCGATCGAACGAAGTGATCTGGTTCTCCGAGCGCGACAACTGGGGCCATCTCTATCTGCACGATCTGCAAACCGGACGCGAGAAGCGCCAGATCACGACCGGAGAAGGCAACGTGACGCAGCTGCTTCACGTAGACGAGGCGAACCGCACACTGTACTTCGTCGGCGTCGGCAGAGAGAGCGGCCGCGATCCGTACTTCCGGCATTTCTATCGGATCGGGATGGACGGCAGGAATCTCAAGCTCCTCACGCCGGAGGACGCCGATCACGAGGTGTCGCCCGCGCCGTCGGGAAAGTACTTCGTCGACGTGTATTCGAAGCCGGACGTTCCGCCGGTCGCGGTGCTTCGCGACGCAGACGGCAGAGATATCGCCTCGATCGAAAAGGCGGACATCTCGCGTCTGACCGTCACGGGCTGGCGCCCGCCGCAGCCGATCACCGTCAAGGCGCGCGACGGCGCGACCGATCTGTACGGCCTGCTGTACACGCCGCACGATCTCGATCCCGGACGGAAGTATCCAATCGTCAACCATATCTATCCGGGTCCGCAGACCGGCAGCGTCGGCGGCCGTTCGTTTTCGCCGGCGCGCGGCGACGCGCAGGCGCTCGCCGAGCTCGGATTCGTCGTCGTCGAGATCGACGGGATGGGAACGCCATGGCGCTCCAAGAAATTTCACGACGCGTACTACGCCAACATGGGCGACAACACGCTGCCCGATCAGGTCGCGGCGATGAAGGAGCTCGCGCGCCGCTATCCGTGGATCGACATCGATCGCGCCGGCATCTACGGCCATTCAGGCGGCGGCTACGCGACGGCGGACGCGATGTTCCGCTATCCGGATTTCTTCAAGGTCGGCATCTCGGAAGCGGGCAACCACGACAACCGGAACTACGAGGACGATTGGGCGGAGAAGTGGCAGGGACTGTTGAGGACGCACGCTGACGGGACGACCAATTACGACAATCAGGCGAATCAGCTCGTTGCGAAGAATCTGAAAGGCAAGCTGCTGCTCGCGCACGGGACGACGGACAACAACGTTCCGCCCGACAACACGCTGCTCGTCGTGAACGAGCTGATCAAGGCGAACAAGGACTTCGATCTGCTGATGCTGCCCAATCGCGGCCACGGCTTCGGCAACGAGCCGTACATGGTCCGCCGCCGGTGGGATTATTTCGTTCGGCACCTTCTCGGCGCGGAGCCGCCGAAGGAGTACGAGATGCACGCGCCGGCGGAGCGGGCTGCGACGCCGCAGTGATTCGGGATTCGGGATTTGGGATTCGGGATTGCGGGCTTCAGGCCGGCGACTTGCCACGGCGTGCGCGTTCCTCCTTGATGATCTGAAAGCAAACGCGCAGGCATTCGTTGCAGAGAACAGCGCCACGGCGCGCGATGACGATAGAGCGAGAGTCGCCGTCGATCGGGTGTTCGCAGAAGGTGCATGGCATGCCCGCCTGTACCACGTCTTCTGCGACCGGCCGCGCGACGCAGCGCCAGCAGATCCAGTAGTCGCGCGCGCCGGCTCTGATCAACTGATCGAGCCTCCGGTTGCCGCAGAACGAGCAGAGGGGCGCCATCTCACGATAATATTGCGGCCGGAATGTTGGGTCCGCTGAAGAACTTCACGCACGGCGAGATTCTGCGCTGGCGCAGGGTCGGCGGACTGCTGCTTGCGGAGGTCGAATACGAGGCAGGGCGGCGGATTCACCGTCACGTCCATCCGCACGCTTCGTGCTCGTGCTCCGGGGATCGGTGACCGAAACGCGCAGCGGCGAGGAGACCGATACCTACGGACCATCGACGCTGCTGTTCCGGCGCGCGGACGAGCCACATTCATACCACGTGGCTCAGACCGGCCGAACTCGCCGGCGTTGGGGCCATGCGCTGACGGAAATCGCCGTGCGAGGGTCCGCTCTGTAATCGCGCATAGGGCGCACACGATTGCATTCGCTGCGAAAAGCGCGATCCCTCAACGACTTCCGGCCAGATCACAACTCCGGCACCGACGGCACGGTTCTCGCCTTTTGCCCGGGCGAGGCATCCCATGGATCCTGCGCTCGCGACAGGTACGTCTACGGCGTCGGTCGTCTTCCAGGACGGTCTCGGCGAGCGGCGCCGCGTCACCGATGCGACGGGAACCGAAACGCTCGAACGCCTGTGCCTGCGAGCCGAGCTGACCGCGATTCCGTCGTTCGAGTTCGCGCTGCGCGAGCGCGCGAGCCGTCTCGCCGGATTCCGCCACACCTACTACGCGCGCGTGCGCAGCGTCGATCGGCTGAACGATGCCGCGTCGACGCTTGCCGTCGTCTCCGAGTCCATCCGCGGCGTGCGGCTGTCGACGCTGCTCGCGAAGGCGGATCGGCCGACGATCGACATCAACGCGGCAGTCCACCTGATTCGCCAGCTGGTCTCCGCAGTTTCCGTACTGCACGAGACGGCGCGCGACATCGCGCACGGCGCGATCGGCGCCGAGCGGATCGTCATCACGCCCAACGCGCGCGTCATCATCGTCGAGCACGTGCTCGGCGCCGCGATCGAGCAGCTGCACTACTCGCGCGATCGGTACTGGAGCGAGCTGCGCATCGCGATGCCGCCGTCGCCGACGGGATCGATGCCGCGCTTCGATCAGCGGACCGACGTGACGCAGGTCGGCATCGTGTCGCTGTCGCTGATCCTCGGACGGCTGCTGACCGATGAAGAGTATCCGACGCAGATTGCCGACGTGCTGTCGTCCGCGTGGGCGAACTCGTCGACGGGCGAGCTCGAGCCGATGCCGCCGGGCCTCCGCGCCTGGATCGCACGCGCGCTGCAGCTCGATCCGCGCAACAGCTTCGCGTCTGCGCTCGAGGCGCGCAACGACCTCGAAAAAGTGTTGTCGGGCGACGAAGAGGAAGTCGCGGAAATCGACACGTCTGAAATCCAGACGACCGAGGACGAACCGATCGCGTCGGTGCAGCCACATGCCGCGCCGCCGCCGATGCCGGCGCCGTTCGTGGCCGCGCCGAAGCTCGAACCAAGGCCGGAACCGAGGCTCGAAGCGAGAATTGAACCCAGGCCGCAGCCCAGACAGGAACCAAAGACGGATGACAAGTTCGAACCGGCGCAGCACGTCAGGCCGGAGCCGAAGGTCGAGCTCAGACCGGATCCGAAGCACGAGCCGAAGCTCGAACTGAAACACGAACCGAAACACGACCTGAAGCACGACCCGAAACACGAGTCGAGGCCCGAGCCGAGGCTGGAGCCGAAGCCGGAGCCGCGGCACGAATTCCGGTTTGGCGCTCACGAGCCGCCGGTCATCGACGAGCTCGAACTCGAGATCGAAGCGCCTCGCCGCTCGCTGCCGATGGCGGCAATCGCGGCGGCCGCCATCGTCGTGCTCGCGCTCGGCGGATTCGCCGCCCGAAAGTTCCTCTTCGCGCCAGCGACCGTCTCCGCGACCGGCACGTTCAGCGTGTCGACGAACCCGGTCGGCGCGCAGCTGTTCGTGGACGGTCAGTCGCGCGGCGTGACGCCGTTGACGCTCGCGCTCAATCCCGGTCCGCACAGCGTGGAGCTCCGCACCGACAGCGGCGAGCCGCGAACGATGCCGATCACCATCGCGGCGGGACAGCAGATTTCGCAGTACGTCGAGCTGCCGAGAAGCGTTGCCGCGTTCGGCCAGCTGCAGATTCGGACCGAACCCGCAGGCGCGCAGGTGACGATCGACGGCGCCGTGAAAGGGAAGGCGCCGCTGCTCATCGATGCGCTCACGCCGGGCGAGCACGCGATTGTGCTCGAAAGCGACATCGCTACCGTCAAGCAGACGGTGACCATCGAGGCGGGCCAGACCGCATCGCTCGTCGTGCCGATCGCGCCGGCCGAGGGCGCGCCGATTTCCGGCTGGGTGAGCGTTCAGGCGCCGGTGGAGCTGCAGCTGTTCGAGAACAAGAAGATGCTCGGCACGACGCTGAGCGACCGCATCATGGTTTCGGCCGGCCGCCACGAGATCGAGATCGTCAACGAGACGCTCGGCTACCGCGTCGTCCGCACCGTGCAGGTGCCGCCCGGAAAGATCGCGCCGATCACCATGAACTGGCCGACCGGATCGATCGCGGTCAACGCGATGCCGTGGGCCGAGGTCTGGGTCGAAGGTCAGCGCATGGGCGAGACGCCGATCGGCAACCTGACGCTGCCGATTGGCCCGCACGAGATCGTCTTCCGCAATCCCGAGCTCGGCGAACAACGGCAAGCCGTGACTGTGACGCTGAAGGCGCCGGCGCGCGTGAGCGTCGATCTAAGGAAGAAGCAATGAGATTTCTGGTCGTCGGGCTCCTCATCCTGGTTCCCGCGTTCGCCGCGGCGCAGGACTCGCTGAGCTCCGCCCGCGATCTCTACGCGTCGGCGGCGTACGAAGATGCGCTTGCCGTCCTGAACCGGCTGCCGGAAACGAACCGATCGCAGGACGACGTGCGCGCCATCGAGCAGTACCGCGCGTTCTGCCTGCTGGCGCTGGGGCGCACCGCTGAAGCCGATCGCGCCATCGAAGCGGTCATCGCCGGCGAGCCGAACTTCCATCCCGCCGACAGCGACGTGTCGCCGCGCGTGCGCGCCGCATTTGCCGACGTTCGACGCCGCATGCTGCCCGGCATCATTCAGCAGAAATACACGGAAGCAAAAGCGACCTACGATCGGAAAAATTTCATGGCGGCGTCGCAGGCCTTCAGACAGGTGCTCGACATGATGAACGATCCGGACGCCGTGGCCGCCGCCAATCAGCCGCCGCTCTCGGATCTCAAAACGCTCGCGATCGGGTTCCGCGATCTTGCTGTGAATGCAGCCGAGCCGCCGCCGCTGCCGGCCGAGCGCTTCAAGGCCGATGCGCCGCCGCCTGCTCCGGCGGCCGTGCCGCTTCCGCCGCCCGCGATTCCGAATATCTACAGCGCCGCCGATCCGAACGTGCTGCCGCCGGTCGTGATCGTGCAGGAACTGCCGGCGTATCCAGGTCAGGTCGTCGTCGGCAAAGTCGGGATGATCGAGATCATCATCGACGAGAACGGCCAGGTCGAGACCGCGATGATGCGCAAATCGGTGAGCCCCACGTACGATGCGCTCGCGTTGGCGACAGCGAAGGCGTGGCGGTATCGGCCGGCGGTGCTCAACGGGATCCCAGTGAAGTACAGGAAAGCTGTTCAGGTAACCGTCCGGCCCCAGGGTCGGTCTTCGTCACGAAACGTCACAGACCAAACGGCTCACCTCGCGGTCTTACAGCTGAGGTCGAAATCCGACTGCCGCCCGTGTAGGATGGAGATTCCGCGTAACTTCCGTGGAATGTCGGGCGTCTAACCGACTGTAAGGAGAAATATCCGATGGCCAAACGCTCTACGGGTCTCGTGTGTCCGCGCTGCGGCGCGCCGGCAGCCAAAATCATCGGCCGGTCAGAGGCACTTCCCGTTGTCTACCTTCGCTGCGACGATTGCGGGCGGGCTTCGGTCTCACCCGAATAACTAGGGACACACGGCGCCGAGCGGACGAACGGTCCTCACCCTGAACTCGGGGAGCTGGACGTTTCCGGTCGGCGCCAGACCTCCTGCGGTTGCGGTCGCCGCCTGACTCGGATCGATCGCGCCGGCCTGAGCCGCGACATTCGGCGACGGCTTCAATCCAAACTCCACTTGAACCTTCTTTGAGCCGACAACGCGGCCGGCGATCTGTACGCGCTGGCCGACGAAGTCGTGCACGTCGGTGCCGGTGAGGCGGTACGTCGATCCATCCTTGTTGTCCGACAGCGTGAACTGATTGTCCGCCGCGCCGCTGCGCGCGACGCAGCCGCTTATGGAGATCGGGTTCGGCGGTGGCGGCGCCTTCTTGTCGCTTGTCTTCTGCGCCGCGAGGATCGGTGTGGCCAAGAGAGCGATAATCGCGACGACGTACTGAAGCCGCATGCTTCCGATTTTACTCTCGCACGCTGCGATTCATCGGCCGATGAAACCGCTGAGCACGGCAGGCATCGGACGGCCGGCGAGCGCGGTCGCGACGCGCGACGCCTCATCAGCGGAGAACCCGCACAGGGGACGCAGATAATCGCCTTCCATCGCCGCGACCGCGACGCCGTCGCGGTACGCCAGTCGATTCGCTCCAAGCGCGCGAACGCGCTCGCCGCTGTCGACCAGGCCGGTGAGGTTGAGGGGATCGCAGCCGCTGATCGTGATCAGACGCCCGTCGCGCGCCGTACGACGGATTTCGCGCATGCGTTCCACAGCGTCCGGAAGAGCGAACTGTTCGCCTGACATGCCCGAGGCGAATCGTCCGCCGCGGATCTCGCCTCGCGCCTCCAGTCGACGATAAACCCCGACAAGCTCGCGCCAGCTGAACGCCGCCGGCTCGCGTGCGAGCAACCGGCGGAACACGATGCCGTACCTGCGCAGCAGAATACGCGCCTGTGTCGCGACCGCCTCATCGTCGGGGGCTGCCGGACGCGGCAGGGCGAACCAGCGGCCGGCGACGAGCGCGCGCCCGTCACGCGCCGGTTTCGGGCCGCCGGCCGCGCGGATCATCGATCGCACGCCGCCGAACCCATCGGATGCGACGAGCCCTGCGGACACGAGCTCGCCGAGCGCCACGCCGATTTGATCCGCCGTCACACCGCACGCCGCGACGAGCTCGTGCGCGAACGAGGCGCCCCGCTGGCAAAGATGATCGAGCACGCGCCGGGCCGTTTCGCCCATCGCGCGCTCGATTGGTTCGCCAACCGGCAGGGGCCGAGCCTGCTCGGCCCTTGAATCTCGGGCGCTCGCAGTTGTCGTGACCGCGCTCCGCGTGGAGCAATCTGCGCCCCTACGGTTGTCTGTGAGGTGATTGCGCAGGAAGAGCGCGATTGGCGTCGTCCCGCCCATTTCGGTGACCGCTCCGTCCATCGCCGAGAGCCGCGCCCAGCCGACTTCTCCCGTCAGGCAAAGCGTGTCGAGCATCGCCGGCTCGTACCCGTCGATGCGCGATCGAAGGACCCATCGCTCCCATGCGTCGGCGGCCAGCTCGTAGCCGTCGAGTTGTTCGATGACGCTTCGCAAGCCATCGGTGCCCGCCAGACGCGCCGAGGGATCGACGTGCTGCCAGGCAAACAGGAACCGCATGAAGTCGGCCGGACTGACCGGCTCGATCTCGGCGCGCAGGCGGTTGAGCGTATAGCGATGGATGCGCGCGAGCAGACGGCGATCGCAGAATTCGTTCGGCGCCGAGAAATGTCCGCGCAGCACGACGCCCTGCGATTCGAGCGTCAGCAGCGCCGCATCGATATCCGAGTCTTCGACGCCGACAGATTCGGCGATCGCACGCGCCGTCGTCGGTCCGGTGATCGTCAATCGACCGCGCACGAGCTCGAGGAGCGCGTCTTCTTTCGTCCACGCGCGAGCTGCACGGCCTGGCGGCGGTTCGATCGGCGGATCGATGACGAGATCAGGATGAACCGCTCGGAGCTCTGGCAGCCGTTCGGCCGAGATACAAATGTGTGGCGCGGGCCTTTCAGGCCCGCGATCGCGGCCCTGAAAGGGCCGCGCCACCGCGGCGCGTCCGGCCGCAGCGAGCATCTCGAAAAGCCGCGGCGCGATGGTTCGCGATTCGTCTGCCGTCAGGAATCCTGCCGTCAGCAGGACGTCGTGCAGCTCGTCGGCGTCGCGCGGATCCGGACGCTGCTCCTCGCGAACGCGTTCGATCGCTGCAGGATCGAGCGCACCGAGATCGCCGGCCACGGAAGGCTCGGTCGCGCGCCGCGCATGGACGGCCATCGTCCGCCTCTCCTCGAGCGGCGCATCATCGAGAAAGGCATACGGCCGCGCGTTGAGAATTTCGTGCGACAGCGCTGACGGCTCGGGGGTGTCGCGGGCGATGCAGCGGATGTCGCCTCCGTGAATGCGGTCGAGCACGCCAGCGAGCCCGTCGAAGTCCATCGCCTCCTCGAGGCAATCGCGCACCGTCTGGCTGACGAGCGGATGATCGGGGATCTGGCGGTCGCCCGGAATGTTATCGAGACACGCCGCGGCATCGGGAAACACGGCGGCCATGAGGTCGTCGGCGAGCATCCGCTGCAGTTGCGCCGGCACCTTCTTTCCGTTGCGGTTGCGCGGAACGGCGAGCGAGATAGTCGTGTTCCAACGCCACCGCGTCTGAAACACCGGCGCGTCGAGAAACGCCTGCACCAGGGCATCGCGCGCCGTGGCCGAATGAAGGTAGCGGAACACGTCGGCGAGCGGGAACGAATGCTGGGGGCCGAGCGACAGGAGCAGCGAGTCTTCGGTTGCCGCCGCCTGCAGCTCGAAGTTGAACTGACGGCAGAATCGCTTGCGCAGCGCGAGCCCCCACGCCTTGTTGACGCGGCTGCCGAACGGCGCGTGCAGCACGAGCTGCATGCCGCCCGATTCGTCGAAGAACCGCTCGAGAACGAGCGTCTGCTGCGTCGGCAGGACGCCGAGCGCGCGGCGTGCGTCGGCGAGATAGGCGACCGCCTGCTCGGCGGCCGCGCGCGACACGCCCGTTTCGGATTCAAACCAATCGATGACGGGAGCGGTCTCCGCACCGGGCGGAGCAAGCTCCGCCCGTACGGCAACGGTCGTGGGGGTCGAGCTTCCTCGACCCACGCCGTCGAGGACCGCATCCACGTCCGCGCGGAGGTCGCTGACCGCGCGCGAGAGCTCGTCGCTGCGCGCCGGCGCCTCGCCGAGCCAGAACGGGATGGTCGGCGGCGCCCCTTTCGCGTCGGCGACGCGGACGACGCCCGCTCCGACCTGCAGGATTCGCCACGACGCGTTGCCGAGCTGAAACACGTCGCCGGCGATGCTCTCGATCGCGAAGTCCTCGTTGACCGTGCCGATGAACGTATCTTCGGGATCGAGAACGACGCGGTAGTCGGCCACTTCGGGGATGGCGCCGCCCGACGACAACGCAAGCAGCCGCGATCCGCGCCGGCCGCGCACTCGCTGATTGACTTCGTCGCGATGTACGAGCGCGGCACGGTGCCCTCGCTTCGTCGCGAACCCTTCCGACACCATCGCGACGACGGCGTCGAATTGCGATCGCTCGATCGCTCGATACGGCCAGGCTCCCCGGACGAGCGCGAACAGTTCGTCCTCCGAACAATCGCGGCACGCCGCCTCCGCCACGATCTGCTGTGCGAGCACGTCGAGCGTCGTGTCGTAAGACACGATCGCGTCGAGCTCTCCCCGACCGACCGATCGGAGCAGGGCGGCGCACTCGATCAGGTCGTCGCGCGACACGGGGAACAGACGCCCCTTCGGCAGGCCGGCGATGGTGTGTCCCGAGCGGCCGACGCGCTGCAGGAACGTCGAGATCCGGTGCGGCGATCCGATCTGGCAGACGAGGTCGACCGATCCGATGTCGATGCCGAGCTCCAGCGAGGCGGTGGCGACGAGCGCGCGGAGCTGTCCCGCTTTCAGCCGCGACTCCGCGTCGAGACGCTTGTCCTTCGAGAGACTGCCGTGATGCGCGGTGACCGCTGATTCGCCGAGCCGATCGCTGAGGTGCCGCGCGAGGCGTTCGGCCATCCGCCGCGTGTTGACGAAGACGAGCGTGGTACGGTGCCCGCCGATCAATTCCGTCAGGCGGTCGTAATACTCCTCCCACACTTCGTGCGACATGACCGCTTCGAGCGAAGAGCGCGGGACCTCCAGCGCAATATCCAGCTGGCGCCGATGGCCGTGGTCGATGATTGAGATCTCGGGACGTCGACCCGGACTCGAGCCGACGAGAAAGTTCGCGACTTCTTCGATCGGCTTCTGTGTCGCCGATAGCCCGATGCGCACGACCGGCGCCTCGGCGACGTGCTGCAGCCGTTCGAGCGACAGCGCGAGGTGCGCGCCGCGGCGGGTGCCGATGACGGCGTGGATTTCGTCGACGATGACGGTCCGCACGGTGCGCAGCATCGCGCGGCTGCGCTCGGCGGTCAGCAGCAAGTACAGCGACTCCGGCGTGGTGACGAGGACGTGCGGTGGCGTTCGCAGCATCGCCGCCCGCTCGGACTGCGTCGTGTCGCCGGTGCGGACGGCGGCTGTGATCCGCGGCGGCTCGAGCGCCATCGCCTCCGCGACGCGCCGGATGCCGCGCCGCGGCTCGGCGAGGTTCTTGTGGATGTCGGCGCTCAGAGCCTTCAGCGGCGAGACGTATAGCACGCGCACTTCGTCGGGCAGCGGCGCGCGAAGTCCGTCCTGGACCAGGTCGTCGAGCACGGTCAGAAACGCGGCGAGCGTCTTGCCCGAACCTGTTGGCGCGGCGATCAGCGTGTGTTGACGCCGACGGATTGCCGCCCAGCCGCGCTCTTGCGCCGTCGTCGGACGCCCGAACGTCTCGGAGAACCAGCGCGCGGTGATCGGATGAAAGGATGAAAGCGACATGCGGGATCCCGGGGAGTCCTCAGCATATCGCAAAGCGATTCTCTAGGTGCTGCGTAGAGCGATCACCGGGTCGACGCGGGTCGCGCGATGCGCCGGGATGAACGACGCCACGAGCGACACGACGAGCAGCAGGAGGCCGACGGCGGCGAACGTCAGCGGATCGCGCGCGCCGACTCCGAAGAGCAGCGTCGCCATGAAGCGCGTCAGCGCGAGCGCGGCGACCGTGCCGCCCGCGAGGCCCGCGACAGCGAGCCGCGCGCCCTGTGAAAGCACGAGCCGCAGCACTTCCCGGCGCTGCGCCCCGAGCGCCACGCGGATGCCGAGCTCGCGCGTCCGCTGGTCGACGCTGTACGAAGTGACGCCGTAGAGACCGATCGCCGCGAGCACGAGAGCGAGCACCGCAAAGATGCCGACGAGCAGCAGATTGAACTGCTGCGTCGCGGTGATGGCCGACCGCAGGCGCTCCATCGTTTGCATGCGCGTGATGGGCAACGTCGCGTCGATCGCCCACACCGCGGCGCGCGCCTGCGCGGCGAGCGACATCGGTTCGTCCAACGTCCGCACGACCCAGTCCGCCAGCGTGTCGCCGGTGCCGTGATCCTGCGCGGCGGGGAAATAGACGGCCGGCCGCGGCGTGCGGACGAGATCGAGCTGGCGTACGTCGCCGACCACGCCGACGACAGTCAGCATCGGCACCTTGTCCTGCGGCCGTCCGAGCTTGATCCATTTGCCGAGCGGATCCTGATTCGGCCAGAACGTCCTCGCGAGCGTCTCGCTGACGACGATGGCCGGCCGCGACGCGGGCGTGTCGCTCCACGCGACGTCGCGCCCCGCGCGGATCGGAATCGACATCGTGCGGAAATAGCCGGGCGCGACCGATCGGAAATCGACGAACCGCGCCTGACCCGGCAGCTCCGCGGGGGCGTCCCCTTCGGCCGACACGGCAGTCGTGCGGCCGCGCAGCGACAGCGGAAGGAAGCTGATGGCCGACGCCGACGTGACGCCGGCCGTCGCCTGCAGCCGCTCCGAAAGCGCCGCGTAGAAGGCCGTGCGCTGCGGCTCGGTCGCGTAGCGCCCCGGCGGCAATGCGACCCTGAACGTCAGCAGGCGATCCGACTGGAACCCGACCGGCAGCTGCGTGAGGTGAACGAAGGTGCGCAGCAGCAGACCGGCGCCGACGAGCACGACGACTCCGAGCGCGGTTTCGGCGACGATCAGGACGTTCCGTGCGCGCATGCGGCCGCCGGCGCTCGACGCGCGCGCGTCGTCTTTCAGCGCATCGCGGAAGTCGGAGCGCCGTGCCTGCATCGCCGGCACGAGGCCGCACAGAATGCCCGCGGCGAGCGCGATGGCGACGTCGAACGCAGCGACGACGCCGTTCACCTTGATGTCGTCGATCCGCGGGAGCGTCGAGGGGGCGAGCGCGCGCAGCGCTTCGACGCCGAGGTAGGCGAGCGCGAGACCGGCGACGCCGCTGATCGCGGAGAGCAGCACGCTTTCTGCCAGCATCTGGCGCAGCAGCCGCACGCGGCTCGCGCCGAGCGCGGCGCGGACGGCGAATTCGCGCTCGCGCGCCGACGCGCGCGCCAGCAGCAGGTTGCCGATGTTCGCGCACACCATCAACAGCAGGAACGCGACGACGCCGAGCATGATCAGCAGCGGCACGCGCACGTCGCCGACCACCTGTTCCGGAAGCCCGACGATCGTGACGCCGACGCCGGTGTTCGACTGCGGAAGCTCTTTTGTGAGCTGGCGCGCGACGGCGTCGAGATCGCCCTGTGCCTGCGCGAGCGTGACGCCGGGCTTCAGCCGTCCGAGGACGCGCAGGAAATGGCTGCCGTGATTCGCGAGCTGCTGCGGCGTCAGCCCGAGCGGCAGATAGACCTGATCGGTCGGGTCCGGGAAATGAAATCCGCGCGGGAGGACGCCGACGACGGTGTACGGCTCGTCGTTGAGATGAATCGTCTGTCCGACGATGGCGGGATTGGACGCAAACCGATCGGTCCAGAGCGCGTGGCCGAGCAGCACGACGTGCCCGCCGCCCGCACGCTCTTCGTCGGTGATGAACACTCGCCCGAGGAGCGGCTCGACCTGCAGGAGTCGGAACAGCGACGCGGAGACGTTCTCGCCTTCGACGCGAATCGGCTCGCCGTGTCCGGTGAGACTCCAGTTGCCGCCGCGAATCGCGGCGAGATCGACGAACGTCGAGTTGCGGTCGCGCCAGTCGCGGAAGTTGCCGGGTGACGGCGTGTTCCGGGCGTTCTTGTAAGCCGGGAGGTTGACGTTCTCCCACACCATCGCGAGCCGATCGACGTCGGCGTACGGCAGCGGGCGCAGGAGCACCGCGTCGACGATCGAGAAGATCGCGGTGGTGGCGCCGACGCCGAGCGCGAGCGTGAGGGCGGCTATGACCGCGAACCCCGGATGCTTGCGCAGCATCCGGGCGCCGTAGCGAAGATCCTGCGCGAAATCGTCGACCGTGGCCCAGGGCGACAGGGCGCGGACGTCTTCGGTGACCCGCGTCCGGTTGCCGAGGGCGCGCCGCGCGGCGAACGCCGCGTCCTCGGGGCTGAGCCCGCGTTCGCGCTGCTCTTCGGCTTCGAACTCGAGATGCGCGCGCAGTTCACGATCGAGATCGTCGTTGCTCATGTTTGCTCCCGCTCGGCGAAAGCCTTGCGCTCCCATCAACGCTCGGCTGAACGCCTCGCGCTACGCGGACGCACGGCTGAAAGGCTCGCGCTAGACGTCGGCTCTGGCTGCGGCGCTCATCACGCGCGCGATGGCTTCCTGCAGCCGTTTCCATTTCGATTGCGAGGCGGTCAGCTGCTTACGCCCGGCCGGCGTCAGACGGTAGTACTTGCACTCGCGGTTGTGCTCGCGGTGCGCGTCCCACTTCGACACGACGAGCCCTTTGCGTTCGAGGCGATGCAACGCCGGATAGAGCGATCCGTGTTCGGGCTTCAGCACGTCGTCGGTGGTGCGCTGAATGTGTTTGGCGATCTCGTGGCCGTGCGCCGCTCCGAGGAGGAGCGTCCGCAGGATCAGCATGTCGAGCGTCCCCTGCAGCAGCTCCGTGCGATCGCGATTCATGGTAGGCATTCTACCTTCAGCGGGGGTAGAACGGCTACTGATCTTTGCGGTTGCTGGATGCTGGGCGCAGGATGCAGCTGCTGGTCACTGGCCCGATGGAGGCTGGACGCTGGAAACCGGGCGCTGGTGAGCTCGTTCCGGAGCCCGAGTAAGCGGGCAAGCCTCCAGCAACCACCTTCGACCATCGAGCAGCCGCCAGACCAGCAACCAGCAACCAGTTTTGAATCCAACTGTCCGTAGTCCGCGGCCGTCTGCCTTCCGCGGACCGTTTTGTCGCTTGATTGCCCCTGGGGTCTCGCCTATCGTCTGCTTCACATACACGCAAGGAGGGCATTGTGCGACCACACCGGGCTCTGCTCCTGGCCGTCTGGATCGTCCTCACCGGTTCGTCGTCGCTTTTCGCTCAGGAAGCATCGATCATCGGTACGGTCGCCGATGAGACCAGGGCGGTCCTGCCGGGCGCCACCGTGACTGCCTCTGAAATTTCGACCGGCCAGCAATTCAGCGCGGTCACGACGGAGAAAGGCGAATATCGTCTGCCTACCGTGCCGCCAGGCACGTACCGCATTCAAGCGGAGCTGACGGGCTTTTCGACGGTGGTACTGGAGCGCGTCGAGCTCCTCGTCGGTCAGCACGCGACGATCCCCTTCACGTTGAAGCTTGCGCAGGTCAACGAAACGGTGACCGTCGCCGGCGAATCGCCGCTCGTCGACACTGCATCGTCGCAGGTCAGCGGAAACGTCGACCGGCGTCAGATGGAGGAGCTGCCGCTGCAGGGCCGCAACTGGATGGAGTTGTCGAAGCTCGTGAAGGGCATCACGGCGAACGACGTGACCAATACGCCCGGTGTGAGCCGCGACGATGACTTCCAGCTGAATCTCGACGGACAGCAGATTACCCAGAAGGTTGCCGGCTCCGGCTTCGGGCAGCCGAAGTTCAGCCGCGAATCGATCGCGGAATTCCAGATCGTGACGAACATGTTCGACATCACGCAGGGGCGCTCGACCGGCATCGAGGTGCAGGCGATCTCGCGCTCGGGGACGAACAAACCCGCGGGCAGCTTCTACGGATTCTTCCGCGACGACAAATGGAACGCTCCGGACCCGGTCGCGAACAAAGTGCTGCCGTACCAGAATCAGCAGATCGGCGGATCGCTCGGCGGACCGATCGTGAAGGACAAGCTGCATTTCTTCGCGTCGTACGAGTACGAGCGCGAGCCGGGGACGCTCGTCACCTCGCCGTCGATTCTCGCCGGTCAGACGTTCGAGATTCCGTACAAGAACAACCAGAAGAGCCTGCTGGCGCGCGTCGACAGTCAGCTATCGGCGAAGGACCGGCTGACGTTCCGCGGATCGCGATGGGATTGGGACAACCCGTTCGTGCTCGGGGCCGGCGGGCATCCCTCCAACGCGTCGGTGCAGACGAAGAACGCGACCAACATCGTCGGCATCTGGAACAAGGTGGTCAGCGACGACAAGGTGCAGGAAGTCCGCGCGGGCTACAACAACTTTGCGTGGACCAACAACCCCGAGCCGGGTCAGGGCACGGTCGAGTACGATTTCGTCGGCCTCACTGTCGGCAAGCCGTACAACTACCCGCAGCTTTTCTACCAGAACAACTTCGAGTCGCGCTACGACCTGCACTGGCATCGCACGAGCCACGACTTGAAAATCGGCGGCGAGGTCATCTACGTGAAGAACACGGGGACGTGGTACATCCAGCAGGTCGGCCGGATGATCTTCAACTCGAATCCAGCCAGCCTCAATGCGATTTTCCCGGCGAGCGCGTGGGACAACACCGCGGCGTGGAACATCGCGGCCATTCCGAGCTCGACGGTCCGCGAATTCGATCAGAATTTCCATCCCGGCAGCTGGGGCATCAACATCCCGCGGCCGACGTGGGCGATCTGGCTCGGCGACAACTGGCGCGTGAACAATCAGCTGACGATCAACTACGGCTTACGTTGGGACGACGACTGGGGCGTCGCGTCGCCACCCGACGTCGTCACGAACACGATCCTCATCAACAACAATGCGGCCGTCGCGGCCGCGAGCAACCCCGGCATGACCGGGAGCGATTTCGGCTACAAGGACGGCATTCGCGACAACCGGAACGTCGCGCCGCGCGCCGGCTTCACCTACAACGTGGGAGGGCAGAACGACCTGGTGATCCGCGGCGGCAGCGGTCTGTACTTCACGACGCCGGTGTCGAACATGACGTTCAGCCCGCAGATCTACAGTCAGATGGTCACCGCGGCGTTCCTGCCGCCGGCGAGCGGCCGCTGCGCCGACGGCTCGCTCTTCATCACCAATCCATCCTGCGGCGTGACGACGTTCGATCAGGCGAAGTCGGTGGCGCCGCCGCAGTCGCCGCGGATCATCAGCCCCGACTATCGGAATCCGTACACGTGGCAGAGCAGCATCGGATTTCAGAAGCAGCTCAATCAGGTGACCGGCTTCGAAGCCGACCTGACGCATTTCAACGAGTACCACGACACTCGCACGATCGATCCAAACCTCTTTTTCAACCCGGCGACCGGCTACAACGTCAATCCCGCCGCGGTGAACGGCGTGCCGAATCGTCCGAACCCGGCGTACACGCAGATCGCGTACTTCGTCAGCACGGGCCACCGCGATCAGACGCTGTTGTCGATGGCGCTGAATCGCCGGTTCAAGAACAACTTCCAGGCGGGGGTCACCTACGCGCTGATGTTCTCGATGCGCGACGACGGCAACATCGGGTACACGGCGCCGGGCCAGAACAACCAGTTCGACTACCTCGACGGCGAATACGCGACGTCCACCGACTTCCAGCGGAATACGGCGCGGTTGTGGACGCTCTATCGGCTGCCGTTCGGCGTGTCGGCGAGCGTGTCGTACTTCTACGGATCCGGCAATCGGTTCGCCGCGAGCATCGCCGCCGCGGTGTACGGAAAACCGGGAACGAACCGCCTGAACCTCGCCGCGAATGGATCGGCGACCAATACGATTACCATCCCCGCCACGGCGACGCTCGCCAATGGCGACGTCATCGACATCGCGTCGCGCTTCAACGGTCCGGCCACGATTGCGTCGGGCACCGTGATCCCGCGCAACGCGCTCGAAGGGCTGCCGCTGCACAAAGTGGATCTGCGGCTGACGAAGGACTTCAAGATCGTCGGCAGCACGAAGATCTCGCTCATCGGCGAGGTCTACAATCTCTTCAACCACCATAACTACGGCAGCTACAACACGTCGCTCAGCGCGACAGCCGCGGCGACGACCGCGGTGTTCGGCCAGCCGCAGCAGAACACCGGCAACGCGTACGTCCCGCGGCAAGCGCAGTTCGCGTTTCGAATCGGGTTCTAGTCAGAGGTCGGGGTCAGAGGTTGGCGTGATGCCGGCCTCTGACCTCGACGTCAGCAGCCTGATCACGGCGCTGAAGCGAACCTCCTACAATCAGCCCTTCTGAAATCGGCGGTATAGAATGCCGACCGGAGGATCCTATGTCGCGGGCGGTCGTTCTCGCTGCGAGTCTCGCTCTGGTGGCTGCGCTCGGCGCCGCGCCGGCCTCTTCTCCGTTCATCGACGTGACGGTGCATGAAGGAACCTCGATGTCGGTCGCCGTCTCGCCTGACGGCCGGATGCTCGCCATCGACATGCAGGGAAGCATCTGGACGCTGCCGTCGAGTGGCGGCGCAGCGAAGCGGATCACAGACCTCTTCAACGACGCGCGGCAGCCGACGTGGTCGCCCGACGGCAGAACGATCACGTTCTTTGCGTATCGAGACGGCGGATACGACATCTGGTCCGTGGCGCCGGACGGGTCGAATCAGCGGAAGCTGACGTGGGGACCGTACGACGATCGCGAGCCGATCTGGTCGCACGACGGGACGCGGATCGCGTTCTCGTCGGACCGCGGCGACGCGCTGGGGAGCGACTACAACATCTGGATCCTCGACGTCCGCAGCGGTGAGCTGCGGCAGCTGACGAAGAATCCGGCGGACGACTACATGCCGAGCTGGTCGCCGGACGACAAGGAGATCGCGTTCGCGTCGACCCGCGAGGACGGCGCGTCGGTGTGGGCGGTGAACGTCGCGACCGGTGCGGAGCGGAGAGTTTCGACGTCGCGAGGTCGTGTCGATTCGCCGTCGTGGGGTCCCGCCGGCCAGATCGTGTACAACGCCGCGCTGCCGCGCGAGAGCCGGCTCGAAGTCGATGGCAATCCGCTGACCGGCGCCGAGAACGCCTTTGCGTTCAGGCCGTCATTCATTCCCGGGTCGTCAGCCAGCGAGTTCTACTACGTCTCCGACGGCAAGATTCGCAAGCGTTCGATCGGCGGCGGCGCCGCGCAGACGATCGAGTTCTCGGCGACGATGCAGGTGACGCGCGTGGCGGGAACGTACGTCCGCAGGAAGCGCGACTTCACCTCGACAACTCCGAAGCCGGCGCTCGGCATCGTGCGGCCGGTGATCTCGCCCGACGGCAGACAGATCGCCTTTGCCGCTGTCGGCGACATCTACGTGATGCCGGTCGGCGGCAAGCCCGTCGACGTCACGAAGGACGCGGCGCTGGACACCGATCCCGCGTGGTCGCCCGACGGATCGCAGCTGGTCTATTCGTCCGACAAGGAGAGCGAGCATCTGCAGCTCTGGATCCGCGACATGAAAACGGGGCGGAGCCGACAGGTGACGCATCTGACCACGCAGCCGCAGGGGGCCACGTGGTCGCCCGACGGGAAGCGCATCGCGTTCTTCGACGTGAACGGCATGTGGCGCGTCGCGAACATGTCGGTGCTCGATGTCGCGAGCGGCGCTGTGACGAAGGTGCACGACACGCTCGCGCAGCCGGGCACACCGACGTGGTCGCCCGACGGAAAGCGGATCGCGCTCGCCGAAGTGGCACCGTTCACGCGGAGATTCCGCGAAGGCACGAATCAGGTGTTGACCATCGACGTAGCGCGGCTCTTAGATGTGGCGCGGCCCTTTGAGGGGCGCGATCGCGGGGCCGACGCCGATCGCGGGCCTGAAAGGCCCGCGCCGCCCGGGTCGCAGGACAAGTGGTACGCCCCGATCCCAACACTCTCGATCGACTCGCGCGGAGGGTGCGGACCGGTGTGGTCGCCGGACGGGACGAAGATGGCGGCAATCTACGAAGGCGTTCTCGCCGTCTGGCCGGTCGCCGTGTCGGGCGAGCCGCTCGGTCCGCCGCGCCACATCACGAGCGAGAGCGCGCACGCGCCGAGCTGGGCGGGCGATTCGCGACACATCCTGTATCAATCGCTCGACAAGCTGCGGATCATCGACATCGAGTCGGGCGAAACGCGCACGGTGCCGCTCGATTTGAAGTACACGCCGGATGTTCCGGCGACCCATGTTGTCGTTCATGCGGGCCGGCTCGTCGACATGAAAAGCGCCGAGGTTCGGACGAACGTCGACATCACGATCGAAGGAAACAAGATCGCCTCGGTCGTTCCGCATGCGGACGCGAATCACGCCGGCGGCCAGGTGATCGATGCGTCGACTCTGTCGGTGATGCCGGGGCTCGTCGAGTTCCACTCGCATCTGCAGAAGGACTACGGCGAATCGCAGGGTCGCGCCTGGCTCGCGTTCGGCATCACGACGGTGCGCAGCCCGGGCAACACTCCGTACGAGTACGTCGAGGATCGCGAGGCGGGCGAAGCGGGCGTCCGGCCGGGGCCGCGCGTCTACGGCACTGGTTATCTCACGGAGTGGGGACGCGTGTACTACAAGATGGGCATCGCGGTGTCGACTGTCGGTCAGCTGGAGATGGAGCTCCAGCGCGCGAAAGCGCTGCAGTACGACCTCCTCAAGAGCTACGTACGCCTGCCCGATCTGCAGCAGAAGCGGATGACCGAGTTCGCCCACAGCATCGGCATCCCGGTCGCGACGCACGAGATCTATCCGGCGGCGTTCGTCGGCGTCGACAATACGGAGCACACAGGCGCGACCAGCCGCCGCGGTTACTCGCCGAAGATCGCGACGCTGCAGCGGTCGTACGAAGACGTCATTCAACTGTTCGGGAAGAGCGGCCGCACTTTCTGTCCGATGATCTCACCGGCTGGCACACGCCGCCTCCTCGAGCGCGAGCCGGAGCTGCTGAACGATCCACGCTTCAAGCTGTATCCGCAGTGGATTCAGGAGCAGCTCGCCTCGCGACAGGTGAACGCATTCGCCGCTCAGGTCGATCCGACCGCCGGCAGCGGCAAGATGGTTCTCGACGCGATGCGCGCCGGCGCCCTCATCGTTGCCGGCACCGATACCCCGAACGCGATCAACCTCCACGGCGAGCTGATGTCGTACGGGATGGCGGGAATGTCGACCTACGACGCGCTCAAGGCAGCGACGGTGAATCCGGCGAAGGCGCTGAATCTCGACGCGGGCACGATCGAGGCCGGCAAGCTCGCGGACCTCATCATGATCGACGGCGATCCGCTGGCTGACGTCGCGAACCTGCACAAGGTGAAGCGGGTGATCGTGAACGGGCGCGTGTACGAGCTCGACCAGCTTCTGCGCGGCACCGCCGCGGCGAAGACGACGAGCAGCCAGGCGCGATGATCCGCTTCCTGCTGGCGGCGCTCGTCTCGACGCTCATCGGCACCGGCACGCGCGGGTACTCGGATCTCCAGGTCAACAACCCGTACGGCATGGCCATCGGTCCCGACGGCGCGCTGTATTTCTGCGATCTCGACAACCAGCGGATCCGGCGCCTCGACCTGAAGACGAAGAAGCTGACGACGATCGCCGGCAGCGGCGAGCGCGGGTATCGCGGCGACGGCGGGCCGGCCGTCGACGCGGCGCTCAACATGCCGCACGAGATTCAGTTCGACCCGGCCGGCAACATCTACGTCGCGGAGCGCGACAATCACGTCATCCGCAAGATCGACCACGCGAGCGGCATCATTTCGACGGTCGCCGGCACAGGCGTGGCCGGCTTCGCGGGCGACGGCGGTCCCGGCGCGAAGGCGCAACTCCGTCAGCCGCACAGCGTCGCGATCGATCGCGATGGCAGCCTGCTGATCTGCGACATCGGCAACCATCGCATTCGACGGCTGGATCTGGAGACCGGCACGATCACAACCCATGCGGGAACAGGCGAAGCGAAGCCGACGCCGGACGGCGCGCCGCTCGCCGGCACGCCGCTCAACGGACCGCGGACGATCGCCTTCGCGCCGAACGGCGATCTGTTTCTCGCGCTGCGCGAAGGCAACGCGATCTACCGAATCGATCGCGCGACGAAGACGCTGCACCACATCGCCGGCACCGGCGAGCAGGGCTACAGCGGCGACGGCGGACCGGCCGTCCGCGCGAAGCTCGGAGGGCCGAAGGGTCTGACGTACGCGAGCGACGGAAGCCTCTACGCCGCCGATACCGAGAATCATGTCGTCCGCCGCATCGATCTGAAGACGGGAACGATCACGACCGTGTTGGGCACGGGCCAGCGCGGAGACGGTCCGGAATCCGATCCGCTCGCGTGCCGCCTGTCACGCCCGCATGGCGTGCTCTACTCGAACGGCACGTTGTACGTGTCGGACAGCGAGGCGCATCGCATCCGGGTCGTTCGCTGACGTCACGCTGACGGCATGAAGCCCAGCTGCTTGAGGAACGTCGCCATATCCCAGTAGTCCGAGACGCGTCGAATCTTGTCGCCGGCGAATTCAAAAACAGACGCGCCGCGTACCTCCACGCGCTTGCCGGTGGCTGGCATCCCCGGCAGATCGCCCGCATGCGTGCCTCGCATGACCCACTCGGCGCCGCCGTTCGCGCCGTTGGCGAAGCTGGATCGCACTTCGAAGGTCACGTCGGGAAAACCGGACAGGAATCCTTCTCCGAACGCGCGCAGTTCCGCCGTGGTGCGGTTCACCGCTCCCATCGTCACATCTTCGTAGACGAAATCGGCAGCAAACAGCCGCAGCAGCCGATCGATGTCATGAGCCGACCAGGCGGCCAATTGCTCGATGATGAGTCTCTGCTGATCTTCGACCGAGACGGTTCCCGTTGTCGCCATCGCCTGCCTCCTTCTCTGACGGCTGTCCGGACCAACGATCAACGACCATTGCCGGTTTCTTCAGTTCCTGCTGCTTCGGCACGATGCCCGCGATGATGCCGTAGATGCGCGCCGGATCCACATCGATGCGCCCAGACCCCGTCACGGTAAACGATTGTGAGTTCTCATTGTCGGAAAGCCTCCCACCCGGTCAGGACCGAATGGGAGGCGATCGGGATCCAGGCTCGCCTGAAAGGCTCGCCCTACCATGAGCATATGTAGCGCAAGGCTTTATGTAGCGCGAGGCTTTCAGCCGAGCGTTACTTTCCCGCCGTTGGTCGATCGCCGGTTGACGGCAACGCGAACGAGATGTACTCGCCCGAGTAGTTGCCGCCGCTGACGGCGACGACGATGTACTGGCGGCCGTCCGGACCTTTGTAGGTCATCGGCGATCCGCTCTGAGCTGCCGCGGCGCGATCGCGGCGCGGTTGCCTTCGCGATAACTGTGCGTCCACATCAACTCGCCGGTCTTCCCGTCGAGCGCGATCACCGATCGCCGCGTGCCGGCCGTCGTGTACAGCGTGCCTCGGATGGCGAGCGGCGTGCCTTCGAGTTTGTACTCGGGACGCGTGCCGAGGTTGCTGGTCTTGAACCGCCACGCGACCTCGAGCTGATTGAAATTGGCCGCGGTGACTTGATCGAGCGGCGAGTATTTCGTGCCGCGGACGTCGGCGGTGTAGTGTGTCCAGTCGCCGTTCTTCGTGCTCGGCGCGTAGCCCTGGCCCGCGATGGGTCCATCAAGCGTGGCGAGCACCGCAAGCGACGCGACTGCCGCCGCGAGTCCGAAAACGGTGCGTTCCATGATGCGCTGCCGCGTTGTAGAAATAGCGCGGACACTATACCGCCAATGCGAGTGGCTCAGGTGAACTACGCGTTCGACACGCGGCTGCGCGATCCCGAGGCGCTGCTCGACCGTTACGCGACTTTGACCGGATGGAGTCGCGCGATCGCGAACGCGGCGCCGGACGTCGAGGTGCTGACGCTGCAGCAGTTCCACTCGTCAGCGAATGTCACGCGCGACGGCGTGCGATACGTCTTCGCCGATTTCCTGACGCTCGCCCGCGCGGCCGCGCGCTTCGAGCCCGATGTCGTTCACGTGAACGGTCTCGGGTTTCCGATGCGTACATGGCTGATGCGGCGTCCGCTGCAGGCGTCCTCGGCGTTGGTCGTCCAGGATCATGCGTCCGGCGATCCCGGCGCCGCCACGACCGCGAAAAATGCCGTCCGCCGTTCGCTGATGCGATCGATTGACGCGTTCCTGTTCACCACCCTGGAACAGGCAGAGCCCTGGCATCGTGCGCGGCTGATCCGGCCGACACAATCGGTGCACGACGTGATGGAGGCGAGCACGACGATCGCGCCGTTGCCGCGCGGCGACGGACGATCGCAAAGCGGCGTCACCGGCGCGCCGGCCGTGCTCTGGGTCGGACGTTTGAACATGAACAAGGACCCGCTGACGGTCGTCGACGCGTTCGAGACAGCCTTGAGCCCGAGCGAGCGCAACGCGCGAGTGAGAGCGCCCGGGGGTGGGGCCCCGGGCGCAGTGAAAAATGATGTTCCCTTGGCGACGCTGACGATGGTCTATCAGGAGGAGGAACTGCTTGCAGCGGTCAAGGCGCGCATCCAGTCGTCTCCTCTTCTGAAGGATCGCGTGCGCCTGGTCGGCGCGGTTCCGCACGATCGCATGGCCGCCTTCTTCAGCGCCGCCGACATCTTCGTCGTCGGCAGCCATCACGAAGGAAGCGGCTACGCGCTCATGGAAGCGATCGCCTGCGGCGCGATTCCGGTCGTCACCGACATTCCAGCATTTCGGGCGATCACTGGAACGGCCGTTGGCGCGCTGTGGACGCCAGGAGATGCGTCGGCGTGCGCGCGTGCACTCGGCGACGTCGGTTCGCGCGATCTGTCAGGAGCGCGGCAGCGCGTAATGGATCATTTCCAGCGCGAATTGACGTGGGAGGTGATAGGGAAGAGAGCGGTGCGGATCTATCGAGACGTCGTTCAGACACGTAGGGGCGGACCAACGTGTCCGCCCCCATGATCATGTGCGCAATGGTGTCGTTGCGTCATCTTCCCGTTGACGTGCGCGTCGCGGTGTTTGGCAGCGCGTACGCGATGTACTCGCCCGAATACGCGCCGCCGCTGACCGCCACGATCACATACTGCTTGCCGTCGATCATGTAGGTCATCGGCGATCCGCTCTGCGCGGCCGGCATGTACACCGCGCCGACCTCCTTGCCCGTCAGCTTCTCGTACGCCCGCAGCATCGCGCCGCGCGGATGATCGGGCGTCGTCGTCACCAGCGGATCGCCCACGATGACGAGCGTCTTCGTCACGACGACGCCGACATTGCCCGTCTGTCCGGTCTTCGGAACATTGATGCCGCGGAGCACCTGGCTGTTGCGGATGTTGTCGGGCGTATCGCCGTGCGGCGTCGACCATTCGAGCGTGCCCTTGTCGAGATTGATGCCGACAACGACGCCGTACGGCGGTTTGAGGATCGGCAGGCCCTGCACGATCGTCCCCGCGCCACCGAAGCCTTCGCCGCCGCCGCCGCCCGCGCCGCCGCGCCCGCCCGCCGCACCGCCGCGGCCTTCAGCGCCGCGACCTGCCGGTGCCGCTGGCGGAGGTCCAGTCGGTCCGCCAACGGGTCCGCCGCGCTGGGGCGCGTCGGCTGCGAGCCCTTCACCGCCGCCCAAAATCGGGCGGAACTGCTGGCCCGCCGTGCCCATCACGTAGTCGAGATCCGAGAATTCCTTCGGCGGCGCGACGAGACCGAGCGGCGCGAGACACGCGTTGCACGCGTGCGTGAAGAACCAGTGCATCTCGGGATCGGCTGCGGAGCCCGGCCAGTTGACGCCGCCGCTCAGCGTGCCCGCCGTCAGCGCGGCGAGCGGACCTTCCGCTTTGCTGACGACGGGAGGCAGAAACGCCGGTCCGAGTCGATATCGCTTCGCCTGCTCGACCGCCTGCGTGTGCAGCTCGGGCGTGAAGTCGATCAGATCGCTTTCGAGCACGCCATTGCGCGAGTACGCCGGCGGTTTGGTTGGGAACGGCTGCGTTGGCGACGTCTTCTCGCCGGGAACGTCGGTCTGCGGAACCGGTCGCTCCTCGATCGGCCACACCGGTTGACCCGAGATGCGATCGAACACGTAGAGCATTCCCTGCTTGGTCGCCTGCGCAACGGCTTTGATCGGTTTGCCGTTCACGTTGATGTCGATCAGAATCGGCGCCGCGGGCATGTCGTAGTCCCAGATCGGGTGATGCACGATCTGGAAATGCCACTTCCGCTGGCCGGTCTTCAGGTCGAGACAGACGAGGCTGTCGCCGAACAGGTTGTTGCCCGGGCGATGACCGCCGTACAGGTCTGACGTCGGATCTTCGACCGGCAGGTACACGAGGCCCGCGTCTTCGTCGACCGTGATCTGCGACCAGACACCCGTGTTGCCGTTGATCGCCCACGACTCCTTTTCCCACGTGTCGCTGCCGAATTCACCGGGTCGCGGAATCGTGTTGAACGTCCAGAGCGTCTTTCCCGTGCGCACGTCGTACGCGCGGACGAGGCCCTTGGTGTTGTTGTGCGTCTTCACCGTCAGCCCTTCGCGGAAGGAAGACCCGACGATCACGACATCCTTTGCCACGGTCGGCGTCGAGTGAAGGCCGATTTCACCGGTCTCGAGCGGGATCTGCTCGCCCTTGCCGACGACGGCGCCGACTTTCAGATCGACGATGCCGTCCTTGCCGAACTGGCGGACCGGCGCGCCGGTGTGCGCGTTCAGCGCCACGAGGTTGTAGCCCGTGGTGACGAACAGCACGCGCTCGTCGCCCTTGCCGTCGGTCCAGTAGGAGAGGCCGCGGCCCGAGAGCTGCCGCGGCGCGGCAGTGGCGCGCGCCCCCTCGCGCAGCGAGTACACCCACATCAGCTCGCCGCTCTTCGCATCGAGCGCGACGACCGAGCGGCGGGTGCCGCCGGTCGTGTACACGACCCCCTTCACCATCAGCGGGGTGCCTTCCAGCTTGTACTCGGGACGTGTGCCGAGATTGTCGGTCTTGAAGCGCCACGCGACTTCGAGCTGGTTGAAGTTGGTTGCGTTGATCTGATCGAGCGGCGAGTAGCGCGTGCCTTTCACGTCCGCGGTGTAGTACGCCCACTCGCCGTTCTTCGTGCTCGGGAAGTTCGGCGCCTGGGCATGCACGAGCGACAGCACCGACGCGGCAGCGACGATCGCCGCAACGCCCAATCCAATGCGTTTCATCGTTCGTTCTTCTCCTGGCTCGCCTGAAAGGCTCGCCCTACCGATCTCTCACCTGAAAGGCTCGCCCTACCGATCTCTCACCTGAAAGGCTCGCCCTACCGATCTCCCACCTGAAAGGCTCGCCCTACCGATCTCTCTCACCTGAAAGGCTCGCCCTACCGATCTCTCACCTGAAAGGCTCGCCGCACGAATCTCGTGCCGGTGTAGCGCGAGGCTTTCAGCCGAGCGTTCAATCATCGTCCACTCGGTGCGGTCGACGTCTTCGCCTGCTGCGGGTGCATCGTGATCTTCTGCACGCGCCAGTTCAGCAGCTCGCCCACGAGAATCTCGTTCTCGCTCGGGCAGGCGATCTCGTGGATCCAGCCGAACTGCTTCGTCTGATGTCCTGATTTTCCGAGCCAGCCGAGCACCTTGCCGTCCAGCGTCAGCTTGTAGACGCGGCCGGGATACGCGTCGGAGCTGTAGAGATATTGCACGCCCTGCGCGTTCGGCGGCGTGACGCAGATCGCCCACGGCGCGCCCGGCGCCATCGTCGCCGATCCGGGAGGCGCATCGGCTGCCAGCAGGCGCGCGACGTCCGGCTTCGCGCCCATCCACGGCATCGCGTCGGCCGGCGCCGGCACGTCGATCTTGATCTCGCGCACGAACTGGTTCGTCTTCGGATCGATCACCTGGATGCGCCGATTGCCACGGTCGCCGACGTAAATGTTGCCTTTGGCATCGTTGGCGATCGTGTGAGGCGTGTTCAGGTTGCCGAGCTTGCCGCCGCCGGCCTCGCCCATCGACGTGACCCAGTCGCCGTCCCTGGTGAACTTCGCGACGCGCGAGTTGATGTAGCCGTCGCTGATGTAGATGTTGCCCTCGGTGTCCCACGCCACGTCGGTCGGCTGGCGGAACTGACCCGGAACCGGCGCCCGCGGCGGAGTCACGCGCTCCCACGGTTCGGCCTTGTCCGACGCTTCCTTCTTGCGCCCGAACACCATCGTGACGCGGTCCTGCGGGTTGAAGCGGACGATCATGTCCGATCCCTTGTCGACGGCCCAGAGGTTGTCGTCCTTGTCGAAGCGCACCGTATGCGCATACGACCAGGCGTACAGCCCTTTGCCTACCTCGCGCAGGAACTTACCGGTCTTGTCGAACAACAGGATCTGCGACGCCGTCGCGCCGTACGCCGGACCGCTCGCGCTGTTCGATCGCGTGAACACGGCGATGTCGCCCTTCGAGTTGACGGCGATGCCGGAGGCTTCGCCGAGATTCATCCCGGCAGGCAATTTGAGAAAATTGATGTCGGCGTCGAACGGGATTTCAGGAACCGATTGCTGCGCGATCGCTGTCGGACCCAGGCCGACAACGGCCGCACTCAGCAGTGCAACCACGTATTTCTTCATGATGGCCTCCTCCGGCGGGCGGTCAGTATATCCGACTTCCCGCCTCGCTCCGCTTCGGCGAGGCACGCCGTAGCGCGAAGCGCGGATGCGCCAATCGGATTACCGGTCGTAGAGTTGCCGCAGTGCCGCGACATCAGCCGGCGAGAGCCCGGTCGCGGATACGGATCCGATTTCGTCGGCGGACCGCAGACGCTGCCGGAAACCACCGAAGTACCGCTCGCCATCGTCGGGCCGGCGGAAGCGGTACATGATGTCGGCGAACTCGTCGGTGTGCGCCAGGCCGAGCGCATGGCCGAGCTCGTGCAGCGCCGTGAGATAAATAATGATGCGCGCCATCAGCGGCTCCGCTGGCACGTCAGCGTTGATGGCGACCTCGGCCGATACGATCCTCCGCTTCGCACGGTCCACGTGCGGCGCCGTTTCCCCATAATTCCTGTCGCTGCTGATGAAGAACACGCGGATCGGCGCATCGTCTGGCGACGCCGCGCGCGTCAGCGTGAACCGATCCGCAGCCGCGGCGGTCCAGGTCTTCATCGCACGTTCGACGAGTCGCACGCCATCCTCTGGCGCCGGACGCGTGTCGATCCACACGCGAATGACCTCGCCCGTTGCCCAATGCGGTGATGCCAGCGGTGCGGTCTGCGAGACCACCAACGAGAGGACGAGCGCCAGGACAGGCTTCATGGAGCGTGCCCTTCGCGTGTTCCGTGGCGGCGAGCTCTCCGTTGTGGCGAGCTCACGAGGTACGCGTATACGTCATCGTCCTCGTCGTCGATGCGCCACCCGATTCCAGATCGCGAACGATCGTCAGCGTCGGACCGTCGAGCGAGAGGACGTCGCGACCCCAGTTCATCCCCTGCTTGAAGTGGAGATGCAACTTCGCGCCGTCCCAGTGCGCGCGGGTCTTCAGCGCGTTCACATCGCCCGGCGTCGACCACGTCGTTCTATTGTCGAGTGTGTACGATGCCGACGCCGATCCGATCTGGACCGACACTTTTCCGGCCGCGTGAGTGAGCACGACGGACGGCGGCGCCTGATTGAAGATCGTTTCGGCGTACGGGCCACCGATGCCGCCGCCGCGGGCTCCGCCGCCGCGACCTGCCGTGACCTCGGGTTCGGCCTTCACCAGCTTCCACGCGCCGGAGAACTTCTCGGCGCCCGGCGCGCCGGCGACGGGCGCGTCGAACACCGGCGGCGCGATTCCCGTCTGCGTGGACATCGACGCCGACTTCGGCGTGAGCGGCTGCGGCCTGTAGATGTGCGTCGAGTCCGCGGCCGCGCGCGGCCGGAACTTCTGCGAACGGCCGCCGAAGACTTCTGCGGTGTAGAGATTGCCGTCCGCGTCGGCGCCGAATTCGTGCACCGCCCAGAAGAAGCCAGGAGCGGTTCCGTGCGTGCCCCACGCGTAGAGCAGATGACCGTCGAGATCGTATTTCAACATCTTGTCGAGCGGACCGGAGAACACCCAGAGGAACTGATCGTCGCTGATCCGGATGTTGTACGGCTGCTGGATGTTCGGGAACGCGTCGAGCCATTTTCCGTTCTCGTCGAACACCTGGATGCGGTTGTTCGCACGATCCGACACGTAGACGCGCCGATTGCGATCGATGGTGATCGAGTGCGGCGTGTTGAACTGGCTCGGTCCGGTCCCCCTCGTGCCCCACGTCAGCAGGAACTTCCCGTTCCCGTCGAATTTGGCGACGCGCGTATTTCCGTAACCGTCGCTGATGAAAAACGTGCCGTCGGGCAGCCAGGCGATGTCGGTCGGCCGCTTGAAATGCGTCGCGTCGCTGCCAGGCTCGTCGCGGACGCCGAGCGCCATCAACATCTTCTTGCCGTCGTTGGTGAACTTGAAGATCTGATGATGGATGTCGTCGACGATCCAGACGTTGTGCTCGGGATCGTACGGGCTCATCAGCACTGAATGAGGTCCACGGCCATCTTCGAACAGGTAGTCCCACTGCGTCCACGATTCGACAGCCCTGCCCGCGCCCTCGACGACGACGATGCAGTTGCGGAACTCGGGCGTCGGCGTCGTCGCCTGTTCACCGAACGATCCCCAGAAGCCGGTGAAGTTCGGCGGCAGCTTATCGGGCAGCTTCAGCTCGCCGCGGTTGGCGATGAAGATTCGGTTCGGCGATTCCGCGAAGATTCCTCCAGTCGAGCCCCAAATGTAGCCGGGTTTCGCGAATGCCAGCGGCTGCGGCCAACCTTGGACGACATCGTACGGCCCAGTCCGATCGTCGCCACCTTTTTCCTGCAGGAGCACCGGAGCGGAGAGGGACCCGATCGCGACCGCCGCCAACAGCCCGGTGATTGCCCCGCGCATTTGCAGTCTCCTTATGCGAATTACGGATTCTTGAAGAAGCGCTCGCCGTCCCGATGACCGAAGCATCTCACGACCAACGACGACGGACAACGAGCATATGATGCGGCGAACGAACGCAGGTTGGTGTTCGCACGAGGAGGGATCAATGGCGATCGACCGGCTGTTCCCACGGGTTCTCGTCGGCGTTCTCGCACTAATACTGTTGCTGCCCGCTGCGTCCTACGCACAAAGCGCCATCGCGGGAGTGGTGAAAGACACGACGGGCGCCGTGTTGCCCGGCGTCACCGTCGAAGCGTCGAGCCCCGTGTTGATCGAGCAGACGCGTTCGGCGACCACCGACTCTCAGGGCCAATACAAGATTCTCGACCTGCGTCCCGGCACGTACAGCGTCACCTTCTCGCTTCCGGGATTTGCGACGGTGAAGCGCGACGGGATCGAGCTGCCGGCGAACTTCACCGCGCCGGTCAACGGCGAGCTGCGCGTCGGCGCCGTCGAGGAAACCGTCACGGTCTCGGGCGCATCGCCCGTCGTCGACGTACAGCAGGCGGTCACGCAGCAAGTGTTGCCGCAGCAGCTGCTCGACGCGGTGCCGACCGGCGGCCGGAACATTCAGTCGGTGGGCGCCACGCTCGTCGGCGTCACGCAGTCACAGCCCGACGTCGGCGGCGCGCAGGGGATGCAGCAGACCTATATCGCGGCGCACGGCAGCGATCCGAAAGACAACTACATCATGGTGGACGGCATCCGCCTGAACGGGATCGAGGGCGACGGCGCCATCCAGCAGTACTTCAACGAAGGCATGTTCTCGGAGATGAGCTATCAGACTGCCGGTATTTCCGCCGAGAGTTCCGGCGGCGGCGTGCGCCTGAACATGATCCCGAAGGACGGCGGCAACACGTTCCGCGGCGACGTCTTCTTCTCGCGAACGGGATCGTCGCTGCAGGCCGATCCGCTGCCACAGGAGCTCGTGGACAAAGGGCTCAAGGCCGGCAACGCCCTCGACAGCATCCACGATCTCAATGCCTCGGCGGGCGGACCGCTCAAGGCGAACCGTCTGTGGTTCTACGGCTCGATGCGCCACTGGGGCGTGAACCAGACGGTCGCAAACGCCTTCTATCCGGCGAACCAGTTCCAGCCGAGCGACACGGCCTTCGCCCCGGACACGTCGCGTCAGGTGCCCGACGACAACTTGATCAAGAGCTTCATGACGCGCTTCACGTGGCAGGTGAGCCCGAAGAACAAGCTCGCCTTCTACATGGATCGCATCATCAAGTTCCGGGGGCACGAGCAGAACAGCGTCGCCGGCACGAGCACGATCTGGTCGGAGGACACCTTCAGCACGCGGCAGCCGAAGCAGTACTACATGACCGAGGCGAAATGGACCGGCGTCTGGACGACAAGGCTGCTGTTCGAAGCGGGCGCCGGGATCAACAACGAGTCGTACATCACGGGCGAGTTGGAGCCGGGGCTCGAGGCGTGCGTCGCCGCCGGCGCGTGCAGTCCGATCCCGAAGGTCAACCTCACGAACGGCCAGACCTGGGGCGCGCCGATCAATCCTTTCTACGTGCACACGCCGGTCCGCGGCACGGCGATCGCCTCGCTGTCATACGTAACCGGATCGCACGCGATCCGGACCGGCATGGAGTTCTCGCACGGCAAGAGCGGACTGCAGCGGCGGTTCCAGAATCCGAACGTCAACTTCTACGAGCGGTTCCGCACCACCAATGGCGTCACCGCGCCAGTCCAGGTGACGCTCTACAACACGCCGACCGAGGAGTTCGACAAGCTGAACGCGGATCTCGGCCTCTACGTGCAGGACACGTGGACGCTCAAGCGGCTGACGCTGACGCCGGGTGTGCGGTGGGAATACTTCAACGCGAGCTACGACGAGGAAGGCGTGTCGGTGCAGCAGCAGGCGCTGATGCTCGCCGAAGGCTATGCGCAGCGGCCCCTCTTCCCCGGCGCGACTATGCCGACGTTCAAGAACTGGGCGCCCCGATTCGGCGCCTCCTACGATCTGTTCGGCAACGGCAAGACGGCGTTGAAGGCGAGCATCGCCAAATACAACTCCGCGTTTTCGACCGTCACCTTCCCACAGGCGTACAACCCAATGGTCCTGTCGACCGACACGCGCAATTGGCTGAACCCGGCGGCGACCAACAACATCTTCGTGCCCGGTGTCAGCCAGCTCGGGCCGTCGACGAACTCGTCGTTCGGGTTGCTCACGCGCACGCCTGATCCGAACATCACGCGACCGTACAGCATGGAGATGACGGCGAGCGTGCAGCGCGAGGTGATGCCGGGCATGTCGGTCAGTTTTGGCTACTACCATCGCCACTACTACAACCTGATTTACACCGACAACACGGCACTCGACGTCGCCGGCGCGTTCACGCCGGTCACCATCGACAACCCGTGCAACACCGGCGCGTTTCAGTGCGGCGGTATCCAGCCCCAGACGCTGACGGTGTACAAGATTCGGTCCGACCTGATCGGCAAAGGCGCGCCGGTCATCGATCGCAACTCGCCGAACAACTACCGGGTATACAACGGCGTCGAAGCGTCGTTCATGGCGCGCATTACAGGCGGCATGCAGGTGTTCGGTGGCTTCCTGACGGCGCGGCAGGTCTCGAGGCTGTGCGATTCGGCCGATGGCACCGCGACAATCACCTTCGCGCAGGCCAGCAACCCGAACTACACGATCTACTGCGACCAGACGCAGTTAGACATCCCGTTCCACACGCAGATGAAAGTCGGTGGGACCTATCCGCTGCCGTACGGATTGAACATCAGCGGCACGTTCCAGAGCTACCCCGGTACGCGCAACTACGGATCGGGCGCGACGAACTTCGACTACCTGCAGCAGACCTATCTCGTGCCGACGGCGCTGCTGACGCCGGGACAGGCGCAGGAGACGGTCAATCTGAACTATCCGGGCAGTCTGTACCTGCCGCGTTTGAATCAGTTGGATCTGCGGTTCGCGCGCAAGTTCAAGCTGCCAGCCAGCAAGGGGACGTGGCAGATTCAGGGCGATCTGTTCAACGCGCTGAACGCACATCCGATCCTCGCGGTTGGCACCAATTACGGATCGGCACTGGGACAGGCGACGCAGGCGCTGCAGCCGAGAATTCTCACGCTCGGCGCGCAGGTCCACTTCTGATCTGATCCAGATCGATCGACACAGAGGAAACGGAGAACACGGAGAGAAATCAGGTACAGAGACACAAAAGACACAAAACTCTGTACGACAAACGTCTGGGTCTCCGTTTAACTCCGTGTCGAGTCTGATTCCGCCGTCAGAAATTCATCTGCGCGCCGAAGGCGAACAAACGTCCCTGCAGAATCGCCGTCGGATGATCCAGCGACGTGCCGTACGTCTCGTTCACGGTCAGGATCGAGCTGGCGTTGAGAATGTTGAACATGTCCAGCTGTCCCTGGAAGTTCACGTTGTGGACGCGGAACTTCTTCGCCAGCCGCACATCGATCTGGTTCCACCGGCTCAGATACTTCGCGCCCGGTTTGATGAGCGGCACCGTGACGCTCGAAACGGTCAGCGACGGCACGACCGTGCGATCGACGATGTAGTTCACGTTGAGCGACGAGTCGTCCACACGATTGTTCGTCGTGTTGTACTCGCCGTCCTGGCGCAGCGTCGATTGCGGAACGCCGGGATACCCTTGCCAGTTGCCGCTGATCTGGACGCCGTAGGGTAGCGGGTAGGCGCCCGAGATTTTGAACTGCGTGAGGTACGGGATGTCGAGATCGCGCTGATCGCAGAAGCGCAGGCTGTTTGGATTGTCGACCTCGCAGTTGACCGTCAGCAGACGGCCGGTACTCACACCGCCGTAGATGTTCGCCTGGCGGATCCGGGCGGTGAAGCCGACGTCGTAGCCGTTGTACCACTTCTGATTCTGATCGGAGTTCTTGTCGATCTGCGTCACCTGACCGAGCTTCGCCGCGCGCAGGTTGTAGATCGGAATCAGCTCGGACGGGTTGAGCGGATTCGGCGTATTGACGATCGTGTAGTCGTCGAAGCTCACGACCGTGTTGTCGGTCCAGATGAGACGGCGCCAGCTTCTTCTCACCCAGTTCGCCGAAACCGAGACGCCGCGCACGAGCTCGCGCTGACCGCCGACGCTGTACTCCCACTGATACGGCCGCACGATATTGGGATCGGGGACGCGATTGAGCACGCCGGTCGTATTGAACGGCGTGTTGATCGCTCCGATCTCACGGTTCTGCGCCACGTCATCGCGGTTCGTGTCGGTCCAGTTGCGGCGATCGGTCTCCTGTCGCAGCGGGTTGTACACCTGCGCGAAGCCGACGGTCGAGAACGCCGTCATGTATTTGCCGACATGACCTTTGATCGCGGTCTTCCCGTCGCCCGTCAGGTCGTACACGCCGCCAAGGCGCGGAACCCACGGATCCTTCCAGTTCGGCAGATCGTAGATCGGCCCGTACTCGCGCAGCGGCACGAACCGTCCCGGGGGCGCTCCTTCCTGCGGAATGTACGTGTTGAAGAACTCCATCCGCAGACCTGGGTTCAGCGTCAATCGGTTCATCGTCCAGGAGTCCTGGACGTACAGTCCGAGGTCGTACTTGATCCGCTCGGCGGACCACTGCGTCGTGTTGTAGGTCTGCACCGAGACCGGCGCGCCGTTGCGATACTCCTGAATCAGATCGACGCCGTTCTGCAGCGATCGCTGATGGCGGTTGCCGCCGGTGCCCCACTGCAACCCGCTCTTGAACGCGTGCGTGCCGGTGACGTACGACAACGAGCCTGTGTACGTGTAGCGATCCGGCGAGCGGAAATAGAACGGACCCTGCGGCGCGCCCCATGCGGCGCCGGTCGTACGGTCGAAGCGCGGAATGTCGCTCGCGCCGACGCTCGGCTGCGCTTCGTTGGTCGAATAGGTTTCGTCGTTTTCCGAGAAGCCGGCTTCGAGGAGCAGCTTGCTGCTCAGCGTGGCGGTGTACTTCGCCTGCGTCGTGAAGTAGCGCTTCGGACTCCGGATGCCACACGCTTCTTCGGCGTAGAGCGCCGGGCATTCATGTCCCCGGAACTTGACGATGCGGTCCATGTAGGCAGAGAACTTGTGCTTCGACGCCATCTGCCACGTCAGCCGCACGACGCCGCTCTTGATGATGTTGTCGTCGACGGTCGGCTTCAGCGTCCGTCCGCTTGCGCCGTCCGCGGGAACGTACGTCACGTGTGTCGGGTCGAGGTTGTAGAACGAATCGGTGATCGTCTGATCGACGCCCCATCGCCGGAACGACGTGAAGAACCAGAGGCGATCCTTCTTGATCGGTCCACCCAGGCTCGGATTGAAGTCCTGGATCCTTTCGACGCGGTTCGGCGCACGGAGTCCCGTGGCGCGCAGTTCGTCGGTGAAGTTGTTGCTCTGCCAGCTTCCAGGCGTGCGCGAGAGGAACATCGATCCTTTGAACGCGTTGCCCCCTTCCTTCGGAATCATGTTCAGGCGAACGCCCGATGCCTGCACTTCGGCCGAGAGCGCGCCCGTCTGATAGCTCATCTCCTGAAACATGCCGTCGTTGAAGTAGTTCTGAATCGCGCCGTCACCCTCGATGCCGTTGACGCTCATGCCGTCCACCTGAATCGAGTTGTCGCGCCGCTGCGATCCGTGAACGGCCATGTAGGTCTGCTGCATGCCGGCGGTGCCGCCGACGTCGGGCGCGCTGAGGGTGACGCCGGTGAGCGTCGAGCCGACCGCCCAGATGTTGCGCCCCGTCGGCACCGCATCGAGCAGATCGCGCGACAGCACCTGCTGCTGCGTTGCGCTCTTCACGTCCACGACCGGCGAGTCGCCGGTGACGGTGACCGTCTCCTCGATGGCGCCGACGCGCAGCTCGGCGTTGATCGTGGACGTGAAGTTCGCAGGAAGCTCGATGCCTTCGCGGCGGATCGCGTTGAACCCGGGCAGCGTGAACGTGACCGTATAGATGCCGGGCCGGAGATCGATGATGCGATACAGACCGGCCGCGTCGGTCGTCACCGTCCTCACGCGTTCGATGAGCGCCGGACTGCTGGCTTCCACGGTGACCCCGGGCAGCACGGCGCCGGTCGCATCCTTGACCGCGCCGGCAATCGCGCTCTGTGCAAGCGCGGCGTGAGGATTGATCAACAGACACGCCGATGCGAACAACACAACACTCGCCGCGCGTTTCATGTGTCCCTCCTGGCGAACGGAGTCACCGGTCGTCGAACGTCACCTCCAATTGGTCGTTTGTCACTGGTCCTTGATCGTCAACCGACGGCCGACGGCCAATGACAGACGACGACTCACCAACGACTAATTTCGCCGCTGGTATAACGCAATCCTTATTCGCTTCGCAAGGCCTGCATGACGTCGACGGCCGCGGCGCGCGCCGCCGGCAGTACCGATGCGAGCACGGCTGCGCCGATTAACACCGTCGCGGCCGCAGTAATCGGCACGGCTCCGGGTAATTGGATCTGCTGGACGACGCTGGCCAGCGCGCGCGCGGCGACGAAGCCGCCGAATCCGCCCACAACCACGCCGATCGCCGCCATCACGGCGCCTTCGACCACGACGCCGGCGAGAATGCTGCGCGGCTGCGATCCGATGGCGAGGCGGATGCCGAATTCGCGCGTCCGCGCGCTGACGGAGAACGCCAGGACACCGGCGACGCCGACCACGGCAATCGCGAGCGCGATCGCGGCGCAGCCACCGAAAACCAGCGCGTTGAGCCGGTCGGGCGCCAGCACTTCGGCGCGAACGTCCTCGAGCGTCGCCGGGCGCTCGACCGGTTGATCCGCCGACATCTCGCGGATGATGCGTTTGATCGGCGCGACCAGCGCGTACGGATCCGTGCGCGTGTGAACGAAGAGACGGCCGCCGCCAATCTCCTGCTCGAGCGGGTGGTACACGCTGAGTGCCGGGCCCGGCACGACGTTCTCGTCGTCGATGTCGGCCGCGACGCCGACGATGCGCCGCGGCGCCGTGTTGACGTCGATGAACTTCATCACGGGATCGGTCCACATCATGTGGCGGTTCACGGCATCCTGATTCGGGAACATGCGCTGGGCAAGGGTCTGGCTCACGATCACGACCGACTCAGCGCCTCGGCGATCGGCATCCGTGAAGTCGCGCCCTGCGATGATCGGAACCCCGAGCGCCGCGAAGAAGCCGGGCGAGACGGTCCGGAACCGCGCGCGCGGATCCTCTTCGCCCGGCGCGCGCACGTGTCCGTCGGCGGAGAATTCGAAACCGGGACCGAAGTTGCCCGCATCGCGCCACGGAACGGTCGTGCCGACCGCGACGCGGTCGATGCCGGGCAGTTCCGCGATGCGCCGCATCGTTTCCTTGTAGAAGCCCAGAATCTGATCGGGCGTCCGTCCGTACGAGATCACCGGGACGTCCAGCGCGAGCACCTGGTGCGTTTCGAAACCGGCCTGCGCCGCCTGCAGCGCGAGCAGCGTCTTGATGAACGCGCCGGCGCCGACCAGCAGCACGAACGACGCGGCGATCTGCGTCACGGCAAAGAGACGGAGTCGGCGATTGGTCCCGCCGGTGATGCGCACGCCGCCGCTGGACAGCGCGAATCCGTGCGAGGCATCGGCTGAAGGGAGACGGGGGACGTAGGCGAGCAGCACGGCCGAGAGGATCGCCAGGCCCGCGCCGACCCAGAGCAGGCTCGAGTCGACCGTCACGTCGAGCGCGCGGACCGAGAAGCGCGACGCGTAGCGCGCCAGGATCGTCATCATCGGCCGCGCCGTCAGCACGCCGATCGCGGCGCCGGCGCCGCAGAGCAGGAGGCTTTCGGCGAGCAGCGTGCGACGCAGCGCGCCGGTGCCGGCGCCGAGCGCCGCGCGAATCGAGAGCTCGCCTTCGCGTCGAACGGTCCGCGCGAGAATCAGGTTGGCCACGTTCGAGCAGGCGATGACGAAGACGAGCGCCGATGCGGCGAGCAGCACGAGCAGCACCGTCCTCGCGCGCGATGTGATCTGGTCGCGCAGCCGCACGGCATCGATCCGGAAATCGGCTTTCGTCGAATACGATTCGGGATGTTCTTTGAGAATGGCCCCGTGAACGGCTCGCAGCTCGGCGCGCGCCGAGTCGAGATCGGCGCCGGGCGCGAGACGGCCGAAGAGCTCGGTCATCCGGTGCACCCGGCCGGTCACCATCGTCGCCGACAGATGGTGCGGGCTCGTCACGACGTTCGCGATAATCTCCGTTTCGGCCGGATAGGGTACCGACGGTTCCAGAACGCCGACAATGGTTGCCGCGCGCGTGCCGAGCCGGACGGTCCGGCCGAGCACGGATGGATCGCTCTTGAGCGTGTTCGTCCAGAAACGATAGGTAAGGACGGCCGCGCCCGCGGCGCTCGGACCGTCGTCGCGCGCATCGAGCAGCCGACCGAGGACCGCGTGCAGTCCCATCACCTCGAAATACGAGCCGCCGACGACGCCGGCGCGCACCACGCGCGGCTCTCCGAGGCCGATCATCGTGAAGCCGATCGTCGAGAAGTCGCCGAACGCGCTGAGCGTCTTGATGCGCTCGCGCAGATCCTGGATCTCCGGCACCGAGAACGCGGCGTTCTCGACGCCGATGCCGCGCGCGCTTTGCCGGATGTAGATGAGGCGCGCCTCGTCGCGGTTGACGAGCGGCCGCAGGAGGACGCCGCGGACGACGCCGAAGATCGCGGCGTTCGCGCCGATGCCGAGGGCCAGCGTCACGATGACCGTCGCCGCGAGCCCTTTCGAACGCACGAGGAATCGGAGTGCGAATTTCAATTCATGCAGCATGGTGGCCGATATTATGTCGCGTGCGCCGTCGATCGGTACCGGTGCTTGCGATCATCCTGATGATGACCGCCGGTCATGCGAGCGCCCTTCAATGTCCAACATCGCGCGCTGTTCGGAACTGAAATGATCGAAACCGTGTCCACGGAGGATGCGCCGTGAGGCGCCTGCTCTTTCAGACCTTCCTCCTCGGCTGCGCCGTCTCCCTGATAGTGTCGGGACGTTTGACGCTCCGGTTGACCCTCGGCGGCGCGGTGGCGTGGGTCATCATCCCGCTGTTCGAGGGCGCGTCGTTCGCGATCGTCAGGCGGCGCGTGCGTCGACGCGGCTCCTTCGCGCGCGATCTCGATCGCTTCGCGGCAGGCGACTGGCCGTGGGTAGTGTGGCTGATCGCCGTGTCCGGCGTCATGTCGTTCCTTACGCCGGTGCAGGCCAACGCGTGGTTCTCCGCGTGGAGCTCGTGGATCGCGATCGACCTGACGGCCTTCGCCGCCGCGCTGTGCGCCGCCTCGATCGACGTCCGTTTCTTCCAGGACGCCTTCGCGCGAACGCGCGCAGATGCCATCCGTGACGTGCTCCTGCAGCGCGCCATCTCGTGGTCCGCGCTGGCCGTGTATTTCGCCGGCTTTGCAGGCTGGCCGCTCGTCGTTGACCGGCTGGGACTGGCTGGGCCGCTGACGTGAAATCGATCGCCGCGATCGTGCTGCTGCTCGTCGCGATTGCCGCCGGCACCTGGTCGGATCGAGCGCAGATTCGCGCTCCGATATCGGTCGGCGGTTATCGCGTCCTCGCTGCGGACTTTCACGTGCACAGCACGTTTCCCGGCGCGGCACTGCTCGGGCCGTGGGATCTCGTGCTCGAAGCACGGCGTCAGGGCATCGAAGCGTTCGCGCTGACGCCGCACAATCAGATCGTCTCCGCAAAGATCGGCCGCTGGTTTGCGCGTCTCGTCGGCGGTCCAACCGTCATCGTCGGCGAAGAAGTCCGCCGGCTGCGGTATCACCTGATCGCGGCAGGCATCGAGGCGCGGATCGCGCCGACCGCGCCCGCGGCGGAGGCGATTGCCGAAGTGCATCGCCAAGGCGGCGCGGCAATCGCAGCGCATCCCATTGCGGAGTTCTGGCCGGCCTATTCGGGCGCCGCGCTCGCGCAGCTCGACGGGGCGGAAGTGATGCATCCGCGCGCGTTCTTCGAGCCGCGCGTCCGCCTCGAACTGCAGCAGTTCCTGAGGCGCGGAGGGATGACGGCGATCGGATCGTCGGACTATCACGGCATTGGCGCGCTCGGTCTGCCGCGCACCTATGTGTTCGCGACGGACGCGAGCGAGGCCGCGATTCTGGATGCCGTGCGAGCCGGTCGTACCGTTGTATACGGCGTCTACGGTGAAGCGTACGGGGATTCGAAGCTGATTCGCCTGGCGGCGGCGGACGGAAGGCTCCCGATCCGCAACCTGGATGATCGACGCGATAGGATGCTCGCCGTGATCAGCCGGCTGACCGGCATCTTCGCGCTGCTCGCCGCGACGTCGGCGGTTTACGCGGGCGCCGCCACGGAGCCTACTGCGTGACGCGCACGACTTCCTCGAGGGTCGTCATCCCTTCGCGCACGGTGGCGAGACACTGATCGCGCAGGGTGCTCATCCCCTCTTCGCGCGCGCGGGCGAGCAGCGACGCCTCAGAGGCGCGCGCGAGAATCAGCTCGCGCAAAGACGGCGTCATGCGGAACATCTCGTAAATGCCGATGCGGCCGGCGAATCCGGTGCCGCGGCAGTCCGCGCAGCCGCTGCCGCGGCTGAGCGAGGTCGGCAGCGTGTCGCCGAACAGGTGACGGACGCCGGCGGGTACCGGCAATGTCGCCAAGCAGTTGGCGCAGATCCGCCGCACGAGGCGCTGGGCGACGACCGCCTGGAGGCTCGACGCCAGAAAGTACGGCTCCATCCCCATGTCGAGGAGTCGGGTGATCGTGCCGACGGCGCTGCTCGTGTGCAGCGTCGAAAACACCAGATGGCCGGTGAGCGACGCTTCGATGGCGGTCGTCAGCGTTTCGGTGTCGCGGACTTCGCCGACCATGATCACGTCCGGATCCTGACGGAGCACCGCACGCAGTCCCTTCGCGAACGTGAATCCGGCCTTCTCGTTGATCTGTCCCTGATTGATTCCCGGCAGCTCGTACTCGACCGGATTCTCGATCGTCGTGATGTTCTTGCCGGTGTCGATGAGCTCAGAGAGCGACGCATAGAGCGTTGACGTCTTGCCGCTTCCCGTCGGGCCCGTGATCAGCACGAGGCCCTCGGGCCGCCGGATGACGTCTCGGTAGCTGTCGAGCATCGGCACGCGCAGGCCGAGCGTCACGAGATCCAGCTTCAGCGACTGCTGATCGAGCACGCGCAGCACCATCTTCTCGCCGTGGATCGTGGGATAGGTGGACGCGCGGAAGTCGAGCCGCCGCGTGCCGATCGTGACGCTGAGGCGGCCGTCCTGCGGGACGCGATGTTCCGCGATGTCCATGCCCGCGAGCACCTTCAGACGCGCGCCGATCGCCGGTGCAACGGCGGCCGAAACGTACCCGACGTCCTGAAACGTGCCGTCGACGCGGAAGCGGACGCGCATCGAGTCGGCCGTCCGCTCGAGATGGATGTCGCTCGCGCCGGAGGACGCCGCCCGCGACAGCACGCGATCGACCGCGCGGACCGCGGTCTCCTCGGTGGCTTCGTCGAATTCCTTCTCCGGCGCCTGATCGGTCTTCCGGCGTCCTTTATTCAGCCGGCGATCGTCGTACGTCGCGTCGCGCCGTTCCTGATGAAACGCCTCGATGAGCACCGGATCGCGATCCGACTCGGTGGCCGATTCGAGCGACGTCTGCGCGTAGAAGCGGTCGAGCGCCGCGACGATCTCGTCCTCGAGCGCGACGAGCGTCTGAATCTGGCAGCCGGTAGCGAATCGCAGATCGTCGAGGGCGGTGAGATCGTTCGGGTTCGCGATCGCCACCTGCAGCATCGCGCCGATCTTCTGCAGCGGCACCGTCAGGTGCTTGCGCGCGATCTTTTCCGGCAGCGCCTGCACCGCGGCGGGGTTCACGGTGTAGCCGTTCAGCCGTGTCGCCGCCACGCCGAGCTGCACGGCCAGCGCACCGAGCACCGCGTCGGGAGTGGTGAAACCGAGATCGATCAGCATGTGGCCGAGGCGTCGGCCCGAGGTCCGCTGCTGCGCGATCGCTACGGCCAGCTGTTCCGCTGTAATGAAGTCCCGTTCCACGAGCAGCTCGCCGAGCGCGATGTTGGTCCGCGCCGCAGGCGAGACTCGAAGGCCGGACTGACCGTTCCCCTCGGGATGAGCAACGTTATGGAAAGTGTTGAATTCAACGGTCATGGTTCGATGCTGACGGCTCCGCTGAAATATGAAATAGAGGAGCGCCCTCTCCTACCATGAACCATGCCGCGTTCGACAGACATGTCTTAAATCTCTGGAAACAAGTCCTTTGATGTCGATTCGCGCTCGAAGGCTCTCACACGTCGCAGCTTCAGAACGGGACACGTCGGAGGAGCCGACGGTCGGAGCTCGAACAGTAAACCTGTGTCAATCATCGACTTGTCTGACAGATGTTCCGTTATGTCGGTCCGTGTTCTCTGTTAGGCCATCGGACCTAGTGGCGTTCGGCGAAACGAGGGGCACGCATTGTCAGCCACGGGTGAACCTGTGAAGATGTGAGCTTTCATGTGAGGGTTCAAAGGAGAAGGAATGCCCGTTCGGATCGTGGTCGGCGGCAACTGGGGCGATGAGGGCAAAGGCCGCATGGTCGATTACTTCGCGAAGGACGCAGACTGCGTGGTGCGGTATCAGGGCGGGCACAACGCAGGACACACAGTCGTCAACGATCGGGGCAAGTTCGCGCTTCGCCTTGTCCCCTCCGGCATCTTCTACCCGGGCGTCGCCAACATCGTCGGTCCCGGAACGGTCGTCAATCTCGAAGCGCTCGCGGACGAAATTCAGTATCTCTCGGGCAAGGGTGTGCACATCGGTCCTGAGAATCTGAAAGTCTCCGATCGCGCATGCATCTGCTTCCCATTTCACAAGCTGCAGGATCTGTACGAGGAGCAGCGGCTCGGCAAAGAAAAGTTCGGATCGACGGTGCAGGGAATCGCGCCGGTGTACGGCGATCGCTACATGAAGTACGGCGTGCAGGTGGGCGCGCTGCGCCATCCGGATTACCTGCGCGATCAGCTGCGCCGCACGCTCGAGTTGAAGAACAGCCTGTTCGAACGCGTGTACGGCCAGCCGCCGGCGAATCTCGACGACATGTGCGACTGGGCGACGATGCACGGCAAGCGGCTGCTGCCGCACATCTGCGATACGGTCGATTACCTGGAAGCCGCAGCCAGGGCGAACAAGACGATTCTGCTCGAAGCGCAGCTCGGGTCGCTGCGCGACATTTTCTACGGCATCTATCCGTACACCACGTCGTCGAGTCCGCTCGCGGCGTTCGCGGCAGTGGGCGGCGGACTCTTCGCTCATGCGCCGACGACGGTGACGGCCGTCGTGAAGGCGTTTTCGACATGCGTGGGCGAGGGGCCGTTCGTGACGGAGATTCACGGCGAAGCGGCCGACAAGTTCCGGAATCGCACGGGCGAGTTCGGCGCGGCGACCGGTCGTCCGCGCCGCATCGGCCACTTCGACGCGGTCGCAACGCGCTACGGCGTCCGCGTTCAGGGTGCGACGGAAGTTGCGCTCACGAAACTGGACAATCTCTCCGGCGAAGGGCCGCTCAAAATCTGCACGCACTACGAGATCAACGGCCGGCGCGTCGATCATTTTCCGCTCGTGCCGGAGCTGCGCGTGGCGAAGCCGGTCTACACCGAGATGGAAGGATGGTCCGCCGACATCGCGTCCGCGCGCCGCTTCGCCGATCTGCCCGAGGCGGCCTGCCGCTATGTCGAGACGATCGAAGATCTCATTCGCGTGCCGGTGAGATTCGTCTCGGTCGGGGCGGAACGCGAAGCGCTGATGACTCGCTGATGCGGTCCGGTATGACCGACGGCCTCTCCAAACAGATCGAACGCGAAGTCGCGAGTTGGGACGGCATCATCGTGCGACCGCACCGTTTCGGTGGAATCGAGTTCCGCGTCGGTCGACGCGAAATCGGTCATCTGCACGGCGATCGCCTCGCGGATCTGCCGTTTCCGGTGAAGGTACGCGAAGAACTGGTGGCGTCGGGACGCGCCGAGCCGCATCACGTCCTCCCGCAGAGTGGATGGGTGAGCCGGCGCATTCGCGGTCCCGACGATGTGGCGGCCGTCATCGCGCTGTTTCGTTTGAGCTACCTGCGTCCGTGGAGTCGGAATTCGGCATCAGGAGGATGAACGATGGCGACTTCGAAATTCTTGCGTCGAATCCTGATTGCCGCGGCCGTGGTCGCGATCGGCGGGATGGCGATCGTCGCCGCGCAGTCGGCGTCGAACGCAGCCGGCGATCCGCTCCTCCAGGAAGTGCGCGCGCTGCGGGCAGATGTGAACCACGCGGCAAGCACCGGCATTCGCGCTCAGCTTCTCATCGCGCGGCTGCAATCGCAGGAGCAGCGGATCAACGTGTTGTCAGGACAGCTGACCGATCTGCGTCGGCAACTGACGACGCAGAGGTCGGGCCGCGCGGACATGGCGAGTCAGTTGAACCAATGCGAGCAGACGCTGGCAGCTCCCGCGGTCGTCAACGATCATCTCGCGTCGCTCCAGAACGAGTGCCGCGCTCTGGCGCGCACGATCCGGCAAGCGGATCAGGAACAGCAACAGCTCGAGGCGCAGGAAACCGAAGTGGTGAACCAGCTGGCCACCGAGCAGAGCCGGTGGGTCGACTTCAACTCGCGTCTGGACGAAATCGAGCGGCAGTTGACGATTCGCTAGTCGACCGTCGCTCCGCTCCTTGACGCGGAGCGCTACCGGGCTCGGAGCAGCTTGATGCTTCCGTTGACCGTCGACAACACGAGTTGGTGACCGCCGTTCCCGATGGTGCCGCGCAGACGCCGCGGACTGACCTGGCCGGTGACGGTCATCGGAAAATCGGTCGTGATGCTGCCGTTCAAGGTTTCTGCGCGCAGCTCGGCGTCGAACGCTCCGGGCAGCGTCAGCGTGATGCCGCCGTTCACGGTCTTGAACTCCGCCTCACCCGGCCAATCGGCGCGGCCGGCCGTCACGTTGACCGATCCGTTCACCGTGCTTGCGACGGCCAGTCCTGTCGTCGACACGCGAATCGATCCGTTGACGGTGTGCGCCTCCACGTCCGCCTGCAGCGATTCGGCGTTGACTTCGCCGTTCACCGTTCGTCCGACGAAGGCCACGCCAGCCGGCACGCGCACCTCGAAATGCACGACCGTATCGTTGTCGCGCGTCGACGAGCGGCTCGTGCCGCTGGGATCGCACCGGTTCGGCTCCTTACCAGGAACATCCGGGTAGACAGCGCAGATCGTCACGCCGCCGCCGTGTGGCACGACGTCGATGCGGATATCGGCCGGGTTACTTCTGCGCGCCGACTTCGTGGCGGTGACTTCCACTTGTCCGGAAGAGGACGGTGTCGCGCGAACGTCGCCATTGATTCCTTTGATTTCGATGGTCTGACCCGAGGTGAGCTGACCGCTCCACTGGAAAGTCGCCTGCGCGGTCGCGTCGACGACAAACGACAGAGCGACAAGGGTGAAGGCGAGAACTCGGCGCATGCATCCCTCCGGTCGCCTTAGACGAAGGCGCGCCGCAAAGCGTTGATTGGGCTTACGGATCAGAACGGTATTTCAACCGAAGCTCGCCCAACGGCCAAATGGTTTGCACCGAAGCTGCGCCGACGGTAGCGTGAGGGCTACCAATCCGAGGGCTCGTCGGAGGCGAGCGGATGGTGCCGGAGGAGGGAATCGAACCCTCACGGGGAGTGAACCCCACGGGATTTTGAGTCCCGCGCGTCTGCCAGTTTCACCACTCCGGCATCTTGCGTCTGACCTGACCTCGAGCTCTGGCCGTCTACCGGTGGCTCGAGCCTGACCGTTGGCCTCTGACGCGTGACCTCTACACAAGAATGTCGATCTTACTCTTCCCGCGGACCTGCTGGATGAACGTCTCCAGCTTCTGGTCGCGGCGTCCCTGCTCGAGGAACTGTTTGATCTGGCCGCTGACCTCGGCGAGCGTCGCGGTGCGGGGCGCGCGGCGCTCGTGCACTCTGATGATGTGAAAACCGAATGGGGTTTCGACAACGCCGCTGATTTCGCCGGCCTTCAGCTTGAACGCCGCCGCTTCGAATGCAGGCGTCATCCGTCCCTTCGCGAAGAAGCCGAGATCGCCGCCATTTTGCGCGGTGCCGGGATCCTGCGATTCGGCGCGCGCAACGGTCGCGAAATCGGCGCCGCCGCGCACCTTCCGCAACAGCGATTGCGCCTTGCTGCGCGCCTCCGCTTTCTGCCCAGGCGTGGCGTTCTCGGATGCGGCGATCAGAATGTGACTCGCGTGAACGCTCTCGTCCTGTTTGAAACGCGGCAGGTTCTGTTCGTAGAACGCGCCAATGTCACTCTCCTGCACCAACGCCGTCGACGCGATCTCCGCGTCGATGATCTTCGAGACCTGCAGCTGCGCGCGCGACTGCTGCCGCACGTGATCGACGGTGAGTCCCTGAGCGCTCATGCTCTCCGCGAACGCCTGTTCGTTCGGGAAGCTGCGGCGGATGTCGCCGATGCGCGCGTCGACTTCCGCGTCGGTCACTTCGATCTTGCGATTGCGTGATTCCTGCTCGAGGAGATGGAATGCCACCAGCCGATCGAGCACGCCCCGCAGCACCTCATCGCGTTTGTCGGCGGGCAGCGGTGCACCGGCGCGCGCCTCGATCCGCTTGACTGCGCTGTCGAACTCCCACTTCTCGATCACCTCGCCGTTGACCCGCGCCAACACGGCAGGGATCTGCGCCGGCATCGGCTTGATTGGCGCTGTCGCGACAGGCTGACGCTGTGGGCCGGCTGTCGGGCTGGCCGCGGAGGCCGTAGAGTTTGATGCGGGTGTCCCCTTCTTGCAGGAGGCCAGCGAGGCAATGAGTCCGAGCGCGATCAGTGGCGCAAAAGTGATCTTCATAAACAATCCATCATATCAGCCGCCGCTCCTCGACCGTCGACGGGCCGCATCTTTGCACTCGCCGATACCGGAGGGCTCGTTCGATGATGCGGCAAGAGGCGAGTTGGCAACGAATTGCAGTCTTCACGGTCGCTGCCTGCCTTGGCACCGCGACGCTCGGCCACGCACAGTTGTTCAGGCCATTCACCGATCGCTCGCGCGCAATGCTGGAGGGCAACTGGCAGTCGTGCCGCGAAGCGGACGGCCAATATGCCGAACGCGTCTACGACGGACGCTGGCCCGGCATGCAGCCGTTCGAGCTGCACATGGGTCCGTACCACGAGTTCGCGCTGTTTCGCGGCGTTCAGGACGAGCATCGAATGCACAACTCCGCCGAGAATCTCCTCCATCCATTCACGGTTGAGGTCGTCGGCAACAACGCAAAGCACGTCTGGGACGTCAACGGCATCCACCTCGAGGTCGTGCTCGCCGGCGGATCGCGCGAAGACTGCGAAAGCTGGTTCGTGACTCTCAGCCGCTCGAAGCTGTCTTCGCACTAATGTTGAGGTAGCTCGCTTCGGTCGTCTCGCCGAGGGCATCTTCACGATTTTCTCGTACAACTTCGCAGCGCACATGGACTTAAGGTGCGGCAAATGCCAGCTCGGCGTCATGTGCAAAATGCTGCAAAATGGCCGATTTCAGGCCATTTTGCGTTGATTCGCGATCAGGAGTCGGCTATACTGAATGGACTGCCGGTGCCGTTTCAGCCTTCCATATATAGCGCTTCCTACAGGGGGAACCGTGACATTTGAGATCGGCGACAAGGTCATCTACCCGAACCATGGTCTCGGGATCGTCGAGCGCATTGAAGAAAAAACCATCCTCGGTACCACCTGCGGTTTCTATCATCTCCGCATCGTCGCCAACGACACGACTGTGCTCGTGCCGCTGGCCAACGTCGACGGCGTCGGCCTCCGCCGCGCCATCAACGACGATGAAGTCGAGCGCCTGTTCGGGCTGCTCGGCGACGGCAAGATTGACAACCATCAGAATTGGAAAGGCCGGTTCAAGGACAACTCGGACAAGATGCGCAGCGGCTCGATCTACGAGGTCGCCGACGTGCTCAAGAGCCTCACGTTCCTCTCGAAATCGAAGAGCCTCTCGTTCCGCGAGAAGCGGATGCTCGATCGCGCCAGATTCCTCGTCGTGTCGGAAATTTCCGAGGTGATGCGCGAATCGGCGGCGGCGATCGAGGGGCGCGTCGATCGCGCGCTCGAGCGCTGCCTCACGGTCAAGGCCTCGCGCGCCGCGGCCGCGCCTGCTCGCGCGAAGGTTGTGAAAGCCGCCCCGCGCGCGACGGCGAACAACAGCCGCCGCACCGCCCGCGCGTCGTAGTCGATCGTTCTGTTTCGTTTATGATGGCGGCCGCGTGTTCATCGCGGCCGTCCGTTCTCTCGCCACTTATCTCGCCGTTTCCCTCTACGTTCTGATCGCAGCGCCCCTCGGGATGGCGCTCGCCATTTTGTTCGGCGCGAAAAATTTCCTGTACTTTCTCGGCCACTGCGGCGTCCGCCTCGCGCTCGGATTGAGCGGCATCAAATACCGCGTGGCCGGCGCCGAGCACATTCCACGCGATCGGGCGGTCGTTTTCTGCTCGAACCATCAGAGCAACGTCGACCCGCCGGTGCTGTTCGAGGCGCTGCATCCGCGGACGCACATCCTCTACAAGGCGGAGCTGAACGCGCTGCCGCTCCTGGCCCGGGCGTTTCGCGTCGGGGGGTTCATCCCGGTCGATCGCCGCAACAAGGAAGCGGCGCTGCGATCGATCGAAGCGGGCGCGGCGTCGCTAAGGGCCGGCAACTCTTTTCTGATCTTTCCCGAGGGTACCCGCAGTCGCACGGCCGAGCTGCTGCCGTTCAAGAAGGGCGGCTTCATCATGGCAATCAAGGGACAGGCGCCCATCGTACCGGTCGCGGTCCAGGGCGGACGCGATGCCATGCGGAAGGGCAGCCGGATCGTGAGGCCCGTCACCGTCAGTATCCGTGTCGGCGAGCCGATCGAGACCGCCGGACTGACGCTGGACAATCGCAACGCGCTGATCGCCAAGACGCGCGAACGGATCACCGCGCTGCTCGCGCAAGGTCCGGTGTAGACTGCGGCGATGGGCCGCGCGGCGATCGCGCTCGGATACACCGCTCTGGCAGCGACGCTCGTGGCAGCCGGTTTCAGCCGGATTTCCGCGGCGTTGCAGGACCCACAACCTGCCCAACCTCCGCGTCCGACGTTCCGCACCGAAGCCAACTACGTTCGCGTCGACGTCTATCCGACACTGAACGGGGCGCCGGTCATGGACCTCACGCAGGACGACTTCGAGATCCTCGAGGAAAGAGTCGCGCAGAAAATCGAACAATTCGAGCACGTCGTCATCCGGTCCGCGGGGCCTCAGGACACGCGAATCGAGCCGAACACCGTCCGCGAATCCAGGGCGATGATGGAGAATCCTCGCGCGCGCGTGTTCGTCGTCTTTCTCGATACGCACCACGTCGACGTCGGCGGATCGCACAACATCCGGAAGCCCTTGGTCGAAGCGCTCGATCGCCTGATCGGTCCGGAGGATCTCGTCGGTGTCATGACGCCGTACATGTCCGCCGCCGATATCACATTCGCGCGAAAGACGACGACGATCGAAGGATTCCTGGCGCGCTACTGGACGTGGGGCGAACGCAATCAGATCAATTCAACGGACCCGGTGGAAGACGACTATCGCATGTGCTTTCCCGGCTTCGGACCGAGTCGGCAGTGCTCCGATGACGACCGCGGGGTCGCAGACGAGATGATCGAGCGGCGGCGCGAGAAGTTGACACTCGATGCGTTGTCGGATCTGGCCAGATATCTGCGCGGCGTCCGCGAGGAACGCAAAGCCATTCTTGCGATCACCGACGGCTGGCGCCTGTTTCGTGAAGATCCAACCCTCGCCCGCAAGCTGTACTGCCAGGCGCCGTCGCTGCCGCCGATCGGCGTCGATCCGCGGTCTGGCAGGCCGACCGCGGATCCAGTGGTGCCGGGACAGCGATCGAACATGGCGTGCGAGCGCGATCGACAGACGCTCGCATACATGGACGACGACCGGCACTTCCGGATGCTGCTCGACGAAGCGAACGCCGCCAACGTGTCGTTCTATCCCATCGATCCGCGCGGCCTCGTGGTGTTCGACGAGCCGATCTCGAAGGTTACGACCGGCGCGCCGCCGACCGGCTCGACGACGATCACACCACTGACAGTGGATGTAGCGCGGTTGCGCGCGCGGCTCACCTCGCTGCGGACTCTGGCCGAGGCGACCGACGGCCTCGCCATCGTCGACTCGAACGATCTGTCGAAAGGGATGCGGCGCGTCGTCGACGACCTCAGCTCGTACTATTTGCTCGGCTACTACTCGAGCGGAAAACTCGACGGACGGTTTCACGCGATCACCGTTCGCGTGAAGCGGCGCGGCGTCGACGTCCGCGCACGCCGCGGCTATCTCGCCGCGACGCCGGGCGCTGTGATGGCTGCCGCCGCAACCGCTGCCGCCGGCGCCGCGCCGGCAAAGGCGAATGCGGAAGCCGCCGCGATCGCGACGGCGATCTCGCCGCTTGCTGCCTACGGACGCGAGGTGCCGATCCGCATGCAGGCGGCCGCCGGCTGGAAGGGCGATCCGCCGGTCGCAACCGTCTGGGTCGAGGGCGAGCTCGGCGCCGCCGCCGAGTTCAACGAACAATGGAAGGGCGGCGCGTCGATGACGTTCGAGCTCGCGGTGGCCGAGGGACCGTCGATCGCGAGCGCGCGCGCCACTGTCGCCGCCAGCGTGCGGAGCTTTCGCGCGACCCTCGTGGCAGACCACCCGCTCCAGCCAGGCGAGTACATCGTCCGCGTTGCCGCGCGCGGCGTCGACGCGACGATCCCGACGCGCGACACCCTTCACCTCACGCTGCCGCCGAGCCCGCGGGCGACCGGCGCGATTTGGATCCGCCGCGGGCAGTCGACCGGCAATCGTGATGTCGCGACCGCCGATCTCCGCTTCCGCCGCAGCGAGCAGGTCCGCGTCGAGATCCCGACGCTCGGGAACGAGGCTCGCGCCGCCCGTTTGCTCGACCGCACCGGGAAGGCCCTCGCCGTTCCGGTGACGGCGGCTGTTCGCACCGACAGCGACGGATCGCGATGGATGACGGCGCAGCTTGCGCTGTCGCCGCTCGCGGCGGGCGATTACGTCATCGAGCTATCGGAAGGAAGCGACCGCGTGCTGGCCGCGTTTCGGGTGATTCCGTAGTCGTCAGCGTGTCCGCTCTCTCGCGGACCGGACACCGCGCGGCCGACACATCGATCGGCCCTACGAGCCGCCGAGCGCGAAGGTCAGCACCCACGGCTTCAACGGCTGACCGTCGGTCCCGGCAATCCCTTCGCCGAGCTCGACCTTCACTGTTCTGAACCGTTCCAGCGGCTTCGCGAATCTGATTTCCACGACGCGGTTTGCGGGGTTGTATCGGGCCGTGAATTCGATCGGCGGCGTATCGGGCTCGCCGCGCTGAGCGCTCTGCGAGGCGAGATAGCGTACCTGAATGTGACCTTTGAGCGTCGCCTGATCGAGATCGCGCGACAACTGGACGCGGACGGTCGTCGTCGTCGCCACGTCGGTTTCGTCTTCCGTCGGTGTGCTGAAGATCACTTCCGGTGGAGGACCCGCCGGCACCCGGACGGCCTCTTCGGTCGGCGTCGGCTCGGTAGGCGGCTTCGACAACTTCAGGCTGCCGGCTTCGGCGTCCAGCCACATCAGACCGCGCCCTTGCTGCACGGTGCCGCGCAATTCGAGCCATCGACTCGTGTCGATGCGCGCATCGAGGCCGAGCTCGAAATCCTTGCCGTCGGCGCCCTTCAAGCGCGGGCGCATGTTGATGATCCAGATTGCCGCGTCGGCGGCGCGGAGCACGAAGTCGTACCGGCTCTTGGCCGGCGCGTCGGGCAGATCTCCCATCAGGTTGCGTCCCGAAAACTGTCCGGAGATCGTCACCTTCTGATCGAAGTACCGATCGGGATTCAGCACGATGGCGCGGATCGACGGCGCCGGCGGCGGCTGGGCGGGCGTGACCGACGTCGCGATAATCGCGGTCACCTCGCCGGCTCTCGGCCAGGGGCCGTCGGGATCGATGTGGAACGTCGCGCGCAAATCGTAGGTGCTCAACCGCACGTCGTCGGGCTTCATGCGGCCAAGATCCCAGAATTCGCCGCGCACTTCGTCGATACCGTCCGGCGCGCTGCCTTTGCTCACGATCCGGATCGATCCCGCCTCGCTCGAGACGCGGATCTCGTCCTTCTCGACGCCGACCTTGCCGACGATCACGATCGGCCGACCGGTGTAGAAGGTCGGGTATGCGAGCAGCGCCGCAATGTTCGTCGCGCGTCGTACCTGCGGCTGCGCGGAGATCGACACGGTCGTCACGACGAGAGCGACCGCGACAGCGCGAATCCCGAATCCCAAATCGCTGATCACATGATTTTCTTCTGCGCCGCGTTCGCCAAAATCGCGCCGAGCGCGAGGAACAGGCCCACGCCGGCGATGTAGCCGCTGACGCCGTCGTGCAGGAACGGCAGCAAGTTGCCGATCGACTGCGGACCGGCGATGTGGCCGGTGCCGACGAGCACCGCGAACAGGATGCCACACAGCGAGCCGCCCGCGATGAGCCCCGAGCTGAACAGCGTGCCCGCGCCGATTTCCGATTCCTCGTGCACGCCCGTCTTCCGCTCGACGAACGCGCGCACGAGACCGCCCGCGAAGATCGGCGCCGTCGTCGCGATCGGCAGGTACGATCCGACGGCGAACGACAACGAGCGGACGCCGCATAGTTCGAGCGTGACGGAAATGAACACGCCCACCAGGACGAGACCCCACGGCAGATTCCGGCTGAGCAAGCCTCTGATGATCGTCGCCATCAGCGTGGCTTGCGGCGCCGGCACCGCTGCGGTCCCGATGCCGAAGACGCGATGCAGATACATCGTCGTCAGCCCGATGACGGCGGCCGACGTGATGACGCCGATGATCAAGCCGACCTGCTGATGGATCGGCGTCGCGCCGACGATGTAGCCCGTCTTCAGATCTTGAGACGTGCCGCCGGCGTTCGCGGCCGCGATGCAGACGACGGCGCCTACGCAGAGTGCGATCGGCGCGTACGCATCACCGGTCCACCCGAGCCCGACGAACAATAGGCATGTGAGGATCAGCGTCGCGATCGTCATACCCGAGATCGGATTCGATGAGGTGCCGATGAGCCCGGTGATGCGCGACGAGACGGTGACGAACAGGAATCCGAAGATGATGACGAGAATCGCCGCGAGGAAATTGCCCTGCGTCGGCATCTTCGGCGCGACGGCGAGGAAGATTGCCAGCAGCAGCGATCCGCCCAGCACGACCGTCGTCGGCAGATCGCGCTCGGTGCGCAGCCGTGCGGTCGCCGTCGCGCCGGCGCCGAAGTCCTTCAACCCTTCGCGCGCCGACGCGATGATCGTCGGCAGCGTCCGGCCGAGCGTGATGAGACCCGCGGCGAGCACGGCGCCGGCGCCGATATAGCGGATGTACGCGCTCCACAACTGCGGCGCGCTCATTTCCGAGATCCTGAAGGGCATACCGGTCGCCGGGTTGTTCGCGAAGTTCGGATGGATCGGCGGGAACGGTACTGGGATGTACGCGCCGAGAATCGTCAGCAGCGGCAACAACACGAGCCACGACAGTACGCCGCCGGCGAACATCGTGCCCGCGATGCGCGGTCCGATGACGTAACCGACGCCCATGTATTCCGGCGAGATGTCGATGTTCAGCGTGGCATTGGGAAACTGCGCGCTCCTTGAAGTGGAGTAATCGAGCTCGGTGAGGAACAGATTGAAGATCCACGACAGCGATTTCCAGAGCGCGCCAATCCCCAGACCGCCGAACACCATCGTCGCGAGCCTGCCGCCGCGTTCGCCGGCGACGAGCACGTCGGCGCACGCCGTTCCTTCGGGGTACGGCAGCGTGCCGTGTTCCTTGACGATCAGCGCGCGGCGGAGCGGCACCATCATCAGCGTGCCGAGAATGCCGCCGGCGAAGGCGAGCATCGCGATTTGGAAGTAGCTGAAGTAGGCGGGGCCGTACGGCGTCAGAAAAATCAGCGCCGGGATGGTGAACACGACGCCGCCGGCGACCGACTCGCCGGCCGACCCAATCGTCTGCACGATGTTGTTCTCGAGGATGGTCGATCCGCCGAGCCGCTTCAGCACCGAGATGGCGAGCACCGCGATCGGAATCGAGGCGCTCACCGTCAGTCCCGCGCGCAGGCCGAGGTATACCGTCGATGCGCCGAATAACAGCCCGAAGAGCGATCCGATGACGACCGCCTTCAGCGTGAACTCCGGCGGCGACTGATTCGGGCTGACGTAGGGCTGGAAACCGGTGGCGTGCTTCTGGACGGGAGTGGCCATGGAGGCGGATATTAGCATTGCGTTAGAATTCTTCCTGCCTTGTGAAAGTCTCGAACAAAGGGTCGTCGAAGGCCGCGCCGGTCAAGCAGAGCGCAGACCAGGTTTCCGAGCTCACCACGAACCGTCTTTCGGTGTATCTGCGCTGCCTCAATGCGCTCGAGAACGCGGGGGTCCGCACGATCAGCTCGCAGGCGCTGGCGCAGCAGTTTCACCTCAATGCGGCGCAGATTCGCAAGGACCTCGCGTACTTCGGCGAGTTCGGCGTGCGCGGCGTCGGCTACTACGTGCGCGATCTGAAGCGCCATCTCCGCCAGATTCTCGGTCTCGATCAAAAGCTGCGCGTGGCGATCATGGGCGCCGGCAACCTCGGGCTCGCGCTGGCCGACTATCCGGGATTTCGGATGGAAGGGTTCGAGATCGCCGCGCTGTTCGACAACCTGCGCGAGAAGGTGGGGCAGCAGTCGCGGCTCGGCGTGCCGATCTACGACATCCACGATTTGAAGAAAATCGCGAAGCGCGAAGGGGTCCGCATCGCGGTGCTCGCGGTGCCCGCCACGTCGGCGCAGCACGTATTCAACCTCGTCGTCGCCGCGGGGATCAAAGCGGTGCTGAATTTTTCGCCGGGCACGATGCAGGCGCCGCCCGACGTGAAGCTGAAAAGCGTGGATCTCACCGTCTCTCTCGAAAGCCTCTCGTTCTTTCTCGCGCAAGGCGACGGTGAGAGCTAAACGGCGCCGTTCTGTGCCGCTGACCCATTTCGACGCGCGCGGCCGCGTCAAGATGGTCGACGTCGGGGACAAACCGGTAACCGATCGTGAAGCGATTGCCCGTGGATCGATTGCCATGTCGTCCGAGGCGCGCCACCTCATTCGCGCCGGCAAAGTGAAGAAGGGCGATCCGCTTCAGGCCGCGCGGCTCGCTGGCATCCTGGCGGCGAAGCAGACCTCCTCGCTCATTCCGCTCTGTCATCCGTTGCCGCTCTCGGGCGTCGACGTCGATTTGACGCCGACCGCGCGCGGCTACGACATCGAGGCGCGCGTCAGAACGACGGCGCAGACCGGCGTCGAGATGGAAGCGCTCACCGCCGTCGCCGTTGCCGCGCTGACGATCTACGACATGGTGAAGGCGGTCGACAAGACGATGGTGATCGGCGACATCACGCTGACCTTCAAGCGCGGCGGAAAATCAGGAACCTTCCGAAGAACGTGATGTCAGCAGTTGCGCCCCGGCGACGCGACGTTCTCTTCCTGGATCCCTCGCGGGCAGCGCCTGCGGCTGGAGCGAGCGTGAGTCCGTGAGCGAGGCGAGCAGGGTCGGGCCCCGCGAGCGGTGGAGAAAGTCCCGCGCGCGTCTGCCCGTGGAGGTCGCGGGCCCGACGCGATAGGTTGTTTGATCTAGTCGGACTCGGCCATTCTCGAGGGTATTACGTCTCACAGTGGTCGCTCGTTGCCCACTGAATGTGTCGCTGAAGGCCTACCCTCGGCGACAAATTCCGCGGCCGACAATATATAGAAAGGTCGGGGCAGACTTTTCCCACGCGCCCCGACGCAGGCCTGCATCTCCGTCCACCCTCGAATTTCCAAGCAAAATCGCTCGAAACGGCACGCCGGCGGAACCATCGCCACAGACCTGCGTGCTCGCTCAAGCACGCGAAAAGGCGCGTCGCGTTGTCACTGCTTAAGGGGTTAGGCAGTGGCATCCGAGTTGTAATTCGTCCGCACCCGGGGAACACCTGTGGAAGGCGGAGGCGTGTGCCGTGCGGAGATCGGGTTCGGCGGACGTGAAGCTTGGACGGTCGTTCACGAGCCGCCGCTTCCGCCTGGACGAAGCACCGCTGAACAACCGAAGTAGAAGGGAGCGCGCGCATACGCTCCTCCTGCGCAACTTTCAGGTATGACGGACACAACTGTTCGGATTGTCATCGCGGACGATCACTCAATCGTCAGAAACGTGCTGAAGCGTAAGCTCGAATCGCAGGCGCGCTACAGAGTCGTCGGCGAAGCGAAGACCGGCCGCGAAGCCATCCACGTTACGCGCGCGCATCGGCCCGAGGTGCTGCTGTTCGACATCTCGATGCCGGAGCTGTCGCGGCTCGAGGCACTGAATCAGATCACTCCGGACTCTCCCGAGACGAAGGTCATCGCGCTCGCACCCTCGATCGATCGCGCCGCAGTTCTCAAAGCGCTGCAGCATGGCGCGCGTGGCGTCGTGTTGAAGACGGCCGGCAGCGACATTCTGTTCGGCGCGATTTCCGCGGTCCTGCAGGGCCGCCAGTGGCTCGATCGTGGATCGGTCTCCGACCTGGTCCAGGTCGTACGAGAGCTCAGCGGGAGCGCTCCGCAGACGCGCCATCCGTACGGTCTCACCGACCGACAGATGCAGATCGTCGGGAGCGTCATGCGTGGGTTGACGAACCGCGAAATCGGCTCGACGCTTTCGATCAGCGAGGAGACGGTCAAACACCACCTCACGCAGATCTTCAATAAGACGGGCGTCTCCACTCGACTCGAGCTCGCGTTGCTCGCAACCAGGCGCGAGCTCGTCAGGTCGCGCGATCGCGCCCGGCCATAACCGGCCATAAAACGTTCGCATCAGCTCCGGTGCGCACGCGCCATCGCCGCGCAGGGAGGCGGCGGTGGCGGCACGCGCGTGCACCTCCACGACCGGGGGCTGTTCGGCTGCCCGATATATCTGCCAACAACACGAAACCGCGCGCCTGATAATTCGGCAAAGGCGATCTCCGGTTTCGTAATATTCAAACTCGGAGTATCTCCACGAGGCGTACCGGTCCTGTTACAGGCAGGCAAGAACGCGCACGGCAAGAACGCTTTCAACACGGCGGCGTTCGGGCGTTTCGCGCGGGCGCGAGATGGCTGCGGGATGACGCCGCGGCCATTCAATCACGGGTAATTTGCATCGGGCGTCAAGTCCACGCACACCGCTGCAATCATTGATCCCTGGTGTCCCATAACGATCGATAATGACCAAGACATGCGACTGCTCACCGCGCTGATCGGCGGCTGGTCGATTTTGATGGCTCAGGTCCCTTCAAGTGGCGGCCTTCCTTTGTACGGGTATCGCATTGTGAACGTGTACCCGCACGATGCGGGCGCCTTCACTCAAGGTCTTCAGTATCTCGACGGGTACTTCTATGAAGGTACTGGGCTGAACGGCCGCTCATCGATCCGCAAGGTCACGCTCGAGACCGGCAAGGTGCTTCAGCAGCGCACTGTACCCGGCGAGTTCTTCGGCGAAGGCATCACCGTGTGGAAGAACGATCTGTTCGAACTCACGTGGCAGTCGCACGTGGCGTTCGTCTACGATCGCGCGACTTTCGAGCCGAAGAAGCGCTTCACGTACCCCGGTGAAGGGTGGGGCCTGACGAGCGACGGCACGAACCTCGTCATGAGCGACGGCACCGACGAGCTGCGCGTGCTCGATCCGGTAACGTTCGCGGAGAAGCGCCGCATCAAAGTAACCGCCGGCGGCATTGCGCTTCGCAACCTCAACGAGCTCGAATACATGAAGGGCGAGATCCTCGCCAACATCTGGATGACCGACTACGTGGCCCGCGTCGCACCCGACAGCGGCCGCGTGACGGCGTACATCGATTTGCGTGGTCTGCTCACCGCCACCGAACGCGCGAACACCGACGTCCTCAACGGCATCGCGTACGATGCGAAACAGGATCGTCTGTTCGTCACGGGCAAGCTCTGGCCGAAGCTCTTCGAGATCAAGTTGGTGAAGAAGGGCGAATAGGTCGCAGGTCCAACTCCTCAAAGGTCACGCCCGTTTCCGGGCCGGTGCCGTGTTTGCGGACGACGACCGGCGCATGAATCGGAGTCGGATAGAGCGGCGTGCCGGGTTCACCGCCCGCCTTCGGTGACGTCGTCAAATACAGGTTCTGAATCAATCCTGCGTCGATCAGCTGCCGCGCGAGCGTCCTTCCGCCGATGCAGGAAATCCGTTCGATGCCGAGGCGTCGGAGCTGGCGGAAGGCGCCGGCGAGATCGGCCGGCGTGTCCATCAGCACCGGCGTGACCCACGGGCGCGACACGAGCTGGTCGTGCATCAGCGCGAGCCAGCTCGGAATCGTCAAAAGCACGACGCGCAGATCGGGCAGGTTGAGCATCAGCGAGTCGTCGAACGGCATCCCGCGCAGCGTCGCGACGATCTGAATCGGGTGGCGCGCCAGGCCGAGCGACGCGCGCAACGCGACGAGCTCCGGATGCCACGTCGACAGCACGATCTTGCCGCCGCGAACCGTCTGCGCGCCGGCCATGACCGCATCGGCCGCCACGCGCGACAGTCCTTCGTAGATCAGATGCTTGTCGGTGTCGCCGGCCCCGAGCGTCGATGGATTGCTCGCGCCGGTGTTGCCGTCGCGCGACTGCACGAACACGAGCGACGTCGACGGCAGGTCTGCGCCTGACGGCGGCGACAGGTAGAAGTCGCCGCCGAACAGTTTCCGCGTCCAGTCGTTGCCGATTGCGACCGCGTCGATCGGATGCTCGTCGGTCTCAGTCGTCAGCGGCCACAGAGCTGCGGAAACAGCCTCGGCTTCCTTCTTTGCGACAAAGGCTCGCCACTCTTCAAGAAATATTGGGTGGGGGTTCGATGTGGATGATCGCATCGGCGATCTGAGGATACCGCGCCATCAACCGATCCTTGACGACGTGCGACAGCGCGTGCGCGTCGACGAGCGGCATCGCGGACGGCAGCCAGACGTGCAGGTCGAGGAACACGTGATCCGACGATCCGCGCGTGCGAATCTGATGGCATCCCAGGACGCCGGGCACGCTCATGACGACCTTCATCAGGTCCGATTCGGCCATCACGATGCGGTCGCTCAGAATCCGCGTCGTCGTCTGCGCGACCTTGTATCCGGAGAACGCGATGAACGCAGCGACGACCAGCGCCGCGAGCGGATCGAGCACCGGCAACCCGGCGCGCGCGCCGACGAGCGCTCCGATCACGGTCAACGACGACCACACGTCGCCGCGCGTCTGCGTCGCGTCGACGAGGAGAACCTCGCTTCCAAGTCGATTGCCTTCGCGCGATTCGTACATGACTACGAAGAGGTTGATCACGACGGTGACGAGCATGACGGCGAAGCTGCCGAATGTGATTTCGTGAGCGCTCGTGCGACCGGTCAGGTTGTCGACGGCATTGCGCAGTACTTCGATGACGACCAGCAGCAGGAACAGGGTGACGACCGAGGCGGCCACCGTTTCGTACTTGCGATGCCCGTACGGATGATCCGCGTCGGGAGGCTGGCGCGCGGCGTAGACGCCCACCAGGCCGACGACGTTCGACGCGCCGTCAGTCAGCGAATGAAACCCGTCCGAAAGGACGCTGATCGCCCCGCTGGAGTAGCCGAATATGATCTTGGCGAGCGCCACCGCGAGGTTCAACGCGAACACGCGAATCAGGACGCGCGCGACCTCTTTGTACCGCGTCGGGATTTGGGATGCGGGATTCGGGATTCGCTCCGGCTGTGGGACCCGCTGAGGGTCCGGGATGTGCTCGCGATTCGCAGTCCGCCGCTCAGGATTCGAGATTGGCTCGACGATCGCAATTCGCTCGGAGTCTGTGATCCGATCATGCGCTATGGCTTTTGACTTTTCGAATCCCAAATCCCGCATCCCGAATCCCGACGGTGTTCAGAAGACCCGCGCGCTCGGCACGGGCCACCAGCGCAGTTGCACCTTCCCGATGATGTACTTCTTCGGCACCATGCCCCAGTGACGGCTGTCCGAGCTGTTGTTGCGGTGATCGCCCATCACGAAGTAGTAGCCCTCCGGGATGACCTGCGGTCCCCAGTCGTCGTGGCTCCGGAACTCCGTCGGGACGTAATCGTCCTTCAGCGGGATGTCGTTCACGTACACGCGGCCGTCGAGGATGCGCACCGTGTCGCCTTCTTCGGCGATGACGCGTTTGACGAATGATTTTTCGGGGTTCAGCGGATAGTACAGCATGACGATGTCGCCGCGTCGCGGCTCGCCGATGCGGTACACGAGCTTGTTCACGACGAGCCGATCCTGATCTTCGAGCGTCGGCGCCATGCTCTGGCCCTCGACGCGCGCGATCTGGAAACCGAACGTGACGATGAGAATCGCGTAAACGGCGGCAGAGACGAGCGTCTTCACCCACGCGATTAGCTCCTCCTTTACCTGCGCGAGGCGGATGCCCGGACTCGTCAGGCGCAAATCGGGCGCGTCGACTGCGATCGCCTCGCTCGGCTGAAAGCCTCGCGCTACATGTGCTGTCGATTCGAGGGAGCGTTCCGCTTCGGCCGGTGGCGCGACCCCTTCAAGCGGGCGCTCTGGTTCGGCCGGCGGGGCGAGCTGTTCAGGCGAGCGCTCTGGTTCGGCCCGTACCGCCTGCGTCTCAGACGAGCGTTCCGATTCGGGTGGCCGCGCGAGCCCTTCAGCCGGGCGTCCTGATTCACCGGGTAGCGCGAGTCCTTCAGCCGGGCGTTCTGGTTCACCGGGTAGCGCGAGCCTTTCAGCCGGGCGTTCTGGTTCACCGGGTAGCGCGAGCCTTTCAGCCGGGCGTTCTGGTTCACCGGGTAGCGCGAGCCTTTCAGCCGGGCGTTCTGGTTCACCGGGTAGCGCGAGCCCTTCAGCCGGGCGTTCTGGTTCACCGGGTAGCGCGAGCCTTTCAGGCGAGCGTTCGCTTACAGCTTCAGGTACTCCCTGAGCCTGCGCGTCTGCGTTCGGCTGACCGGAATTTCCGTCGACTTCTCGTCTTTCATCCGCAGGATGTAGTTCCGACTGAACCAAGGGACGATCTCCTTGATCTTGTTGATGTTCACCAGGTGCGATCGGTGGACCCGCCAGAACACGCCCGGGTCGAGCCGTTCCTGCAGCTCGTCGAGCGTCCGGTAGTTCGACGTGCCCGAGTGCTTGAGCGTAACGACGACGATCCCGTCGTCGGCGAGCGAGGCGTAGACGATCTCTTCCGCCTGTACCAGCATGAACCGCTCGCCCACCTTGATCGCCAGCCGATCGCGCCGGTGCTGGCGCTCGGCGACGAGCTGGACGATCTTTTCGATCTGGGCCTGCACGAAGCCGGGCGCCGCTTCGCCCAGGTCGAGCTTGCGATCGATCGAGATGCGGCGCCGCGCGCGGTCGACTGCCATCTCGAGACGCGCCGGATCGACTGGCTTCAGCAGGTAATCGACGGCGTTCACCTCGAACGCCTCGATGGCGTGCTGATCGAACGCCGTGACGAAAATGATCTGCGGCAGCGCCTGGGTGTCGAGCATCCGCCGCGCGACTTCGAACCCGGTCAGCCCGGGCATCTGGACGTCGAGGAACACGACGTCCGGCTGCAGCTTGTCGATCGTCGTCAACGCCTCGACGCCGTTGCCGGCCTGACCGATGATCTCGACGCCGCCGACCTGGCCGAGGAGAAACCCGAGCTCATCGCGCGCCAGCTGTTCATCGTCAACCAGCACCGCCCGCAAATCCATATTACGCCGTCACCCGTTCGGGAACCGTCAATTGAGGAATGTTCACGATCGCGACGGTGCCGCGGCCGGCGACGCTCGTCAGCTTCAGGGAGTAGTTCGCGCCGTAGATCGTACGGAGCCGCTCGTTGACGTTGCTCAAGCCGATGCCGCCGTCGAGTGCGTGCTCGAGCCGCTCTTCGCTCATGCCGAGGCCGTCGTCGTGGACTTCGATCGTCGTGTGGCCGTCGCGAACCTCCGCCCTGATCGTAATCCGTCCGCCGCCGACCTTGCGCGACAGCCCGTGCTTGATCGAATTCTCGATCAGCGGCTGCAGGATCATGCTTGGCACGACGACGTCCAGCGTGTCGGGGCTGATCTCCTTGTCGACAATCAGTTGCGGACCGAAGCGCACGACCTCGATGTCGAGATATTCGTCGATCGACTCGAGCTCCTCGCGCAGCGTGACGAAATGATCGGTGCTTCGCATCAGCCGCCGAAGCAGCGCGGAGAGCTTCGTGATGAGCATCCGCGCCGTCTCCGGCTTCGTGCGGATGAGCGACGAAATCGACGTCAGGGTATTGAACAGGAAATGCGGGTTGATCTGATTCGAGAGCGCCTCGATCTTCGCCGCGAGCAGCAGCTTCTCCTGCTCCTGCAGCCGGTGTTCGATGCGCGCGTTGTTCCAGATCTTGATCGGCGTCGCCACGCACAGCACCGTCGCCATGACGACGACGAACAGCATCCACGGCGATGCCGGCGGAGCGCCGTGAAGGTAGAAGAGCCGGTGGTGCGCGCTCCACCGCGCCCCGAGTCCCTGGCGCAGGAATTCGAGCGTCACCGGCGCCAGCAGCAGCACGACCTGCCAGTCGACCTGCACCGATCGAATCATCTGCCATGCGCGGCGGTGGAGGCTGGTGAAGATGAACGGCGAGAAGTGCCAGATGGCTTCCTTCGGGCAGAGCTCGCGGAGGCCGCCGCCGGCGAAGCCACAGCCGACGGCGAACGGCAGCGCGATCAGCTCGCCGTTGAAGAGCGGGGCAAACGCGCCCATCGCGCCGACGAGCGCGCCGGCATAGGGTCCCGCGACGAGGCCGGCGATGAAGGAACCTTCCAGCGTCAAGTCGGCAGCATCGTAGTGCAGGAGGAGCCGCGCCGCGACGCCGGCCGTCAGGGGGATCGCAAGGCTGAGCGCAAACACCAGCCGATCGGGCCATGCGCGACGCTCGAAGATGAGGATGTGGCGGAAGCGCCGGTAGCGCACAAGCATCGTCGCCAGCGCCGCCATGACGGCGAGCTTGACGACGAGCGTCGTCAGCAGGATCTGCTCGGCGGAGAGGAACTGCGGGCCCTGCATTGATTTACATTGATCTTATCGGCCGGGTAAACTGAGAGCAAATGGCTGTGATCCGACCGTTCATCATCGGTTTCGCGACGACGCTGAAGCACCTGTTCAGGAAGCCCATCACGATCAACTATCCGGATCAGAAGTTCCCGATGTTCCCGAAATTCCGCGGCAAGCAGGTGCTCATGCGCGATGAGAACGGGCTCGAGAAATGCGTCGCGTGCGGCCTGTGCTCGGTTGCGTGTCCCGCCGATGCCATCTACCTCGAGGCAGCGGAAAACGATGGCACGGTCCAGGCCGGTCCGCGCTACGCCTCGGTTTACCAGATTCACAAGATGCGCTGCATCTTCTGCGGATACTGCGAGGAAGCGTGCCCGGTCGGCGCGATTTTCATGGGCAAGGACTACGAGCTGGCGGTCTACAGCAAAGACGACTTTGTCTGGGACAAGACGGACCTTCTGGTGCCGGCGACCATTTCGCCGCCGCCGGCAATTCGGGCTGGAAGGGCAGGATAGGCTGGACAGGCTGGAGGGCGAAGCGCCCGTGGCAACCGCGCAGCGATCCGATCCGTCCTGCCCGTCCCGCCGGCCCTGCTCTCCCAGCCCCTCCTGCCTGTCCCGACCCTCCTGCCGGTCCCACCCCTTCTGCCTGTCCCGCCCCTCCTGCTCCTCCCACTCGTCCTCTCCCTCCCGCCCATGATGATCGGAGCGCTTGGCGACATCCACGGCGAGTTCGAGGCTGTCGACGACATCATGAAACGGCATCGCGAAGTGCCCCTGTGGGTGTGCGTCGGCGACGTCGCGAGCAACGACGGGGAATACTTCACGCCGGCGGCGCCGCTCTATTTCGTCAAGGGCAACAATGAGGAGTTCGACGTGCTCGCCGCGGCAATTGCGGGACGCCCGCCGTCGCCGATGCTGCACTATCTTGCCAACGGCGGACCGTTCATCGTCGGGCCGTGGCGCGTGGCGGCGCTCGGCGGCACGTTCGCGCCGAGCTGGTACAACACGCCGGCCTCGCAGCTGCCGCCCTCGAAGGGGCGCAAGTCGATGAGCGCGTCGCTGAAGCTCGGCAAGAGCCGCGACGACAAGCGCCGTCACTTCGTTCGCGACGAAGTGCTCGCATGCAAGGCGCTGGCGAACATCGATCTGTTTCTCACGCACGAAGCGCCGCGTCCGTTCTATCCGGCCGGCCGCCGGATCGATGCCGGCAAGACGGTCCTGAACGACGTGCTCGCGGCGATGAAGCCGCGCCTGCATCTCTTCGGCCATCACCACGAATTCACCGACTCGATGCGACAAGAGGTCCGCTCGATCGGGCTCGATGTGGTGACGAAGTCTTATCTCTTGATCAACGCAGAGACGTTCAAGACAGAGCGGTTAGATACATAAGTTAACGCGTGGGCCCCACTTTTACTTATCGCGGCGGGACCTCACCCCCGCCGCTGTTGCTCGGCGCGTGCGCGCCTCGCAACAGCTCAAGGCTGTCACGCGCTGACGCCCTCGCGGCATTTTCCTTCGGCTCGTGGGGCCCCGCCCCGCTCGCTTGGCCGCAGGCGCTGCGCTCGGGCGTATCCGGAACAGAACGTCGCAGATCGGACTATTGGTGACGGCAGTCGCCATCGGTCACGTTAAGGTACAATTCGAAGGATCTAGATGCTCAAAGCGCTCAAAGAAGCGATCGAAGAGCGCGTGCTCGTCTGCGACGGGGCGATGGGGACGATGCTGTACGCGAAAGGCGTCTTCATCAACAAGAGCTTCGACGCGTTGAACGTGACGCAGCCGGATCTCGTGGCGGAAGTGCACGCGGAGTACGTGCGCGCGGGGGCCGACATCATCGAGACGAACACGTTCGGCGCGAACCGGATCAAGCTCGGTTCGTTCGGTCTCGCCGACAGGCTTCACGCGATCAACGAGCAGGGAGCGCGCATCGCGCGGCACGCGGCCGACGACCGCGCGTACGTGGCGGGCGCCATCGGTCCGCTCGGCATCCGCATCGAGCCGTGGGGCAAGACCGGCGTCGACGAAGCGCGCGACTATTTCCGCGAGCAGGCCCAGGCGCTCGCCGACGGCGGCGTCGACCTGTTCATCCTCGAAACGTTCCGGGACCTGAACGAAATGGGGGCGGCGATCGATGCGGTCCGCGCCGTCTCCGATCTGCCGATCGTCGCGCAGATGACGACCGAGGAAGACGGGAACACCCTCGACGGGACGCCGCCGGAGAAATTCGCGCCCGAGCTCGAGCGGCGCGGCGCGACGCTCATCGGCGTCAACTGCGCCGTCGGCCCCGCGCCGATGCTCGACACGATCGAGCGGATGGCCGCGGTCACGAAGCTGAAGCTCACGGCGCAGCCGAACGCCGGCAAGCCGCGCGACGTGGAAGGGCGCAACATCTACCTCTGCTCGCCGGAGTACATGGCATCGTACGCCCGGCGCTTCATCCTGCACAACGTACGGCTCGTCGGCGGATGCTGCGGCACCACGCCGGAGCACATCCGGCAGATCAAGATGGCGGTCCGCGCGCTGGCGCCGGCTGTGGTCCGGGCGAGCGTCGAGACACCGCGCGCCGGCGCGGCACCTTCGCCGCCGTTGAGCCGTGTCGAGGGACCGCCGGTGCCGCGCGATCAGAAATCGCGCCTCGCGCGCTCGATCGCGAACCGGCGCTTCGTGATCGGCGTCGAGCTGCTGCCGCCGCGCGGGTACCAGACCGACCAGGTAGTCGAGCGGGCCCGACGGCTGAAGATTGGCGGCGTCGACGTCATCAGCATCCCCGACGGCCAGCGGGGCGGCGCGCGCATGAGCGCGCTGTCGCTGGCGGTGCTCGTCGAGCAGCAGGCGGGCGTCGAGACGCTGCTGCACTACGCGTGTCGAGATCGCAACCTCCTCGGCATTCAGTCGGATCTCCTCGGCGCGCACGCGATGGGCGTGCGCAACCTGATGCTCGTCACCGGCGATCCTGGCCGCGTCGGCGATTATCCGGACGCAACCGCCGTGTTCGACGTCGACTCGATCGGTCTGACGAACGTCGTCGTGCGGCTGAACCGTGGATGCGACGTCGGCGGTCAGCCGATCGGCGCACCAACGGCGTTCCACATCGGGGTGTCGATCAACCCGGCCGCGACGAACCTCGATCAGGAACTGCGGCGGTTCGAGTACAAAGTCGACGCCGGCGCGGAGTTCATCGTGACCCGACCGGTGTTCGACGTGCGGGCGTTCGAGCAGCTCCTCAGACGGCTCGAGCCCGCGGGATTGCCGGTCATCGCCGGGCTGTTTCCGTTCGAGAGCGCGCGCAACGCCGAGTTCATGGCGAACGAAGTGCCCGGCGTTCGCGTACCCGACGCGCTGCTCGAGCGCATGCGCAAGAGCGACGGTCGCTCGGGCGGCGCCGCCGAGGGCGTCGCGATTGCACGGGAGATTGCGTCCGAGCTGCGAAGCGCAGTGCAGGGCTTTCAGGTGTCGACGCAATCGGGCGACGTCGAATCGGCGCTGTCAGTCCTCGATGGACTTCGTTAACGGACCAGATGTATAGTCGCTCGACTGTTCACGTTCGCGGTACACCGCTTGAACGTCAAAGGAGCCTGATGGCCCTATTTGAGCCGGATCCGCAACGCGAAAGTGAAGATATCCTCGGGTCAGACGCCGCCACTCGCTCCCTCTCGGTCACCGTCGTCGAAAACGATTTCGTCGCACGCGTCTACGAGAACCTCGCGTGGATCTACGACGTCGTGTTCGGTCCGGCGCTGCATCCCGGGCGCGTCGACGCAATACGCCGCATGGGCATCAGGCCGGCCGATCGCGTGCTCGAGGTCGGCGTCGGCACGGGCATCAACTCGTCGCTCTATCCGCGCGACTGCTCGGTCACGGGCATCGACCTGTCGAGTTCCATGCTCGAGAAGGCGCGCGACCGCATCGCGCGCAAAGAGGTGCGGAACGTACGGCTTCTGCAGATGGACGCCGCGAACCTGAAGTTCGCCGACGATACGTTCGACATCGTATATGCCCCGTACGTGATCAGCGTCGTTCCGGATCCTGTGGCCGTCGCCAGCGAAATGCGCCGCGTCTGCCGTCACGGCGGACGCATCGTCATCCTCAATCACTTCCGCAGTCGAAACACGCTCATGGCGTGGCTCGAGCGGCTCATCTCGCCGTTCACCGTCCACATCGGCTTCAAGTCGGATCTCGATCTGCCCGCGTTTCTGGCGCAGGCGGAGCTGAAGCCGGTTTCGATTCAGAAGGTGAACGTCCCGCGGATCTGGTCGCTCGTGACCTGCATCAAAGACTGAACCGCGGCGGCGCGATCGTGTAAAACCCAACGCCGCCAATCGCGGCGGGTGTAGCATCCTGTGCACATCCGGAGGTGGCCATGAAGATCGTCACCGGCATCGCCGTTGTGCTCTGCGCGCTGGCGGGACCAGTGTCCGCGCAGTGGCTCAAGTACCCGACGGCCGGCGTTCCGAAGACTCACGAGGGAAAGCCCGATCTCGCCGCGCCGACGCCGCGAACCTCCGATGGCAAACCCGATCTCTCCGGCATCTGGGACATCGAACACAACAGACCGTGCGCTCCCGGCGGATGCGCCGACATGGAGGTGGGACAGGAGTTCGTCAACATCGGCTGGAGCCTGAAGGGCGGTCTACCGTATCAGCGTTGGGCAGCCGAGGCGCGGAAGGCGCGGATGGACCAAAACGGCAAGGACGATCCGGGATCGTATTGCCTGCCCGGAGGCGTGGTGAAAGCGCACACGACACCGCTGCTCCAGAAGTACGTCCAGGTACCCGGGCTCCTGCTGATTCTCAAGGAACAGAACAAGACCTACCGCCAGATTTTCACCGACGGCCGGCCGCTGCCCGAGGTCGAGCAGCCGTCGTTCGACGGCTATTCAACCGGCAAGTGGGATGGCGATACGTTGATCGTACAGACGGTGGGATTCAAGGACGGAACGTGGCTCGATCGCAGCGGAAGCCCGATGACCGACACCGCGAAAATGACCGAACGGTTCCGCCGCGTGAATTACGGCAAGCTCGAGATCGAGATCACCGTCGACGATCCGAAGGCGTACACCGCGCCGTGGACCGTCAAGCTGAATCACTTCATTGCGCTCGACACGGAGCTGCTCGACTACATCTGTCTGGAAAACGAGAAGGACGCCCGTCATATGGTCGGCCGGTGATGGGTCGGGAACGGTCTCGAGACCGTCCCCTATGACGATGCGCCGAATGGATTCTCAATCGAAGGGCTCTGGGGCGTAAGCAGTTCGGCGCCGCTCTCGGTGACGTGCATGTCGTCCTCGAGCCGCACGCCGAACTCGCCGCGGATATAGATGCCGGGCTCGTCGCTGAACATCATGCCCGGCATCATCCTCACCGCTTTCTCCCAGCCGAACATGTTGTTCTTCACGAGGTACGGCCATTCGTGGCCGTCCATCCCCATGCCGTGCCCGACGCGATGCGTGAAGTACTTGAATCCCGGACCGTAGCCCGCGTCGGCGATCACCTTGCGCGCGGCGGCGTCGATCGATTCGAGGGCGACGCCGGGACGCGCGGCCTTCAGGGCGGCCGTCTGCGCCTGATGGACGATGTCGAACACCCTTTTCATCTTGTCGGTCGCCTTGCCGAGCACGAACGTCCGCGTGATGTCGGACTGGTACCCTTCGACCGTGCAGCCGTCGTCGATCATGATGATGGTGCCTTCGCGGATCGCCTGGGGCTGGATGGAACCGTGCGGCAACGCGGTATATTCGCCGACCTGCACGCTTGCGAAGCCGGGAAATCCGAGACGCGAGTAGCCGGCGTCGATGAGGCGGCCGACCTGATTCTGAGTCATCGCCGGCGCGAGCGCCTTGAACACCGCCTCGTAGCATTTCAGCGTCGCCTCGGACGCGATGCGCATCAGCTCGACCTCGTGCGCATCCTTGAGCATCCGACACCCGGCGGTGATCGGCGTGGCGCTGACGATGTGGGCGGCCGGCGCCGCCGCAGAGACGCTGTCGGCGAACACGAATTTCGTCGTCTCCTCGACGCCGACGCGGCCCGACGCGATGCCGCGGTCCTTCAGGCCCTGAGCGACACGGTCGAACGGACTCTCATCCTCCTGCCATGTGGCAACGTCGGTGTGTACCAGCGGTCCGAGCGCGAGCTGCTCGCGCGCGCGCTCTTCCTCGAATCCCGGACAGACGACGTAGGGATTGCCTTCGCGCGGGATGACGACGGCAAAGAGGCGCTCGCTGTTGCCCCAGCGGATCCCGGTGAAGTAGGTGAGCGACGTGCCGCCGGTCAGGATGATGGCGTCGAGCTTCGCTTCGGCCATCAGCTTCTTCGCGCGCTCGACTCGGCCGCGTCGCTCGTCGGTGGTGATCGGCTTCGCGCGATTGCGCATCGACGTGAGCGCGGCGATGCTCGGCGGCGGCGGACCGGTCGATTCGGATCCGCGTCCGCGCTGGGCGGAAAGGCGGGTGACGGAGAGCGCGCCGGCGGCGCCGGTCAGCGTGAGGAAATGGCGTCTGGTGAGCATGGTGGTTAAAAGCGTACTCGAAGACCGCCGTTCACCTGTCCGACGAAGCAGAGAAGAAGAGCGCGCGGGAGCAGCTTCCGCGCGAGAGGACTCCTGTGAGATCAGCGACGGGCCAACTGTATCACGTAGCGTGCGGCGACCGCGGCGCCGTCGATCGGCGGTCGCTCGACGGGTGCGTGCTGCTCGAGCAGCGCATCGATCGCATCGGCCCAGCGGCCCGCGAGCAGATCGTTCTGCCCGATGTAGCGGCATCGCAGCACGCGCGGCATTTCTCTCGCGAACACATCGTATTCGACGAAGCGGCCGCGCGACGTGTACAACAGCGCCGTCTCGTTCGCCACGGACTCGGACACGATGCCGTACCCGGGTTTGCTGACGACGACGTCCACCGCCGCGACGAGATCCTGATAGTGGAGATCGTGCTCGTCGAGCTGCGCGAAATCTCCGCGCACCATCCCGAACCGATCCGAGCGCGCGAGCTCGTCGTACGGAAGGTCGAGCCCGTAGGCGCCGAACGAGGGCAGCACGGCAGGACGGTCGTCGGCGATCCTGAGGCGCCGCCGCGTGTCGCGCCGGTCTCGCGTGGATCGCCGGACGATGAACGGGATGTCGCGCGTGACGGTGGTCATCGGCTCGAAGCCGCCGTGCATCGGAAGGCGCAGCGCGAGCGACGCGCACGAATACGCGCGTCGGATTGCGGGCATCGCATGCGGCGCCTCGCGCTCGAACGAGTCGTACACGCTGTAGATCCAGTCCCACGTGAAGTTGCTGACTGCGACGGACGGCAGCTTCGCGCGTGCGGCCGCCGCGAACGCCAGTGGCGGGATGTCGCCGACCACGACGTCGGCGCCGACCTCGCGCAGGACCGCGGCTTCGTCCTCGACGCGGCGATCGAAGTCGCGGTAGAAGCGCGCGGCCTGGCGCGCCGTCTCGGCTTCGTCGATCCGGATGCTGTCGATCTGCACGATTCCGGTATCGACCTCGATCGGCTGCAGATCGATCGACGACGGCGCCGTCCGGTCGAAGATCCAACGCGGCGCCGACGTGCGCACGACAATGCGCGTGTCGCCGGGGGCTGTAGACGCGAGCGCGTGCATCAGCTCGATCGCGCGCGAAGCGTGTCCGAGTCCGTGGCCCGAAATGTAGAAGGCGACGATCATCGTTCGGGCAGCGCCACCTTCAGCACTTCCTCGAGCGTCTGGACCGGGATGAAGCGAATGCCATCCTTTACTTCGGCAGGCAGCTCGGCGAGGTCCGGTTCGTTGCGCGCGGGCAGCACGAATTCCTTGATGCCGTGGCGGCGCGCGGCGAGCGCCTTCTCGCGGATTCCGCCCACCGGCAGCACGAGGCCGCTCAGCGTGATCTCGCCGGTCATCGCCACGTCGTCACGCACCGGCTGATTCCTCAGCGCCGAAACCATGGCGGTCGCCATCGTGACCCCGGCCGATGGACCGTCTTTCGGGATCGCGCCTGCCGGTACGTGGACGTGCAGATCGTTCTTGTCCAACGACTCCGGCGCGATACCGAGCTGCGCCGCCTCCGCGCGGATGTGGCTGAGGGCCGCGCGCGCCGACTCCTGCATCACGTTGCCGAGCTGGCCCGTGAGGATCAGATTCTGATGGCCGGACGGCAGGAGGCGCGCTTCGATGAAGAGCACGTCGCCGCCGGTTTCGGTCCACGCGACGCCGGTCGCCACGCCGGGCCGCGAGACGCGAAACGAGACCTCGTCGCGGAACCGCGGCGGTCCGAGATACTCGGTCAGGCTCGCCGCAGTCACGACCCACGCTCGCTGCGTCTCGGCGCGGCTCGCCGCGGCGGGAACCGCGGCGGCGGCCGCCGGACCTTTCGCCGGGTCGCCGCCATCCTGCGACGCGATGCGCGCGGCGATTTTTCGTGCGACCGCGCCGATCTGCCGCTCCAGGTTTCGGACGCCCGCTTCGCGGGTGTACTCCGTCACGATGCGGCGGATCGCGTTGTCCTCGAAGCTCACCGCGTCGGGCCGGAGCCCGTTCTCTTCGAGCTGCCGGGGAATCAGGTAGCGCGTCGCGATGTGCAGCTTTTCCTCTTCGGTGTAGCCCGCAAGTGAAATCAGCTCCATTCGATCGAGCAGCGCCGGATGAATGGTGCCGAGCTGATTGGCCGTGGCGATGAAGAGCACGCGCGAGAGATCGACGTTGATCTCGAGGTAGTGATCGCGGAACGAGTGATTCTGCGAGGGGTCGAGCACCTCGAGCAGCGCCGCGGCGGGATCGCCCTGGTAGCCGACGGTAATCTTGTCGATCTCGTCGAGCATGAACACCGGGTTCATCGCGCCAGCCTGCTTCAGCGCCTGCACGACGCGTCCTGGAATCGCGCCGATGTAGGTGCGCCGGTGGCCGCGAATCTCGGCTTCGTCGCGCACGCCGCCGAGCGAGATGCGGACGAACTTCCGGTTCATGGCACGCGCGATCGACTGTCCCAGCGACGTCTTGCCGACGCCGGGCGGTCCGACGAAGCAGAGAATGGGTCCCTTGATCGTCGCCGCCGGCGCCGCGGCCCGCTTCAGTTTCTGGACGGCGAGATATTCGATGATGCGTTCTTTGACCTTGCCGAGGTCGTAGTGATCCTCGTCGAGCACCGCGCGCGCGGCGATCGGATCGAGGCGATCCTCGGTGAGGACCGACCACGGGACGTCCAGCACCCAATCGATGTACGTGCGGAGCATCTGGTATTCGGGAGACGCGGGCGTCATCCGCTCCAGCCGATCGACTTCGCGCTCCGCAGACCTGGCCACCGTTTCGGGCAGCTTCGCGTCGATCAGGCGCCGGCGGATCTCCTGGATGTCGGTCTTCTCGCCTTCGCCGAGCTCCGCCTGTATCGCCTTCAGCTGTTGCCGCAGGTAGTACTCGCGCTGGGCGTCGGTCATCTCCTGCTGCGCGGCCGATTCGATCTTGCTCTTCATCTCGAGCAGCGCGATCTCGCGGTTCATCGCGCCGGCCACCGCCTGCAGCTTCGGCAGCAGATCGTCGGTCTCGAGAATCTGCTGCTTCTCTTCCGCGCGCATGTCGAGCAGGCTCGAGAGCAGATAGACGAGCCGCAGCGGGTCGTCGATGCCGGCGACCAGGCCGCGCAATTCCTGCGAGAGGCCGCTCGCTAGCGAGAGCGCGCGATCGATCAGATCCTGCAGGCGCCGGACGTACGCGTCGACTTCGAGCGATCGCACGAAGCTGTCGGGCGCGGGCGACACGATCGCGGTGAGCGACGGCGCCGTCTTCGAATAACTCTCCGCTTTCGCGCGCGTGAGCCCTTCGACGATGATCGACATGCCGCCGTTTGGAATCTTCGCCATCTGCCGGATCGCGCCGATCGTGCCGACGCGGCGCAGGTTGTCGATCGCCGGCTCGTCGTCGTCGTTGTTCTGGAGCACGAGGAAGAGGAGGCGGTCGCCGCTGAGCGCGCGGTTGACCGAGTCGACCGATGCCGGACGGTTGATCGCGAGCGGCTGCAGCGTCAGCGGGAGGACGACGTTTTGTCGAAGCGCGATGACGGGAAGTTCGCTCGGGTACGTTCGCGCCGGGTCGGTCGGCATGATCCAACCGTCAGGATCGCATGCGGATCCGGGCGGGTCAAATGACTCGGCGGTCCCGTACGGCGCGGACGCCGGGGTGATAGGATTCCGCGACCTTGCACGACATCCCGGAGGAGGCACGATGGGGACGCTCACTCGACTTGTCGCCGCTTCAACGCTCGCGCTGGCGCTCGGCACCTCGGCCGCGTCGGCGCAGGTTCAAACCGGTTCGATTGCCGGCGTCGTCACCGACGCGAGCAACGCAGTGCTGCCGGGTGTGACGGTATCTCTATCCGGAGAGAAGCTGATTGGCGGCACGCAGAGTCAGGTCACCGACTTGTCGGGAAGTTACCGGTTCGATCGGCTGCCGCCGGGAAGCTACCGGCTGAAATTCGAGCTGCCGGGATTTCGTACGGTGGAGCACGACGACATCATCGTCAACGCCGCCTTCATCGCGAGCGTCAACGGGAAGATGGAGGTCGGCAGCGTCAGCGAGGCGATCACCGTGACGGGCCAGTCGCCGACGGTCGACACGAAGTCGAACCTTCAGCAGACCGTCATGAACCAGGACGTCCTCGAGGGCGTTCCGACGGGACGCGATCCCTGGTCGGTGGCCAAACTGATCCCCGGCGTACAGGTGAGCACGTACGACGTCGGCGGCACTCAGTCGTTCCAGCAAAGTTCGCTGTCCTCGCACGGATCGAACACCAACGACGTCAGCTACAACATCGACGGCGCGACCGTGAACTGGCCGGGGGGCGGCGGCGGCGCGACGATGCTGTATTACGACCAGGGCATGTTCGAGGAAGTGAACTACATGACGTCGGCGATCCCCGCGGAAGTGATGGTGGGCGGCGTGTCGATCAACATGGTCACGAAGGACGCCGGCAACAAATGGAGGGGCGACGCGCGGTACAACTTCTCGAGCGGATGCCTCGAGCAGCCGACGGCCGCCGGGCAGCGCGCGACCGTCGGATGCCTCGAGACCGACAACGTCGGGAGCGGCATCGACGACGGCACGCTGCCGACGACGTTCCTCGGCAACCCGACGAAGACCACGTGGGACTTCAACCTGGCCGGCGGCGGCGCCATCGTGACCGACCGGCTGTGGGTCAATGGGTCGATCCGCCGCTGGATCGTCGACAAGCTCGTCGCGGCGCGAAATGCGAACGGGACGCAGGCGATCGACGACAACACGCTCAAGAACTATTCGGGCAAGGGCGTCTACTCCCAATCGCCGAACCAGAAAGTGATGTTCTCCTACAACTGGAACAACAAGATCCGGGGCCACCGGCGCGATGGGACGTTCCAGGCGCCAGACATCGCCTCGCTCGTACAGACCAATCCCGCCTCGTCGACGCAGGCCAAGTACACCGGCGTCCGCAAGCGGCTGGTGTACGAGTCGGCGTTCAGCCTGATGAAGGGACAGACCAACTACTTCTATCAACCCGACACGCCGGCCACGGCGGTGCGCATGGAAGACGCGACGCTGAATAAATCGGACTTCGCCGCCCAGCGGCACGAGGAACAGCCGAACTCGCGGCTGCAGTTCGACAACACCGTGTCGTACACGGCTTCGGGATGGGGCGGCGATCATCTGTTGAAGACCGGCGTGCAGTTCGCGCGGCTCTACTTCGAGAGCCGGTACGACGTGCAGAACAACATGTACCTGCTCTACTCCAATGGCCGCGCGACGTCGGTGCGCGAGTACAACACGCCGACCACGTCGAAGAATCTCGACCAGGTGCTTGGCCTCTTCGTCCAGGACGGCTGGTCTGTCGGCCGGAACCTGACGCTGAACGTCGGCGTCCGGTACGACCACAACAACGGGATCCTGCCGGACCAATCGAATCCGCAACGCCAGTTCGTCGGCCCGCAGACGTTGTCCAATTCGACGCCGATCAGACAGAACCTCTTCGTGTGGCGCACGGGCGCGTCGTACGACCCGCTCGCGGACGGACGCACGGCGATCAAGGCGAGCTACAGCCGGTACGGCCTGCAGGTCGGCGTCGATCGCGTGACGAACGTCAACCCGTTCACCAACGCGTTCCAGACCTGTCCGTGGACGGATCCGAACAACGACGGGATCGCGCAGGCGGGCGAAATCCAGCAGGCGCAGTGCAGCGGCTTTCCAGGCCTGACCGTCAAGTATGGCGATGCGAACGGCTTCAGCTGGCCGTACTCCGACGAGGTGACGGCCGGCGTCGAGCGGCAGGTCATGAAGGACATGCGAATCGGCGTCATGTACTACTACCGGACGAACCGGAACCAGATTGGCCTGCGGAACATCGCCGCCCCGCCGAGCGCGTACACACCGTTCACGGTCACCGTCCCGAACGGTCCGGGCGGAACGCTCGCGAATCCGAGACCCGTGACCGCCACGGTCTACAACCTGCAGCCCGCGTTCAACGGCCTTCAGAACAACGTCATCGACAACCAGCCGTATCTCGACACCACGTACAAAGGCGTGGAGTTCACGGCGCAGAAGCGCTTCTCGCAGCGATGGCAGATGACTGCGGGGCTGACGGCGGGGAAGAACACCGGCGGCATCAACAGCAGCGTGGCGCCGGGCCAGTCGCTCGGCAGCGGCAACGACCTCAACGACCCGAACTTCACCACGTTCGCCAGCGGCATCGTCGGGTACGATTCGACCGTCGCGTTCCGGCTCTCGGGCAGCTATCAGGCGCCCGGCGACATCAGCGTGGCGGGAAGCCTCGTGTCGAACGGCGGCTATCCGTACATCTCCACGTACTCGGTGACGCGAGCCGCGGCGGCGGCTGCGGGCGTGTCGCTGACGCGGGCCTCACAGACGATATACCTCAGCAGCCGCGGCGACGAGCGGCTGCCCGCGGTGACGCTCGTCGATCTCCGCGTGTCACGCGCGTTCCGGTTCGGACCGGGACGCCGCCTCGTGCCGCAGTTCGACATCTTCAACCTGATGAACGCGCACACGGCCGATTCGATCAGCAACGGCGTCGGCGCAACGTACTTGGTGCCGCAGACGATCGTCTCGCCACGGATCATGAAGGTCGGGCTGAGCATCAATTTCTGAACGATCAGGCTCATGGCGAAATGGACGATCGGCGCCATCGTGTGCGCTCTGGCGATTGCCGGTCGTCCGGCCGCGTCGCAGACTTTCACCTCCGAAACATTCGCGGGGCTCAAAGCCCGGTCGATCGGTCCGGCGGTGACCTCGGGCCGCGTGATGACGATCGCCGTCGATCCGGCGAACAAGGCCGTCATCTACGTCGGCGCCGCGTCGGGCGGCGTCTGGAAGACGACCAACGGCGGCGCGTCGTGGCAGCCGATCTTTGACACCCAGGGATCGTTTTCGATCGGATGGGTGACCGTCGATCCGAAGCGGCCGAACGTCGTGTGGGTCGGCACCGGCGAGCGGAATTCGCAGCGCTCGGTCGCGTACGGCGACGGCGTGTACAAGAGCGACGACGGCGGCCGTTCGTGGACCAACGTCGGCCTCAAGACCTCCGAGCACATCGGCCGCATCGTCATCAGTCCCAAAGACAGCGACACGGTGTTGGTCGCGGCGCAGGGCCCGCTGTGGGCGCCGGGCGGCGAGCGCGGCCTCTACAAGACGGTTGACGGCGGCCGCACGTGGACGCAGGTGCTGAAGATTTCCGACAACACCGGCGTCACCGACGTCGTCATCGATCCGCGCAACCCGGACGTCGTCGTCGCTTCGTCGTACCAGCGGCGCCGTCATTTCTTCACGATGATCAACGGCGGACCCGAGAGCGCGATTCATCGCAGCACGGACGGCGGGAAGACGTGGAAGAAGATCACCACCGGGCTGCCCACCGAACAGCTCGGACGCATCGGCCTCGCCATCTCGCCGGTCAATCCGGACGTGCTGTATGCGAACGTCGAGGCGGCGAACGGCAAAGGCGGCATCTATCGCTCCACCGACAACGGCGTCACGTGGGAGAAGCGCAGCGACTACAACCAGGGCTCGATGTACTACGGCGACGTCTTCGCCGATCCGGTCAGCGTCGATCGCATTTACGTGCCCGACGTCATCTTCCAGGTCTCAGACGATGCCGGGAAGACGCTCCGGTCGCTCGGGCAGCGGCACATGCACGTCGACAACCACATCATCTGGGTCGATCCGGAGAATACGGGCCATCTTCTCGTCGGCAACGACGGCGGGTTGTATCGCTCGTTCGATCGCGGCGCGACGTGGACGTTCTTCGAGAACCTGCCGCTCGCGCAGTACTACGACGTCGACGTCGACAACGCGGCGCCGTTCTACAACGTGTACGGCGGACTCCAGGACAACAACTCGCTCGGCGGTCCGTCGCGGACGCGATCCGAGCACGGCATCCTGAACCAGGACTGGTTCGTCACACAGGGCGGCGACGGCTTCGTCTCGCACGTCGATCCCGAAGATCCGAACACCGTGTACGCGGAACTGCAGCACGGCGTGATCACCCGCTTCGACCGGCGCACCGGCGAGCAGGTCGGCATCCAGCCGCAGGAGGACAAGGCCGGCGCGCCGCTCCGCTGGAACTGGGATTCGCCGTTCATCATCTCGCCGCACCTGCACACGCGGCTGTACCTCGGCGCGCAGGTGCTGTATCGCTCGGACGATCGCGGCGATTCGTGGAAGGCGATCTCTCCTGATTTGACGAGGCAGATCGATCGCAACACGCTGCCGGTGATGGGCAGGATCTGGGGGCCCGACGCCGTCGCGAAGAACACCTCGACGGCGCTCTACGGAAACATCTCGGCGATCGCCGAAAGCCCGAAGAAAGAACAGCTGCTCTACGTCGGCACCGACGATGGGCTCCTGCAGGTGAGCGAGGACGGCGGCGGCCACTGGCGGAAGATCGATCGACTTCCAGGCGTGCCGTCCGATGCGTACATCGCGCGCATTCGCGCGTCGCAGCACGACGCGGCGACGGTGTACGTCGCGGCGGAGAATCATCAGAACGGCGACTTCAAACCGTATCTCCTCAAGAGCGCCGACAGCGGCCGGACATGGAAGTCGATCGCCGGCGATCTCCCGGAGCGCGGATCGACGTACGCGATTGCGGAAGACCACGTCGATCCCAATCTGGTCTTTGCAGGAACGGAGTTCGCCGCGTACTGGAGCAGGGATGGCGGCCAGCACTGGACCAGGATTGCCGGTCTGCCGACGATCGCCGTGCGCGAGATCGCGATCCAGAAGCGCGAGAACGATCTCGTCCTCGGCACGTTCGGGCGCGGCGTGTACATCGTCGACGACTACTCGCCGATTCGGACGTCCACTGCCGCGACGATGACGTCGGCCGCCACGCTGTATCCGGTCAGGGACGCCGTGCTCTACGTCCCGACGGTGCCGTACGGCATGCCCGGCAAGGGATTTCAGGGCGAGATGTTCTTCACCGGCGACAACCCGCCGTACGGCGCCGTGTTCACGTATTACCTGAAGGAAGATCTGAAGACGCTGAAAGAAAAGCGCACCGAAGCGGAGCAGGCGGCAGAGAAAGCGGGGCAGCCGATTCGATATCCGCCGGCCGACCAGTTGCGAGCGGAGGCGAACGAAGAGCCGCCGGCGATCCTGCTGACGATTGCGTCCGTGTCCGGAACGCCGGTGCGCGTCGTCACCGGACCGGTGGCGAAGGGACTGCAGCGCGTTGCGTGGGATCTGCGCGCGCCGGCGCATCAGCTGCCGCCCAATCGGCCGCGCGGCGAGCTCGACGAGCTGTTCGGCGATCCGCTGGTCGGTCCGTACGTCGTGCCCGGCGAGTACCGCGTCACCTTGTCGCAGCGCGTCGGCGGAGTCGTGACCGAACTCGGCGGCCCCGCGACGTTCAAGGTCGTGATGGACCCGCAGGCCGCGCACACGATGGCAGACCAGGACGCGCGCTGGCGGTTTCAGGAGAAGCTCCAGGCGCTGCGGCGCGATATCGCGGGATCGTTGGAGCTCGCCAGCAGCACGACGACGCGGCTCGAGGCGATCGTGAAGGCGCTCGACGCGACGCCCGCCGCGCCGCGCGCGCTGCACGATCAGGCGCGAGGGATGCAGAAACGGCTGAATGCAATTCTCGTCGCCGTGCGCGGCGACCGGTCGCTCGGCGCGCGGAGCGTGCCGATGCCCGTCGCGATTTCAGAGCGGGCCAACACGATCAGCAACGAGCTGAATCGATCGCTCGCCCGGCCGACGGCGACGCACGAGCAGCAGTATCAGATTGCGATGGAGCTGTTTGCGCCCGAGCGCGCGGCGCTCAGGCAGCTCGTCGACACTGACGTGCCGGCCATCGAGCGGGAGCTCGACCGGCTGGGCGCGCCTTATACACCGGGCCGCATCCCACGCGACTCCGCCGCCCTGTTTTCGTCGACCCTCGCGAGGGCGGCCGCATTTTCTATCCGTCGGTAGCGCGAGGCTTTCAGCCGAGCGTCGTGGCCACGATCGCGTGAAAGGCTCGCGCTACCGCCGCGATCTGCCCTGCGCGGCCTGCTATGATCGCGGCATGGCGCTCGACGAACGCGACTTCTTCAACAGCCGGAACGAAACGCGCACCGACAAGCTGGCGTGTCCGCGGTGCAAGCGCACGAACGACTATCAGATGCGATGGGTCGTGCGGACGAGGAAGGATCGGATTCCGCCGGGCGCCGACGATCGCGATCGCGCGCTGTACGGAAAGCTGCGCGACTACATGATTCGAGTCGACGACTCCGTCACGTGCAAGACGTGCGGGAAGAAGTTCGACATCCCTTCGCAGCACTCGATGGTGTTCCTGCAGAAAGGCGACGCCGGATCGGCGGCGACCATCGCGCAGGGCGACGACGATTCGCGCTTCAATCGGTAACGTCGGGTCGTTGGCTGAGCAGGAATGCATCGAATCAGGATCCGGAGCGTAAGCGACGGCAGCGCGTGACAGCCTTGAGCCGTTGCGAGGCGCGAATGCGCCGAGCAACAGCGCCGGGGTGGGGCCCCGGCGAACCAGAAAATGTGGGGCCCCACGCGAATTTTCAATAGATGAAAGGAATTACGCGCCACCGCACCTGACGCTGGTAGCGCGTGTACTGGCCGCCGTAGCTCTGGACGAGCGACTGCTCCTCCCAAGGAATCGCAATCACCAGGTACAGCGACGTCAGAATGGCGAAGGCGAGCCGGTCGCCGGTCAGATGGGGCGTCCCGAACGCCGCGACGATCCATCCGAGATACAGCGGATGGCGTACGAGCCGGTACGGGCCTTGAAATTGCAGCTCGTCTTCCGCGTCGGGTGTTCTAATTCCCGCGAGCTCGAGCGGATCGATTTCCGCGACCGACCACGCGGCGATCGCGACGCCGGCGAGCTGCACGACAACGAGCGCGCCGGCGCCGGCGCCCGACGCATCGTACAGCTCGCCGCCGAGCGTACGCCACAACAGACACACGGCGATCAGCAGCACGCTGGCGATCCAGACGTACACCGATCGCCGCAGATGCGGAGGAATCGGCGTCAGCTGGCGTTTCACCCACCCGCGCGCGAACAGGCTGTGGTGACACGCGAAGATCGTCAGCAGCACCGCGTCGTACGCGAGCGGCGCGAGGCCGGTCCGCGGCCGCGGCTGTCCGAGGTAGAACAGGTACCACCACACGCACAGCGCGATCGAGCCGGCGAACAGCAGACCGCCGGACCAGACGAACAGACGCTCGAATCTGGTCATACGTACCTGATATAAGTTGCCACATGCGCGGTTCGCCCGCTTCCCGCATCGTCATTACCGGCATCGGCGCCGTCTCGCCGTTCGGCGTCGGCCGCGAACGGTTCTGGGATCATGTGCGCCGCGGCTGCAGCGGCACGCGCGCCATCACCGGATTCGACGCCGCCGATCTCGGCTGCCGCGTCGCCGCGGCGGTGCCGCCGGTGACGATCGCCGACGTGCCGCCGCTCGACGGCGACGACCTGTGGGATCCCGATTACCGGGCGGATCCGAAGCGGTACTCGCGCGCGGCGCTCATCGGCGTCATCGCCGCGCGGGAAGCCTGGGCCGACGCCGGTCTCGCCATCGGCGAGTCGGGATCGGGCGTCGTCATCGGCAGCGGCGGCGGCGGCATCGACGTGGGCGAGCGGCAGTACTACGACTTCTTCGTCGAGCGCGGCCGCAAGGTGACGCCTTACGCCATTCCCGTGTCGATCGTCGGCATGGTGTCAAGCGAGATTTCGATCTCGCTCCGGCTGCACGGCGTCAGCCACGTCCTCTCGTGCGGCTGCACGAGCTCCACCGACGCGATTGGCTACGCGGCGGCGCTGATCAGGAGCGGCGAAGCCGACGTGCTGCTGTCGGGCGGCACCGACGCGTGCGTCACGCCCGGAATGATCTTCGGCTTCGCGCGCATGAAAGCGGTGTCGATGGCGTACAACGAGCGGCCGGCCGAAGCGTCGCGGCCGTTCGACAAGGGACGCGACGGGTTCGTGCTCGGCGAGGGGGCGTGGATGATGGTGCTCGAGCGCGAGGATCGCGCGCGGGCGCGCGGGGCGACGATCTACGCGTCCATCGACGGCTACGGGTCGACGTGCGACGCCTACCACCGCGTGCAGATGGCGCCGGACGGCGAGGAGATCGTGCGTGCCATGTCGCTCGCAATCGAACGGTCGGGCCGCCGCCGCGACGACATCGGCTACGTGAGCTATCACGGCACCTCCACGGTGCTGAACGACGCCGTGGAGTCGCGGTGCGTGCGGCAGCTGTTCGGCGATCACGCCGAGCGGCTCGCGGGATCGTCGGTGAAGTCGATGATCGGGCATCCGCAGGGCGCGAGCGGCGCCGCCGGCGTCGTCACCGCCGCGCTCGCGCTGTCGCGCGGCTTTCTGCCGCCGACAATCAACCAGCGCGATCCCGATCCGGCCTGCGATCTCGACTTCATTCCCAACCAGGGCCGACGCGGCGACGTCGACGCGGCACTCTGCAATTGTCTCGGCTTTGGATCGAAGAACAGCGCGATCGTCATTGGAACCGTACCGTGAATTGGATAATTGGATAATCGGGTAATCGGGTAATTGAGTAATCGGGTAATTGAGTAAATGGGCACAGCGTTTCGTGGACGTTCCACTTCGCAATCAGTCAATCAATTACCCGATTACCCGATTCCCCAATTACCCAATGCATGATGTCCTTATTGTGGGTGCGGGTCCTGCCGGCTCGATTGCCGGCCTGGTGCTCGCGCGCGCCGGCGCCCGCGTGCGCATCGTCGATCGCGCAGCGTTTCCGCGCGACAAGCTGTGCGGAGACACGGTCAACCCAGGAACGCTCGCGCGCCTGCGGGAGCTTGGCGTCGTCGAGCCGATCGAGCGATGCGGACTGCGCGTCGGCGGGATGCTGGTCACCGGCGAACGCGGCGTCGCGATCGAAGGACGGTATCCGCGCGGCCTGAGCGGGCGCGCGATCGTGCGACGCGATTTCGACTGGGCGCTGCTGCAGTCGGCGATGGCGGCAGGTTGTCAATTCGAATCGGGCGTCCACGTGCACCGCGCCGATGTCGCCGACGCGCGCGTCGGCGGCGTCATCGTCGGCAACAACGGCCACGAGCGCGTCCTCGACGCGCCCATCACGATTGCGGCCGACGGCCGCCACTCCACGATCGCGTTCGGCCTCGGCCTCGCGCGTCATCCCGTCCGCCCGCGGCGCTGGGCCATCGGCGCGTACTTCACGGGGGTCCGACACGTGTCGGACCGGAGTCGGACCGGTGTCGGACCGCTGTCAGATTCTGCAGCGGTGGGCGAGATGCATGTGCGCAGAAACTGGTACCTCGGGATCGCCCAGGTGCCTGGAGGGTTGACCAATGTCTGCCTGGTCAAGCCTTCGCAGCCCGCGGATGCCGAGCTTCGCAATCCCACGATGCTGCTGACGCGAACGGTCCTCGGCGACCCGATGCTTTGCGATCGTTTTGCCGATGCGCGCGGCGTCTGCGGACCCGTGCTCCTCGGGCCGCTTGCCGTCGACACGACAGACACCCCAATCGACGGACTACTGATTGCCGGCGATGCTGCGGGGTTCGTCGATCCGATGACCGGCGACGGTCTGCGTTTTGCCATTCGAGGCGCGGAGCTCGCCGCCGCCGCCGCACTCGAAGCGCTGGAGCGAGGCTGGTCTGGAGTTCACGCCCGTCTCGCCGCGCGCCGCCGGCGCGAATTTTCAGGAAAGCAGCGCTTCAACCGCGCGCTGCGCGCGCTGGTCGGGTCGCCCCGTGCCGTCAGCGCCGCCGCCATCGGCGCCCGCCTCGCCCCCGCGATCCTGCAGGCCGTCATCCTCCGCGCCGGCGATTGCGATGCCGTTCCGCTCGCCTGAAAGGCTCGCGCTACGCCTCATGTAACCGCCCTCGCCGTCGTCATTTTTCTGCCCATGCTGCTCGAGGCCCGCCGTGCCGCAGCCAACGAGCGGGCCCAGCGGGCCCGCGGCGGCGTGGAGCCGCCGGACGATATATATAAGATGATGCGAATCGCCTATCCCGGGGCGTTTCTGGCCATGCTCGGCGAAGGGACTCTGCGCGACGGACCGTCCCTTTCCGTACTGCTCGCTGGCGCGACACTGTTCGCTGCCGCAAAAGCACTGAAATGGTGGGCGATTGCGACGCTCGGTCCGGCCTGGACGTTCCGCGTCATCGTCGTTCCCGGCGCGCCGCTTGTCGCGAGCGGACCCTACCGCTTCGTCGCGCACCCCAATTACATCGGTGTCGTGGGCGAGCTCGTGGGCGCCACGCTGATGACCGGCGCGTTTATAAGCGGACCGATCGCGACGGCGATCTTCGGCATGCTGCTGAGGAAGCGCGTCGCTGTCGAGGAGAGGATGCTCAGGAAAGCGGCCCGGCCCGCGCGCTAGGCGTCTAAATCTCCGGCACCTGACTTGCAGCCTATAATACGACCGGTCATGAATTTGACGCGCCTGTCCCTCTTGATTGGCGCTCTCGTGTTCCTGGCGCTGCCGAGCGCCGGGACCGCGCAGGCGCCTCGCCGCGCGGCGACGCCGCTCCAGGCCGCCGCCCGCGCGCTCATCGAAGGACGCTACGCGGAGGTCGACACGCTCACCGAAAAACTGGATACCCGCGATCCCAACGTCGTGGCGCTTCGCGCGCGCGCGGCGATCGCGCGCGGACGGTACGCCGACGCCGAAGCCTCGCTGCGTCCGGTCGTTTCGCGGTTCCCGACCAGCGAAGCGGCGCTGCAGCTCGGTCTCCTGATGCAGATGCTCGGCCGCGAGTTCGCGCCGATTCTCGATCGCGTCGCCATGCTGTCGGACACGAGCAGCGATCCGAACGAGGTCGCGCGCGCCGGCCGCGCGCTCCGCGCGCTCGGACGGTTCCAGGAAGCCAA
>Ga0209474_10000032_pt1 | contig 153120 bp, 120 predicted proteins | sample GraSoiAngelo_145_FD_185902 | JGI IMG/M metagenome (GOLD analysis project Ga0209474, IMG submission 185902) | Grasslands soil microbial communities from the Angelo Coastal Reserve, California, USA - 14_1009_05_20cm (SPAdes) (version 2) | ecosystem: Environmental > Terrestrial > Soil >... | reverse complement strand
TCGAATCCCGAATCCCAAATCCCAAATCCCGATTCCGCCGGCCGCGGCGAACGGGATGAGCAGCGGCACGAGCGGATAACGGTAGCGCGCGAAGACGTAGAACAGGACGACGCTTGCGGCATAGGCGACGATGAGCGCGTACAGGACGGCGAGGCGGCGGCGGTCGCGCCACGTGACGACGACGCCGAACGTCGCCAGCGGCACGAGCACGCCGAAGTGGCCGATCGGGCTCGCGATCCGCAGCGGCCACGACCAGTCGGCATGCGTCGACTGATCTTCCGTGTCGACCATCTCCGTCGCGTTCCAGATCAGCGCGACCTTTCGCGCCATCAGCTTCGCCCACGCGCCCGGCTGCGACGTGATGAAGTGGAGCGCGCGATCGGTCCAGTACTCCGACACCTCCGCCGGCGCCAGCCTGCGATGAAGCGCGTGTTCGGCGAGGTCGGTGGCGTCCTGCCGCTCGTACTCCGGCGCGCCGCGCCCGTAGCGCAGCGACTGATAGGTGCCGTCCGCGCCCGGATGATTGCCGATGAAGAAGTTGGGACCGAACTGCGACGTCGTGACGTAGAAGCCGCCGCCGATGACGCTGTTGCGCGCGGCCACCGGTACGAGCACGATGGCGAGGCCCAGCGCGAACGCGCCCGCCGCCTTCACGCGATCGCGGACCGTGACGAGAATCCACGCGACGATGACGACGACGAAGACGAGCGCGTTCTCGCGGGTGAGGCTCAGACCCCCGAGCGCGAGACCCAGCGACAACCATGGACGGGCGGGGGCGGACCCATGTGTCCGCCCCGTGATCCGTGCAATCAACCACAGCGCAAGACATACGAAGAACACGTCCAGGACCGACTTCTGCAACAGCCCATCGAAGAAGATCGCCGGCGCGTACACCGCGAGCATCAGGCCGGCAACGATGCCGGCGCGCGCCGGGAAGAAACGGCACGCGGCCGATGCGAGCAGCACGCAGGAGCACGATCCGATGACGGCCTGGCAGACGCGGACGGCGACGAGGTTCGGTCCGAGCGTCGAGTAGATGACGCCGAGGAAGTACGGATACAACGGCGCCTGATAGAACACGTCGTGGCCGATCCAGTCGCCCTTCGCGATTTCCCGCGCCCACACGTCGTAGCCGTGCGCGTCGCCCATGAGGATCGTGAAGAACGGCGCGCGGCGGATCTGCCAGACGTGGATCAGGCGAATCGTCAGCGCGACGAGAAAGATCGCCGCGCCTGCGCCGATACTCAACGCAGAGTCCGCAGAGGCTGCAGAGATCGAATGTTCTCCGTGAACTTTGCGATCTCCGCGTTCCAACGGATCGTGGTGTTTCGCCAACGGGGTATGCTAGCCCAGGATGATGATCGCGCTGATCGCCGCGGCGGCGCTGACGGTCGAGGCGCGGGTGAGTTTCAACGATATCGCACCGATCGTGTGGCGTCGCTGTACGACCTGCCATCGTCCCGGCGCGATCGGTCCGTTCAGCCTCGCGACGTACGAGGACGTGAAGCGCCGCGCGACGCAAATCAAGATCGTCACCGCGCGCCGCATCATGCCGCCGTGGAAGCCGGAGCCGGGCAAAGGCGACTTCGAATCGGAACGCCGGCTGACCGACTCCGAGCTCGAGCAGATCCAGCGCTGGATCGCCGACGGCGCGATCGAAGGCGACAGCAAAGATCTGCCGCCGATGCCGGCGCAGCCGGCAGCGGAGGCGTGGCAGCTCGGTACGCCCGATCTCGTCGTGCGGATGCCCGAGGCCTACACCGTCGCGGCCGGCGGAACCGACGTGTTCCGCACGTTCGTGCTGCCGATCGCGCTGCCGCGCGCGCGGTTCGTGCGCGCGCTCGAGTTCCGGCCGGGTACCGCGCGCGTGGTCCATCACGCGAACATCGGCGTCGATCGCACGCGTTCGTCGCGACAACTCGATCTCAAAGATCCGGAACCCGGCTACGTCGGCGGCATGGTTCCCGATGCGCGCTATCCCGAGGGACAGCTCCTTGGCTGGACGCCGGGTCAGGCGGCGCACCCCGTGCCTCCCGGTACCGCATGGCGCCTCGAGCCGGGCAGCGATCTGGTCGTGCAGCTCCACATGCAGCCGACCGGAAAGCCGGAGACGCTGCAGGTCAGCGTTGGCTTCTACTTCACCGACGAGGCGCCCTCGCGCACACCGCTCGGCCTGCGGCTGGGCAGCGAGACGATCGACATCCCGCCGGGCGCCCGCGACTACGTCGTCGCCGATCGCTACGTGCTGCCGGTCGACGCCGACGTGCTCGCGGTACAGCCTCACGCGCACAACCTCGCGCGGCGCATGGAAGCCGGGGCGACGCTGCCCGACGGCACGACGCGGTGGCTGATCGCGATCGACGACTGGGATTTCCGCTGGCAGGACGTCTACCGCTACAAGAATCCGGTCGCGCTGCCAAAGGGCACGGCGATCGCCATGCGCTACACGTACGACAACAGCGATGGCAACGCGCGCAATCCGCACCATCCGCCGGCGCGCGTCGTCTGGGGACAGAACACGAGCGACGAGATGGGCGACCTCTGGATTCAGATCGTCGCACGATCGGCGGGCGACGCCGCCGTGCTCGCCGACGACATCCGGCGGAAATCGCACGCAGAGGATCTCGCGGCGTACGTCAAGCTGCTGCGCGAGGATCCCGGCAATCCGCTGCGACACGACGCGGTCGGCAATCTGTATCTCGAGGACGCGCGGTACGACGACGCGATTGCGGAATATCGCGCCTCGCTGTCGCTCAACGCCGATTCGGCGCCGACGCACTACAACCTCGGGTTCGCGCTGTCGATGCGCGGCCGCCGCGACGAGGCGCGCGGCGCGTTCGAGCAGGCGCTGCGCCTCGACCCCGAGTACGCGCAGGCGCACAACAACCTGGGCGCGATGCTGCAGCTCGCCGGCCGCGCCGGCGAAGCGCTCGATCATTTCCGCCGCGCCGTCGCGCTGAGGCCCGACAACGTGGATGCGCAGATCAACCTCGCGCAGCTCCTGTCGGCGCAGGGACGCGCGCGCGAAGCGCTCGACCATTTCGAGGCGGCGCTCACGCTGCGCGGCGACAGTGCGCAGGCGCTGGCCGGCATCGCGTGGATTCGGGCGACTGTCGCCGATCCGTCGTTGCGCAATTCCGAGCAGGCCGTCACCTTCGCGGAGCGCGCCGCGGCGGCGACGGGCAGACGCGATCTCTCGGTGCTCGACGCACTCGCCGCTGCATATGCCTCAGCAGGTCGCTTTGACGACGCTGTCGCGATCGTCGAGAGCGGTATCAATTTGGCAACCGCCGGCGGCCTCGACGCGGCCGCCGCCGAACTCCGGCAGCGCCTGATCCTCTATCAGCGCCGTCAACCCTACCGACAATCCAACTTTTTGTAATATCAGAACGGATTTGGTTCGATTGCCATAATTCGTAATTGACTCGACATTGCGCACGGCTTAGCCTGCGGCGATTGGGACGGAGAGGCTCTTCAACGTTCGAGGAGGGACGGGCATGACAAAAAGCCGGATCTTGAGTTCGGCGCTCGTAGTGGCGGCGGTGCTCCTGTTACCGAGCATCGCGCGCGCCCAGAGCGCGTTTGCCGGCGTCGTGAAGGATGCGACCGGCGCGGTGCTGCCGGGTGTCACGGTGGAAGCCGCCAGCCCCGCGCTCATCGAGCAGGTGCGCTCGGTGACGACCGACGCCAACGGCGCATATCGGATTGAGAACCTGCGGCCAGGCACTTATACGTTGACGTTTTCGCTACCCGGGTTCGCGACCGTGAAGAAAGAGGCGGTCGAGCTGCAGTCGAATTTCACCGCGACGATCAACGCGGACCTCAAGGTGGGCGCGGTGGAGGAAACGGTGACGGTTGCCGGCGAATCGCCGATCGTCGACGTGCAGAGCAACGCGAAGGCGCAGGTGCTCTCGCGCGACGTGCTCGACGCCGTGCCTTCGGCGCACACCATCCAGTCGGTCGGACAGCTCGTCGTCGGTGTCACGCTGACGGCGCCCGACGTCGGCGGATCGCAGGCGATGCAGCAGACTTACTTCACCGTTCACGGTCTCGGCGCGGCGCAGACCTCGGTGCTCATCGACGGCATGATCGTCAACGGGCTGCAGGGCGACGGCGCAATTCAGAGCTACCTGAACGAAGGCGCGAACCAGGAAATGGTGTACCAGACCGGCGGCGGCAACGTCGATTCGCCGACCGGCGGCGTCAAGATCAATCTCATTCCGAAAGAGGGCGGCAACCGCTTCAGCGGATCGCTGTTCGAAGGCTACGAGACGAAGAGCCTGCAGGCGAGCAACGGCAACGATTTCCTGTACTCGCACGGCGTCACGTCGCTGGACCAAATCGGCGCATACAGCGACACCGACGTCACGCAGGGCGGACCGATTCAAAAAGACAAGCTGTGGTTCTTCGGCTCGGGCCGTCTGTTCACGGTGAACAAACCGATCGCGAGCACGATCAACTCCGACGGCACGTCGGCCGGCGCGCTCCGCTGCTACAACAATCCCGGAACGTGTTCGCAGGGCGTCGACGCGCAGCACCAGTACAGCGCGCTCGCGCGCCTCACGTGGCAGGTCAGCCCGCGCAACAAGCTGTCCGCCTACATGGATCGGATCCACAAAGTACGCGGCGCCGCGATGTCGCCTGGCGACGATCAGGCGACGTCCTCGGTCCGGTGGAACTCGCCGAACTACACAACGGCGACCGTGAAATGGACATCGGCGGTCAGCAACAAGATGCTCGTCGAAGGCGGCTACTCGACCAACATCGAGCGGTACAACAATCTCTATGCCGAAGGCGTGGAGAAGCCGTACGGATCGGCCGAATGGCTTGCGACCGCGCGGCACTACGACAGCACGTTCGGCCGCCGCTGGGTCACGTCCGACCGCGAAACGGGTCAGTATCCGGATCGGTACAACGCGCAGGGATCCGCGTCGTACATCACGGGGACGCACAGCATCAAGTTCGGATTCCAGGATTCGTGGGGCGTCTTCAACCACACGTATCGTGCGAACGCCGACCTCTATCAGAACTACGTCAATGTCGCGCCGGCGACGGTGACGCTCTACAACACGCCAATCTGGTCGGCCGAGCGGCTCAACGCCAACCTTGGCCTCTACGGCCAGGACGTCTGGACCGCAAAGCGCGTGACGGTCACGATCGGCGGCCGATGGGAATACGTGAAGGAGTCGATCGTTGGACAGCCGGAGCAAATCGGCCGCTTCGGCGACGTGAAGGCGTTCGGCGACGTCGACATGCCGACATGGAAAGCGTTCTCACCGCGAACGGCTGCCGTGTTGGACGTGTTCGGCAACGGCAGGACGGCGCTGCGCGTCGGCTTCAACCGGTTCGAGCAGGCCGCCACCACGACGCTGGCTTCGCTCTACAACCCGTCGGCGGTCACCACGGCGTCGGCAGCGTGGACGGATCTCAACAGGGACGACATCGCACAGGGAACACCTGGATGCGTCTACCTGACGGCGGGATGCGAAATCAATTTCACGCAGGTGCCGACCAGCTTCGGCGTGGTCTCGCTGGCGAATCCTGATCCGAACCTCAAACGCCCGTACGTCGACCAGTTCAACGTCGGTGGCACTCACGAAGTGGTCCGCGGCGTGTCGCTCTCGTTCGAGTGGTTCCACAATCAAGCCAAGAACATCTGGGAGCGGAACAACGTTGCCCGGCCGGGCACATTTGCCAACGGCGCCGTGAACAACCCGAGCTATCGCGCGGTGACGATCTTCAGCCCGATCGACGGAACGCCGATCACGATGTACGACCCGATCAACGCCACGGTGAATCGCGCCGTCGTCCAGATCGACTCGAACGACACCGATCTGTCGCAGAGCTACAACGCGTTCGAATTCAACTTCAACGCGCGGCTGCCACACGGCGCGCGGATCTTCGGCGGAAGCGCAACGGATCGGGCGATCGCGTACTCGTGCACGGCGGCGACGACGAACCCGAACTTCCTCGTCACGATTGGCGGCGTGAACTACTGCGATCAGGCCAACAGCGGCATTCCGTGGCGCACGCAGTTCAAGTTGGCCGGCACCGTGCCGCTGCCGTGGTACGGGCTCATCGTGAGCGGATCGTACCAGGGGCTTCCCGGCTATCAGCTCGGTACGCAGTCTCTCAACGGCCTCGCCTCTGGCGGTTCCGGAACGCCGGACTTCGATATCGTGAGCGGCCGCGGTACGAACATGACGGTCACGGCGACGACGCGCTACACCGTGTGTCCGGGCAACTCGGCTTCGCAAGGATGCGTGGTCGGCGCGCTGATGGCGCCGGGGCTCGTCAGCTCGTCGCTGCTCGTTCCGTTGGCGCCGCCTGGTGTCGAGCTGACGCCGCGGCTGAATCAGGTCGATTTCTCACTTGCGAAGCGGATCACGTTTCGCGGCATCCGGTTCGATCCGAAGGTCGATCTGTTCAACGCGTTCAACTCGAGCGACTATTTCTCGGTGCGGACGACGTCGTTCACGCCGACCGCCACGGCGGGGACGTCGGCCGGTACTTACATGTTCCCCGGCAGCATCCTCCAGGGACGGCTGCTGCGGGTTGCGGCTGTGATCAACTGGTAAGCAGCTGGTCGCTGGTTGCTGGGGCGGGTCCATGGGGGCCCGCTCTTTTTTCTTCGTGTTATCGTTTTCTGGATGCACTGGTTCACTGTCCTCGCCTTCTCGTCGCTGACGGTCTTCGACCTCGACAACCGCGCGATTGACCCGTTCAAAGCGGCAGCCGGCGCCAGGGCGACGGTCTTTCTCTTCACCGCCACCGACTGTCCGATCTCCAATCGCTACGCGCCCGAAGTGCAGCGCGTGTATCGCGCGTTCGCGCCGAAGGGCGTCCGATTCTTCCTCGTGTATCCAAATCCCGCTGACACCCCGGACGCGATTCGCGTCCACGCGAAGTCGTTCGGCTACGCGGCCGACGCGCTGCGCGATCCGAAGCAGGAGCTCGCAAAGCTGGCCAGCGCCACGGTCACGCCTGAAGCCGCGATCTTCACCGGGCAGCGCCTCGTCTACCATGGCCGGATCGACGATCGCTTCGTCGATCTCGGGCTCGAGCGGCCGGCGCCGACCGTGCACGATCTCGCCGACGCGCTGACGGCCGTCGTCGCGGGCGTTCCCATCGCGCATCCCGCCACGCAGGCAGTCGGCTGCTTCATCGCCGACTTCGCGCGATGAAAGCTGCAGCGTTCGCGCTGATCTCGACGCTCGTTGTAGGGCGAGCCGTCCAGGCGGGCCGATCCGCCGATCCCGCTCGCTCGGCTGAAAGCCTCGCGCTACCAACCACGCAACTGAAAGACATCGCGCCGGCGTTCACGACCGTCACCTATTCGAAAGACATCGCGCCGCTCATCGCCGATCGCTGCGCGATGTGCCACCACGAGAACGGCGCCGCGCCGTTCAGCCTTCTCACATACTCCGACGTCAAGCGCCGCGCGACGCAGATCGCGCTCGTCACGAGCCGGCGTTACATGCCGCCGTGGAAGGCTGATCCAGCCGATGGGCCGTTCGTCGGTCAGCATCCGTTGACCGACGCCGAGATCGCGCTCTTTCAGCAGTGGGCCGGCGACGGCGCGCCGGAAGGGGACGCACGCGATTTGCCGCCGCTTCCGGGCCGGCAGCGGTGGAGCGCAGGCTGGCAGCTCGGCACACCCGATCTCGTCGTCTCGCTGCCGGAACCGTACATGCTGCCGGCCGGCGGCGCCGACGTGTTCCGCATCTTCGTGATCCCGCTGCCGGTGAACGCAACTCGATTCGTGCGCGGACTCGAATTTCGTCCCGGCAATCCGAAAGTCGTGCACCACGCGAACATCCGCGTCGATCGGACGGCCGCGTCGCGACAGATGGACGACGCCGATCCGGCCCCTGGGTACAGCGGCTTGATTCTTCGTTCCGCCGATTACCCCGAAGGACACTTCCTCGCCTGGACGCCGGGCCAGGTCGCGCCGCTGCTGCCGAACGATTACTCGTGGCGCCTCGATCCCCGCACCGATCTCGTTGTCGAGATCCACATGCAGCCGAGCGGGAAGGCCGAGGCGGTGCAGCCGTCGGTCGGCCTGTACTTCAGCGCCCAGCCGCCCACGAGGATTCCGGCGATGCTGCGCCTCGGCCATCAGAACATCGACATTCCGGCCGGCGAGAGCAACTATGTCGTGACCGATTCGTATGTGCTGCCGGTCGACGTCGAGGTGCAGGCGGTGCAGCCGCACGCGCACTACCGCGCGCGCGACGTCCGCGGCGAGGCGCGTCTGCCGGACGGGACGGTCGAAGAGCTGATTCACGTCGGCGACTGGGACTTCCGCTGGCAGCACGTCTATCGATTCGCGAAGCCGTTCACGCTGCCGAAAGGCACGACGCTCTCCATGCGATGGGTGTACGACAACTCGGCCGCGAACGTCCGCAACCCCGAGCATCCGCCGAAGCGCGCGCGATGGGGACAGCGCTCGTCGGACGAGATGGGCGACCTGTGGATTCAGGTGCTGACGAAGAACGAGCCGGACCTCGTCACGCTCACGCATGCCTTTCGCGCAAAAGTCGCCGCCGAGGACGTGATCGGGTACGAGACCGAGCTCGAACGGCATCCCGACGAAGCCGGGCTGCACGACGATGCGGCGCTGTTGTACCTCGAAGTGGGGCAGCCGGATCGCGCCGTCGCGCACTTCACACGTTCGCTGGCGCTGAAAGGTCCGTCGGCGCCCGCGTTCTACAACCTCGGCACGGCCCTGACGATCGCGCGCCGTTTCGACGAAGCGGCGTACGAGTATCAGCAGGCGATCAAGGCGGATCCGTCGTACGCGAAAGCGCACAACAACCTGGGCAACGTGTGGCTCGCGCAGGGGAAGTTCGAGCCGGCCATCCAGGAGTTCACGGCAGTCGTCGGGCTCGATCCGAAGTCGGCCGGCGCGCTCGCAAACCTGGCAGGCGCATACGCCGCCGCCGGCGCCTTCGATCGCGCGGCAGAAACCGTCGACGCCGCGCTGCGGCTCTCGCCGCCCGAGCCGCTCGCATCCGATCTGCGTGCTCGAGCCGAACGGTACCGCAGGCGCGAGCGCTAGTCAGAGCGGATACGGCAGCGTCATGCCGAGCAGCGTGACGAGGACGATGACGACCGGCGTCAGCGCAAAAAAGACGACGATCGTGTAGCCCATGACGTCGCGCGCGCCGAGGTGGAAGAGGCCGAGAATCGGCAGCATCCAGAACGGCTGCACCAGATTCGCCAGCGCCTCGCCGAGATCGTAGGCCGACACGCACCACCCGAGGTGGACGTGGAGCGTGTGCGCCGCCTGCATCACGTAGGGCGCGATGATCACCCACTTCGATCCGCCCGACGGCACGAACACCCCGAGCACCGCGGAATAGATCGCGACGATCGGCGGGAACGTCGTCTGCGTCGAGAAACGGACGAAGGCGCCGGCGAGCGCGTCGCTCAGGTGCGTCGCCGTGATGATGCCGGCAATCCCCGCGTAGAACGGAAACTGCAGGATGACGCCCCACACGGCCGGCGTCGCGTTCTGCACCGCCCGCATGAGACCGGCCGGCGTGCGATGCAGCAGAAATCCCAGGAGCAGGAACGCGAGGTTGAGGATGTTCAGGTTGATCGCGTTGAGCGGCTCACCTGCCTGCATGAAATAGCGCGTCAGGTACCAGACGCCGAGGCCGACGACGAGCCACGTCAGCAGCGGAGAGTGTTCGAGATATTGGCCGGGGGTCGGAGTCGCGGTCGGAGTCGGTGTCAGAGTCGAGGTAAGAGTCGACGTCGGAGTCGGACCGTCATCAAGGCTGATTCCGAGGTCGCGGGCGGTCTTGCCGGCGCCGGCCGGCGGCGTCGCGAGCCACATCACGGCGGTGACGACGACGATCTCGATTGGCACCGACAGCAGGCTCTGCCAGAGAAAGATCGTGTGGCGGAACGGAATGAGACCGCCAGCCACGAGCCCGCCGTGCGACACGATGTCGCGGATCTGCGGCTGCAGCGCGCCCGGCGTCGCCATCTGCAGCGCGGCGGATCCGCTGAGTCCCTGCGCCCAGATGCTGCCGATCCCGAGGAAGCTCGCCGCCGCCAGCGCGCGATAGTCCACGCCTTCCACACGCCGCGCGATCTCCCGCGCGAGCACGGCGCTGAAAATGAGACTGAAGCCCCAGTTGAACCACGAGCTGACGAGCGCGAAGACGGTAACCAGCGCGACGGCCGACTTCGGCGTCCGCGGCCACGAGGCGGCAGCGCGAATCACGCGCTGCATCGGCGCGGAAGTGGCGAGCACGTGGCCGGTGATGATGATGAGCGCCATTTGAAGCGTGAACGGAATGAGCTCCCAGAAGCCGCGGCCCCACGCGTCGACGATCTGCGGCAGCGAAGACGAAGTGGCGGCGAGCGCGCCGGCGACGACCAGAAACGTGGCGATCAGCGCGAAGATGAAGGCGTCGGGCACCCAGCGCTCGGTCCAGTCCGTGAGCGCAAGAGCGAGGCGGGCGAGCACGGCGGCTACGTTAACATACGCACACTCGTCGACAGACCTTCGCGGTCGGATGAGAGCGCAGTCGGATTGACCGCTGTTTCAAACCGCGAAAACACGAAGGACGCGAAGCAACGAGAAAACAGACACGGAGTCCACGAGATGACGAATCGGATCGGCGGCATCGATCGCGACTCGAACTACGTCGCGTCGCGGACCGTTGGCGACGCCGGCGCGATCGCGCGTGCGTATCAGCATGGGCTGACGCTCGGCGGCAACGGCGGCCTGACGTCGATTCCGATCTTCGACAACGCGATGTCGAACGAGACCGGCGGCTACCACTACGCGTGGTTCCATTTCGCCGTGCGTGAACGTATCCGTCAGGGAGCCGGCGGCGCGCCGGACAACTTCGTGATGTGGCGCGCCGGGAACGCCGGTGCGGCGCAGGAGCAGTTCGACCGATGGATGGCGGCGTACAAATCGGACGCGTCGGCCGATCCGCAGCGCGTGAAGGTGCTGCGCGCCAGGCCGAGAGCCTTCGTCGATGGCTGCTTCGACAAGTCGGCGGCGCCGTCGTTCATCGCCGAAGAGCTCGTGTTCACCAGCCGACCGGTATCGAAGTGCAGCGAGCTGTATCCCGTGTACTCGAACCCGCGGAAGGAGGCGGGGGGACCGCTGGCGGCGAACGTGCTGAAGTGTCAGCTGAAGCCAATCGATGCGCACGACTACGCGTTGACGTTCACGGCTGACGAAGTGGCGCGGCTGAAGACGATCTTCGCCGCCGGCGTCTGCGACTTCCCGAAACCGGGCGTCAGCCAGCGACCCGTGGTGCCGTGGGCGGCGATCGGATCGTCGAATAAATCATGAGCGCGCCCCCGCACCTGCTGAGCGAGTACGAGGACGTTCAGCCGATCCATCGCAGGATTCTCGCGTTCTCGTTCATCGGGTGGATTTTCGATTTCTACGATCTCCTCCTTCTGAGCTTTGTCGTCGCGTCGACGTCGCTGACGAAGGATCTCGCGCTGTCGGCCTACGACGTCTCGGTGCTGCTCGGTACCGCGCTCGCGTTCACCGCTGTCGGCGGCCTTGCCGGCGGCGCGCTGGCGGATCGGTTCGGGCGCAAGCCGCTGCTGATGATCTCCGCGGACTCTCGCTCGATCAGTCCGCATTGCTGCTGTTCGTGGATCAACTCGGGTCGGTCGTCGGATACGTCGGTTTCGGCTACGCCAGCGATTTCTTCGGCCGCCGTCCGAGCTTCACCGCGTTTTCGATCGTCAAGGCGGTCGGCCTGATCATGGTGACGCTGGGCTGGGGCCTCACGAGCGGCTATTCGCCGACGCTCTTCGCCTTCATGTTTCTCGTCGGCGTCGGCGAAGGGAACTGGGGCTGCATCGGTCCGCTGCTGAACGAAGTGTTTCCGACTCCGGTGCGCGCCGCGGCGCTCGGAATCATCTACAACGTCTCGCGCGGCGTGCAGTTTCTCGCGCCGGTCGCCATCACGTTCGTCGCGGCGCGATCGAGCTTCGGCGCCGGCATCGCGCTCGCCGCGCCGTTCGCGCTGCTCGCGGGCGCGAGCGTGTGGGCGCTGCCGGAGACGAAAGGCGTGAAGTTGACGCCGGTGGCGGTTCGCTCGGCTGAAAGCCTCGCGCTACACCGGTAGCGCGAGCCTTTCAGGCGAGCGCACGAATCGCCGGTAGCGCGAGCCTTTCAGGCGAGCGGCGGGCGTCTTCGCCCGCAGCCCGTGGCCTGCTCGAACGCGTACGCCAGCTGCAGGACGCCGCGATCGTCTCCGCGCCGGCCGGCGATCTGGACACCGACGGGAAGACCGTCCGCCGTGAAGCCGGCGGGGACCGAAATCGCCGGATCGAATGTCGCGCTGATCCAGTACGCCGACTTCATCCACGCGATGTAGTGTTCCATCCGCACGCCGTCGATGTCATGCGGCCAGTCGATCGAGGCATCGAACGGCGGCACCTGGTTCACCGCGCAGATCAGAAACTCGAACCGCTCGTGGAAGCGGCGCATCTGGTCGAGGAATGCCTCGTGCCGGTCGATCGCCTCGGCGAGCTGCGCGGCGGTGACGCGCGATCCCGCTTCGATTTCCGCGACGGCTTCCGGCTTGATCTCGTCGCGGTGACCGGCGAGAAGCGGGGCGAGCGTCTGCCACGATCGCGCCGCGCGGATCGTCAGGAAGAAATCGTCGACGCCGCTGAAATCGGGGCATGCCTCTTCGACGCGGCACCCCAGATCCTCGAACGTGCGGCGCTGCCCATCGAGCACGCGACGAACCCGCCGGTCGAGCGGGAGGCCGTCGAGATCCGGCGACCAGGCCACGCGGACGCCAGCGAAGTCTCGCGCGAGATCGGATTCCGCGTATCGCCCGGTCATCACGGCCAGCAGGAACGAGACATCGTCGACCGATCGCGCCATCGGGCCTTTGACGCCGAAGCCGAGCGACGGCAGCGGATTCGGCGCATCCGGCACCAGGCCGAACGACGGCCTGAAGCCGACGATGTTCGTGAAGTTGGCAGGATTTCTGAGCGAGCCGCCGAAATCGCTGCCGTCGGCAATCGGAAGGAGACCGGCGGCGATCGCCGCCGCCGCGCCGCCGCTCGATCCGCCGGCGCTCTTCGTCACGTCGTAGGGATTGCGCGTCGTGCCGTAGACCTCGTTATACGTGTGCGATCCCATGCCGAACTGCGGCACGTTCGTCTTGCCGATTGGAACCGCGCCCGCATGCTTCAAACGCTGCACGAGGATCGAGTCGTCGGCGGGGTATGCGTCGCGAAGGAACGGGCAGCCCCGGGTCCACGGGAAGCCCGTTGCCGGCTCGAGATCCTTGAACGCGATCGGCAGGCCGTGCAGCGCGCCGGACGCGGCGCCGCTCGCGACGGCGCGATCCGCTTCGTCCGCGAGCGCGAGGCACGCTTCGTCTTCGCGCCTGGCGACGATCGCATTGAGCGTGGGATTGCAGCGGACGATGCGATCCAGGAAGGCCGCCATCACCTCGCGCGCGGAGATCTCGCGCGTGCGGATGCGCCTCGCGATCCCACGCGCGCTGTCGAAGCAGAGCGACTCGTCGCTCACGGCCGGCCGGTCGTCGGCTGCGTCACGACCATCTTCCACGCGGCGTGGCGGATCGCGCACCGCCGGTGAGTGTCGCGAAGACGAGCAGCGCCCAGATCATCTGGATCCCGTCGCAGTCTTCGTCATGCGCTCGGGGTGGAGCGTTATCTTCTGCACTCGCCAGTTGTTCATGTCGGCCAGATAGAGGACATCGTCGGAGGGACACGCGATGCCGTGCACCCAGTTGAACTGCTTCGCGTCGCGTCCAGACTCGCCGAGCATCCCGACGATTCTGCCCTCGAGCGTCAGTTTGTAGAGCCGTCCAGGTTCCTGATCGGTCGTGTAGAGAAACTGCGTCGCGCCGTTGGTGATGCAGATCGTCCACGGCGCCGTTTCGTCGGGCGGGTTCGCCGCGAGGTTGCCGAGCACCGGATGCCGTTTCTTGTCGTACGGCACGTTGAGATGGATCATGCGCAGGAACCTGCCGTCCGTGTCGAAGACCTGAATGCGGCGGTTGCCGCGATCGGCGACGTACACGTTGTTCTGCCGATCGACGCCGATGTTGTGCGGCGTGTTGAACTGACCCGGGTTCTCGTCGGCGTGCTGGCCGCCGCTGCCGCGCGAGCCCCACGATTTGATCCAGGCGCCGCGCTTGTCGAATTTCGCCACGCGTGAATTCGTGTAGCCGTCGCTGACGTAGATGTTGTCGTCCGAGTCCCAGGCGATGTCGGTCGGCTGGCGGAAGGATCCGTCGACGTGCACGGCGGCGGCCTGCCCGCGTCCGCCGCGATAGTACGACTCCGCGGGATCGTCGGGTCCCTCCGGACGCCGGCCGAGATTCATCGTGACGTAGCCGGCGGGATTGAACTTGACGACGGCGTTCGTCCCCTTGTCGACGACCCAGAGGTTGTCGTACCTGTCGAAGCGAACGCTGTGTGAGTAGCCGAGCCCGTACACGCCTTTGCCGATCTCGCGCACGAACTTGCCGGTCTGATCGAATTCGAGCAGCTGCGTCGACGCGTTGCCGTAGAGCGGCCCGGATGTCGCGCTGCCCGGATGATTCAGGACGACGATGTGACCTTTGGAATTGACCGCGACGGCGAGCACCTCGCCCAGGTTCATGTCGGGCGAGTACTTCAGGAAGTCGATCGACGAGTCGAACGGAATCGTCGGCGCCGCCGTGCCCGGCGGAGGCGTCTGGAACAGCGCGGCGAGTCCGATGACGATCGCAAGATGTTTCATGAGCCGTCTCCCGTCATTTCAGCTCGAAGATGGTTGCTTCAGAGATGACGCCCGTTTGTTCTTCCGAATGAACGGTGCCGGCCGGAACCCACACGGCGTGCGGCGTACGATCCTGAATCCACACGACGACGGTGTCGCGGTCGTGGCGATGGCGCGGTCCATCCATCCCGAGGCCCCACGCGTAGGCCCAGACCGTGACGCGATCGTTGTCGAGCAGCTGCTTCCCGCCGATGCCGCTCATCGGCGGCGCCTCCTCGCTCGGCGCGGCCGTGCGGCCCGTCGGACCGTCGTCTTTCATCTCGATGAAGACCGCGCGGAGCGGCGAATCGCTGATGCCCTCTTCGATGTGCGTCACGCCTTTTCGTTGAAACGCAATGTCGCCGGCCTTCGTCGAGACCGGCCGCTTGTTTCCTTCCGGCGAGATGATCATGCGATCGCCCGGCTCGTAGTAGACGCCGACGAGATCGTACACGTGACGGTGCAGCGGCGAGGGCTGTCCTTTCAGCCACGCGATGTTCCACACCTGCACGCGAGGGTTGTCGAGGATTTTCGTGGCGCCGACGCGCGGATACGCGGGAGGCAGCGGAGCGATCTGGATCAGCGCGGCGAGAATGACGACCAGGCGCAGCATGGCGGCTCCCTTTCGGAACGGCGGCATTATAGCCGCGAGCTGTGCGCTCATCTGGAACGCGAGCCTGCGCGGTAGCTCGAGCCTTCGCGGTAGCTCGAGCCTTCGCGGTAGCTCGAGGCTTCGCGGTAGCGCGAGCCTTTTAGGCGAGCGTCCAGCTGCGGCTGCACCCCCGCTCGGCTGAAAGCCTCGCGCTACGTGAATGCAGTTTGTTCAAAAGAAGTGCGCCCGGTTGGATGGCGACCGTTATACTGGCGGCTCTCACCGGAGGGCTGCGATGACCGACCTGTTCGGCACGAAGCGTTACCTTCGGCTGTTCGAGCAAATCGGAGCGACCCGCGCCCGCGCGATGGTCGACAAGCTCCAGATCGTGGCGCTGACCAGTCCCGCCACGCTGCGCGAGCTCGAAGCCTTCCTCGATCGGAATCTTGGGCTCGAGTCCGGTACGGCGCCGCTCGGCCGCCGACGCGGCAAGCGAGCGCCGACCGAGCTCCTCGACGACGATGACGACGACGACCCGACGACCTCGCGGTAGGGACGGTCTCGAGAGCATCCCCTACAATCGATCGCCGGCCCCCCTGCGTTACACTGCGCCTCATGAAACGCCCTTTGATCACGCTGCTCGTAGTCCTGTCCGGCGCATCCTTTATCAGTGGCCGCATTTCCGCACAGCCCGGCGACGGCGGATATCGCCTCGTCCCTGACTGGCCGCAACTGCCGGCCGGAATGTACTTCGGACTGAAAGACGCTCCGCCGCCTCCCGCCGAACGCGAGGCGCAGGCGGCCGCGCGGCGCGCGAGAGGTGGTTCGGCGAGCTCACCACAGGCAGCCGGCGGGGGCCGGAACGCGCAGGCGGGCGGACCAGCGAATCAACCCGGCATCTCGGGGCTCGCGATCGATCAGCACGATCGCATTTACGTCTTCAACCGCGGCGTGAAGCCGGTGATGGTGTTCGACACCGGCGGCAACCTTGTCCTGTCGGGCGCCGATCAGGAGATCAACGGCAAGACGATCAACCCCTCGTGGCAGCATTCGGGCGGCGTCGACTGGGACGGCAGCGTCTACGTCATCGAGCGCGACGCGCATCGCATCGTGAAGCTGTCGCCGAAGCTCGACAAGTTTCTACTGCAGGTGGGAAAGACGAACGAGAAGGGCAACGATGCCACGCATCTGAATCTGCCGTCGGGAATCGCGATTCTGCACAACGGGAACATGATCGTCACCGACGGGTACGGCAACAATCGCGTCGTGATGTTTGACAAGAACGGAAAGTTCATCAAGCAGGTTGCCAGAGGCGCCGGGGGTCCGACCGACAAGGGCACCGGACCCGGCGAATGGAATCTTCCGCACAAGCTCGCGGTCGATGCGGACGAGAACCTGTACATCATCGATCGCGAAGGGCACCGGCTCGAGGTGTTCGACAGGAACTTGAACTACATCCGCGAGATTCGCAACGACTGGAATCCTTGGGACGTGAACATCTCGCGCAAGGGCACCGACGGGATCGGCTGGATTGCCGATCACAAGGACGAGCGCGTGGTGAAGTTCAACCTGAAGGACGGCCGGATCCTCGCGACGTGGGGCAAGCAGGGCTGGGGACCCGGCGAGTTCGACTGGGTCCACGGCATCGTCGTCGACTCGAAGGGCGCGGTGTACGCGGCGGACACGTACGGCCAGCGGCTGCAGAAGTTCGTTCCGCCTGCAACCGGATCGACTCAGGCTCGCAGGTAGGGCACGGCGTTCAGGCCGCCACGTAGAAATGTGACCGCCGACATGCGAAAGCTCGCAGCGCTTCTGTTCATACTCTCCGCGCCGCTTCAGCGTCCGTCTTCCCCGGCGGCGCGCTTTCAACTGGTCGAAGCGACGATCGACGACGTGCGGGACGCGCTCGCGTCGAAACAGATCACGTGCCGCGCGCTCGTCGAGCAGTACTTCGCCCGCATCAACGCGTACGACAAATCCGGTCCGTCGCTGAACACCGTGCAGACAATCAATCCGCGAGCGCTGCAGGATGCCGACCGTCTCGACACGGCGCTTGCGTCCAGCGGTCCGGTCGGTCCGCTGCATTGTGTGCCGATGCTCGTCAAGGATCAGGTCGAGACGAGCGACATGCCGACGACCTACGGGTCGGCCGTGTTCAAGGATTTCGTTCCTCGGCGCGACGCGACGATCGTCGCGCGCCTGAGGACAGCCGGCGCGGTGATCGTCGCCAAGACGACGATGGGCGAATTCGCGTCGGGATATCTCGGATCGGCGTTCGGCGCGGTGCGCAACGCGTACGATCCGGCGCGAAGCGCCAGCGGTTCGTCCGGGGGCACGGGATCCGGCGTCGCGGCGAACTTCGCGACGGTGGGAATTGGAGAAGACACGGGCGGCTCGGTGCGCGGTCCGGCATCGGTGAACAATCTCGTCGGTCTTCGGCCGACGCTGCCGCTGGTCAGCCGCTTCGGGATGATGCCCGCCCGCCCGACCACCGACACGCTCGGGCCGATCGCGCGCTCGGTGAAAGACGCCGCAATCGTCCTCGACGCGATTGCAGGATACGACGCGAACGATCCGGTAACGGCGGACGCCGTCGGACACGTGCCATCCAGCTACACGCAGTTTCTCGTCGCCGACGGATTGAAAGGCGCGCGCATCGGCGTCATTCGCGAGCCGCTCGACTCCAGAGCCGATCCGGCATCGGCCGAATACAAACAGGTGCGAACGATCGTCGACCGCGCGCTCGCGGATCTGACGCGTCTGGGCGCCGTGCTCGTCGATCCGGTGACGGTCCGCGATCTCGCGAGCCGATCGATGAAGGTGTACGACGGCAACGTGTTCGAGACGGAAGCGGCGATGAACAGGTACCTGTCGCAGCATCCCAACGCGCCGGTGAAGACGCTGAGCGAGATTCTGCTGACGGGAAAAGTCGTCCCCTCGCGCGCCCGCACGCTGATGAGCGTCGTCGGCCGGTCGATCGACGAGGCCGGGTACCTGCAGCACCTGTTGACCAGGGAGGAATTGAGGCAGGACGTGCTCAAGGCCATGGCGGATCAGCGCCTCGATGCGCTCGTGTACGCCACATTCGATCAGCCGCCGGTTCGCATTCCTTCAGACGCGACGACGCGCGCGGTCGTGGACGCTACAGGACCGGGCAACAATCGGCGCCTGAGCCCGGCGATCGGGTTTCCGGCGATGACGGTCCCGGCCGGCTTCACGCCCGACGGTCTGCCCGTCGGCCTCGAGTTCATGGCTCGTGCGTTCGCAGAGCCGACGCTGTTCCGCCTCGCGTACGCATACGAACGGAGAACACATCATCGCAAGCCGCCGCAGACGACGCCGCCGCTCGGCGGCGGCACGAGCGACAGGTGACGGTTGCATGGAGGCGGCCCTTTCAGGAGTCGGACGCTTCCTCACGCGTTGACGCTCGGAAGGCCATTTCGCGGCGGCGCTATCTGCGATTCGGGCGGATGGAGACAGTTGTCGCACGCCCCGCACGCGAACTCCGTGAAATCGCCGCCGTCGCCGAAATGCTGCAGCAGGAACTTCCATCGGCATTCGGGCGACTGCGCGTACAGCATCATCCGTTCGAGCTTGTCCTCGTCGCCCTGGCGGCGCGCCTCCTCCTCGCGCAGCTTCGCGTCGAGCTGCGCCGCGGAGAGTCCTTTGCGCGAGAGACGCGTCCGGGCGCCGCGGTGGCGGCCGGCGATGAAGTAGCGCTGGATGCGGCGATCCTCCAGTCGGAAGAGCAGGATGCATCGCGCCTCGCTGCCGTCGCGGCCCGCGCGGCCCGCTTCCTGGTAATACGATTCGGGCGATCCCGGAATCGCGTAGTGGATCACGAACCGGATGTCCGCCTTGTCGATCCCCATCCCGAACGCGTTGGTCGCCACGATCGCCTTCACATCGCCCGACATGAAGCGCTCCTGATTATCCTGGCGTTCGCGCCGGCCAAGCCGTCCCGTGTAGGGCGCCACCTCGAAGTCCACGGCGTTGAGCTCGGTGCAGATCGTATCCACCTGCGTGATCGTCGCGGCGTAGACAATGCCGGTTCCGTCGAGGTCGCGCAGCAGCTCCACGAGCCGCAGCCGCTTGTCGTCTTCGCTCGCGGTGCGCAACACCTCGAGTTTCAGGTTGGACCTGAAGATGCCGGTGTTGACGATGTGCGGCGATCGAAGGCCGAGCGCCTTCACGATGTCGTCCACCACCGATCCGGTCGCGGTCGCCGTCAGCGCGACAATCGGCGGGTGGCCGAGCCGGTCGATGACCGGTTTCAGCGCCAGATACGCAGGCCGGAAATCGTGTCCCCACTGCGAGACGCAGTGCGCCTCGTCGACCACGATGAAGTCGATGGGATTGCGGCGAAGCGCGCTGACGAAGTCGGGATCGCTCGCCAGCCGTTCGGGCGTGGTCAGCACGAACTCGGAATCGCGGCTGCGGATTGCGTCGAGTGACGCCGTCTCCTCGCGCGGCGTCAACGCGCTGTTCAACTGCGAGGCGTCGAGGCCCAGCTCCGACAGCTTGTCGGTCTGATCCTTCATCAGCGAGATGAGCGGTGAGATGACGACGGTCGTGCCGTGCAGGTGCAGGCCGGGCAGCTGATAGCAGAGCGATTTGCCGCTGCCGGTCGGCATGATGGCGACCGTGTCGCGGCGGCTCAGCACCGATCGGACGACGTCTTCCTGGCCGGGACGGAAGCTGCTGACGCGGAAGACGCGGCGCAGCGTCTTCTCGAGGTCGCGCGTCGGGATCGCCACGTCAAACGTGTGGCAACAGTTGTGCCGATCGATCTCTCCGCCGGCTGAAACGACGAAGGCTCAACCCAAGGGCGAAGAGAGCAAACAGGGACGCGGTCGGCAGCTGGCGCTCGAGCCGGAGGCGCAGCGGCGAGGCGAACTGTGCCGAGAGGTCGATGGATCGGCTCCATGCGTCGCCGGCGATCTCTTCGACGACGATCCGGCGATCGGCGCGTCGAATCGTGAGCGGATAGGGATCGACGACGAGGCCGTAGTACCACCGAAGCGTGCGGGCGTCGAGCGGCATGTGCCCGCGCAGCCGATACGTCGCCAGCCCGTTCTCGATGCGCGGTGGAAGGAGCTCGGCCGACTCGGGCCTCACCTCGCGCCCATCGACCCACAGCACGACGCGATCGATGAACGCCTGGCGCGGCGCGGCCGCTTCCTGTGGCACGGCCCTTTCTCCTGGCGCGGCCCTTTGAGGGCCGCGAAGAAACGGCTCCATCCGCAGCGTCAGCCAGCTCGGATCGTTCGACACATCGAGCACGAACGATCCGTCGCGGGCGAACGTCAGCGACACCTGCGTCCGCTCGAGATCGTGCGCGCGCGCCGGCGAAGCCGCGCTCGTCGCGGCCGCGCACGCGACGCACAGAATCCGCAGACAGAATCGCATCGTCAACGGCCCTGCCGCGTATAGTATTGCGCTTCATGACGGGAATCGACAGCGGGCGTTCGTCTGCGGCGCGAGCCGATGCGACCAACCGGCGATTGTTCATCGCGGGCTGTGTCGCACTCGTCGCGACGGCCATGTCGTTCGCGATTCGCGGTGACATCATGGGCGACTTCGAGCGGCTGTTCGCGTTGAACAAACCGACGTCGGCTGGATTGCGGGCGCCGCGTTCTGGGGCTTCGGCCTGTCGATCCTGCTCGGCGGTCCTCTTTGCGATCTCCTCGGGATGGGCACGCTTCTCCGGCTCGCCGCGGCCGGCCACATCATCGGGACGATCGCGACGATCGCGGCGCCGAATTTCGCCATCCTCTTTGCCGCCACGCTCGTCATCGGCATCGCGAACGGCCTCGTCGAAGCCGCCGTCAATCCGCTGGTCGCGACGATCTACTCCGACGACAAGACGCGGCGGCTCGTCGCGCTGCACGCGTGGTTTCCGGGCGGAATCGTCATCGGCGGTGTTCTGAGCTTCGTGTTCACGCAGGTCGGGCTCCAGGCGCCCGCGCTCGCGCCGTACACCGGCTGGCAGGCGAAGATGCTGCTGCTGCTCGTGCCGTCGGTGATGTACGCGGCGCTGTTCGCCGGTCAGCGGTTCCCGCCGACCGAGCGCGCGGCGGCCGGCGTGTCCTTCGGCGACATGTTCAAGGAGATACTGCGGCCGCTGTTCGTGGTCCTCTGGTTGTGCATGTGGCTGACGGCCGCGACGGAGCTCGGCCCCGGCCAGTGGGTGAGTAACATTTTCAACGACGTCATGAAGAGCGCGACGCAGGCGGGCATCCTGGTGCTGGTGTGGGTGAACGGCATCATGTACCTGATGCGGCAGTTTCTCGGCGGCGCCGCTCATCGCGTGTCGCCGGTCGCGCTCATCGCCTCCACGGCGGTTGCCGCCGCGGCCGGATTGTTCCTCTTCGCCATGGCGCGCACGCCGCTCACGGCGTTTGCGGCCGCGGCGCTCTTCGCCGCCGGTGTCGCGTTCTGGTGGCCGACGATGCTCGGCATCACGTCCGAGCGGTTTCCGCGCGGCGGCGCGCTGCTGCTGGCGATCATTGGCGCGACCGGCTCGATTTCCACGGCCATTGCCGGACCCGTCATGGGCTGGATCAACGATCACTACGGCGCGAACCGTGTGCTGTCGATGTGGGCCGCGCTGCCGGCGGTGCTCGTGGCGATCTTCACCGCCATCTATCTGATGGATCGGCTGCGGGGCGGGTACCGCGTGGAGCGAATCGCGTCGAAGACCGCGACATGAGCACCCTCGCCGACAAAGTGTCGGTCGTCACCGGATCGACGTCGGGGATCGGCCGCGGCATCGCCGAGCACTTCGCCAGCCTCGGATCGAACGTCGTCGTGCATGGACGCGACCGCGCCGACGGGTTGGAAACCGTCCGGCGCGTCAAGGCGGCCGGCCGCGAAGCGGAATACGTCGATGGCGACCTGACGCGCGAGGACGTCTGCCGATCTCTGATCCGCTTTGCCGTCGAGCGGTTCGGCGGCCTCGACATTCTCGTCAACAACGCCGCCGATACCGGACGCGGCGATCTGGAGCACATCCCCGTCGCGCGCTGGGACACGATCATGGCGGTGAATCTGCGCGCGCCGTTCATCCTGCTGCAGGAATCGATTGCGCCGATGCGGGCGCGCGGCGGCGGATCGATCGTCAATATCGGGTCGGTGCTCGCGTACGTCGGCGAGCCGAAGCTCGGCGCCTATTCGGTGTCGAAGGGCGGCCTGATGACGCTGACGAAGAACGCGGCGTCGCTGCTGAACCGCGATCGCATTCGCGTCAACCAGATCAATGTCGGGTGGACGCTGACCGAAGGCGAGCGGCGCGTCAAACGTGAAGAGGAGGGAAAGAACGACGACTGGATCGCGCAGGCGATCGCGACGCGCCCGTTCGGCCGGCTGCTCGCGCCGATCGATATCGCCTACGCGGCGGCCTACTTCGCGTCGGACGAGAGTGGGTGCGTCACCGGCAGCGTGCTCGACCTCGAGCAGTACCCGCCGGGTGCCCTGGCGAATTCGTGAGGCGATTTTTCCAAAAAGGCGATCTCAGCGATCGGACGATTCGGCGATCAGCCGCTTGTATACCTCGCGCGCGTGATCGTACGCGGCCCGCGCTTCCGCCTGTTCGGATGTCCTGATCGCGGGCGCTTTCTGCGTCCAGCACTGATTGACCGCGGTCAGACACCATTCCGCGCTCCGCCGTGACGCGCGAATCGGGTTTTCGCCAACCAGCACGAACACCGGATTGGTGTGCGACGAGGGAAGAATGCGTGCGGCAATCCAGCTGCTCTTGTCGATCGACACGTCGAACGCGATGTCGCGCAGCTGACCGTCCGCCGGCACCCTGCGGGTTGCCACGACGTTGCCGTTGACGACGAGCTCGACCGCGACCTCGCGCGTCGTGCCGATGCGCGCGCGCTCGACATCCCAGTACGGCTGCTGATCCGGCGGCCGGCTGCGAATCCCTTCGTTGGGCAGCGGATCGAGATACGCGGCAGCCCGCAGTTGTGCCTTCACGGTGCGCGGTGCGCTGATCCTGAGCTCGCTGTTCCCGCGGCCGACCTGTGCATCGTCGACCCTGAGATCGAGCAGGTGACTCTTTCCGTCGGATACATAGCTGCGGCCGCTGCGCAGCCCGTTCAGCCATCCCGCGAATGTCAGCCCGCCATCGATCTGCGCGTAGGTCCGGCCGATGCCGACGCGGCCGTCATAGATGCACGGGAAGTCCGTTTCGCCGCTGATCCGTGTGCGGAAACCGACGTTCAGTGTGTGATACCAGATGCTCAGCTCGGCGACGGTCGGCGTATCGACCGTCGAGATGAAGTCGACGGTGTTCGGGTGTGTCACGTCGACGATGTATTCGTTGGCGCCGATGCCGTCGAATGCCGGCATCTCGAAGCTGGGGATCTGCTGATCCTGCACCTGAAGTCCCCAGCCTGAATGCGCGAATCCGACGACCGCGCCCTGCGATCTCGCCCACCTGAGAATCGGCAGGTCCCATGATGGCCAGTCCTGGATTCGATGCGTCTTCGGATAGTCCTGGTCCTTCAGTCCGAGCAGCACCAGATGGCCGGTGTGACTCGAGGGGAAGCCGGACACTTCGAGGTCGTAGTGCATCCGACGCTCGGGCTTCGAGAGTGGATTGTCCTGCCCCGAAAAAAATTGCTTCTGGTAGTAGTAGCAGGGCCCCCATGTCAGCACCGATCCGATGTTGAGCGACTCGCCGAGGATCTGCCGCATCATGTCTTCCGGCAGCACGCCCTCGGTGGGATTCTGATAATGCGAGCAGCCCGCCGCGTGAATGTGGTGATCGCCGGAGTACCAGCCGAGCCGCGGCGGATCGATCCATCGCTCGAGCCCGATCGCGAGCTCGCGGGGACCGGTGGCGTCGACCCGGAGCTCCGTCGTTTGCGCGACGTACTCCGGTCCGCCGCTCGTCGTCACCGTGTAAGTGCCGTCGGGCAGGCGGATGACTTCGCCATCGGATCGGTACACCTGCGGCTGGAACGGAAAGTCGGGCGCGAGCCGTTTCGACTGATTCGGATAGATGCGGCCGAAGCGGTCTCGAATCAGGAACGATGCGACGGCCGGATTCCCGCGCTCGTCGCGCACGCGAAGCGGGACGAGCCGCGCCGGGACAGCGGTAAACAGGATCGACACGTCGTTCCGATAGCCGACATCCTGCGTCCCCTGGCCGACGTCGAACGCGATCTGCGCCGATCGCTGACCGCTGTCGCGGCTGAAGATCTCGAGGATGACGTATTCGACCGCGAGACCGGAGAGCCGCCGCGGCATCGGCGGTCTGTTGTAGAGCGAAATGCTGGCCCACCGCTCGCGGATCTCGCGCGTCGTCAACGTGTGCGCCGGCGCCGGCAAACCATTGGACTTGATGAACACGTCGCCGCTGTTCGGGCTCTCGACACGGAGCGGCGCGGTCACGCCGGCCTCGTTGAGCACCTTCACGAGAAACACACGCGTGCCGCCCTCGACCAGCTCCGGCGCGGCCGGCCCCGGATCCACGCTGACGCGGCTCTCGGGATTGATGCGCACAATCGCGAGCGCGTACTTGTCCAGTGCCGTCTGGATCTGCCGGCCGCCTTCTTCTTCATCGCTGACGGCCATGGCGTCGTCGATCAGCTTGTGATCGACCGGCGCCAGCGGCTGTCCCAGATAGCCGAGCGTCGTTTCGACGCGCCGCGCGTGCTGGGCGAGCGGCTGGAGCGACACGGGCGGCTGCGGAACTCGTTGGGACGGCTGCACCGCGCCGAAGCCTGTCGATTGCAGGACAACCAGGGCGCCTGCCCAGATGGCAGCGCATTTCGAAAGAGCCATAAGACGTTCTCGCAACGTAGCGCAGCCCTTCAGAACTGCCTGAAATTCGCAGCCCTTCAAGACTGCCTGAAACTGTCGCTACGCGATGATGTCGCGGACGACAGTGCCGCCCTCGGGACCAATCAAACGTACGTCGAGTCCCTGATATTTCACGGCGAGCTTCATCGCGTCGATCCCGAGCAGATACAGCATCGTCGCGTGGAAGTCGTGGACGCTCACCGGATGCTCGACCGCGGCGTAGCCGAGATCGTCGGTGGCGCCGTATGCGAGCCCTCTCTTGATGCCGCCGCCCGCGACCATGAACGAAAAACCCTTGATGTGGTGGTCGCGGCCGCCGCGTCCCTGTGACATCGGCGTCCGGCCGAACTCGCCACCCCAGATGACCAGCGTGTCGTCGAGCATGCCCCGCTGCTTCAGATCGAGGATCAGCGCCGCCGTCGCCTTGTCGACTTCCTGCGCCTTGAACACGAGGTTGTTCTTCACGTCGCTGTGATGATCCCAGTCGCGGTGGTACAGCTGGATGAATCGCACGCCGCGCTCGGCGAGGCGGCGCGCCAGCAGGCAGTTCGACGCGAAGGAGCCGTCGCCCGGCTTCGCGCCATACATCTCGAGGATGTCCGGCGGCTCGCTGCTCATGTCGAGCAGTCCGGGGACGCTCGTCTGCATCCTGAACGCCATCTCGTACTGCGCGATGCGTGTCTGGATTTCCGGATCGTGAAGCGTGCGATCCCCGAAGGCGTTCAGCGCGTTGATGGTGTCGATCGAATCCTTCTGCATGTCGCGGCTCACGCCGCGCGGGTTCGTGATGTAGAGCACGGGATCGCCGACGGAATTGAAGCGCACGCCCTGAAAGCGGCTCGGCAGGATTCCGGCAGACCATTGCCGCGCCGCAATCGGCTGCATCTGGCCGCCGTTGCCCTGCGACACGAGCACCACGAAGCCGGGAAGGTTGTCGGTTTCCGCACCCAGCCCGTAGAGCACCCACGATCCAAAGCTCGGACGACCCGTGATGATCGATCCGCTGTTCATGAACGTGTGCGCCGGATCGTGATTGATTTGTTCGGTCCACATCGAACGGATGATGCACGTCTCGTCGACGATGCCGCCAATGTGCGGGAAGAGCTCGCAGACCATCTGTCCCGATCGACCGAACGGCTTGAACCCGTGAGTCGGGCCCATGCACGTGAGCTTCTGTCCCTGGAGCTGCGCGATCTGCTGACCCTTCGTCAGCGATTCGGGCATCGGTCTGCCGCTCATCTCGGCGAGCTTCGGCTTGTAGTCGAACGTCTCGAGATGCGACGGTCCGCCGGCCTGATACAGGAAGATGACGCGCTTGGCCTTCGGCGGAAAGTCGAGCGGGTTCACGACGCCGTTCGACTGAAGGTTCGCCGCCTGCGCCGCCGCCATCAGCCGCGGGCCGAGCAGCGAATTCAAGGCGACGACGCCGAGTCCTGCGGCGCCGCAGCCGAGAAACGTCCGCCGGCTCATCTCGCGTACGAATACTTCGTTCATGGGTTTCAATTCCTGGTAATCAGCTCGTGCAGATTCAGCATGGCCCTCGTAACGGTCGCGAGCGCCGCGAGGCGTGCGGCGTTGACGTGCGGCGGCAGCGGCGCTTCGCCTTCGGCGCCGAAGGCACGCGCCGACGCGGCGTCAGAGGCAAACCGCTTCAGACTCCGGTCGTAGAGGCCGCGCAGGAGCCGTCGTTCCTCGGGTTGCGGCCGGCGATTGAGCGCGCGATCGAAGATCCACTCGAGCTGCGCGTTGAAGCTGCCGCCGCCCTGCGCGAGCGCGTTCTGCGCGAACACGCGCGCCGCTTCGACGTAGATCGGATCGTTCAGCAGGTCGAGTGCCTGGAGCGGCGTGTTCGACGTGCCGCGATTCACCGCGCATTCCTCACGCGTCGGCGCGTCGAAGTTCAACAGGCTCGGATGCAGGAACGTGCGCTGCCACATCGTGTACAGCCCGCGGCGATACAGATCGTCGCCATGGCTCGCCGAGTACTCGCGCTTCGGAAAATTCAACGCGCCGAGATAGCCGTCGGGCTCGACGGGGCTCACGCTGGGGCCGCCGAACGTGTCGGCCAGCAGTCCCGAGATCTCCAGCGCGACGTCGCGGACGTTCTCGGCGTCGACGCGGAATCGGTTCTGACGCGCGAACAGACGGTTCTCAGGATCCTTGTCCGCAGTCCGGTGCGCCTGCGGCCCGCGCGAGGACTGCGAGTCGGCGCCCGCGGCCGATGACGACGCGCGCCGCAGCGCCGGAGCGAGCGGGGGTGGGGCCCCGCTCGCATTGGAAACTGCTTCCTGGCGGTACGTGGCGCTCGTGACCAGGAGACGGATGACGTGCTTCACGTCCCAATCATGCGCCGACGCCGCGTTGTACTCAGGATGCATGAACTCTGACGCGAGCCAGTCCAGCAGCTCCGGATGCGTCGGCCACTCGCCCTGCGACCCGAGATCGTCGAGCACTTTCGACAGACCCGCGCCGAAGAGCTCGCGCCACGTCCGGTTGACGAACGTTCGGGCGGTCAGCGGGTTGTCATGCGACACGAGCCAGTTCGCGAGATCGAGGCGCGTCGCGCGCGCGCCCTTCGTGTCGAGCCGTCCGAGAAACAAGGGAATCGACGGCTCGACGATCGGCGACGTCTCGTCCATCCAGTTCGCGCGCGGCAGAATGCGCGTCACGGTCGGCTCGGTCGAAACGGTCGTCACCACCTGCGGAATCGATGCTTCGAGGAGACCGCGCTCGGTTTCGAGCCGCTGCAGTTCGCGATTGAAGTCCACGAGCTTCGGACTCGAGAAGATCAGGTATTCGTGCAGCGCCGTGCGCTCGGCTTCGTCGCGATCCTCGGACGGGCGCCGAAGCGCTTTCATCACGTCTTCGGGAAGCCCGCTCGCCCATGTCGTTCTGCCGCTGGGATCCTTGCTGCGCACGCGCGCGCCCGCGCCCGCGATCGGCGGCCACGCGAACGGATCGGCTGCGAGCACCAGCCGGAAGCGTCCGATGGACGCGCGGCGCAGCTCCGAATCGTGCCGCAGCGTGACGACGATCGTCGAGTCCGCTGTCGTGCTCACGGGTCCGGCGAATCGCAGCGCCAGGAACGGATTCCGCGCCTCGCCGAAACGAATGCCCCACGCGGTTTTCGGGTTGCCGTCGATCGCCGCCAGCGGCGGCATGCTCGGATCGGTCGTGCTCGACGGCACTGACGGCGGCGTGTCGTTCACCGTGGCCATGGTGAACGGCATCCTGCGCGCAGCCTGCCCGGTGTCCACGAGCTCGGCCTCGACCTCGGTCAGAAGGAATCGATCGGCGCCGCGTGCGTAGCGCGCCCCCGGCAGGCTCTCGTCCTGCACCACTTCGATGCCGAGCTGATTCCAGCTTCCGGCGCCCGGTTTGAGCGTGACGACGTAGGTCTCGCGATCGGGGTTGGCGCCGCTCGCCACCACGAGACCGTCGCCCGGTTTCGTATCCGTCTTCAGGCTGCCATCGAGATAGAAATTGCTTTCGATTGGTTCCTTGTCGTAGATGGCCAACGTGGCGCCGTTGAGCGCCCGCGCGGCAATCGGGTGCTGCCACGTCCACGTCAGCTCGCCTGCCTCCCAGCGGGTCTTCAATTCGATTTCGTGCGCCTCGGTATCGGCCGCCGACGCCGCGGCGGCGTCGTCGAGGCGCGTCTTCGCCGCGGCGATCTCGGCGTCGAGGCGCGCGAGCTCGGCTCTCTGCGCGTCGGTTGGCAACGCGAGCTTCGCGCCCCACGCGCGTATGCCGCGATCGGGAACGAGTCCTGTCTCCTGGACGTCGGCGAAGAACGCCTTCATCGCGTAGAAGTCCCTCGTGAGGAACGGATCGAATTTGTGGTCGTGGCATTCGGCGCAGCCGAGCGTGCTGCCGAGCCACACGGCGCTCAGCGTGCGCACGCGATCGGCGCCGTACTTCGCGAGGTACTCCTTGGGCTGAAGGCCGCCTTCGGCCGACGTGCGATTCAGCCGGTTGTACGCCGTCGCGACGCGTTGCTCGGTCGTCGCGTTCGGCAGCAGGTCGCCGGCGATCTGCTCGCGCGTGAACTGATCGAACGGCTTGTTGCTTCGAAACGCCCGCAGCACGTAATCGCGATACGGCCACGCGGGAATCGGGTTGTCGCCGTGGAATCCGGCGGTATCCGCGTAGCGGACGCCATCGAGCCAGTGCATCGTGCGCTGCTCGGCGTAGTGCGGCGAGGCCAGAAGCCGGTCGACGGCTGTTTCGTACGCGTCGGGCGCCGTGTCGGCGACGAACGCGCGCATCTCGTCGGGTGTCGGCAGCAGGCCGGTCAGATCGAGCGTCACGCGGCGGAGCAGCGTCCGTTTGTCGGCCTCATGAGACGGAGCGAGTCGCTCGCGCCGCAGGCGATCCTGAACGAAGAGATCGATCGGATTCCTGACGCTCCAGGTCTCGACGGCGGCAGGCAGCGGCGGACGCTTCACCGGTTGATACGCCCAATGTCCCTCGTAGATCGCCCCTTCGGCGACCCACCGGCGGATCGTGTTCTTCTGCGCGTCGGTCAGATCCTTGTGCGCGTACTTGGGCGGCATCACGTTGGCGCCGGTTGCGAAAATGCGCTCGATGATCTCGCTCTTGTCCGGATCGCCGGGAACGATCGGCAGGCGTCCCGTGCGAGTGGGCCTGGTGGCCTCTTCGCGGATGTCGAGGCGCATCTCCGCTTTCCGCGCGTTCCTGTCGGGCCCGTGGCAGCGGAAGCAGGTATCCGACATGATCGGCCGCACGTCGCGATTGAAGCTCACGCGATCGGGCTCGGCGGCCGCCGCGGCGGCGGCACAACTGCAGCCGATGACAACGGCGACAATCCGACGCACCATGGCGCTATCATACGCGCCATGATCAGGGCTGGGATCCTTCTGGTTTTCGCGCTGCAGGCTGCGCCGTCTCAGAAAGTCGATATCGTCAGCGTGGCAGGATGCCTGAAGGAGACCCGGCCGGGCACGTGGATGGTGGTCAACGCGACCGACCCGGTGCCCAGCATTGCGAACGCGCCGTCGAAGGATGAGATTCCAGCAACGCCCCCGGTCGGCACGCATCAGTTCAGATTGATTGGCGTGTCGGAGTTCAACCTGCCCCAGCACAAGGATCATGCGGTCATCGTGAAGGGGCTGCACATCAAGGCGCAGCCGACTGATCGCCTCAACATGACTTCCGTGACGACCATCGGCACGTCGTGCCCAGCGGCGAAATGAGCTAGACTGGCGCGCTCACGCCGGGCGCGACCTGATTTACCTGACCTGAAGAGGGGACTTCATGAAACGCGCGCTTGTGATCGCCGCGACCGTCGCCGTGGCGGTTTCCACGACTGTTCACACGTCGCCGGCGTCCGCGAACGTGCCGACGTTCTCGAAAGATATCGCGCCGATCGTCTTCAACAACTGTGCGACGTGCCATCGACCGGGTGAAGTGGCGCCGATGTCGCTGCTGTCGTACGAAGACGTGCGGCCGTGGGCGAAGGTGATCAAGAACAAGGTCCAGTCGCGCGAGATGCCGCCGTGGGGCGCCGATCCCGATCACAGTTTGAAGATGCGCAACGATCGCAGCCTCACCCGGCAGCAGATCGAAACGATCGCGGCATGGGTGGACGGCGGTGCGCCGCGCGGCAACGACGCGGATTTGCCGCCGGTGCCGAAATTCGCTGACGGATGGACCGTCGGCACACAGCCCGACGTCGTGCTCGAGATGCCGGTCGAGTTCAGCATCCCTGCAGAAGGCGAGCTCGGCGTCCAGATGTTCTACGCGCCGGTGCCGTTCAAGGAAGACAAGTTCGCCGAGATTCTCGAGCTGCATCCGGGCAATCGCGCCGTGGTCCATCACGCCGGCGTCTTCGTCGTCGACATCCCCGAGGGCGCGAAAATCGTCGACGGCCGCCTGATCATGTCCGACGGCAAGGCCTCGACCGATCGCGGCGCCGGGGGCGCGCCGCGCAACGAAGTGGGCGCGCTGCCGGGGTCGTCGAAGCTGCTGTCGTGGGTGCCGGGCCGAGGTGTCGATCGTCATCGCGCCGACATCGGCAAGCGCATTCCCGCCGGCAAGTACATCAACTGGCAGGTGCACTACAACCCGACCGGCAGGCCTGAAAAGGATCGGACGAAGCTCGGGATCTGGTTCAACAAGGTTCCCGTGACGCACGAGCTGCTGATCCGTCAGGCCGGCGATCCGCTGGCGACGACGAGAGGCGGGCTGTCGCTGTACCGCGCGGAAGGAAAAGAGGTCGAGTACACGGCAGACGAGGGAACCACGCGGCGCCGAAGCAAGACGCCGAACATCCCGCCCTACGCTGAAAGCTGGTCGCTGACGGGCATCACGCCGGTGACCGAGGACATCACGCTGTACGCGATGTCGCCGCACATGCATCTGCGCGGCAAGAGCCTGAAGTGGGTCATCGTCTATCCGGACGGCCACGAGCAGACGATTCTCGACGTCCCGCATTTCGACTTCAACTGGCAGATCCAGTACGAGCTCGAAGAGCCGCTCCACATTCCGGCCGGCAGCAAGATTCTCGGCATCGGGTACTACGACAACTCGCCGAAGAACAAGTGGAACCCGGCGCCGGAGAAGGAAGTGTACTGGTCGGAGCAAAGCTGGGACGAGATGTACCAGCCGTTCACCGAATATTCGGTCGACAGCCAGACACTCAGCGACATCACGATCACCAAGAGCCAGCGGTGAACGATTGGATAATCGGGTAATCGGGTAATCGGGTAATTGATTGGTAATTGGAGCGCCGCCCTCGGCGATTCCCGATTACCCAATCAATTACGTTACCCGATTATCCAATTACCCAATTACCCAATTACCCAATTCTGTTTCAGAGATCCCTTCGCGAAAAAATGATCGCGCTCGCGATCGCGCCGACGAGGCCGATCGCGAGCAGCGTCGCGACGTTCGTTCCACTCAACCGGCCTCCGGTGATCACCGACATCGGCTCGAAGTAGTGAAACGGCGAGAGCCTGCTGACTCCGCGCGCCGGATCCCACACGCGACCGAGATAATCGACGAGGTACGCCGCGAGCGCGGCGAGGCCGCTCCATCCGCCTGCGACGGCGCGCCTCCTGGCGGAGACGGCGATCGCCAGCGCGATTCCTCCCCAGCACCACGCGACCCCGGCGAGATTCAGCGCCAGCGATCGCACAATCGCCGGCGACGGCCGCGGGGCATTCGACGGCGTGCAGCATGCGAGCCCGGTCCATGTCCCCGCCGCCATCATTCCGAGGACGAACGCGCCGGAAACGACGAGGACGATCACCGTTCGCGCGATGAGCTGGGTGCGCGCAACCGGCCGCGCGAGCGTCAGATCGACGAATCGGGTCTCGACTTCGGCGGCCGGTTCGGTGGCAATCGAGATCGTGAGGCCGAGGAGGGCGGCCAGCACGATCGGATGGAAGTAGCCGAGCGAGACGACGCCGGTGAACGACATGAACGCGAGCATGCCCGGCCCGGCAAGCGATCGAATGAATTCCGGCACGAGCGACGACAACATGCCGAACGCCTGGCTCCGCTGCAGGAACACGGCGACCTGGGTCAGCAGGAACTGAAACGCGGCGAGGATGAGGCCGATGCCGACGATGACGGCGCGCAGGCGCCGCAGCGACTGCATCGCGAGGACCGCCGTCGTCCGCATCATGACTGCGCGGCGTAGTACTTGCGCAGCACGTCTTCGAGGCGAGGCGTCTGCACGTCGAGGTCTGCAAGTGGCCTCGCCGCGACGAGCGACACGAAGGAAGCGATCGATCCGCGGACGCGCATGTCCCAGAGGCGCGGCGCCACGCTGATGACCTCGCAGTCGGGCGGCCAGGCGGCGGGTGGATCGACGTCGGCGGCGAACGACGCGCGCACGCGGCGTCCGGCAAGGCTGCGCAACTCTTCGATCGTCGAGATCAGCGCGAGCCGGCCCTCGCGCAGCAGCGCAAGGCGATCGCACACCCGCTCGACTTCGGGCACGACGTGCGACGACATGAAGACCGTGCGCCCGCGCCGGCGCACCTCGCCCAGCAGTTCGTAGAACGCTTCCTGCATCAGCGGATCGAGCCCTTCGGTCGGCTCGTCGAGCACCAGGAGCGGCGCGTCCGCCTGGAACGCCTGGACGATCCCGAGCTTCCGCTTCATGCCGGTGCTGTACTCGCGCACCGGCCGTCGCAGATCACTTGCCGCGAATTCGAGTCGATCGAGCAACGTGCGGCGCCAGGCGGGATCGATACGGTGAGCCGACAATCGTCCGAGCAAATCGAGGGTGGCTTCACCGGCCATGTCGCCGTAGAAGCCAGGCTCGCCGGGCAGATACCCGAGTTGCGCGCGCACTGCGAGCCCCTGCGTCTGGCAGTCGCGGTCGAACACCGTCGCGCGGCCGGTCGTAGGCCGCACGAGATCGAGCAGGATTCTGATCGTGGTGGTCTTGCCGGCGCCGTTCAGCCCGAGGAATCCGAAGACATCGCCCACAGGAACGTCGAGCGATACGTCTCTCAATGCGGGGAGCCGTCCGTACCGCTTGCCGAGGCGATCGAGCCGAATCGCCGTGACGCTCACGACGCGGCGGCTGTGAGCGTGAACGACGAGCTCAGCGCGATTGCGCTGTGCAGCGTGCGGTACAAGGGACAGCGCATCGCGTAGACGCCATGAACGCGCTCGACGGTCGCGCGCGTGTCCTCGGGCGCCGCAAGCCGCATCGCGACGTGAATCCGTTTGATCACCAGGACGCCATCTTCCGATTCGACTTCACCGGTGACGTCGGCCGTGAGTCTGCCGCTGCTGGCGTCGATCTGGCGCGCCTCCAGCGCGCCTCCAAAGGTGCCGAGCATTCAGCCGGCCGTGGCGGCGATGACGTAGTCGATCGTGGCGGCGTGCGACTCGGTCAGCGCGGCAGGATTGACTTTGTAGTGCTCGGCGATTGCGCCATGGACGCTGAACCTCACGGGCTGCGCCTCGCCCGGGAGCGTAGCCTTGCGCAACGGTCCCTTGATGCGCTCGATGTGGACGTGTGATGTGTAGACGACGTCTGGCATGCGCGCATGATAGCGCGCGCGATCGGCTTTCAGCTTTCAGCTTTCAGCTTTCAGCTTTCAGCTGATAGCTGATAGCTGATAGCTGATAGCTGATAGCTGATAGCTGATAGCTGTTCAGTTGTGCGGGCCGTCGGTTCGGCGGCGCTCGTTCTTCATCGCCGGACGGCTTGCCGCGACGAAGTGGATGAAGAACGTCGTCGCGCAGGCGGCGCAGCGATACCAGCGATTGCCGTCCGGCGAAGGCATGACGCCGCGGATGCGGCTCTGGCCGCACCACGGACACTGGCGCGGATGACCCCCCTCGGACACGAGCGCGGCTTGTTTGCCGGCGCTCATTTGTGATGCCGCGGCGCCGCGGCCTCCGGCTGATCCGGCGTGTGCAGCTGCTGTGCGGCAGCGTCGGCATCGGTGTCGGCATCGACCGGCCGCCACCCGAGCGCCTCGCCGATCTCGTCGGGCATTTCGACGAGACCTCTCGTGACGATGAACGAGCCCTTGGCCGTCGTGACGATTCCTCTGGTCAGGTGCGGATGTTGGAATATGCGCATGGCGCTCTCTCAGGAAACGATGCGAAGACGATGCGAATCGTGCGTATCGAGCGACTCGCGGAACCGGCGTGGGATCAGCGTCGGCAGAAGATTGGGAGGTACTGCAATCGACAGCGTGTGGCGCACGTCGAGGCCGTGGATGCTGAAATCCCATCGGCCATTCACGCACGACGGCTTCACGACGACGCGCCAGGCGCCCGGCAACGCCATGTCGAAGAACGACTGGCGAATCGATTTCTGGATGTCGTCGACGGCCGCCGGATCATCGATGCCCTCGACCACGATGTGGAAGCGTTCGCTCATGGGCTTCTCCAGGGACTCCTTTAAGCGCGCTCGACCTGGGCGAGCGCGTGACGGCTCGAGTTGCGCGACCGGCGGCCGGCCTTGTCGCGATACATCCGCTCGTCGGCGGCCGCCAGCAGTTCCTCGAACGTCGAGCCGTCGTCGGGGAAGCGGGCTGCGCCCGCGCTGATCGACAGCGACACGCGGACGCCGGGACGCGGCTCGAACGGGTGCGCGGCGACCGCGTTCTGCACGTCCGCGACGCGCCGCGCCTCGTGCTCGGGACTGCAGTCCCACAGCACGACGATGAATTCGTCGCCGGCGAAGCGCGCGCACAAATCGGTCTGGCGCACGGTCGATCGCAGCACGCTGCCGATGGCGCGCAGCGCCCGATCGCCGGCTTCGTGACCGTAGGTGTCGTTGATTTCCTTCAGCCGGTCCATGTCGAGCACCACGACGCTCACGTTGCCGCGCGCGCGCGCGACGCGTGCGAGGCCCGCTTCGAACTCGCGGTCGAGCGATCGCCGATTCGGCAGACCCGTCAGTGGATCGGTGTGCGATTCGTGCTGCGTCTGCTCGAAGCGCGTGGAGTTGTAGATCACCGCCGCGGCCTGCTCGCTGACGCGGCCGAGGACGCGCCGGTGCTCGTCGGTGAAGCAGCCCGCAACGGTGTGGTAGATGACCAGGCCGCCAATCAGACGTCCTTCGAAGACGAGCGGGCAGGGCAGCAGCGCCGTCAGATCTTCGCCGTGCGCGCCGCGGCCGTCGGCGCACGAGGGCAGGCGCAGCGACAGGTCGCTCCACGACTTCGGCAACGACTTGAACAAGGCCTCGGTGCCGGGTCCGTGCGCGTAGCGGCAGACGTACCCTTCGTTGTCGTCGCCAAGGAAGAGGGCGCACGTCGTGAACGGCACGAGGCGGCTGACCTTCTCGCGAATCAGCGCCATCGCCTCGGAGATGCCGAGGCTCGATCCGAGCGCCTGCGCGATCTCGTAGAGCGTCTGTTCCTCGCGGTGCGCGCCGGCGATGTCCTGCAGCGCGAGCGCTTCCTGTCCGGTCCACGCGCTCTCGACGGGCGCGTCGGCGGCGGACGGCGTCGACAGGTCGAGCCCGGCGATCAGCAGTTCGACGAGCGACGGATCGAAAGAGGTACCTGCGTATTCGCGCAGGACCGCGATCGCTTCGTCTTCCGTGCGCGCCGGCCGGTACGGACGATCGGCCTGCAGCGTGCTGTAGCAGTCGGCGATCGCGAGAATCCGCGCGCCGAGCGGGATGTCCTCGCCTCGAATCCCCGCGGGATAGCCGAGCCCGTCCCATCGCTCGTGGTGGCAGAGCACCAGGTCGCTCACGGGCGCGCCGAATTGCACGTTGCGCAGAATCTCGGCGCCGACGCGCGGATGAATCTTGACGCGCTCGAACTCCTCGGGCGTCAGCGCTTCGGGCTTCGACAGGATGTGTTCGGGCACCGCCATGTTGCCGATGTCGTGCAGCAGCGCAGCCGTGCGGACGGCCTGCACGTCGGCGTCGGACATCCCGACCGCTTCCGCCAGCGTCGCGGCGTACTGCTGAATCGATCGGACGTGCTCGGGGGTGGAGCCGGCCTTCGCTTCAATGGCGAGCGCCAGCGCTTCGATCGTCGCGATCTGCACGTCCATCGCGCGGCGCGTTTCGTCCTGTTCCTCGCGCAGCCGCGACACGACGGTGTGATAGCTGCGGAACACGAGATAGAGCGGTACGGCCAGCAGCGCGAGCCATCCGAACCATCCGCGCGCCGACGCAGCGGTCGCGACCGCCGCGAGCGTGGCGCCGGCGAGGTAGCTCGGCGCGCTCCACATGAAGTTGCGGTGCCACACGCGCGTCCAGGGCTGACGCGTGGAAAACGCAATGGCGCCCGCGACCAGTCCCGTGTTGATGAAGAAGTAGAGCGGCGCGACGAGCGCGGCCGCGCGAACCAGCGAGGCGAACGCGGCGGTGTCGGAGCCGAGGATGAACCGGAGCGGCACGCCGGCAACCCATGCCGTCGCCGTCAACGACGCCACGCTGAACACGATGCGGTGAAGCGGATTGCGTCCGCCCGCGCGCAGCGTGCACTGCGCCCATGCGCTCACCGTGGCGATGCACACGGCATCGGCCGGGCCGAGCGCGAACAACGCCCAGAAATTGACCGCGTGCGACAGCGACAGATTCGATTGGCTTCGTCGGCCGAGCGGCAGCTCGATCTTTGCCGCCGACGTGGCAAGCGCGAGCCCGAGCAGCACGGCGAACAGGCCGGCGTGCCGCAAGCTCACGTCGAGCGCCGCCGCGACCAGACACGCCGCCCCGCCGGCGACGACCGCGGCCACGTACGCCCTCGCGGGCGCCGGCAGCGTCAGAAACGTCGGATTGTCCGATCGCCGGCGGTTCATACGGCCCTCGCGTGCAGCCAGCGCGAGCTGACTCGCGTCTGCGGTCTGCCGCCCGCCTCTTTGGCGGACCCGCTGCGCAGCCGCTGCACGATGCCGAGGAACGCGTCGACGATAGTCGCGTCGTACAGGCTCGAGCGGCCGTCGTGGATCATCGCAACCGCGCAGCCATGCGACAGCGCGCGGCGGTACGGACGATCAGAGGTGAGCGCGTCGTAGCAGTCGACGATCGCGAGCACGCGCGCGCCGAGGGGAATGCCTTCGCCGCGGAGGCCGTCGGGATACCCGGTCCCGTCCCAATTCTCGTGGTGATGCCGGACGATGAGCGCGAGCGGCGCAGGAAAGGAGACCGCCGACAGGATGTCGGCGCCAATGACGACGTGCTGCTTGACCTGGTCGTACTCCTCTTTCGTCAGCGGTCCCGGCTTGCGCAGCAGGTCGTCGGGGATGCCCAGCTTGCCGATGTCGTGCAGCAGCGCGGCGATCCAAATCGCGTCGATCGTCAGCGCGTCGGTGATACCGATCTCGCGCGCGAGCGCCAGCGCGTAGCGCTGCACCCGTTGCGAGTGCTCGTGCGTCGAGCCGTCGCGGGCCGCCAGTGCGCGCGACAGCGCCTCGACCATCAGATTCGCGTTGTCCTGGCTCGGCACACGCGTCGTGTGTCGGTCGAGACTGTTTGCGACACGAGACGACTGTAGTATCACTAGGCAGACCTTAACGCAACTCAAGTGCCGATGTCAGTCGGGAATGGAGGCGGGAAGGACCGATCCCGGCAAGATGCTCCAGGAGAAGGAGCTGTCAGGGCTGCGCGAGGCGGGAGGCGGGCGCGTCTCAGATCGCGATCGTGCTCCGATTGTGTCGCAAAACGGACCAGCCTGTAACGAAAAGGGTCACGGACGCGGGATGACGGCCGTCTTGATCGCGGAATTCCCGCCCGCCGTCTCGGTCCACGCGAGCAACAGTTCCCGTCCGCGACGTGCCATTCGGGCGTTGCCGCTGGCACGATCGCGATTGATGCCGGCCACCGTCTGGGTCGGGCTCCGCCGGCCGGACGAATCGACGCGGCGCACTTTCAATTCCGCGCGGCCGTCGACGAACTCGACCCACATCGCGGCGGCGCCCTCGTCGAGCATCGCGATCGCCACTCGGCCGAGCGAGCTGCCGTCGTCGAGCCGCACCGGCGCGCCAAACGTTCGGCCGCCGTCGCGCGAGAACGCGGCGAACGCCTGCCCCTGATCCTGTTTCGCCGTGAACCACGCCACGACGACGTCGCGTCCACGCGCGGCCACAGCAGGGCCGTTGATCGGACACGCGTCGATCGTCCACCCGTCGTCGTGAACCGAAGCCGACGGCGTCCACGCGCCGTTCACGAGGCGCGACACCGAGATGTCGCGGACTTCCTTGGGACTTCGATCGCGAAAGGCGGCGATCGGACCATCCGACGTCAGGGCGACGGCGGTCGGACAGCAGTCGCACACGCGGTCGTCGACGAGCGTCTCGCCAGCCTGGCGGCCGTCGCGATCGAATGTCGCGGCACGAACGGTCATGTTGTCGTTCTCAGGGACCGCCGTGTTGCGGCCATCGAGCCACACCAGGCCAATCCGGTTGGCCGGCAGCGGGAACATCGACACGAAGCCGTGCTGCGTTTTCGTCCCATCGTGATGCGGTGTCGTGGCATGCGACCACGTGCGCCCTTCATCGTACGAGAAGGCGAGGCGCACGTCATAGGCTTCGACGTGCGGATCGGTGGACTGCAGCCACTGCGCGACCAGCGTCCCGTCTTCGAGGCTCGCCACGGACGGCACGTCGGCCCAGCTGAGGAACCAGTCGTCTCCAGCGGCGGCCTGATGCGGCGGCGACCATCCGCCTCCGGTCCGTTCCGCGAACTTGAGCGTCGCGGACGCGCCGGTGGTCTCGACCCAGCTCAGAATCGCGCGATCGCCGGTCACGGTCAGCTGGGGCTCGCTGCTGCCTCCGGCAGCCGCCGGCGAAGCGATCCGCTGAATCGTGAACTGATTCTTGTCAATCGGCGCGCGGGAGGAGGAACAGCCGCCCAGGGCGGCGGCGGCGATCAGCAGAGCAGTGGTACGCATGCCCGGGAGCCTATCGATCTTACGGCGTCTCGGCATCTGAAAAATTCACGAAGTTTTCGTCAGAACCCGTTGACGCGACCCGGCGGCGTCCGTAGCATCGCGCTCACCTCGTCATCGAAGGAGTGTGCCGATGCTGAGCGGAACGATCAGGCCCTGGGCGTTGTTCACAGCGGCGTGGCTCACCGTGCTCGCGCTCGGCAGCGCGGCGAACGCCGCCGCGCAAATCGCCACGGCGAGCGTGTTCGGGACGATCCGCGACGAAACGGGCGCATCGCTGCCCGGCGTCACGTTGACGGCGCGAAACGTCGCCACGGGCGCGACCCGCGCGACCACGAGTGACGCAGAAGGCCGCTACCGGCTGTCAGCGCTCGATCCCGGCGAGTACGAGCTGCGCGCCGAGCTCGCCAACTTCAAGACCGCGATTCGCAGCGGCATCGTGCTGACGGTCGGCGGCTCGACCGATGCGGACATTCGGATGAGCCTCGGTCCGATTGCCGAGCAGGTAAGCGTTGCCACCGACGCCCCGCTCATCGAGCCGGCCAAAGCGGAGTTGAGCCGCGTCGTGACCACGAAGGAAATCGAATCGCTGCCGATCAGCGGCCGCAATTTCGTCGACTTCGTGAAACTGTCGAGCGGGGTGGCGAGCGGACGCGAGAACGTCGGCGGCGGAGCGTTCAAGGAACCCGACGTCGGCGTCGGCTCCGCCGCGGCGCCGCGGTTGTCCTTCGCCGGACAACCCGAGCTGAACACGATGATTCAGGTCGACGGCGCCGACAACGTGCAAACCTTCACCGGCCTGCCGCGCGCGACGCCGTCGCAGGAAGCCGCCAAGGAATTTCGCGTGCTGAACTCGACCTACCTGGCCGAATACGGCCGCGCGCTCGGCGGCTTCGTGAACATCGTCACCAAGTCCGGGACGAATCGCCGCGACGGATCGCTCTACTACTTCGGGATGGACGACCGGCTGAGCGCGCGATCGGTGCTGAACACGCCGGACGCCGACGTGCTTCATCAGCACCAGTTCGGTCTGACGCTCGGCGCGCCGATCGTTGCCGATCGCACGTTCTTCTTCGGCAACTACGAAGGCCAGGTGCGCCGGCAATCGAACCGGTTCTCACAGGTGGTGCTCGACAATCTGGCGGCGCTGAACGACGTCCGCGCGCAGTTCAACCTGAAGCCGGAGACGACGAATCAGCTGCAGAAGAACCATTACAACTCGTTCATGCTGAAGGTGGATCACCATCCGACGCTCAATCACACCGTGGCGGTTCGGTACAACTTCCTCGATTCGGCCACCGACAACTTCCTCGGCGGCGGCGGCCGCGCGTCGCCGACTTCCAGCACCGCTCGCGACAACCTCACGAGAGATCAGGCCGGCGTCGCGAGCGTCGTGTCAATCCTGTCGCCGACGCTGATCAACGAAGCGCGATTCCAGGCGGCGCGCCGCACGTTCGATTTCACGTCGGTGCTGAAGGAGCCGGCGCTCGAGCTCTCGAATTTCATCATCATGGGCAAGAGCACGTCGGACGTCGATTTCTACGGCGAGACTCGACTCCAGTTCGCCGACAGCGTGACGCGCAGCGCCGGCGGACATCAGATGAAGGCGGGCGTCGACGTGAACTATCTGCGGAACGAGTCGCGATGGGATCTGTTCTTCCCGGCGCGGATCATCTTTCCATCGCTCGCCGCATTCCAGACGTTCACACCGGCAGTCTTCTGGTGGCCGTACTTGATTACTGCGTCGAGCCATCCGGGCGTCAGCCCGGCGTGGACCGACGACGTGCCGCCGGCGTGGGCGGACGCGACGCGGTTCACGCTGAACCACAGCTCGTACGGATTCTTCGCGCAGGATCACTGGCAGGCCGCCGATCGCCTCTCGCTGACCTACGGGCTGCGGTACGACATCGAAGCGTATCCATCGGCCTTCATCGTCAAGAGGGATCTGAACAACGTGCAGCCGCGAATCGGCGGCGCGTTCGCGTACAGCGCGCATGGCGTCGTCCGCGGCGGCTACGGCGTGTTCTTCGACCGGCTCGCCAGCAGCGTCGGCCAGTTGTTCAACGCGACGCAGTGGTCGAGCGCCGGGTCGCTCGCCAATGCGCAGCTGCTCTTCCCGACGATCGCGCCGCTGCAGGGACGCTTTCAGCAGCGCACCGTCGGCGGCGCTCTGGCGCCGGCCGCCGCGCGAACGTTTCTGACCACCGGGCAGGTTCCGGCGACGAGCAGCCTCGGGCTCGCCGACACGCTCGACGGCGCCATCCAGACGCCGTACAGCCACCAGGCGAGCGTCCAGATTTCGCACGAGATCGGCCGCGGTATCGCCTTGTCTGCGGGATACCTGTTCCTCGGCGCCCGGCAGATCCCGGGTCACACAGGAAATCTCAACGCCGTTCAGACCGGCGTGCTGGCGAGCGGCAAGCCGATCTTCGGTGGCCGGAAGTATCCGGAAGTCGGCGATCTGTTCGTGCAAACCAACACCGGCATCTCGAACTATCACGGCGTCACCTTCGAAGTGGAAAAGCGATTCGATCGCGGGTTGGCGTTCCACGGCAGCTACACGCTGTCGCGCGTCCGCAACAACGTCGATTCGCTGGCGAACCTCGCCGATCTTCCCGAGGGTCAGGACATCACGGGCGAGATGGCGCGATCGCGGCAGGACGTGACGCACCGCCTCACGATCACGGCGCTGACCGAGCTGCCCTCGCGCGCCGGCGGCCTGAAGGTCAGCTCGCTCGTGTCGGTGGAAAGCGGACGTCCGTTCAACATCTTCGCGGGACGCGATTTCAATCTCGACGGCAATCCGAATTCGGATCGTCCGGCGCTCATCGGCCGCAACGCGTACGAGGGGCCGGCGTACGCGAGCGTCGACGTCCGCATCGGGCGCGAGGTGCCGGTGAACGGACGAACGCGTCTCGATCTCTCGCTCGACGCGTTCAACCTCTTCAACCGGATCAACGTGAAGGACATCAACACCGTGTGGGGCAGCATCGATTACCCGAACACGCCGCCGCCGCCGCAGCTCGGCTTCGGCACGCCGCGCGACGTGTTCAACCCGCGACAAGTGCAGTTCGGCGCGAAACTGAAGTTCTGATCGCCGCGCTCGCCTGAAAGGCTCGCGCTGCAGTTGTTGGTTGAACTGATATATTAGTCCGCTGAGTCTGGAGGCGCTGATATGAATCGTCGTGCGTTCATCGGAACGACCACGGTTGCCGCCGCGGGAGCGTTGTTGCTCGACTGGCGCGACGTGTGGGCGCAGCGCGGGAAAGGCGTTCCTGGCGCGACGGTCGAGACGACGGCCGGCAAGGTGCGTGGCCTCGTCATCGAAAAGATCCAGGCGTTCAAAGGCGTGCCGTACGGCGCATCGACTGCCGGCGCCCGCCGATTCCTGCCGCCGGTGAAGGTGCAGCCGTGGCCCGGCGTGCGCGACGCGTTCGAAATCGGCCTGCGGTCTCCGCTGATCGACTCGGTGCTCGTGCCCGAGTGGGCGCCGCTGAACCTTCGCGAGCCGATGGGCGAGGACTGCCTAAACCTCAATCTCTGGACGCCGGGCGCGACCAGAGTCGACAAGCGGCCGGTGATGGTCTGGCTGCACGGCGGCGGATACTCCGCCGGGTCGCCGAACATGATTCCGTACGACGGCGCCAATCTCGCACGCAAGCACGATGTGGTCGTCGTCGGCCTCACGCATCGGCTCAACGTGTTCGGGTTCGCGTATCTCGCTGAGCTCGGCGGAGAAAAGTACGCCGATGCGAGCAACGCCGGCATGAAGGACATCATTGCCGGCCTCGAGTGGATTCGCGACAACGTCGCCAGCTTCGGCGGCGATCCGGGCAACGTCACGATCTTCGGTCAGTCGGGCGGCGCCGGGAAAGTGAGCACGCTTCTCGGCATGCCGGCGGCGCAGGGCCTGTTCCACCGCGCGATTGCGCAAAGCGGGTCGGCGGTTACGAGCATGCCTGCGAGCGCCGCGACCGAAAGCGCGGAGGCGCTCATGTCGCGCCTGGGGCTGAAACGCAATCAGGTCGACGACCTGCAGAGGCTGCCGATGCAGCAGCTGCTCGACGCGATACCGGCTCCGAACCGTGGTGGCGAACGCGGCGGGCGTGGCCGTGGTGGTCCTGGCGCCGGGTTCAACGCCGCGCCGGTCGTCGATGGCAAGTCGCTGCCGCGCAACGTGTTCGATCCGACGGCGACCGACATCTCCGCGAACGTTCCGCTCCTCATCGGCTCCACCGAAACCGAAGTGACGTGGAACGTTAACACCGACTACACGCCGCCAGTCGATGATGCGGCGCTGCGCGAGCGGATCAGGAAGACGCTGCGATCGGCCGACGATGCGCAAATCGACGGAGTGATCGCGATCTACCGGAAAGACCGGCCGAAGGCGAGCAACCTCGATTTGGCTCTCATTCTCGAGACCGACGCATCGCCGTTCCGAAGCGGCACCGATACGCAGGCGGAACGCAAGGCGGCGCTCGGCAGGGCGCCCGTTTACGTGTATCGGTTCCAGTGGTACTCGCCCGTCAGCGGCGGACGCCTGCGCGCGATGCACTGCATGGACATCCCGTTCGTGTTCGAGAACGTCGATATCAGCCAGTCGGTCGTCGGCGATGGACCCGATCGCTCCGCGCTGGCCGACAAGATGAGCAGCGCGTGGGTCGCCTTCGCGCGCAACGGCAATCCGAACCACAAAGGGCTGCCGAAATGGGATCCGTTCACGAGCGACAGGCGCGCGACGATGATCTTCAACACCGAATGCCGCGCCATGAACGATCCGTACCGGGAGGAGCGTCTGGCCGTTGCTCGAAGCCAGCCGGCGCGGCGGACCGATGAGTAACGCGACGCCGAGCCTCGCGGCGGAGGCGTACCGCGTCGTGCGTCAGCGAATTCTGCGCGGCGAGCTGTCGCTCGGGCAGGTCATCTCGCGCCGCAAGCTCGCCACCGAGCTCGGCATGAGCTTCCTGCCCGTGTCGGAAGCACTGCAGCGGCTCGAGGTCGAAGGGCTGCTCGAGAGCCGCCCTCGCGCCGGCACGCGCGTCCGCATCCCGACGCGTGACGACGTGCGCGGACACTTCGTCGTCCGCGAGGCGCTGGAGGTTCAGGCGGCGATGCTGTTCGCGCGCGTCGCCACCGCTGGCGAGCGGACCGACTTGCGCAAGCTGGCGGCGCGCGTCGACGCGCTCGCGTCGAGGCCGGACCGCACGCTGTACACGGTGCTCCATCACAAACTGCACCGGCGCATCGCGGAATGCGCGCGATGCTCGTCGCTCACCGACGTCATCGAGAAGACGCACGCGCTGTCGTCGATCTGGTTCAGCCTGCTGCGGCAGGCGGCGCCTACCGATCCGCCGAGACGGCATCAGGAGCTCGCGGCCGCGCTGACCGCCGGCACGCCGGAAGAGGCGGCGCAGGCGACGCGCGAGCACATCGCCGTCGGTCTGGAGCGCACGCTCGAGACGCTCGAGCCGTACTTCCGCCTCCGCCGCGTCCACCGCGAGACGTTCGTCCGCAGCGAGCGGAAGCAGCGACTCCAAGGAATTGTTCCCGCCGATCAGAAGCACGCTAAAGTGCGATATCAGAGCGTTTGACAGGCCAAGGCCGGCGGTTATACTCGCCCGACATTTGACTCCGGTCGGAGGAGGTCTGATGAAGCGCGTCCTGCGCGGTGTGCTTGGCGGCTGTCTCGCGATCGTACTCTCCAGCGTGATGCTCCACGCGCAAGCCGGATCGACGGCTCAAATCACCGGCGTCGTGAAGGACACCAGCGGCGGCGTGCTGCCTGGCGCCGACGTGACCGCGACGCAAACCGATACTGGTTTGAAGCGAACGACCGTCACGGACGCAAAGGGATCGTACACACTGCCGAACCTGCCGGTTGGACCGTATCGACTCGACGTGAACCTGCCGGGCTTCAAATCGTACGTGCGCACGGGCGTCGTCCTGCAGGTCAACGATGCGCCGGTCATCAACGTGGACCTGTCGCTCGGCGCCGTCGAGGAGACGGTCTCGGTGCAGGCGGCGTCGCCGCTCGTCGAAACGCGCAACACCGGTCTCGGACAGGTGATGGAGAACGAGCGCATTCTCGCGCTGCCGCTCAACGGCAGGAATCCCGTAGATTTGATCGCGCTCACGGGAGCGGCCGTGCAGCCGGACGGCGCGGCGGGCATCTCGTCGAGTCGCAGCATGCAGGGCGGGAAGCTGATCTCGATCGCCGGGGGACAGTCTGCGGGCGTGGCATATCTGCTTGACGGCGCGACGCACAACAATCCGTACGACAACGCCAACCTGCCGCTGCCGTTCCCCGACGCGCTGCAGGAATTCAAGGTCGAGACGAGCGCGCTCAGCGCGCAGAACGGCATGCACTCGGGCGCGGCCGTCAACGCGGTCACGCGTTCGGGAACCAACCAGGTGCACGGCGACGCGTTCGAGTTCCTGCGCAATCACAATTTCAATGCGACCAATCCGTTCGCGGCGAAGAACGCCGACGGCACGCGCAAGGACGACGGATTGAACCGGAACCAGTACGGCGGCGTGCTGGGCGGTCCGATCCGCCACGACAAGTTGTTCTTCTTCGCAGGATATCAGGGCACCAACACGCGCCAGACGCCGTCGGACAACATCTCGTTCGTTCCGACGGCGCAGATGCTCGCGGGCGACTGGTCGGCGTTTGCGTCGCCTGCCTGCAACGGAGGCCGGACGCTCACCCTTCGCACGCCATTCGCGAACAACACGATCAGCCCTGCGCTGTACGACAAGGCGTCGCTCGCGATCGTGAGCCACCTGCCGACGACGACCGATCCGTGCGGCCGCGTCAACTACGCGTCGCGTACCGAAATCGACGAGGGTCAGACCGTCGGCAAGCTCGATTACCAGTGGAGCAGCAATCATTCGCTGTTCGGCCGCTACATGGCGACGTCTTATCGTCAGCCGCCGCCGTTCAGCCTGATCGACAACGTGCTGACGACGACCGTCGGCGGCCGCGACAACCTGGCGCAGTCGTTCACGTTGGGCGACAACTACATCCTCAGCACCCACGCGGTGAACGCGTTCCGCTTCGCGTTCAATCGGACGGCGATCCACCGCACGAGCCAGGACTTCTTCTCCTATCCGGACGTCGGCGTCAACACGTTCAGCTACATGCCGCACTATCTGCTGCTGACGATGACCGGCGGATTCAATCTGGGCGGCGGCACTGAAAGCGAATCGACGTTCCGAACCAACACATATCAATTCGGCGACGATCTGCAAATCATCAAGGGCAATCATCAGTTCGCGTTCGGCGGCAGCGCGGCGTACTGGAAATCGACCTCGCTCGCGAACGTCCGCAGCCCCGGCACCTTCAACTTCGATGGATCGGCCGTCGGTGCGGGCCTGGCCGATTTCATGGTCGGCCGGCCGAACCAGTTCACCGCTTCCGGTCCGAACAACCTGTTCATGACCGAGTGGTATCTCGGCCTCTACGCGCAGGACAGCTGGAAGGTCAACGACCGGACGACGCTCAATTACGGGTTGCGGTGGGAACCGTACTTCCCGCAGCAGATCACCAACGGCGCGATCTACAACTTCAGCCTCGACGGGTTCAAATCGGGCCGGCACACGAGCGTGTTCAACAACGCGCCGCCAGGATTCACGTACCCGGGTGATTCGGGATTCCCGAACGGCTTCGCCGGTATGAACAGGCGCTGGAGCGACTTTGCGCCGCGCATCGGCGTCGCGTGGGATCCGAGCGGCGACGGCCGGATGTCGTTGCGTTCGTCCTACGGCGTGTCGTACGACTTCGTCAACGGCCAGTACCATCTGAATACCGCGATCGCGCCGCCCTGGGGATCGGACGTGCGCATCCAGAGCCCGGTCGGCGGCTTCGACAACCCGTTCCTCGGCTATCCGGGCGGGAATCCCTTCCCGCTGCCGTTCGACAGCAACGTGGGCGCGCAGGCGCCGGCCCAAGCGCGCTTCTCCGCGGGCGCGAACTACCTGGCGATCGATCCGAACATTCATCCGACGACCGTACAGTCGTACAACGCGAGCGTGCAGCGGCAGATCGGCAGCAACTGGGTCGCGTCGGCGAGCTACATCGGCGCCTACACCACGCACCTGTGGAACATGAAGGCGCTCAACTACGGGCTGACGAGCGTCACCTCCGCCGTTCTGAACGGCAGCCTCGTCACGTGCGTGCCGTCGGCGGCCAACTTCGGCACCTGCATGAACAGCATCCTGCAGCAGCGCCGCGTGCTCAGCCAGATCGATCCGGTCAACGGCGTGTTGATCGCGAACCTCGACGCGCACGACGACAGCGGGTGGGAGCGTTACAACGGCGTGCTGCTCTCGGTGGAGCGCCGTGGATCGCGCGTCAGCTACAGCGCGAATTACACGTTGTCGAAATGCAGCGGGCTTCCCAGTCAGCAACTGCCGAACGTGCAGTCCGGCTGGACCGATCCGAACAACCCGTCGTTCGATGAAGGCGCGTGCGACGTCGATCGCCGCCACGTGGCGAACGTCACTGCGAGCTATCAGACGCCGACGCTGACGGGCAAAGCCGCGGCGCTGCTGTCCACCTGGCGGATCTCCGGTCTGTTCCGCGGTCTGTCGGGCAGCCCGCTGAACGTCGTGTCGGGACAGGATCGCGCACTCACCGGGATCAGCGGGACGAACCAGCGCGCGAACCCGGTGCTCGACAACGGATACGGCGATACCTCGTCGATCACGAATTACCTGAATCCTGCGGCGTTCGCGCAACCGGCGTTCGGCACGCTGGGCAACTACGTGCGCAACAGTCTTTACGGGCCGTCGCGCTGGCAGATTGACATGGTGCTGGCGCGCCTGGTCCGCTTCGCGCCGACGCAAAACGTCGAGGTGCGCCTCGAAGCGTTCAACGTGACGAACAACTTCATCCGCAACAATCCGATCCAGAATATCGGGAACGCGACGTTCGGTCAGATCCTGCAGGCGGGCGATCCGCGCATTCTGCAGTTCGGCGTCAAATACGCGTTCTAACTGGTTGCTGGGGGCCGGTTGCTGGGAGTTGACATGCACCGTATCTCACGGGCGTCGATCGTTGCCGGCATTCTCGCGGCGACGCTGATCGGCGCCGGCGGCCTGCGCGGGCGCGCGCAGGAAGACGAGGTCAACACCGCCGCGCGCGGCGTCGACCTCTCCGGCGAGTGGACGCCGGTTCGCGAGGAAGACAACACGGGCAACACCGAGCTCGGCGACTGGGTCGGCATTCCGATGAACGAAGCGGCGCGGCTCCGCGCCATGGCATGGGTGGCGTCGATTCAGACGCTCCCCGAGTGGCAGTGCCGGCCGCACGCCGTGTCCTACATCTCGCGCGGGCCGTCGCAGCTGCGCATCTCGAAGGAAGTCGATCCGGTGTCGCGCGAGGTCACCGCCTGGCACATGGAATGGCTCCGCTCGATCGACAAGGCGGTCTACATGGACCGCCGTCCGCATCCATCGCAGTACGCGTCGCACACGTGGGGCGGCTTCTCGACCGGCGAGTGGATCGGCGACATGCTGAAGATCACGACGACGCACATCAAGGAGGAGTACTTGAAGCGCGACGGCGTGTTCCACAGCGATCGGATCAGGGTGAATCAGTTCCTCATTCGACGCGGCAACTACCTCACCTTCATCCTCGTCGAGTACGATCCGGCCTATCTCACCGAGCCGCTGATTCGCAGCACCGAATATCAGCTCGACGCGCACCAGAACATGCCGCCGTACCCGTGCAACGTGGTCGAGGAAGTCGACCGCCCGAAAGGGATCGTGCCGCACAACCTGCCGGGCACGCCGCAGTACGTCGATGACGTGAAGGATTTCGCGAACCGCTACAACATCCCCTGGGACGTCATCACGGCGGGCGCCGAGACGATGTATCCGGAGATTCAGGAAAAAATCAAAGCGGGTCGAGCAAAAATCACGGCGACGAACAAACAGTAACAGAGATGGTGATGTTCTGTTCTAGATACGCCCGAGCGCAACGGCGCGAGGGCGTCAGCGCGCGGGGGGGCCCCGCGCGTAACTAAGAAAAGCGGGCCCCACGCGTTAAGAAAATGTCATGAAAACAATTCTCATCGCGTCGACCTGCGCGAGCGTGCTTGCGATGCCTCTACTCGCGCAGCAATCGCGGCCCGCGGCGCAGGACGTCGAGATCCTCCCGGTCCACGGCGGCATCTACATGATCGCCGGCGCTGGCGGCAACATCACCGCGTCAGTCGGCAAGGACGGCGTGCTGCTCGTCGACACCGGCCTCGCCAGCATGAGCGACAAGGTGCTGGACGCGGTTCGGCAGCTGCAGCGCATGGCGCAGGCGAAAGAGCCGCCGATGGACTTGCGATGGGGTGCGGAAACGCGCGGAACGCTCCAGAATTCGCTGAATCCGTTCGGTCCGGCGAAGCCGATTCGCTACATTATTAATACGCACTTCCATCCCGACCACGTCGGCGGGAACGAAAGGCTGGCGAAAGCCGGCCGGACGTTCACCGGCGGCAACGTCGCCGGCGACATCGCCGACGCCGGCCAGGGCGCGTCGATCATCGCCTACGAGAACACGCTGAACCATCTGAGCGCGCCGACAGGTCAGCAGGCAATGCTGCCGGAGGACGCGTGGCCGACCGACACCTTTCACATGGAGTCGATGAAGCTGAGTCACTTCTTCAACGGCGACGGCGTTCAGATCATCCACGTCCCGAGCGCCCACACCGACGGCGACGTCATCGTCTACTTCCGCGGATCGGACGTCGTCGCGAGCGGCGATCTCTTTCAGATGACGACGTATCCGTTCATCGACGTCGAGCACGGCGGAACGATCAACGGCGTGATCGAAGGCGCGAACAGGATTCTCGACATCGTCATCCCCGAGTTCCGCATGGAAGGCGGCACGATGGTCGTGCCGGGACACGGACGGTTGAGCGACGGCGGCGACGTCGGGTACTACCGCGACATGCTCACGATCATCCGCGACCGCGTGCAGGCGCTGATCAAGCAGGGGAAGACGCTCGAGCAGGTGAAGGCCGCGAGAGTCACCGCAGACTACGATCCGCGTTGGGGTGCCGACAGCGGTTTCTGGACGACGGAGAAGTTCGTCGAGGCCGTGTACAAGACGCTCCAGCCGAAGGCGCCGGCCAAGCCTGGAGCCGCGACGACGACGAAGAAGAAGAGTCAGTAGTGATCGACGGCTTTCGTGTGTTTCGTGTGTTCGTGCTTTTCGCGGTTGTCGGAGGCGCATTCGTTCCGCTGAACGCGCAACGCGGGCGCGGCGGCGCGCCGCAGGGACCGCCGCCGGTTCCGCGCCTGGCGGCGCCGATCGATCTCACCGGCTACTGGGTGTCGCTCGTCACCGACGACTGGCGGTGGCGCATGGTGACGCCGCCGAAAGGCGACGTGCTCTATGTGCCGGTCAACGCCGAAGGGCGCCGCGCGGCCGACGCCTGGGATCCGGCGAAGGACGAAGCCGCGGGCGAGCAGTGCCGCGCATATGGCGCCGGCGGGCTGATGCATCTGCCCGGACGCCTCCACATCTTCTGGCAGGACGACGCGACGCTCGTCGTCGAAGCGGACGCCGGCACGCAGACGCGCGTCATGCACTTCGGTCCCAACGCGCAGACTGGCGCAGCACCTGGAAACAATGTCCAGCCGTCGTGGCAGGGATACTCCGTCGCACAGTGGGAGAACGACGGCGCGGGCCCCGGACGGCGCGGTCGGCCGTCGAACGTGAAGCCGGTTCACGGATCGTTGAGGACGGTGACGACCAGGATGCGGCCGGGCTATTTCCGCCGCAACGGCGTGCCGTACAGCGCGAACGCGGTGCTCACGGAGTACTGGACCACACTGCAGGACGAAGGCGTCGATTACCTCGTCGTGACGAACATCCTCGAGGATCCGCAGTACCTCGCGCAGCCGTACGTCCGCAGCGTGCAGTTCAAGAAACAGGCTGATAATAAAGGCTGGCATCCGACGGCATGCGACGCGCGGTAGCGCGAGCCTTTTAGGCGAGCGGGGACCATGGCCTACATCTTTCACGAAGATCAACTGCCCCGGCTCGTCTCGGTCGTGCCCGGACGCGAGCGCACCTTCTTCGTCAACAGGGAACTGACGAAGATGGACGACATGCTCGCGGGCGTGATGCGCTATCAGCCGAACGTCGCGTCGCCGTACCACTACCACGAGATCTGCGAGCACTTTTACTTCATCATGGAAGGGCGAGGGACGGTCGAGACGCCTGAAGGGATCGAGCCGGTCGGTCCGGGCACGATGGTGTTCATCCCGGCCGAGACGAAGCACCGGCTTCGATCGAATCCCGACAACGAGCTGTTCTACTTCGAATTCCAGGCGCCGAACCGGTTCAAGACGCACATCCTCGACGGCACGCCTGAAGAGCTGCGGTGGGAGCGCGTGGATGGCAGCGTCTGGGTGCAGAGCTGATGGCGAACACCTACCTCGATACGAACCGGATTCCGCGCAGGAAGCTCGCCGGCGCAGGCGAAGTGTCCGAGATTCTCAACAATCAGCTCGCCGGTGCGAAGAATGTCGTCGCCACGCTGCACTGGCTGAATCGCGGCGATCATCTCGACGCGGGCGCGCCCGACTTCCACCACCTCGTGTATCTGATGGAAGGTGAAGCCACAATCGACTTGAACGGCGCCGAGCATCGCGTCGCCAAAGGCGCGGGTGTGTATCTTGGTCCCTCCGAAACGGCGCGCATCTCACACACCGGATCGACACCGCTGAAACTCTTTCATCTGACGGTTCCAAAGCTCTGACCGAAACCCGGACTCCGAATCCCGATCAGCTCGCGCTGCAAGCCGTCGGCCGCCATTTCGCGCCGTCGGGTTCTTTCTTGAAATGTGTGCTGGTGATGAAGGGCTGTTGGAGGTATTTGGCATCCTCGACGATCGTCGTCACGGTGAACCACTGATCGCCGTTCGTCTCGTTGTGCCGATCGAAGTACTCGGTGACGACGGTGTTCTCGCTGTACGGCACGCCGTTCTTGCGCAGGTAGCCGCCCTTCAGGTGCGTGGTGACGACTTTCAGCGAACCACCCTGCGGCCGCGGCGGCGCGCCGCGCCCTGAGTCGCCTCGTGCGGCAGCGCCCGTCGCGGCGCCTGCCGTCGCTCCGGGCGCGACGATGGCGCCCACGGCGCCGCCGCCACCGCCGCCGCCACGCTGAGGAGCGCCCGCGAATTCCCACTGCGCGACTGAATATCCCTGCCAGCCGGCGTCGGCGGCCGGCGGCTGCGGTTCGCCGAAGTGAAACAGCCGCGTCTGCGTGCCGGCGTCGGTGTCGATCTCGAGCGTGGTGTCGTCGCGCCAGGTGATGTGCAGGCGCCCGGGTACGCGCATGATGTTCGCCGCCCCGTACGACTTGCACGCGTTGCCGCCGGCTTCGTCAGCCGCCGGATCCCACGCCTGAACGACCTTGCGCCCCTCGTCGTTCAACGGAACGCTCGCGAAGTCGCCTTTGGGCGGCGTCATCATGCGGAACCGCCAGTCCTCGGTCACGATTGACACCCAGTAACCGGTGAGGTCGATCGGGGCGGCCGCCCTCGGCGCCTGCGGTGGACCCTGCGCGCCGCCGCGTCCGCCTTGCGCGCGCAGCGACGGAACCAGACCGCACAGCAGCGCCACGAAAACCACGAACACACGAAGTCCCGACTCTTTTTCTGTGTGCCGACGTGCTTTCATTGACTCTTCGTTTTTTGGTTCAAGCTGCTGTACACCGCTTCGATGAACATGTCCGTCGTCCACGGTCCCGATTTCGCGCCGTACCGGCCGTCGTAATCGAGCGTCGGCCGCGCCGCTTTGACCTGCTGCAGCGTCAGACCGCGCTTGATCATGTCCTGGATGCGATCGCGGATGATCGTGACCATGTCGCGATATTCGAGGACGTCTGCTTCGTCGCACAAGCGCCCATGTCCGGGGATGACGTACGTGCCCCCCTCCTGCTTGTCCTTCGGGATGGCGATGTCGAGGAGGTGATTCAGCGCGTCGATGATCCCCTGAATGCGGCCTCCACGCTCCAGATCGATCACCGGATAGGTGGTCGTGAGGAACAGATCGCCGGCGCTGACGACGTCGGAGCGGCGGAAGAACACGATGCTGTCGCCGTCGGTGTGAGCGGCCGGCTGGTGGATGATCTCGATCGCCTCTCCGTTGAAATACAGCTCCTTCTTCTTCGTGAAGTACGTGTCGGTGGGCAGCGCGGCGTCGGGGTACGGCGCCTTCTCGCCGGTCGGCGCGCTCATCCGGTTCAACACTTTTTCGTGGGCGATGATCGCGGCGCCGCTGTAGACGTTCCCCATGTTGCCGCCGGTGATCATCGCGCCCTGCTTCGCAATCGCCGCGTTGCCGCCGACGTGATCGGCGTGCACGTGGGTGTTGATGATGTAGCGGATCGGCTTGTTCGTGACCGTGCGAATGGCTTTGACGACGCTGTCGCTCAAACGTTCGACGGATGTATCGACGAGCAGCACGCCGTCGTCGCCGGCCTGAAGGGTAACGTTGCCGCCCTCTGCGCCGACGAGCATGTAGATGTTGCCCTGGACCGGCAGCACGTGGACCTCGGCTTCGTCTCCGGGCCGCGATTGCTGCGCGAGGCCGTGCGATCCCAGCGCGCCGGCGCAGATCAACGCGATTAGAACGTTTCTCACTGTTTGGACCCGGTCATCTTCGCGCGATCGGCTTTGATCTTGTCCTGGTATTCGGGATACATCGTTTCCGCGCCGCCGCGCGCGGCGTCGGGCGGAACGCCGGACTTCGCGGGGAACTCGACGAGAAACGGATTCTTCCCAGGCAGATGATGCGGCACGAAGCCTTGCGGGCGTTCGATCTCTTCGACGATCTGACAGGGATACGGCGCGATCTGCTGATGCGGATCGGCGACGAAGTTCGTCGTCCGGATGAACGGCTCGGTGAGGTACACCGGATCGTCGATCACGATGATCCACGTCAGGTAGTCGCCGTGGCGAACCATGTGCTCGGTGACGACCGCCTTGTCGCTGCGCGGAATGCCGTTGCGGCGAATCCATCCCAGCTTCAGATGCGTGGTCGTGATCGCGAGCATGTCGCCTTCCCACTTGCCGGTGGAGAAGCCCTGCCACGTATGCGCGGCATAGTCGGGCGGATGCGGACGGCCGTCCATCCAGATCGTTCGTTCCGGCGCCTGCCACGAAATGTGCGTGTGATACGCGATCAGCTGTTGCGAGACGGTATCGATCTCTTTCCAGATTCGCAGGTTCGCCGGACCGCGGGGCGAGTAGTCGGACGGGTGCGGTTTGCACTGATGCTCGGGCAGCGTGAGGATCGACGCGTCCCAGCTGTCGGCATGGAGGCGTGCCGCTTCGTTGATTGGAATACCGAGGTAATCGCCGATTTCCGGACCCGGAATGCGCTCGGGCTGATCTTCGTGAAACCGCGGGGCCCATTCACCGGTCAGGTCCATTCCAATGCCGCGCTGCACCTGCGCGAGGACAGGTGGACCCGCCGCCGCGGCTGCCATCACGAGGACAACGGCGACCACCCTCATACGGCGACCGCGCGCGCCAGCGCGTCCTCGAAGGCCACCGGATCGTACGAATCGCCGCGATCCTGCGCGAACAGGAAGTCGAACACCTCCTGCGGACGCGGCAGGCTGCCGATGTGAGTCGTGAGAATACGATCGGTGCTCACCTTCATGTTTTGACGCCTCTGGGTTCAGAACCCGAGTCTGACCCCCCGATCTTCAATTCGACGGCACGTCGCCGCCGATGAATTCCGCGGTGGTTCGTCTCGACGGCGCGACGCCGCCAGCGCCGACCGCGGCTTCGGCCGCCTGGAGGGGCCGGGCGCTCCGCGCGGTCGATGCACCGGCGGGGCGATTCGCTTCCGGAACCGTAATCGGCTCGAGCATCGCGACGATCTCGGCGCGACGATCCTCGAACCACGGCGGCAGCAGAAGCTCCATGCCGAGCTGATCGATCGGTTCGTCCTTGCCGAAACCCTCGGGCACGGACGCCGCGCATTCGGTGAGGATGCCGCCCGGAGAACGCACGTAGATCGAGTGGAAGTAATTCCGGTCCTTGATCTCGGAGCAGTCGGTGTAGCCGAGCTCTTCGTACAGATTTTTCTGCGCGGCGAGCGCATCGTCGGTGCCGACGTCGAGCGCGAGATGATGTCCGGTGCCGGCGCCGAATCCCCAGCTGCCGGCGGGCCGATCGGGCTCGTGATACAGCACGAGCGTCTTCGCGGCGCCGCCCGATCCGACTTCGAAACGATGATAGGCACCGTCGGTGCCGGTCTTGCGGAATCCGAGCGCGTCGACGAAGAACCGCTCCTGCTCCACGATCTCCCGCACCGACAACACCGGTCCGTGGAATCCGCGCGCCGCCACGTCGGCACTGATTTCTTTCGTCGTCCAGCCGTCTCGCGTATCGTCGCGGTCTTCGATGACTTCCATGAACAGACCCGACGGATGCCGGAAGCGGATGAACGACTGGCCGAAGCGCTCCTGGATGCCGCCGTGATCGACGTTGTGGCGCGTCAGGTGATCAATCCAGAACGGCAGCGAACCTTTCGGCACCGTGTAGGCGGTCGCCGAGATTTGTCCGGTGCCTGGCCGTCCCGGAATCCTTCGGTAGGGGAACGTCGTCAGAACCGATCCGATTTCCGCGTTGGCGTTCGCGTAATACAGATGGTAGTGCGCGTATCGGCCGTCGAACAGGACGGTCTGTTTGATCAGCCGAAGGCCGAGCACCTGCGAGAGGAAGTCGACGTCTTCCTGCGCGCCGCTGGCGCAGAGCGTGATGTGGTGGATGCCGCGAATGACCGGGTTCGACATGCGTCCCTCCGAGCCTAAGCCTTTCAGAAGATCAACTTCACCGCAAACTGAATCTGACGCGACGTGCCCGCGAGCGTGGTGATGCGCCCGGCCGTCGGACTGTATGCGCCGCCGCCGTTCGGGGTCTGAACGAAAATGTTGGCGGTTGGCTGGCCGAAGTTCGGACGATTCGTGAGGTTGAACACCTCGGCGCGCAGCTGCACCGACGATCCGCCCGTGAGCGCGACGCTCTTCAGCGCCGCGAGGTCGAGCGTCATGAAATCGGGGCCCGTCAGACTGTTTCGACCGACGCTGCCGAGCGTCCCTGCCGCAGGCAACGTAAACGCGGTCGGATCGAACCACTGGTTGATGTTATTGGTGACGACGCTGTCGAGATCGCGGCCGGCCGCCAGGCTCGGGCGCTGATTGCCCGTGCCGAGACCGGATTGATCGAAGCCGATGGCCGGCGTGAACGGGGCGCCGCTCGTCCAGTTCAGGATGCCGCTGATCTGCCACCCCTCGACGATTCGATTGCCGTGGAACGGAAGCGCCACCACGCCGCTCACTCTGAAGGTGTGCGTGCGATTGAATCCGCACGCGCCTTCGTCATACGTCGCGTCGTAGGGATTGGTCGACGCGGTTCCGCCTTCGCCGCCGAAGTTTCCTGAGCTCAGATCGCGACACTTTGCCAGGGTGTAAGCGACCTGCGACTGCACGTTGCGATGGAAGCGCCGGTTGAAGCTGAGTTGCAGCGAATCGTAGCTCGAAGTCGCGAACGAGGTACCGGTGTTGAGGACGGAGAAGGTCGGGTTGACGCGAGGATTTGGCGTGATGCCGGCAGCGGCGCCGCGCGGCACGCCGTACACGACCGTTCCATTCGCCAGCGTCCTTGGCGTGACCGGATTCAGGTCGCGCTGCTTGAACAGATTGTTGCTGTGCGAACCGACGTAGCCGACCGTCACCAGCGTTTCGTCGAGGATTTCGCGCTGCAGGTTGATGTTCCACTGCTGCTGGTACGGTGTGTTTCGCGTCTGATAGTCGATGCCCTGGCTCTGCGTCGGAAGCGCCGCGGCGACCGACGTGAACGGCGTCGGAAACACCGGCGGGACCACCGACAAATCCTGGCGGCCGATCGTGAACGGCGGATTCAGGTAGTAGGCCGACGCGTACACGCGCGGCGCGACGATGTTGTGGAAGATGCCGTAGCCGGCGCGAATCGACGTCTTGTGATCCGAGAACGGATCGAATACCGCGCCCAGCCTCGGGTCGACGTTCTTCAATGAGACGTTCCGGACGAACACCGTGTCGACCGGCGTGAAGGCGGGCGACTGCGGCGGGCTGACGAGCGTGATGCCTGGCGTGACGGTCGCGTTCGTCGTCGGCGCATACCGCACGCCGAGGTTCAACGTCAGTTTCTGCGCTGCCCGCCAGTCGTCCTGGAAGTACGCCGTGACGTCGCTCTCGCGGAACTCGCGGTACGCGTTGTCCTGGCCCGGCAACGCGCCGACGATTGAAGTCGGCTGGTTCAGCAGGAACGTCTGAAGGCTGGTGAACGTCCACACGCCGCCCCACTGGAAAGGCGCGTTGATGTCGGTTTCCTGACGTTCGAACGACCCGCCGAACTTGATCGCGTGCGCGCCCGTGTTCCAGTAGAGATCGTCGGCGACGGAGTACTTCCGCTGAAGGATGTCGAAGGGGTTCAGCTGGTTCGCGCCGACCGTCGTGATGCCGCTGCCGGGCGTGACCGTTCCGTTCATCCGTCCGGGGAAGAACGTGAGCGCCGGCACCTCACCGGTGTTGTCGGCCAGTTCCCGCGTCCGCACGACACCGATCCGCGCCTGATTGATCACGCTGCCCGAGACGATCCGGCGCGCTTCGCCGGTGAAGATCTGATTGTTCGTCTTGTTCGTGGCCGACCAGAGCGGGATGTTCGATCCGCTGAACGGCTCGAAGAGATCCGCCGTGTCCGACACGTAGCGCGCGAAGAACGACTGCTTCGACGACAGCACGTAATCGAAGCGGCCGAGGAAGTAGTTCTCGTGACCGCGCGTCGTATCGACTTCGTTCACCTGTCCGACGCCGCCGCCGAGCGGCGTCGTCGGCAGCGGATAGAGATCCAGCACCGGTTTGATCGCGGCCGCCACGCCGACGCTGGTCAGCGCGCCGCCGATCGGAATGAGGCCGTTGCGGGCGTTGGCGTCCGGCACCGTCGCGATTCTCGTCTCGCCGAGGCTCTGCGTGATGCCTTCGTAGTTCAGGAAGAAGAACGCCTTGTCCTTCCGGATCGGACCGCCGGCGCTGCCGCCGTACTGATTCTTGCTGAACGGCGGTTTGGGCCGCGACGGATCGTCGAAGAACTGCCGTGCGTCGAACGCGCTGTCGCGGACGAATTCGAACGCGGAGCCGTGCACGACGTTCGCGCCCGATCGGGTGATGGCGTTGATCGCGGCGCCGCCGCCGCCGAACTGCGCGCTGTAGGTGTTGGTCAGCGTCTGGAATTCGGCGATCGCCTCGACGCCGAGCGTGGTGCCGAGCACCCCCGATCCGGCGGCGCGATTCCAGAAATTCGCGACGTTCGTGCTGTCGAGGAGAAACGCCTGGCCTTCAGGTCGTCCGCCGGCGACCGAATACACCTGCTGGCGGCCGAACAACGAGCCCTGAAACTGCACCGTCGTGACGCCGGGCGAAAGCGTGATCAGCTGCGCGTAGTTGCGTCCGTTCAGCGGCAAATCCGCGATCTGCTTCTGGGAAATCGTCGTCGCGAATGCCGCCGACGTCGTGTCGACGATCGGGCTCGCGCCGGTGACCAGGACCGTTTCCGCAACCTGGCCGAGCGGCAGCGCGAAGTCGACGACATTCTGGCTGCCGACGGTCAGCGTCAATCCCTTGTGAACCACGCTCTGAAATCCCGCGAGCGACGCCTGCACGTCGTAGGTGCCGAGCGGCAGGTCCGGCAGGTTGAACCGTCCCTGGCCGTTGGTCGTGACCGACTGCGACACGCCGGTTCCGGTGTTCCGCGCGTCAATCGTGACGCCGGGCAGCGCCGCGCCCGTGCCGTCTCGTACCGTTCCGAGAATGGCGGCTCTGACGGCCTGCGCTTCGACGCGTGTGGCGCCGGGCACGGCGCACAGGAGGGAGATGCCGATCACGAACAGCCAACTCGTCGAGCGCAGGGTCACGTTCTCACGCATGTCGAACCCTCCGTTTCAGCGAACTACGAGCGCCGGAGAGGTTACTTGGGCGCAGTACCGGGCCGCGGCAGCGCGCGCAGCTTCAGCGCGTATTCCGGATACATCGTTTCGGCGCCGCCCAGAACCGCATCGAGCGGAATCCCGAACCGCCGCGCGAACTCTTCGGCGAACGGATTCTTTCCGGGCAGGTAATGCGGCACTTCCACCTGCATCTCGCCGAGCGGATGGTTCGCCACCTCGACGACCGCGACGCACGGCCACAACCACGCCTGCGGCGGCAGCACGCGCGTGTTCAACACGAAGTTCTGCGTCTTGATCAGCGGTTCGGTGAGGTACACGGGGTCGATGACGATGCTGATGTGCGTGAGATATTCACCATGGCGAACGAAGTGCTCGGTCAGCGTGGCGCGGTCGCTCTCGGGCAGCCCGTTGCGCCGGATCCATCCCTGTTTGATATGCGTCGTCGCCACCGTGAGCATGTCGCCTTCCCACCGGCCGGTGGAGAAGCCTTCCCAGGTGTGAGCGGCGTACTCGGGCGGATGCGGACGCCCGTCCATCCAGATCGTTCGCGTCTGCTCGTACGTGCTGATGTAGTTCTTGATCGCGACGAGCGCTTCGGTCTTCGGATCGCGCTCTTCCCAAATCCGCAGCTGCAGCGGACCGCGGTAGATGTACGGCGCCACGTGCACCTGACATTGATGCTCGAAGAGCGTGAGCCGCGACGGGTCCCAGCTCAGCGCCCACTGGCGCGCCGCTTCGTTGATCGGCAGTCCGAGATAGTCGACCAGATCCGGCCCGGGAATGCGCTCGAGAAAATCCTCGTGGTACCGCGGTCCCCAGCTGCCGGTGAGATCCACCTGCGCTCGCGCGTCGAGCGGCGTGAGCACGATCGCGATGGCGATAGACGCCGCCGCGAGAAGGGGGCGCATGGCGGGCCGAGCCTATACCGTTTCGACGGCAGTGATCAACTGCAATATCACCTCGGAGGTCCATGCTCGATGCGGTTGACGTTCGACGTGATTGACACGGTCGCGAACCGCGCGTACGGTGTGACGTCGTGGGCGCGTTCGTGCTCCAGTGGCGGTCGGTCCGCGTCGTCTTCGGCGTCGGCTCGCTCGATCGCCTCAGCGATGAAGTTCGGCGGCTGGGCGCAGAGCGGGCGCTCGTGCTCGCGACTCCCGGTCAGCGGCGGATCGCCGACGAGGCGGCGACGGTCCTCCGCAGCCTGGCGGCCGGCGTGTATGCCGAAGCGGTCATGCACGTGCCGATCGAAACCGTTCGGGCGGGCCGCGAGTCGGCCGCCCGACTCAACGCAGACTCGCTGATCGCCGTCGGCGGCGGCTCGACGATCGGACTCGCCAAGGCGATCGCGCTCGAGACCGGGTTGCCGATCGTGGCGATCCCGACGACGTACTCGGGGTCGGAGATGACGTCGATCTACGGACTGACAGATGGGGGCGTAAAGAAAACCGGCCGCGACCTGCGCGTGCTGCCGAAGACCGTCGTCTACGATCCGACGCTCACCGTGAGCCTGCCGCCGCGTGTTTCCGCAACCTCAGGCCTGAACGCGATGGCGCATTGCGTGGAAGCGTTGTACACGCGCGATCTGCACCGCGTTAGATCGCATTTCGCAGCTCTGGGCATCCGTGCGCTCGCGCGCTCCCTGCCGATCGTCGTTGAAGCGCCCGCAAACCTCGATGCCCGCAGCCATGCGCTCAAAGGCGCCTGGCTCGCGGGCAGCGCGCTGAACGAGGCGACCATGGGCATCCATCACAGGCTGTGCCACACGCTCGGCGGGTCGTTCAATCTGCCGCACGCCGAGGTGCACGCCGTCGTCCTGCCGCACGCGACGGCGTTCAATCGCGATGCGGCGCCCGAGGCGATGCGCCGAATCGCCGGGGAGCTGGACGCGCCCGATGCGGCGCAGGGCATTTACGACCTGGCGATCCGGCTCGGCGCACCATCGTCGCTCAGCGAAATCGGCATGCGGCAAAAAGACCTCGATCGCGCCGCGCGGCTGGCTACCGAGAATCCCTACGAGAACCCGCGACCGGTGGAGTACGAAGGCGTGCGTCAGCTCCTCGAGGAGGCGTACAACGGCACGCGTCCGGCGAGGCCTTCGTAGCGCAGCCTATACAAGCATCTTCATGCGGTTCCACGCCTGTTTGATCACATCCAAGTCTGCTTGTACTTGAGCGACGCGCTTGAACTGAACATCGTTCGCGCGCTTCAACTCGTTGATCGCGTCTCGGAAGTCGTTCAGGATGACGGCGCGCTCGTTCAGGATGTCGATGATGCGGTTGTATTCACCGCGCGTGACATCTTTCCGGCTAAGCGGCGACGGAGACAGGCGTCGAGCCTTCCGAATCCGCCGCAACGGTTCTCGCGGCTCTGCCACTCTGTTTCTCTGTCTGATGGAAACGACGGAACGCCAAATCGTGCTGCGAGCGGTTCCGCCTGTCAACCGACATTAATGCAGATCGCTTGCGTGTCGCAATGTGTCCGCTTTCGCTACGCTCGCATTTAGTTCAACACCAAACTCGGCGTCGGGCGTAGAGTGAAAGTTCCCTTTCCAAGCTTGCCCCTTAGCCGTCGCACCTTGGCTCATCGGACCTGCTCCGAATCGGATCCGTCGTTCGCAAACCAGTGCAGGACAGATTTCATCGCTGAGTGCTATGTCCCACGAGCGACACCCTTCGGATGATCCTCGCTCTCGCGCGGGCGATTGGTCTCGCGTCCTGACTCCAGGACTCGTGATCGGGTTCGTGGGTGCCATTGTCGTCCTACTCGCAATGCTCTTCGTCGGCCTCGGCAATCTCCATGACGTCTACGGAACGACCGAAGCTGTCGCCCACACTTATGCGGTCAAGGCGGCGCTCGAGCAGCTACTCTCGAAGATCGTCGATGCAGAGACGGGAGAGCGCGGGTTCATGATCACCGGCGACGGGAAGCATCTGGAACCCTACGAGCCGGCGCGCATGACGATCTCGACGAGCTTTGCAGAGACGCGCACTCTGATCGCCGACAACCGTGACCAGCAGGTTGACCTCGACCGCTTGTCGACGCTCTCGGACCGCAAGTTTGAGGAGCTTTCGAAAGCGGTCAGCGCTCGGCGGGAATCCGGCTTCCCAGCGGCACAAGCAAAGGTCGCGGACAACGTCGGTAAGCAGCTGATGGACGAGATGCGAGTGATCGTCGCTCGAATGGAAGCGCGTGAAGATGCGCTTCTGGCCGTGCGTAGCGCTGACGCCGCTCGAAGCTACCGCTCGGCGCAGCTGACACGGTTGGTTGCTATTGGCGCGGGCCTTCTCGCGGCAATCGGCCTGTTCGTCGTCACGCTGCGGTACGGTATCGACCGACTGCGCGCGACGCGGGCGTTGGAGGGCAAACACGGCGAACTGCGTGAAGCCTTACAGCTCAAGGATGAGTTCGTTGCCCTTGTCTCACACGAACTTCGCACGCCGACGGCCACGATAGTCGGGTGGGCGCGCATGCTCGAACAGCACACGATGAGGCCCGACCGCATCGAGGCCGCGATTTCCGCCATCAATCGCAACGCGGATTCGCTTCGGCAGTTGATTGACGACCTGATGGATACGAGTCAACTCGTATCGGGACGGATGCGGCTGGCGGTCGGCCCCGTCGATCTGGGCGACGTAATTCGCGACGCTATCGACGCCGTGCGTTTGAGCGCCGACAACAAAGGCGTGATCCTCACTGACTCTGTCGCACAAGACCATCCGCTCTTGATGCAAGGCGACGCCGGCCGATTGAAACAAGTCGTGTGGAATGTCCTCGCCAACGCGATCAAGTTCACTCCGGCGGGCGGACATGTCACGGTCGTGTTGACGGCGACGGATCGTGGCTTCCGGCTCGAAGTGAGCGATACCGGGATCGGCATTGATCCCGATTTCTTGCCCCATGTGTTCGAGCGGTTTCGACAGGCTACGAATGCTCCGACCTCCCAGCGGGGCATCGGACTGGGACTTGCTATCGTTCGGCACCTTGTCGAATTACACGGTGGCCGCATAACGGCGGAAAGCGCGGGCGTTGGAAGAGGCTCGACGTTTGTGATTGAACTGCCGCCCATGCTCGCTGCTCAAGCGGCGACAGGATCGGCGTGGTCGGCTGCGCAAGGGTAACGATTAAATCATCCGCACGACGATGAGCGTCATGTCGTCGTGCTGCGGCGCGCCTGCGACGAATGCGTCGGCCGAAGTCATGAGGCAGTCGATCAGCGCACGCGCCGGCGCCATCCGGTGCGCCGCGACCGCGTTCATCAGCCGCTCCTCACCCCATTCCTCGTCGCGTGCGTTCATGGCTTCGCTGACGCCGTCGGTATAGGCGACGAGCACGTCGCCCGCTTCGAGTGCGACGCATCCCTGGCGATAACGGCAGTCTTCCATCAGGCCAATCACCGGGCCGCCTCGATCGAGGCGCAGCACTTCCCGGCCGGCACTCTGCCGGAACACCATCGGCGGGTTGTGACCAGCGTTGACGTAGTTCAGCACGCGCGATCCCGCGTCGAATTCCGCGTAGAAAAACGTCGCGTACCGATTGGCCGCCGAGCTTTCGTACACGAGCTTGTTCAGGTTTCCCATGACGGTAGTGAGATCCGTCTGATGGTGAATGATCTGGCCGCGGACGTACGCGCGCAGCGTCGCCATCAGCAATGCCGCGGGAATGCCCTTGCCCGAGACGTCGCCGATCGCGATGCCCAGTTCGGTCTTCGACAGGAGGATGAAATCGTAGTAGTCGCCGCCCACGCCGAGCGCAGGACGGCAGGCGCCGGCGTAATCGAGTCCTGCAACAGGCGGATATTCCTGTGGGAACAGGCGTTCCTGCACTTCATGCGCGATCTCCAGCTCGCGTTTCTGCTTCTCACGGGCTGCGACCTCGGCTTTGATCGCTTCGGTCAGGCGTCCGTTCTCCAGCGCGAGCCCGGTCTGCGCGGCCACCGAGTCGAGCAGCCGGATGTCGGTTCTCGAAAATGGCTCTTCCGACAGCTTCGGTCCCAGGCTCATGATGCCGAGCAGCTTCTCGTTGAACGACAGCGGCAGCAGCAGCTCGGGCTGCAGCCGTTCCAGCGACGCGCGCTCATCGTCATCCGCCAGCTGCACCCAGGAGTCGGGGTTGTCGAGCTCGACGAGCGCGTGCTGCTGCTTTCGCAGCCGCGTGACCGTCGAACTCTGTTCCGAGATCGTCGCGTCCGGAGGTACTCGGTAGCCGAACGCATACGCGGGCGTGAAGGCGCCGTCCTCATTCAGCAGGATAGTGATGCGCGGGACATGCAGCGATTCAGCGATCCGGCCGGCGACGGTCTCGAGCAGCGGCTTCGTCTCCACGATCGTCCGGACCTTGATTGCCAGATCGCTGAGGATGGCGTCCGCCTCGTAGGCTTCGCGGAAGAAGCGACGGTCCACCCAGCCGCGAAGGCGATCGGCAAATCGGCCGCCGATCGCCACGATGGCCGCCGTGCCCGCGATGACGACCGAAACGCGCAGCATCCCGGGGTCGCCGGACAGCAACGAAGTGGCCGCAATACTGGCGGCGGCGACGAGCGCGATCTGAATCACGCGGATGCCGCCGCGGGCGAGCACGTACTGCACGCCCTGGCGGATGACGACCCGCACGTCCATCGCGCGGTGGACGACGACGACGTACGCCATCGTCAGTGGGAACGTCAGCATCATCATGCTCAGCAGCGCAGTTGACCAACCCGACAAGAGAACGTTTCGCCGGATCACGATGAGGAAGAGGATCAGCGCCGCGACACTGAACACGGCGCCTGTATCGAGCAGGAGCAGTCGGCGGCGCGCGTCGCGGCTGGAGGCGGTCGCCGTTTTGTATCCCAGCGAGGCGAAGGCCACGATGACGGCAATGGTATGGAGCGTCCATGTCGAGCTGTTGAGAAGGTCGGCCAGGCGCCCCGCTTCGAGCGCCAGCGCCACGTCGCGCCCCTGGAGCGCGAACATGATCGCCACGGCGGTGACGAACACCGCGAGCGGGCCGAGCACCACCCATTTCAACCAGGGGACGCGACGATCGAAGCCGAGACGGTCTGGAAACTCGATGCCGAAGAGCATGAGCGCGAACGATGCGATGTTCGCGAAGAACACGTGAAACCCGGTCAACAGAGGCTGAAGGATGTCTTCCCGTCCGAACATCGATTGATAGCTGCCACTGCCGATGAACGCTGCGAGGCTCAGCAACAGCATGAGCAGGAACCAGGCCGCGCGATCCTGGATGCGCACGGCAGCGACCCAGAAGCCGAGGGCGATGCACACAATGGGCATCAAGATCATGTTGACCACCGTGTAGATGTACACGGTAGAAGGTGCAGTGCTGAATTGCAGGTCGTCCCACATCGGCCGCAACACGATCGAGAGATCTTTCACTGAGGCGCCGCCCGTCGCACCGGACTCGACCTCCACGCGCAGTCGATCGCCCGCTCTCGCGCGGCGCAGCGCGCCGTAGTAGACGACGAGGCCGTCGAGCGGTCTACCGTTCGCCGCGCGCACGACGTCGCCTGCCTTGAGTCCTGCGGCGCGGGCTTCGGGTTCGACGTTGATTGCGACGCGATCGGGCTCGATCAATTCGAACGGATCGCGGACATATTCGTCGCCGTGGCGTATGGCGTCGATACGGTCGACCGCGTCTCGCGTCCAGTGCGTGATCGAGAGGAGAAACAGCGCGGCGAGGCAGATGTACGCGACCGCGTGCGTTCGCACTGTCAGAACCCGCTGATCAAGTACGTGAGGTCGACGTTTTCGGCGTGGGTCGGCGCGCGAATCGTCGTGTAGCGGCCGCCGAAGAACACGAGCGGCGGACACGATTCGTCGCCCCGATGCAGTTCGAGCACGCGCCCGATCACGATGAAGTGGTCGCCGCCTTCCTGAATCGAATGGATGCCGCAGCCGAGCGCGGCGGCGCATCCTTCGAGCCGCGGCCCCCCGGTCCAGCGGACGAAGCGGAAGTACGGCGGCTGCGCTTCTGTCCATCCACCCGCGAAGTACGTCGACAGCGCCTGTTGATCGTGGCTGAGGATGTTGACCGAGAATCCGGACGCGGAGTGAATCACCTGGCCGGTCTTCGTCGCCTGGCCGACGCAGAAGAGCACGAGCGGCGGTTCGAGCGACAGCGACGTGAACGAGTTCGCGGTCATCGCGCGAATCTCGCCGTCGATTTCGGTGACGATGACGGCGACGCCGGTGACGAAGCGGCCGGCCGTCTGGCGAAACTCGCGCTTGTCCATCGCCATCGGCCTACTGCTGCTGCAGGAAGCTCTTCATGATGACGCTGACGTCGGTCGCGTTGATCAGATCCGGCACGCGCCATCCGTCCAGGTCGTACTCGGCCATGCACGTCTCCGCGAAGCCCTTGTAGCGCGCGGCCGCGCCCATCATCTCCGCCGCCATCAGCACCTCGAAGCGGATGCTTTCGTGGTTGCCGAAGTAGTTCCGCTCGTACAGCTCGTGGCGGCCGCCGAACTCGCTGCCGATCGCGTCCCACAGCAGTTTGATCAGCTTCACGCGCTGTTCGGCCGTATAGCCGCCGGAGCCGCGCACGAACTGATCGAGGTACGGACGGAGCGCCGGCACCTTGAAGTCGAGCGCGCTCGACGGCAGGTAGATGAGCGCGCTGGCCAGCGTGTTCTCGATGATCTCTTTGACTTTCGGGTACGCAAGGCTCGCCATCACGCGGTAGGCGAGTCCGGCCTCGATGTTCGGCAGCACGTAGCCTTCGGTCCACGGCATCGGGTTGCGCGCCATCGCGTCGGTGAGCGCCCAGAACAGATTCCGCCATGCGAGCACTTCGCCGACCTGCGCCTGCACGCCGCGGAAGTCCTTGGCGCCGGTCGCTTCGACCGCCTTCAGCAGCAGCCCCGCGAGGAAGTCCATCTTCACCGCGAGCCGCGTGCACCCCTGGAACATGAAGCGCGGCAGGAAACCCGATCGCGGGAAGAAGTTGTTCACCTTGTCGATGTCGGCGTACGCGAACACGTTCTCCCACGGCACGAACACCTTGTCGAAGACGAGGATCGAGTCGTTCTCGTCCATGCGGCTCGACAGCGGATAGTCGAACGGCGTGCCCATCACCTCCGCGGTCATCTCGTAGGATGGCCGGCAGAACAGCTTTACGCCGGGCGCGGCGGTCGGCACGATGCACACGAACGCGAACGGCTTCGTCCTGATCGGCAGTGCGCCGTTGTTCGCGATGAAGTTCAGGTGCGTCAGGGTCGAGGTCGTCGCGACGACTTTCGCGCCGCTCACTACCAGACCGGCGTCGGTTTCCTCCTCGACGTGCATGTAGACGTCTTTGACTTCGTCGAGCGGCCGATCGCGATCGACCGGTGGGTTGACGATGGCGTGGTTGACGAAGGCGACCTGTTCCTGAGCCTCCGTGTACCAGCGCTTCGCGTTGGCCTCGTACGGCGCATAGAACGCGGAGTTCGCGCCGAGCGTCGCCATGAACGCCGCCTTGTAGTCGGGGCTGCGGCCAATCCATCCGTACGAGACACGCGCCCACTCGGCGATGGCGTCGCGGGCGGCGACGAGATCGTCGGCGTTCCTGGAGCCCTGGTAGAAGCGGTGTGTGTAGCCGCCGCTGCCCGTATCGGTGCCGGTCGTGAGAATCGGCTTGCGCGCGGGATCGTGGAGCGCGTCGTACAGCCGGGCGATCATCCGCACCGTGTTTCGAAACGCCGGATGCGTGGTGACGTCCTTGACGCGTTCGCCGTAGATCCAGATCTCGCGGCCGTCGCGCAGGCTCTCGAGGTATTCCGCGCCGGTGAGCGGTCGCGTCCGCGCCGCGCCTTGAACCGTCATGATGGTTGTCCTTCCAGCTCTTTGGCTCGTTGCTCCCATTCGGCGACGAATCGAAACACGTTCTCCGCCGGCGGCTGGGGCGAGAACGTTTCCAGCCAGCGCACCGGCTCGCGGCCGACGTTCGCGAACGCGTGGACGCAGCCGACGCCGGTCCACAGCACGCTGCCCGCCTTCGCCAGATATGTGCGGCCGTCGAGCGTGGCTTCGACTTCACCGCTCAGGATGAAGTACGACTCCTCGAACGTGTGATCGTGGAGGCCGATGCTGACGCCGGGCTGATACTCGATGAACAGCATGCGGTGATGGCGCGCGCCCAGCTTCTCGTCGATCATCCACTTGAGGAACACGCCCTGCAGGCCGCCGCTCGTCTGGCGTCCCTCGTCTGTCCGCGGAATCTGGCTCGAGTCGAAGTGGCCGAGCAAATCGCCGTGCGCCGCCGCGTCGGCCGGTGTCAGAGTCGGTGTCGGCGCGGGTATCGGAGTCGAGGTCGGCGTCGGAAAAAATGTGTCACGTTCGCGGCCGATGGGCTTCGGCTGCGGCGCCGCCATCTGCAGCCATCGTGCTGGTTCGTTGCCCCTGTTCCGCCAGGCGTGCTGTGTGCCGACCTTCAGCGCGCCGAAGTCGCCCGGACCCAGACGATACGTTCTGCCTTCGATGGTCAACTCAGCGCGGCCTGCGAGGACGTAGAACCCTTCTTCGAACGAGTGCACATGAGGGGACACGTGACCGTTGACCGCGAGCGCGCTGACGTCGAGACCGGTGTGGACGGAGCCGGTCCGGTCGTTCACCAGGGCGGCTTCGGCGTAGCCGTCGCTGCGCCCCGCGTAGCGCGAATGCGGCGCAAGCGCGCTGTCCTCGAACTTCCCGACGTAATGCATCGACTCGCTCGTATCAGCTGCGCGGCTTCAACACGAAATCGAATTCGACGGAGTAGAACGGCGGATCGATCGCGAGCGCCCGGGCCCGATCGTCCGTCTCCTCGTGCCGCACGAAGTGGCAAATCAGCGAATCCTTCACGGCAAACACGGTGTCCGACTCCAGATACGGATCGCTGTCGTCGAAGATGTGCGTCGTCACCGGCTCGCAGCCATCCGCCGAGACGACGAAATGAACGTGCGCCGGCCGCCACGGATGGCGACCGGTCGCGCGCAGCATCCGTCCAACGGGACCGTCGTGCGGGATGGCGTAATACACGGGACGGACGGTTCGCACGAGGTAACGTCCCTCGTCATCGGTGTGAAACACGCCCCGCATGTGCAGCTCACCGCCGTCGACGTACTGCGAGTCGTACAAGCCGCTCGAGTCGGCCTGCCACACGTCGAGCTTCGCACCGGCGATCGGCCGCCCGCCGAGATCGCGCACGCGTCCGCTGACGAGCATCGGCGTGCCGCCTGAATCGCGCGGCGCGATGTTGCCGCCCGCCGCCATCTCCGGCGCGCCCTCGCGGTGAAACGGTCCGAACACCGTCGATTCGGTCGCGCCTTCCGGCTTGCGATGGTTGATCAGGTCCACCACCATCGAGACGCCGAGCGTGTCGGACAGCAGGATGAATTCCTGCCGCTTGTCGTCGCACATGCGGCCCGTTTCGGTGAGGAACTGAACGGCGTCGAACCACTCGCGCTCCGTCAGGTTCACCTCTTTGACGAAGCGGTGCAGGTGTCGGACGAGCGCGAGCATGATCTCGCGCAGGCGCGCGTCGGGCGTGCTCTCGAACCGCCGCAGCACTTCAGCGGTGATGTCCTCTTCGGTCGTGCTTCGATGCGTGGACGTGATGGCCATGCGCGTTCTCCGCGGTCCGTGGTGCGCGCCATTGTATGTTAGACTCGGCGGCCCCGCGGCATTCCCCCCGACCGCGGTCCTTCGACGGGAGGCGTCTCAATGGAACGGCGCGACTTCCTGCGGCGCACCGCCATCCTCGGTGCATCAGCATCCACTTTGCTTCGTCGCGTCACAGTTGCCGGCGAAGCCTCTTCACTCTTCGCGCAGAGCGACGCGCCGTCCGATCGTGTGCTCGATCTCGCCGAGTGGAGCTATTTCTGGGTCGGCGTCGAGCAGGCTCGTCTCGCGCGCGGCACCGTCGTCAGCGGCAGGCAGATGTACGTCGAGTACTGGGTTCCGACGCGGGTGCGGCATCCGTACGCGATGGTGCTCGTCCACGGCGGCGGCGGCCAGGGCACCGATTGGATGGGCACGCCAGACGGACGTCCGGGCTGGGTCACGTATCTGCTTCAGGCGGGGTTCCGCGTGTACGTCGTCGATCGTCCGGGACACGGCCGTTCGCCGTTTCATCCCGATCTCGACGGCCCGTTCCCGCAGCAGACGTTGACGCTCGAAGCGATGTCGGGACAGTTCACGCCGCCCAACCGAGCGCGGCCTGCCGTCAACGCATATCGCCAGCTTCACAATCAGTGGCCGGGCAGCGGCGAAGTGGGATCGCCGGATCTCGATCAGATGGTTGCGTCGCAGGGCGGCAGCTATGCGGGCGGCAGCGGCGTGCCGGGTGCGCCGCCGCCAGCCCCACCGCCGCCGCCACCGGTTGACGGCGGCGTTGCGGCCGGAGCGGAAACGGCGCACATGGTGTGGCGACAGCGCGGCGCGATGCTGCTGGACAAGATCGGTCCGGCAATCATCATGACGCACTCCGCCGGCGGGCCATTTGGCTGGCTCGTGGCCGAAGTTCGACCGAACCTCGTGAAAGGCATTGTCTGCATCGAAGGCGGCGGCACGCCGTTCAACGGTCAGAACATCTGGGGTCTCTCGTCTATCCCCGTCGCGTACGAGCCGCCGGTGTTGGATCCGTCGGAGATCAAAACGCGCGTCGTCACGCCGATCGAGGCGGGCGTGCAGCCGTACCGGCTGCAGGAGGAACCTGCCCGAAAACTCAAAAACCTTCAGACGATTCCGATCGCGATCGTCACGGCCGAAGCATCGTTCGCATCCCCGGGAAATCCCGGCGCCGTCGCATTTCTGAAACAGGCGGGCTGCAAGGCGGAGGAGCTGCGGCTCGTCGATCACGGTATCCACGGCAACGGCCACATGATGATGATCGAGAAGAACAACCGGCAGGTGCTTCAGCCGATCCTCGAGTGGATTCAGAAGAACGTGCCGGAGTCCGCCGCGCGCGCGAGCGCCGCGCCGGACGGCGCGAAGAAGAGAGACTCGACGGCGATGAACCTCGCCGACCAGGGCTTCTTCTGGGTCGGCACCGAGCACAAGACGATGCCGTACGGGACGATCATCAGCGGACAGATGTACGTGCAGTACCTCGTGCCGGCGCAAGTCCGGCATCCGTACCCTGTCATCCTCGTGCACGGCGGCACCGGACAGATGCTGCACTACATGGGATCGGGTGACGGGCTCGCCGGGTGGGCGCACTATTACGCGCAGGAAGGATATCGCGTGTACCTCGTCGATCGTCCGGGTCACGGGCGATCCCCGTATCATCCCGACGCGCTCGGGCCGATCGGTCCTCAGCCGACGTACTCGGGACTCGTAGGGGATTTGAAGCGGGCGACGGTCGGACCGAATCGTCAATGGTCCGGCACCGGCGACATCGGCGATCCGATCGTCGATCAGCTGATGGCGAACCAGAACGGCGCACCGCAGGATCAGGCGCTGGCGCAGCGGCTGTGGGCGAGCCGCGGCGCGGAGCTCGTCGACAAGATCGGTCCGGCGATCGTGCAGACGCACTCGGCGGGCGGTCCCTTCGGCTGGCTCACCGCGAACGAGCGGCCGAAGCTCGTCAAGGCGATCGTGTGCGTCGAAGGGGGCGGCGCGCCGCCCGACCCGAAAAATCTCCAGGGCATTCCGATCGCGTACGTCACCGCGGAGAAATCGGGACGGACGCAGGGGCCGGTGCTCGTCGCGTCGCTCAGACAGGCTGGCTGCGACGCCGAAGATCTTCAACTGAAGGATCGCGGCATCCTCGGCAACGGACATTTCATGATGCTCGAGAACAACCGCCGCCAGGTCTTCGACGCCATCCGCGGCTGGATCGAGCAGAAGCTTTCGGCAAAGTCGTGAGTAATCACACGATTTTGCCAACCGGTTGATTCGCGCCGGCGAGCCATGCGCGGCCTTCGGCGTATAGCTTCTCGACCGCCTCGCCGCGCAGTCCCGGGAGGCCGCCCCTGACATCGAACCCGTTCTTCGTTTGCAGATACGCCAGATGCCGGTACCCTTCGGGAAACCGGTTCAGGAGCGCACCGTCGAGCGTGATCCGCGCGGACGGGTCGACCGGATCGAGGCGATCCATCTCGTAGACCGGCTGTCGCCGCACGATGGCCCACCGGCCCGCGCGCTTCTCGAAGAAATCGTAGAACCGTCCGATGCACGCGACGTCGACGAGCACGCCGTCGACGGGCGCGCGCTGATTGATCGTCATCCGCGTCTGCGCGATTGCGCGGTTGCCGGCAATGTCGCACGTCGATCCGCCGAGCACGTGCAGAATCCGCACGCCGCGCTCGAACGCCTCGCGGCTCGCGGCGATGAACTCGCGCGCCGACCCCTGAAACCACGTCGCGCTCATCCAGCCGTCGTGCCACACGGTCGCGAAGCGATCCCAATCGCCGGAGTCGCGCCACAGCACCCAGTTGTCGACGACGGTGCGGATGGCGAGTCGTTCGGAATCGAGATCGTCGCTCGATGCTTCTGCCGAGCTCACGCCGGCATTGTCGCTCAGGTCCCCGTACCGTTTGGTGTATAAAACACGACGCTGCGATGGCGAACCTCGGGTACATCGGCCTTGGCGTGATGGGCGGACGGATGGCGAGCCGCCTGATGGCGAAGGGCCACCGCCTCGTCGGCTACAACCGCACGCGCGCGAAAGCGCAGTGGCTCGTCGACAAAGGGCTCATGCTCGCCGACACGCCGAGAGAAGTCGCCGAGCGCGCCGACGTCGTGTTCGTGATGGTGGCGAACTCGAACGCGCTTGGCGCGGTCGCGAACGGACCGAATGGATTCGTGGCGGGCCTCGCGCCGGAGAAGATCGTCATCGACATGAGCACGGTCAGCCCGGCGCTCAGCCGCGCCGTCGCGGCGAAGGTGCGCGAGCAGGGCGCGGACATGGTCGACGCGCCGGTGTCGGGCAGCGTCTCGACGCTGGAGGCCGGCAAGCTCTCGATCATGGTCGGCGGCGAACGGGCGACGTTCGATCGCGTCAGACCGCTGCTGCTCGAGGACGTCGGACCGAAAGTCACCTACGTCGGAGGAAACGGCCTCGCGGTCTCGATGAAGATCGCGACCAACCTGAGCCTTGCCGTGCAGATGCTCGCGTTTTCCGAGGGCGTGCTCCTCGCCGAGAAGAGCGGCATCGCGCGCGAGACCGCCGTGGACGTGATCGCGACGAGCGTCGCCGGATCGCCGATGATCCAGTACCGCGGACCGTTCGTTGTCAGGATGCCCGACGAAGCGTGGTTCGATGTCACGATGATGCAGAAGGACGTGCAGCTTGCGCTCGAGATGGGGCGTCAGCTCGAAGTACCGCTGCCCACGACGGCGGCGGTGAACGAATGGCTGACCGCCGCGCGGGCGATGGGACTGGGCGGTAGAGATTTCGCGGCGGTGTTCCAGGCACTGGCCCGCGTATCGGGAGTCGACGTGTAGGGGACGGCCTTGCGGCCGTCCCCTGCGACAAGAGCGACATGCCAAATAACGAAGCCTATTTGCAGATGTACCGCCGGATGCTCGCGATCCGGCTGTTCGAGGAGCGGGTCAACGATCTCTATACGCGCGCGCTGATGCCTGGACTCGCGCACTTGTACATCGGCGAGGAAGCGGTGGCGGTCGGCGTCTGCGAGGCGCTGCGAAAGGACGACTACATCACGAGCACGCATCGCGGCCACGGCCATTGCCTCGCGAAAGGCGCCTCGCCAGACCTGATGTTCGCCGAGCTGCTCGGGAAGAAAGCCGGATACTGCAAAGGCAAGGGCGGATCGATGCACATCGCCGACCCGGAGACGGGCAACCTCGGCGCGAACGCGATCGTCGGCGGCAGCGCGGCGCTGGCGACCGGCGCTGCGTACTCGTCGAAATACCTGAATCAGGGCCGCGTCGTCGTCTGCTTCTTCGGTGAAGGCGCGCTCGGGCAGGGCGTGCTGTACGAGTCGATGAACCTGGCGCAGCTCTGGAAGCTGCCGGTCGTCTACGTGTGCGAGAACAATCTGTACAACGAGTACACGCACTTCACCGAGACGACGGCCGGCGAAATCGTGGCGCGTCCTGCGGCATTCGGGATTCAGTCGGCGACGGTCGACGGCCAGAACGTGCGGGCGGTGTACGACGTCGGCTCGAAGCTCGTCGATCGCGCGCGGAAGGGCGAAGGGCCGGCGTTCGTGCTGGCGAATACGTACCGGTTCCGCGGCCATCATGTCGGCGACATCAGCCGCGACTACTACCGCACGAAACAGGAAGAGCAGCGCTGGATGGAGGAGCGGGATCCGATCAAGATCCTCGGGGCGTACCTGACCGGCGACCACATCGTCGAGCAGGCGGAGCTCGATCGCGTGCAGGACGGGCTGGCGGCCGAGATGGACCGCGCGATGCAGTGGGCGATCGACGCGCCGTACCCGGCAGTGGAGGAAGTCGGAGAAGACGTGTATGCATGAAACGACAGACACCACCGACGCCCCTGCGGTGACCGTGTCGCGTGAGCTCACCTTCGGCGAGGCCGTGAAGGAAGCGATCGCCGAGGAGATGCGGCGCGACGAGCGCGTCGTGCTGCTCGGCGAAGACGTCGCGGAAGCCGGCACGGCGTTCAAGGTCCTGACCGGTCTCGTGCAGGAATTCGGACCGAAGCGCGTCGTCGACACGCCGATTTCGGAGGCGGGCTTCACCGGCATCGGCGTCGGCGCCGCGATGACCGGCATGCGGCCGATCGTCGACATCATGTTCGGCGACTTCCTCGCGCTCGTGATGGACCAGCTCGCCAATCAAGCCGCGAAGATTCACTACATGTCGGGCGGCAAATGGAGAGTGCCGCTCGTCGTCCGCGCCACGCTTGGCGCGTCGCGCCGGTCGGCGGCGCAGCACTCGCAGTCGCTGCACGCCTGGCCGAGCCACATCCCCGGTCTGAAAGTCGTCGTGCCCTCGACGCCCTACGACGCAAAGGGATTGATGAAGAGCGCGATCCGCGACGACAACCCGGTGGTCTTCTTCGAAGACAAGATGCAATACAAGGTGAAGGGCGACGTGCCGTCCGAGGAGTACACGATTCCGCTCGGCGTCGCGGAGGTGAAGCGCGAGGGACGCGACATCACCATCGTCGCGACCAGCAGCATGGTGCAGGTGGCGGTCGGCGCGGCCAGGATGCTGGAGGCGATCGGCATCGACGCCGAGGTCGTCGATCCGCGGACCACATGGCCGCTCGACGAGAAGACGATCGTGGATTCGGTGAAGAAGACGTCGCGGGCGATCGTGGTGGACGAGGGCTACGGCCGCTACGGCGTCGCGTCGGAAATCGCGTCGGTCATCGCCGAAGGTGCCTTCTACAATCTCGACGCGCCGGTGACGCGCGTCGCCGCGATGCACGTGCCGATTCCGTTCTCGCCGCCGCTCGAGGACGCGACGATTCCGACCGAGAAGGCCGTCTTCGACACTGCGAAACGGCTGTGTGGTAAGTGAGCCTCATGAGATCCACGAAAGCCGCGAAAACCAAGAACACGAAACAGGATTAGTGAGACCTTATGGCGATTCGCACCTACGGCACGATGGGCGTCGACTGGGAGCGGCGGATCGATTTCGATCGCCTGCGCCGCGAGCGCCTTGCGCGCATCAAAGAGCTGCTGGCGAAGTCGGAGCTGGGCGCGCTCGTCTGCTTCGACATGAACAACGTCCGCTACATCACCGCCACCCACATCGGCACGTGGGCGCAGGACAAGATCAGCCGCTTCACGCTGCTGCCGCAGAACGACGACCCGATTCTGTGGGACTTCGGCTCGGCGGCGCGGCATCACCAGCTCAATTGCCCGTGGCTCGGCGAGCGGTCGCGCGCCGGCATCGCGCTGCTGCGCGGAGCGATGACGCCCGAGATGGGACGCGCCGAGGACGTCGCGAAGAAACTCCGCGTCGAGCTCGAATCGCGCGGCCTTCTGAAGGAACCGGTCGGCATCGACGTCGTCGAGCCGCCGATTCTGTTCGCGCTGCAGAAGGAGGGCGTGACCGTCGTCGACGGTCAGCAGCTCCTGTCCGATGCCCGCGAGATCAAGACCGAGGACGAGATCTCGCTGCTCACGCACTCGGCGATGATGGTCGATGCCGCGTACCACGAGCTGTACATGGCGATGAAGCCGGGCATGCGCGAGAACGAAGCGGTCGGGCTCGTGAGCAAGGTTCTGTACGACCTCGGATCCGAGTACGTCGAAGGCGTGAACGCGATTTCCGGCGAGCGGTGCAGTCCGCATCCGCACGTCTTCTCGGATCGCGTGCTGCGTCCCGGCGATCCGGTGTATTACGACGTCCTCCACTCGTACATGGGCTATCGCACGTGCTACTACCGTTGCTTCGCGATCAACTTCGCGTCGCACGCGCTCATCGACGCGTACAAGCGCTGCCGCGACTATCTCGACGCGGCGATCGAGCTGATTCGTCCCGGCCGCTCGACCGCGGAGGTCGCGTCGGTGTGGCCCCGGGCGCAGGACTTCGGCTTCGCGAACGAGGAAGCGGCGTTCGCGCTGCAGTTCGGCCACGGCGTCGGCCTGGCGATCTGGGAGAAGCCGGTCATCAGCCGGCTCGTGTCGCTCGAGCATCCTCACGAGATCAAGCCCGGCATGGTGTTCGCGCTCGAGACCTTCTGGCCGTCGAAGGACGGCTGGAGCGCCGCGCGCATCGAAGAAGAAATCGTGGTGACGCCGAGCGGACACGAAGTCATCACGCGCTTTCCCGCCGAACAGCTGCTCGTCGCCGGCGCCACTTACGTCACCGTCGACGGGCCGTTGAAGACGACGCGCGAGCTCGAAGGCGTGCCGAACCGCGACGTCGTCGATCTCATCGCGAAGAGTGCACAGGAAGTTGGAAGTCTGTAGTACGAAGTCTGAAGTAAGAAGGAGTCCGATCGATTTCGTACCTCAGACTTCGTACTTCAGACTTCGTACTTCAATGGTGCAATTCGAATATGGCTTTAAGCGTAGTTATGCCCGCGTTGGAGTTGGCGCAGGACACGGGAAAACTTCTGTCGTGGCGGAAGAAGGAAGGGGAGACCGTAAGGAAAGGGGAACCGCTCGCCGAGATCGAAACCGACAAAGCCGTCGTCGAGGTCGAAGCGCCTGGCGACGGCATCCTCTCGGCCGTGACTGCGCGCGAGGGCGCAGTCATCCCCGTCGGACACACCATCGCATGGCTGCTGCAGCCGGGCGAGACGGCGCCGGATGCGTCCGCCACAGGTTCCGGGTTCGGCGTTCCGGGTTCGGGGTTCATGGTTCCGGGTTCGCAGGCTCCAGGCACTTCCGACGCCGAACCCCCGAACCACGGAACTGCGAACCTGGACCCTGCAGCCCCGAACCCGAACATCGAAATCCGCGTTTCACCGAAGGCGCGACGGCTCGCGAAGGAACGCGGTGTCGATCTGACGACGATCAAAGGCTCCGGTCCCGGAGGCGAGATCGTCGCGGATGACATTCCGGATCGCGAGGCTGAAAGCCCCGCGCCACGTGAAGGCCCCGCGCCACAACGATCTTCAGCCGCACCGGGCGGAGCAAGCTCCGCCCCTACGGGGTCATCGTCGGCCGCTCGATTGATGGCCGAGCGCACGACGCAGAGCTGGACGACGGTTCCTCATTTCTTCCTCTCGCGCGACGTCGACGCCACGGCGCTGAACGCGATGCGCGAAGCGATGACGGGCATCACGCACACCGACCTGCTGGTCGCGCTCGTCGCGCGCGCTCTCAGGAAGCATCCGCGCTTGAACAGCGGCAGCGCCGACGTGAACGTCGCGATTGCGATTGCCGTCGAGGACGCCGTCGTCACCGGCGTCATTCACCGCGCCGATGCGAGCTCGCTTGCCGGCATCGCCTCGCGCCGGAAGGAATTGTCGGAGCGGGCGCGCGCGGGAACGCTGCAGCCGGCCGACATCTCCGGCGCGACGTTCACTATCAGCAATCTCGGGATGTATCGCGTCGACGCGTTCACGGCGATCATCGTGCCGCCGCAGGCCGGCATCCTCGCCGTGGGCGCCATCGCGGATCGCGTCGTCGCGGTGAACGGTCAGCCGGCGGTCCGTCCGATGATGACGCTGACGCTCTCGTGCGATCACCGCGTCGTCGACGGCGCCCGCGGCGCGGCGTTCCTCAACGACGTGGTCGATCTCCTGAAGCAGGCCTAAAGGCCTGCGCTACCGATCCGTAATCGTGCGTTATCGATCCGTAGTGCGTTATCGACCCGCAGCGCAGCCCTTTAGCCTACTAGGTTAGGGCTGTGGTGCGTTATCGATCCGTAGTGCGCTATCGACTCGTAGCGCAGCCCTTTAGGGCTGCCCCCGTTACAGGCCGAAGACGAAAATCGCGTAGCCGGCGGCGATGGCGATGTACTGCTTGCCGTCGACGCCGAACGAGATCGGATTCGCTTTGACCGCGCCGCCGAGCTGCAAGTCCCACAGAGGCTTTCCCGTTTCGGCGTCGAGCGCGAAGAAATTGCCTTCTTCCGTTCCGCCGAACACGAGACCGCCGGCCGTGGACAGCAGACCGGTCCATGGCGGCGACAGCAGCTTGAACTCCCATTTCAGCTTTCCCGTCGTCGCCTCGATTGCGCGCACCGCGCCCCACGCGTCGTCGCCGTTGACGGCGCGTCCGCCGCCAGCGACGAACGGCTCGCCGGCTTTGTACTTCGACTCGCCCTTGTAGAAGTACGTGCCCATCTCGCGCGCCGGCTGATAGAACAGGCGCGTGAGCGGGCTGTACGAGGGACTCGGCCAGTTCGACGCGCCTTGAATGTTCGGGAAGACGAGCGTCCCCTCGAGGCTCGGATCGGTGCCGGCGCGAAGGCGCGGGCGTCCTTTCGCATCGATTCCATCCGCCCACGTCTGCTTCGCGTACGGCGTGGCGGTGAGGAACTCGCCGGTTTCGCGATCAAGCACGTAGTAGAACGCGTTGCGATTCGCCATCGCGACGAGCCTGCGCGCGCGGCCGTTCACCGTCGCGTCGAAGAGGATCGGGATTTCGTTCGAGTCCCAGTCGTGCACGTCGTGCGGGGTGAACTGGAAGTGCCACTTGATCTTGCCGTCCACCGGGCTGAGCGCCAGCAGCGAGCACGTGTACAAGTTGTCGCCCGGCCTCACGTCGCCGTTCCAGTCGGGACCGGGATTGCCTGTGCCCCAGTACACGAGATTGAGCGCAGGGTCGTACGAACCGGTCAGCCACGACGAGCCGCCGCCGTTCTTCCAGCTGTCGCCGCCCCAGGTCTCGAACCCCGGCTCGCCGGGCCCGGGCACGGTGTACGTGCGCCACACGCGCTTGCCCGTTTTCGGATCGTACGCGTCGAGAAACCCGCGGATGCCAGCTTCCGCGCCCGAGACGCCGACGATGATCCGATCGGCGAGCGCGAGCGGCGCGTTGGTCAGGTAATGGCCAAGCTTGTTGTCGTCGACGATGGTGTCCCATCGCACGGCGCCCGATTTCGCGTCGAGCGCGATCAGATGTCCGTGCACCGTGCCGAAGAAAATCGTGTCGTCGAGGATCGCGACGCCGCGGTTGACCGGCGGCGATCCGATGACGATGACGTCGGTCGGGATTGCGGGCGTGTACGTCCACAGCGGACGTCCGGTGCGCACGTCGAGCGCCGTCACCGTGCTCGGCGGCTCGGTGAGATACATGACGCCGTCGGCGACGATCGGCGAGGTTTCGACGATGCCGGTGCGCCGCACCTGATATACCCACGCGGGCTTCAGCTGGCCGACGTTCTGCCGGTTGATCTCGGTGAGCGGCGAGAAGCGGTGCGACTGGTAATTGCCGGAGTAGGTGAGCCAGTTCGATGGTTCGCTCTCAGCTTTCACGATCCGCTGATACGACACTTGGGCCGACGCATGAATCGCCGCGAGCGCGATCGATGCGGCGGCGAGGAACGCGCGCGCCTTCACAGCGCACCTCTGAGGCCCGACAGATAGGCGACCAGGTCGTTCAGTTCCGCGTCGGTGATCCGTCCGCGGAAGCTCGGCATCAGGCTCTTGCCGAACTCCTTGTCGAGTTGCTTCAGATCGCTCTTGCGGTACGAGTGAAACTGGTTCGTCGTGTCGCGCAGCTGAATGGTGAACGGGTCCTCGTTGATGCGCACGCCACGCACCTCGCGGCCATCGCCCGTCACGACGCGAACCGGAAGGAACTCGACGAAGCCGCGGCCCGGGACGAGCGACAGGCCGCGCGGCAGCGCCTCGGCCGGACCGACAACCGACTGACGAAGGTACGCTCCGCCGCGCTGCAGTCCAATCTCGGTCAGATCGGGACCGAAGCTGCTCCCCTGACCGGAGACAATGTGGCAGGAGGCGCAGCCGAGTCGCGTGTAGATCTCGCGCCCGCGCTGCGCGTCTCCCGAGGCTGTGCCGGTCGACCGACGGCCGAGCGATCGCACATAGGCGACGACCTGTTCGAGCTCGGTGTCGGTGAGGCGGCGCACGCGTGGCATGCCGCGGTCGGGGATCCCGTCGCGAATCACCGTCCGCAGCGACTCGTCGTCCGGGGCGCGCGTCAGCGTCGGACGATTGAGGCTCGGACCTTCGTCGCCGGTGCCGTCGACGCCGTGGCACCGCGCGCACATGCCGTCGAACAGCTTCTTGCCTTCCCTGATGTCGTTCGCGGCGCCTGGCGCATTCTGCGCGGCCGTCGCGAACAGAATGGACACGAGCAGCAGCAGCGTCATGCGCCGGATACTACGACAGCGCTACCGGATCGTCCACAGGTAGATCATCAGTCCGCTGACGTCCTGCGTCTGCTCCGGCGGCCAGTCGGGTCCCATGTCCCACATGTGCGAGACGACGCGCGCGCCGGGACGAAGCGCCTTCAGCTTCGGAATCAGCTGTTGATTCAGCCGCGGCATCAGGAAGAGCGTGACGACGGTCGCGTCGCTGAAATCGGTTTCGAACAGATCCTGATTCACGAACCAGACGCGGCCCGCGACGCCGGCTCTCTTCGCGTTGTCGCTGGCCTCGGCCACGAGCCGCGGCTCGAGCTCGACACCGACCGCGCGCGCGCCGTAGCGCTGCGCCGCCCTGATCGGAATCCGTCCGTCGCCGGAGCCGAGGTCGTAGACGATGTCGGCGGCGGTCACGTGCGCGAGCTCGAGCATCGCGTCGACGACGCTCTGCGGGCTCGGGACGTACTTCACGTCCGGCGCTCGCAATCGCTTCTGCGCAGTCAGAGGCGCGACGAGGATCGCGATGGCGACGGCGAATCGAAGAAACTTCATCGGAAGGGATGATAACGCGGATTCTCGGTCCTCGTGGCCGGCGCGATCGCGCATCGTGGTAACTTATCGCGACCTTTTGACGAGGGACTCATGAACAAACTCGCGCTCATCCTAGCAGCCGCCTGCTCGTCGTGCGTGTTGCGGGGCGCGGCCGGCAACGACGCCGCCGCGTGGGAGCGGCAGGCGCAGAACATCACGATCGTCCGCGATACCTGGGGCATCGCGCACGTCTACGGCAGGACGGACGCCGACGCCGTGTTCGGCGTCATCTACGCGCAGGCCGAGGACGATTTCAATCGCGTCGAGACCAACTTCCTCAACTCGATGGGACGGCTGGCGGAAGCGCAGGGCGAGGGCGAGATCTACCGCGACCTGCGCATGAAGATCTTCATCGATCCGGATGACATGAAAGCGCAGTACCAGAAGAGTCCCGACTGGCTGAAGAAGCTGATGAACGCGTGGGCCGACGGGTTGAACTACTACCTGCATACGCACCCGAACGTGAAGGCCAGGGTGATCAATCGCTTCGAGCCGTGGATGGCGCTCACCTTCAGCGAAGGAAGCATCGGCGGAGACATCGAGCGCGTCAACCTGACGGAGCTCGAGAAATTCTACGGACACGGGCCCAGGACCCAAACGGCCTCCGCCTTCGCGCCTCCGGCGTTTCGGCGGGACAAGGAAGTTGAACCGGCGTACGTGGAACCGGCCGGATCGAACGGCGCCGCGGTCGCGCCGTCGAACACGACCGCGCATCACGCGCTGCTGCTGATCAATCCGCACACGTCGTTCTTCTTCCGCTCCGAAGCGCAGATGGTCAGCGACGAAGGGCTGAACGCGTACGGCGCCCTGACGTGGGGCCAGTTCTTCATCTATCAGGGCTTCAACGATCGCGCCGGCTGGATGCACACGTCGAGCGGCGTCGACAACATCGACGAGTACCTGGAAACCGTCGTCAGGAAGGGCGACACCTTCTATTACAAATACGCGAACGAGGAGCGCGCGCTGAAGACCGGCAAGATCGTCGTCCCGTACAAGAGCGGAACGGGAATGGCTCGCAAGGAGTTCACCGTGTACCGCACGCATCACGGCCCGGTGGTGCGCGAGGCAGACAGCAAATGGGTGAGCGTCCGCCTGATGCAGGAGCCGATGAAGGCGTTGATGCAGTCCTACTCGCGGACCAAGGCGAAGAACTACAGAACGTTCCGCGACACGATGGAGCTCCACACCAACTCGTCGAACAACACGATCTTCGCCGACGCCGAAGGGAACATCGCGTACTTCCATTCCAACTTCATCCCGCGCCGCGACCCGAAGTTCGACTGGACCAAACCTGTGGATGGTAGCGATCCGGCGACGGAGTGGAAGGGGGTGCTGTCGATCGACGAGACGCCAGGCTTGCTGAACCCGAAGGGCGGATGGCTCTACAACACGAACAACCACCCGTGGTCGGCGGCCGGTCCCGACAGCCCGAAGAAGGCGGACTTTCCGGCCTACGTCGAGCGCGGCGGCGAGAACCCGCGCGGCCTCCACGCGATCCGCGTGCTGCAGAACAGGAAGGACTTCACGCTCGACAGCCTTGTCGCCGCTGCGTACGACAGCTACCAGCCAGGGTTCGAAGCGCAGATCCCGGCGCTGCTGAAAGCGTGGGATGCGACGCCTGCATCGAGTCCCCTCAAGGGAAAGGTCGGCGAGCAGATTGCAATGCTGCGCGACTGGGATTACCGCTGGTCGGCCGCGTCCGTTCCGAACTCGATCGCCGTTTATTGGAGCGAGGAGCTCGGACGCCAGGTGGCGGCCGATGCGCGCAAGGCCGGCATCTCCACCGACGAGTACATCGCGACGAAGGCGACGCCGGATCAGATGCTGCAGGCGCTGTCGGCGGCGTCGGAGAAGCTCACGAACGATTTCGGATCGTGGAAGACACCGTGGGGAATCATCAACCGCTATCAGCGCAACAACGGCGACATCGTCCAGAAGTTCGACGATGCGGCGCCGAGCACGCCGGTCATGTTCACGTCGGCGCGATGGGGATCGCTGGCGTCGTTCGGCGCGCGCACCTATCCGGGCACGAAGAAGATGTATGGCACGAGCGGCAACAGCTTCGTGGCCGTCGTCGAATTCGGCGACCGCGTGCGCGCGCGAGCGGTCACGGCCGGCGGTGAGAGCGGCGATCCGAAGTCGGCGCACTTCGGCGATCAGGCCACGCGATACGCGACCGGCGATCTGCGCGAGGTGTATTTCTACCGGCCGGACGTCGAGCAGCACGTAGAGCGGCAGTACCATCCGGGAAAGTGACGGACTGGCAGGAAGCAACCGCTGAGAGCGGAGAACACGCAGAGAAAAACGTCCATAGGATTCCGCGAACTCTGCGTGCTCTGCGGTCGCTTTTTGATGGAGCAGAGCAGGGAGCTCGTGTGGGAACCGAGGAGAACAAAGAGCTGATTCGGAAGTGGATCGCGTTCGCCGACGGCGGCTTTCCAGGCCCTTTCGACGAGTTCATCGCGACCGATTACCTCGGGCATCTCGGCGAAGTACAAATGGATTTGGCCGCGCTCGAGCGGGCGGAGCGGGCGTTCGCCCGCTCGTTTCCGGACATGCAGTACGCCATCGAGGACCTCGTCGCCGAGAACGATCGCGTGGCGCTGCGCGTCATATCCGGAGGCACGCATCGAGGCGAGTTCGAGGGCATCGCTCCGACAGGACAGCGCGTCGAATTCACCGGCATCGTGATCTACCGCATCGCCGCTGGACGAATCGCCGAGTCGTGGGCCGAGCTCGATTTTCTGCGCCTGATGCGGCAGCTGCGGTCCGGCGGCATGTAGGAGACGACGAATGGCTGCCCAAATGGAACTCTGCGATCGGAACACAGTGGGAGCTTCGCCAATGCTTCACGCGGTGCGTGTCGACGATTTAATGTTGATTGTGATGGATCGCCGAAGCGCATACGCCGCGGACCTTCAGCCCGGAGACCCGAAATGAACATACCCTTCCCGTCAGCGATGACCGTGACACGCGCGTCTGTATCGGCGCTGCTTGCCGTCCCGCTTGCAGCCCAAAGTGCTGATCGACTGGCAGGAAAGAACGTGTCGATCGCACAGACCACCTATAAAGGCCGGAATGCGATCCAAGTCGTAGCCACGCCAGAGGCCCCAAATGCCGCTTCGTATGCCGTGGTCAAAGACGTGTTGTTTCGTGACGGCACGATCGAAGTGGATTTGGCCGGCCAACCGGCCGCTGGTGCAGGCGGTGGCGCGCGCGGGTTCATTGGCATCGCTTTTCGGCTCCAAGGCGAAGGCAGCTACGAGTACATCTATCTCAGACCCACCAATGGCCGAGCCGACGATCAAATCAGACGGAATCACTCCACCCAATACAGTTCGCACCCGAATTTTGACTTCGCCCGATCGCGGCAGGAGGCTCCTGAAAAGTATGAGTCGTACGTTGATTTGCAGCCCGGAGTGTGGACCAAGTACAAGATTGAGGTGGAAGGCCGTAAAGCGCGGCTCTACGTGCACGGAGCGGAGCAACCCTGCCTCATCGTCAACGATCTGAAGCTCGAACCGCGAGAAGGAGGAGTGGCATTGTGGGTCGGACCTGGCACCGAGGGCTACTTCTCCAATCTGAAGATTGCAGCCAAGTAATTCATGGCGCGCAGGAAGAACGCCCGCAGCTTCGAGAAATCGCGCCGCGAGTCGTGAGCCACGGTAGAGAACGACACGCTGCCCGGCAAACAAACCGAAAAGCTCGCCATCACAGACGACTGGTTGAGCCGGGCGTTCGGCTCGAGCCGCGGACTCTTATCGCCGGAAGCAATCTCGCGACGAGCTCGTGCAGAAAGGCGTCCCGTTTCATGAACACGGCGAAGTGGCCGCCCTCCGGGATCGTGACGAACGCCTTGCGGGGCGCGTGGATGGATTCAACGAAGGTTCTGGCGAGACTCGTTGGCGTGGTGAAATCGTCGGCACCCTGGAAGACGAAGACAGGCACCGCAAAGTCGCCGCCGAGTGCCTTCGCGGTCAGTGCGCCCGTTGCGCTCGTCTGCGGAACCAGGCGCTCGGCGCTCAACACCTGGCCGTCGAACCAGTCGTTGATATCGTGCGGTCTGTAGTCGGGAGCATTGAGTGCGAGGCCGACCATGGACGCGATAAAGAAATCGGCGCCCTCGAACAAATTCGACCACCTGCGTTGTACGGCGTATCCACGGCCATCGGCGTACGGCGGAGGTCCAACGTCTTTGAGCTCGCGGATGGCGCGCGGCTCTCCGAGTCTCGTCGCCTTCTCGAGCAGTGCGTGGTAGGCCACCTCATAGTTTCTTTGCGGGTCCGCCACTTGACCGGTGCCGACGAACGCGGAAAAAAGGTCGGGCCGCGCCTTCGCCATGAAGACACCAAGAATCGAACCCCACGAATGACCGACGAGGATGATCTTGTCCTTCTGCAGGGTTCGGCGGAGCGTCTCCGCGAGCTCGATTCCGTCCTGAGTCAAGCGATCGATCGTGATCGTCGCAGCCACCGAAGGTCCGCTCTTTCCGAGCGTTCTGCCTGCGCCCCGCTGATCCCACTGAACGACCGTGAAGGCCTTCAGCCACGAACGGAATGCGGCATAGCCCCATGGATTGGTGGCGTCGCCCGGGCCGCCGTGCAGAAAGAGAAGCACGGGATTGCGGCGATCTTCGCCGCGAATCGTGATCCACTGCTCGATGCCGCCAATCATGACGTAGCGGCCTTCATTGATCCCGTCGGGCGCAATGGCGTAATCGCGCGCGTTTCGCTCGCGCACGAACGCCGTCGCGGCATCCAGCCTCTGGACGTCCGTGGCATCCAACTTCTGGACGTCGGCAGCGGTCTGAGTGACAGCTCCCGCGCTTACTCGCGTCGAAGGTGGCGCGATGATTGTGGCGCAGAGGCACAAGAGCGCGAGGATTCTGACCGATGCTCGTTTCATGACCGATCTCATGTGGGTGCAGTCGCGTCTGTCGAACGTGTTAAGCGATGGCAGACGCGGGCCCACATCGCTCCCGGGTTTGGACGGTGAGGGCAGGCCGAGGGTTGACAGTCCGAACGCCGACCGAATGTTACTATCCCCAGACCTCGCGCGCGATCTCGACGATCAGCTGCAGCTTCGCCTTCTCCTGATCGACCGTCAGCATGTTGCCTTCGGCGTTGCTCGCGAAGCCGCACTGAGGGCTGAGCGCGAGCTGATCGATCGGCACGAACCTCGACGCCTCGTCGATCCGCCGCTTGATGTCGTCCTTCTTCTCCAGCGCTCCCTTCTTCGTGGTGACCAGGCCGAGGACGACGATCTTGCCCTTGGGCACGAAGCGGAGCGGCCTGAAATCGCCCGCGCGCGAGCTGTCGTACTCGAGGAAGTAGCCGTTGACATCGAACTCGTTGAACAGCGTCTCCGCGACCGGCTCGTAGCCGCCGTCGGCCACCCAGTGGCTGCGCGCGTTGCCGCGGCACAGGTGCATGCAGACGGTCATGTCCTTGTGACGCGCGGCCGTCGCCTCGTTGATCAGCTTCGCGTAGGTGTGCGGCAGCTTCTCCGGATCCTCGCCGAGGCCGCGCACGAAATCGCGGATGCTCGGGTCGCACAGAAACGCCATGTTCACCTCGTCGACCTGCAGATACCGGCAGCCGGCGTCGACGAGGTCGCGGATCTCCTCGCGGTAGACGCGCGCGAGGTCGGCGTAGAACTCGTCCATGTCGGGATACGCGGTCGTGTCGATGGCTTTTCGGCCGCCGCGGAAGTGCAGGACGCTGGGCGACGGGATCGTGATCTTCGGCGTCGCCTTCGCGATCGACTTCAGGAATTTGAAATCCTCGACGAAGATCGGATGCGGCCGCGCGAGCTTGCCCGTGATCTTCACGCCCGGCGGCGCCCATTCGATTTCACCCTCGTCCGAGTGAAACTTGATCGGAATCCCCGGCGCCTGCTGCACGTTCGCGAAGTCGCAGATGAAGTCCATGTGCCACAGCCCGCGCCGGAACTCGCCGTCGGTGATCGACTGCATGCCGAGGTCTTCCTGCATCCTGACGACGCTGCGGATCGCCTCGTCCTCGATCCTGCGCAGCTCGGCGGCCGGAAGCTCGCCACGCTTGCGCCGCTCGCGAGCTTCGAGCAGGTTCGCCGGCCGCAGCAGGCTGCCGACCTGGTCGGCTTTGAACGGCGGCGTCATGAATGTTCTCGCCACAGTCCGAGTGCTTTTTGCGCGGGTCGATCCGAAAAGCTGAAGAGCACCGCTTCGCTGTGCGTCTGATGCGACACCGGCGTCCACGACGGCACGACGAACATGTCGCGCGGACCCCACGCGAACGTCTGATCGGCGATGCGGCTCGTGCCGCGTCCTTCGGCGACGCAGAACACCGTCGCGTCGGTCGAGCGGTACGACTTGCCGTCGAAGCCGGCAGGAAGCAGCTGCAGGAAGGCGGCGATGGTCGGCATCGGGTAGCCGCCCGTCGCCGGATTCACGTACTGCATCTTCACGCCGTGCGACGGATGCACCGGTCCGCTGCGCGACAAACGATTCAGCGTCTCGCGGCTGCGCGCGAACGGATACGAGAGCATCGGCGATCGGCGTCCCGGCGTGAAGTCGATCGGCAGCAGCGCCGCCCCGTATCGATTGAGCGCGTCGCCTTCCGGCCGCGTCACCGGCTGCGTTTCGTCCGGATGATGTTCAGCGAAGCTCGCGCTGAACATGTTCACCATGGGGATATCGAGGCCATCCATCCAGATCGCGGGCGCGTCGCTCGGGTTGCCGTGATCGTGATAGGTCCACGACGGCGTCAGGATGAAATCGCCCGCGCGCATCGTCGTGCGCTCGCCGTCGACGGCGGTGTACGCACCCTCGCCGCTTTCGAGGACGAAGCGCAGCGCAGATGCGGAGTGGCGATGCGTCGGCGCCGTTTCGCCCGGCATCACCAGCTGGACGCCGGCATAGAGCGTCGGCGTGATTTGCGACTGGCCGCGCAGCGACGGGTTTTCGAGCACGAGGACGCGCCGCTCCGCCTCCTGCGCGGAAATCAATCCGCCCGCTTCCATCAGCAGCGCGCGCACCTCGTCGTACTTCCACAGCGCCGGCACGCAGCCGGCCTTCGGCTGCGGCGTGACGATCTCGCCGAGTACCTCCCACAACGGTGCCGTGTTCTTCTGTCCGAGCCGTTCGTAGAGCGCCTTCAGCTCGGGCGACGCGTCTGGCTTGGAGTGAAAGACTGTGCTCATGATGCCGCCCGCACCTTTACCTCCATGGTGCCGATCCTCTCGATGCATGCGCTGATGACGTCGCCCGGCTGGATGGGGCTGACGCCTTCCGGCGTGCCGGTGATGATGATGTCGCCTGGGTTCAGCGTGTAAAACGACGACGCGTACTCGATCAGCTCGGGGACGCCGAGGATCAGGTATTTCGTGTTCGAGTTCTGACGCTCTTCGCCGTTCACCGCAATGCGCAGGTTCAACTCGCCGGGATTCGGGATCTCATCCGCTGTGACGAGCCATGGGCCGAGCACGGCATAGCTGTCCGGCGACTTGCGCAGGCTGCGCTCTTCCGGTCCGCGGATCGTGATGTCGAGGCCGATCGCGTAGCCGGCGACATACTTGAACCCGTCGCCCGGCGCCACGTCGTTCGCGGTCCGGCCGATGACGACGGCGAGCTCCACTTCGTGATCGTTGCGGCGATCGATTTTGCGCAGGGCGATTCCCTCGCCGGGACCGACCAGCGCGCTCGTCGCTTTCAGAAACAAGCCCGCGGAGTGAATCGGCGCCATCGTCGCCGTGTTGTGGTGATGGAGCGCGGCGTCGTCGCGTACCTCGTCGAGATGCTTCTGGTAATTGACCGGCGCGCACACGATCTTGCCCGGATTCGCGACCGGGCTCAGGAGCGTCACGCTGCTGACCGGCATCGGCGATGCGGAAGGGGCAATCGACTCGACGCGGCTCATCACCTTGTCGAGATTCGCAATCAACGGATCGAAGGCGGGCAGCGGATAGCGGTACGCCGGCAGCACGTCGAGCGCCGCGGTCACGTCGCGGATCTGTCCGTCGTCGACGAGACCGAGACGTCCTTCACCGAACCGACAGAGTTTCATGATCCTTCCGCATTTGTAGGCCTGCGCTACGAATCAGTTGGCCGTGCGGAACGCATTCGCATTCTGCGGCAGCGCGCTCGCGCCGACGATCGCCAGCGCGGCCACGAGCGCCGGTCCGACGCCGGCCATGAAGATTTGGTCGGGCGTCCATCGCAGCGACAGCAGAACGCCGCCGACCGACGGCCCCACGATCGATCCGATGCGGCCGATGCCGAGCGCCCATCCGATGCCCGTCGCCCGGATGGTCGTCGGATAGAAGCTCGCGGCCAGAGCATTCAATCCGGACTGCGCGCCCTGCACCGTGATGCCGAGGAGCAGCGTCGCGCCGAGCATGATCGGCATCGTCGACGCGTTCAGCGCGAGCGAGGCGATGCCGAAGATGCACGCGACGAAGTCGACGAGCAGCGCCGTGCGCGTGCCGAGGAACGTCATCACGTGACCCTGCGTCAACGTGCCGATGATCCCGCCGGTGCTGAAGTACGCGATCGCCGTATAGCCGGCGGAGACCGGCATCCCCGACTGGCGCAGCAGCGCCGGCAGCCAGCCGAGAATGAAATACAGAATCAGCAGGTTCATGAAGAACGGGATCCACAGCAGCAGCGTGCCCGCGCCGCGGCCGTCGGTGAACAACAGCTTCACCGGCACCTCGTCGCGGCGGACCGCCGATTTCGTGAGCGCCGATTGCCGCCACACGATCGATTCCGGCAGGAACCTGATCAACACCAACGCGAGCGCGAGCGGCAGGAGGCCGCCGAGCACGAACACCGATCGCCATCCCCACAATGGAATCAGAACCGACGCGGCCTGGGCCGAAATCAGCGCGCCGGCCGGCATGCCGACGAAAATCGCGCTGACGACGGTCGGCTGCAGCCGCGGCGGCGTGTACTCGGCGGTGAGCGCCACGGCATTCGGCATCGCGCCGCCGAGTCCGAGTCCGGTGAGGAAACGCAGCAGGATGAGCTCGCGGATGGTATTCGCGCGCGCCGTCATGAGCGCGAAGAACGCGAAGATCACGACCGAGACGATGACGACCCATCGGCGTCCGTACCGATCGGCAATCGGGCCGCTCCCCATCGCCGCGATCATCAGACCGAACAGCGCCGCCGAGAGGACGGCGCCGAACGCCGGCAGCGGAATGCCGAGGCTCTCGGACATGACCGGCACGAGAAAGCCGATGCACTGCGTATCGAAACCATCAAGGACGATGACGACGCCGCACAGGACGATCGTCCACCACGCCGATGGCGACTGACGTGACATATCAGACTTTGACAATTGTGGAGCGCCAAGTATACTCGCCAGCGGTTCGCCCGCATGTCGCTCACCCGCACGAGCCTGTTGTTCGCGCTCGCCGCAGCGCTGACGATTCCGCTGGTGGCTCAACAGTCGCCTGCGCCCTCCGCTTCGCCGGTTCAGGGCCCGCCGCAACAATCGCAGTCGCTCGTCGAGTACGACGACGAAGTGCAGCGCGCGGCGCCGAACGGCGTCGACTTCACCGGTGAATGGGCGCCGCGATTTCACGAAGACGAGCCCGAGCGCGTTCCCGGCCCCGAGCTCGGCGACTACCTCGGCATTCCAATCAATGAAGCCGCGCGGATGCGCGCCATGACGTGGGAAGCCTCGATTCAGACGCTGCCGGAGTGGCAGTGCCGTCCGCACTCGGCCGACTACATCTGGCGCGGTCCCTCGCCGCTGCGCGTCTGGAAAGAAGTCGATCCGGTGTCGCGCCAGGTGACGGCGTGGCACGCCGAGTGGCTGCGATCCGTCGATCGATCGATCTACATGGACGGCCGCCCGCATCCGTCACCGAACGCGCCGCACACGTGGGCGGGCTTCTCGACCGGCAAGTGGGAAGGCGACGTCCTCACGATCAGGACGACGCATCTGAAAGAAGGATACGTGCGCCGCAACGGGCTGCCGCGCAGCGACGCCGCGACGCTCACCGAGCACTGGATGCTGCGCGGCGACGTGTTGACAGTCGCGGCCATCGTCAACGATCCCGTGTATCTCACCGAGCCGTTCATCCGCACGACCGACTACGAGCTGGATCTGCATCAGTGGGTGCCGCCGTATCCGTGTCAGGTCGTCGAGGAAGTCGATCGACCGCGCGGCGTGGTGCCGCACAGCCTGCCCGGAACCAACAACGCCGTCACCGATTTTGCGAACCGCTGCGGACTGCCGGTCGAAGCGACGCGCGGCGGCGCCGAAACCATGTACCCCGATTTCCGCGCCAAGATCGGCGCGATTACCTCGAAGTGCATCGCCGCGCAGCGATGACATCCCGCGTCGCGGCGTTCGCCGTCGCGGCCGGCGTCGTCGCGGCGATGCCGCTCGCGGCGCAGCGCGGGCAGCGCGGTCAGCAGCCGCCGGCGTCGCCGCGTGCGATCGCGCCGCGCGATTTCACCGGCTACTGGATGTCGATCGTCACCGAGGACTGGCGCTGGCGGATGGTGACGCCGGCCAAGGGGGACTACGACAGCGTTCCGCTGAACGCGGATGGGCGGCGCACGGCGGACACGTGGGATCCGAAGCGCGACGAGGCGGCCGGCGACCAGTGCCGCTCGTACGGCGCGCCCGCGATCATGCGCGTCCCCGGCCGCATCCACATCACGTGGGAGAACGACACGACGCTTCGCATCGACACTGAAGCCGGAACGCAGACGCGCCTGCTGCGGTTCGGATCCAACACGGGTCGGATCGGTGTCGGATCGGTGGCGGACCGGGGTCCGACAGGTGTCGGACCCGTGTCAGCCGCCGACAACGCCAGTTGGCAGGGGCGATCGGTGGCGCAGTGGGAATTGAGCGGACGAGGCGGCGGGATGTTTGGCGGATCGCCACCCAAGCCGAGCGGAGCCCTGAAAGTTGTGACGACCAACCTGAAAGCGGGCTATCTGCGCAAGAACGGCGTTCCTTACAGTGCCAATGCGATGCTGACGGAGTACTTCAACGTCCTCGGACCCGAGGACAACGGCGACATCTGGCTCGTCGTGACGACGATCGTGCAGGACCCGCAGTACCTGAACGGGCGCTTCTTCACGAGCTCGCACTTCAAGAAGCTGCCCGACGGCGCCGCCTGGCATCCCGACGCGTGTCGAGCGTCGTAGGAGTGCGGGGGTGTCGGCCGTCCTTGTCGTCGAAGACGAACAGAAGGTGGCGCACGCGCTGCGCGAAGGGCTCGAGGGTGAGGGTTACCTCGTCGCGCTGGAGCACACGGGCGAAGGCGCGTTCTTCCGCGCGACCACCGAGACGTTCGACGTGATCCTTCTCGACGTGATGCTGCCGGGACGCGACGGCCTGGAGATCCTGACGCGGCTGCGCGAGCGCGGCCTGAAGACGCCGGTGCTCGTCCTCACCGCGCGCGACACGCTCGACGATCGCGTGAAGGGTCTCGACAGCGGCGCCGACGACTACCTCGTCAAGCCGTTCGCCTTCGCTGAGCTCCTCGCGCGCATCCGCGCCTTGCTGCGGCGCGGACGCGGCGGCGACGCCCTCCGGCTCGCGGCCGGCGACCTCGAAATGGACATCGTCACGCGCAAGGTGACGCGCGGCGGCCGCCTCGTCGAGCTGACGGCGCGCGAGTTCGAGCTCTTGCAGTATCTGCTCCGCCACGAGCGCCAGGTCGTTTCGCGCGACACGCTCGTCCACGACGTGTGGAACGAGCCGGTGCGCAGCGCGCCACTCGACAACGTCATCGACGTGCACATCGCGCGGCTGCGCCGCAAGCTCGACGTCGATCATCCCGTCAAGCTGATTCACACCGTGCGCGGCGTCGGCTTCATGCTGCGCGAAGGGGAGCCGGGCGAGCCATGACGCAGCCGGGCATCCGACTTCGGCTCACGCTCTGGTACGCGGCCGCGATGGTCGTCGTCCTCGCGATCTACGCCGGATGCCTGCTCTGGTTCGTGAACCAGGGCGCCTCGCGATCGCTCGACAACCGTTTGCGCGGCGACTTCCGCTGGGCGACCGAAATGGCGGAACAGAAGCCGGACGGATCGCTGACGTGGTTCGAGGGGGCGACGGGCGACGACGAGGAGAGCCCGTGGCTGCAGGTCTGGAGCCCCGACGGCGAGCTCCTGTACCGCACGGCGGTCGCCGAGCGACAGCCGATTGCGACGAGCGGCGATCTGGCGAGGCGCGCGGACAACCGGATCGTGATCGTGCCGACGCGGACGGTTCCCTTTCGCGTCCTGAGCGGACATTCGAAGGTTTCCGGACGTCCCGTCGTGCTGCAGGTGGCGCGATCGGAAGCGGGGATGCGGCGGACGATTCGCGATCTGATCATCACGCTGCTGCTCGGTCTGCCGCTCGCGGTGTTCGCCGCCGGCGTCGGCGGGTACTCGCTCGCGCGGCGCGCGCTCGCTCCCGTCGATCGCATCGCGGAGCGCGCTCGCTCGATTACCGCCGATCGGCTGAGCGATCGCCTGCCGGTCGACAACCCGCGGGACGAGCTCGGACGGCTCGCGCTCGTGATCAACCAGATGCTCGGCCGCCTCGAATCGTCGTTCGCGCAGATGCGCCGGTTCACGGCCGACGTTTCTCACGAGCTGAGAACGCCGCTGACGGCGATGCGCAGCGTCGGCGAAGTGGCGCTGCGCGATCGCCACGACGAAGCCACGTACCGGTCGACGATCGGCAGCATGCTCGAAGAGGCCGATCGACTGTCGTATCTCGTCGATCGGCTGCTGACGCTGTCGCGCGCGGAAGCGGGGCTGACGAAACCCTCGGTGGACATCGTCGATCTGCGCATGCTCGCGGAAGAAGTGGCGTCGCACCTGGGCGTCCTCGCCGAGGAAAAGCATCAATCGCTGACGATCGAGCCTTCGGGGAACGCCCGTGGCATCGGCGACCGCGTCGTTCTGCGGCAGGCGCTGATCAACCTCGTCGACAACGCGATCAAGTACACGCCGGAAGGCGGACAGATCCGCATCCGCATCTCGGAATCGCCGGACGGTCCGACCGTCGACGTCATCGACACCGGTCCTGGCGTCGCGGCCGAAGCGGCGACGCGCATCTTCAACCGGTTCGATCGCGGCCCCGAGGCGAGCTGCGACGCGCGCGGCGACGCGCGCGCCGGCAGCGGTCTCGGGCTCGCGATTGCGAAGTGGGCCGTCGAAGTGAGCGGAGGACATTTGACGCTCGAGCCGGCGACCGGCGGCGGAAGCACGTTCCGCATCGCGCTGCCCGGAGCTCGCCAATGAACGCACGTGCCATTGCGATGTGAATCAGTAGGAGCGACATATGCGATTCGTTCTCGGTCTGTCTCTGGTAATGGCATGTGCAGACGGCGCAGCCGCCGCCACCTGCGAAAGCCTCGCGTCGCTGTCGCTGCCCGACGCGACAATCACGAGCGCGCAGGTCGTGGCGGCTGGCGAGTTCGTGCCCCCATCAGGCGGCCGCGCCGGACGAGGCGCGAATCCGTTCAAGGATCTGCCGCCGTTCTGCCGCGTCGCCGCGACGCTCACGCCAACGAGCGACTCCGATATCAAGGTCGAGGTGTGGCTGCCGGCGAACGCGAACCTCAAGCCGTTCGTCGCCCACGGCGGCAAGCTGCTGATGTATCACGGGTGGAGCGATCCGCTCGTTGGTCCGCTGACCAGCGTCGACTACTACAAGAGCGTTGCGAACGCTTTGGGCCGCATCGATGACTCCGTCCGTCTCTTCATCGTCCCCGGCATGGGCCACTGCGGCGGCGGTGAAGGGCCGAACACGTTCGACATGCTCGGCGCGCTCGAGCAGTGGGTCGAACGCGGCAAGACGCCGGATCAGATCGTCGCGTCGCACTCGATCGGCGGCGCCGTCGATCGCACGCGGCCGCTGTGTCCGTATCCGCAGGTCGCGACCTACACAGGCGCCGGCAGCATCGACGAGGCCGCGAGCTTCATCTGCCGATGATGCAGTTTCTCGCGTCGGTCGAGAACACGCGGTTCAGCATCTGGGTCCGCGAGTCCAGCTCGCTCTGGGCGTATCCGACGATCCTGTTCATGCACACGGTCGGCCTCGGATTTCTGGTCGGCCTCAACGCCGCGATCGATCTGCGGATCCTCGGCTTCGCGCGCCGCATGCCGCTCGCGCCGATGGAGAGATTTTTCGGAATCATGTGGGCCGCGTTCTGGGTGAACGCCGTCTCGGGCACGATGCTGCTCGTCGCCGACGCGACGACGAAGCTGACGAACACCGTCTTCTACATCAAGCTGGGATTCATCGCGCTGGGCGTCGTCAACATGGTGCTGATCCGGCGTCGCATCTTTCGCGATCCGGCGCTCGACGTCGACGCGCGCCCGATCGGTCGATTCGGCCGTCTGCTCGCGGCGACGTCGCTGGTGTTCTGGGGCGGCGCGATTACCGCCGGCCGCCTCATGGCGTACTTCGGGCCCGTATCGGGGGCGCCGGGGCTGCAAAATCGAATCCCGTAGAGATGCAGCCTTTCAGGAACGGGAGATCATGTCGGTCGTACAAGCGTTCTCAACGTGGTTGCACAGCACGCGGCTCGGGTGGGCCGTTGCCGGCGGCGTGCCATGGATCTGGCCGCTGTGCGAGACGCTGCACTTCATGGGCCTCGCGCTGCTGATGGGCGTCGTCTCGGTCTTCGATCTGCGGATGCTCGGGATGGCGAAGGGGCTGCCGCTCGGCCCGCTGCAGCGGCTGATGCCGTGGGCGATTCTCGGCTTCGTGATCAACCTGACGACCGGCTTCATGTTCTTCGCCGGCGATCCGTTTCAGTACATTCACAACGTCGCGTTCGGGATGAAGCTGCTCTTCATCGGCCTCGCGGGCGTCAACGTGATCGTGTTCTACGTGAGCGGACTGTACCGCCACGTCGACAACGTCGGCGCCGGCCAGGACGTTCCGGTGGCGGCCAAACTGATCGCCGCGGCATCGCTGTTCCTGTGGGTCGGGGTGATGTACTGGGGACGAATGCTGCCCTTTATCGGCAATGCATTCTGAAACGAGAATCGGGGAATTGGGTAATTGGGTAATTGGATAATTGGATAATCGAGTAATTCGGTAATTGAATACCGGCAATTAGACAATCAATTACCCAATTACCCAATTACCCAATTACCCGATTATCCAATTACCCAATGGAGCTACTGACTACCCGATGGAGCTACTGAAAATCGCCGCTCCACTTGAAGCCGTCCTTCGGACGGAAGATGCTGCGCATGCGGATGCGGTGATCCTCGGCGGTGCGGCCCGGGTTGCCGGTGATGATGACGTGGTCGCCGGCCTTGAGCGTATCGCGCGTGATGCCCGTGAGCTGACCGGCCGCGGCCCATTCGATCGCCCAGCGCTGCACCTGGCCGTTGTCGTCCGGCGCCTCGACGTGGACGAACGAGTGCGGGTTGCGGAACATGAACGAGACCATGTTCCCCTCGATCTTGATCTCCTTGTCGACGACGTAGGTGGCCGCAAAGGAGTGATGGGCGTACGTCGTCGCGCCTGTGACGAGGAGCCCGCCGACGAGACCGAGCAGAAGACGTTTCACGATTCCTCCTGCGAAACTTTGAGAGAATGGTACCCGAGCCGCCCGGCCGGCTGCATCTGAAAACTTCCTGAATTTGTCGTCAGAAACTCCGGCCCCGCTTCGTCGCGCGGTCGCGGTGTGCGTCGCGGCCGCCATGGCTGCCGCGCTCGGCGCGCGACTGCTTCGCGCCGGCGCCGGCGAGCCATCCGACGGCCAGCGCCTCTTCGATACGCAGTGCCGCGCGTGCCACGACGGCAACGACGCGCGCGCGCCGTCGCTCGCCGCGATGCGCGGCCGTTCGCCGCAGGCAATCGTCGACGCGCTGACGTCGGGATCGATGCGCTATCAGGGACTTCACCTCAGCGGCGGAGAGCGGCGCGCGGTCGCCGAGTTCGTCGCCGGACGCAGAGTGCGCGGCACCGTCGCCGGCGCGACGATCGGCCGCTGCGGCAAGCCGTCTCCGTTGGACGATCCGTTTGCCGGTCCGTCGTGGAACGGCTGGAGTCCGACGATCGCGAACACGCATTTCCAGAATGCGGAACAGGCCGGGCTGACCGGCGACCGTGTGCCGCAGCTCCGCTTGAAGTGGGCGTTCGGGTTTCCCGACGCGACCTCCGCATGGGCGCAGCCGACGATTGCCGGCGGACGTCTGTTCGTCGGCAGTCAGAACGGAATCGTGTATTCGCTCGACGCGAAGAGCGGGTGCGTCGCGTGGACGTTCGTCGCGCGGGCCGGCGTACGGACGTCGATCGTGATCGGAGAACGCTCGGCCGATCGCTCGGCTAACGCCTCGCGCTACAGAGGAAGGAGCGGCTACACCGCGTACTTCGCCGATCAGAACGGTTACGTGTACGCGGTCGACGCGGCGACGGGACGGGAGATCTGGCGCCGCAAGGCCGACGAACATCCGCTCGTGCGGCTCACGGGATCGCCGGTGCTGTTCGAAGGACGGCTGTACGTGCCGCTGTCTTCGTACGAGGAAGGCGGCAAGCCACCCGGCTATGCGTGCTGCACGTTTCGGGGAGGCGTCATCGCGCTCGACGCGCGCACCGGCAACACGGTGTGGCGCGCGTACACGATCGCCGAGCCGCCGGCGTTGATCCGCAGCTACGCGGACGGAACCGAAGTGTGGGGGCCGTCGGGCGGCGCCGTCTGGTCGGCGCCGACGATCGATCCCGGGCGCGGCGCGCTCTACGTCGGCGTCGGCAACACGTACAGCGGCGCGCCGCAGCCGGCGACCGATGGCGTCGCGGCGATCGACCTGAAGACGGGCGCCGTGCGGTGGGCGCGGCAGATGTATCCGGGCGAGCGCGACGTGTTCGGCTGCACGCCCGGCGAGGTGAACTGCGGCGCCAGATCCGGTCCCGATTTCGATTTCGGCGCGTCGCCAGCGCTCGTCAGGCTGTCGAATGGCCGCGAGCTGATCGTGGCCGGACAGAAATCCGGCGTCGCGTACGCGCTCGATCCGGATCGCAAAGGCGAACAGGTCTGGCGATATCGCGCCGGCGGTGGAAGCGGTCTCGGCGGCATCCAGTGGGGCATCGCCGCGGACACCGAGCGCGCGTATTTCCCGGTCGCGGACATCTACAGCGACATGCCCGGCGGCCTCCACGCGGTCGCGCTCGCCGACGGAGCGCGCGCGTGGTACATGCCGCCGCCGGCGCCGATCTGCGGCAGGGCGGGTCGCAGCTGCAGCGGCGCGCAGTTTTCCGCCGTCACCGTCATTCCCGGCATCGTCTTCTCGCCGTCCAACGATGGAGCGGTGCGCGCGTACTCGACGGCAAACGGCGAGATCGTCTGGACGTTCGACACGAACCGCGACTTCGCGACGCTCAACGGCGTGCGCGCGAGGGGCGGATCGATGAACGGGCCGGCGCCGGTGGTGGCCGGCGGGATGGTGTACGTCAGCTCGGGTTACGGCACGTTCGGCCTGCGTCCGGGCAACGTGCTGCTCGCATTCGCGCCGTAGTCGATCGGTTCGACCTTCACGATCGACGCGGCGTGGTTGCTTCCCACCCAGAACGTCACCGGCGTCGTGGCGTTGTCGACAAACACGCGGCGGACGTTCGTGTGCGCCGGCAGGAGATACTCGGTGAACTTCCCGCTTTTCGGATCGAGCCGCAGGATGCGGTCGTTGTATTCGCCGCCCGACCACACCTCGCCGTTCCTGTCGACCGTCGCGTCGTAGGGCCACGCGCCCGGCGTCGGCACGGGCCATTCCTGGAAGCGCCCGGTTCGCGTGTCGAACATCGCGATTTGATCGGCGCGGTTCTCGCCGAACCAGAGGCGATCCTGGCCGTCCATCATGCCGCGCCGGGGACCCGAGGCCCGCGTCGGCGTCTTGAACATCGTGATCGCACCGGTCTTCGCGTCGATGCGGCCGATCTCGTCGCTGCCGAGCGGAAGGAAGTAGCCGTTGTTCTTCGAGTCGGGAACGACGTCGTAGACGTTCGGACGCGGAATCTTGTACGGCTCGAAGACGTCGAACCTGCCGTCCGCCGTGTCGAGACGCAGCACCGTATAGGTGCCCGCATCCTGCAGCCACACCTTGCCGTCGACGTGATGTCGATTCGGGCTCACCTGGTTGATCTGCACGTGATCGCCGTTCAGTTCCTTCGGCAGGCTCCACGTCTGAAGCTTTTCCGTCTTCCTGTCGAACTTCGCGATGCCGCCCTGGAACTGCATGCCGAGCCAGATGTTCTCGTCTTCGTCGAAGCGCATGCCGAGCGTTCCCGTCGGAGCGGACGGCTTCAGCAGCGGAATCGGATATTCGGTCGTCTTCCCTGTTTTGGGATCGAGCCTGCCGAGCAGCTGTTCGCCGAAGGCGTTGTACCAGACGGTTCCTGCCGAATCGACGATGACGTCGTGCGGCTGCCGCGTGCGCTTCGGCAGATCGTATTCGGTGTAGATCACGTGCGTCGCATCGCCTTTCGGACGGGGCAGCGTCTTGAACGTATACCGCCACTCGGGTCCGCCGCTCAGGTTGAGAGTGCTCAGGTACTCGGCCTGACGCCGCCATGCCTCCCGCTGACGCTCGGTGGACACCGGTCCGCCGCCGATGCGGGGCGACGGCGTGCGCTGCGGCATCAACGGAAACGCCAGCGGCGGGTAGCCGGACATCCGCTCGACGACCGCGACGAATTCGTCGGCGTCGTGACGCGACCGCGTCATGAGCTCCAGCGAATGGCAGTGCGCGCAGCCGCGGATCGACGCCTTCTGATCGTCGGTGCCGGGAAAGCTCGCAAGCCACTCGGTGTTGGTCAGCTGCGCCGCGAGGTCGCGCGTCCTGCGCAGCTTCAGATCGGCCATCGTGGTCCTCTCCGCCACGACCGACGCCGTCGCATCGCTCTCGAGGTCGTACCCGACCGCTCTGATGCGCAGCGAGTACTGACCCGGCTCGAGCCGTGCCTGCGGAAATCGATAGCGTCCCTCGCGATCGGTGACGACCGCGATCGTCACGGTGCCGCCGGATCCTTTGGCGCGGACCACCACCCCTTCCATCGGACCTTCTTCAGACGAAGAGACCACACCGGTCAGCGCGGCCGGCTGTTGCGCCTGCGCGCGTAAAGGTTTGGAAGGTATCTGGAGCAGGATGAGCGCAGCGCCTGCCACGGGGATCAGCCACGCGAGTCTGGCCTGCATCGAACCCTCTTTTTCTTTCTTATGCTCGCGGCCGCGGGCGCTCGTATCGTCAGCGCGTCGCGGGCAGCCGTAGTATACGCGCGCGTGGCACAGTCGTTGCGACGCTGGGGCACATGGCCAGCCCGGCAACTGCAGTGGCTTTCGTTATGGCGCTCGCGGCGGCCGCCCCGCCCGACACACCCGTCCAGGTGCAGATGCGCAACGTCGCGCTGCACGTCGACGCCGACACCATCCTGTCCATCCGGCAACTGCGCGGCGAGCTGATCAGCACGCACCCGGGCGCGCCGCCGGTCTTCGACGACAAGAACTCGTTCGTCGTGCGCATCGACAGCGCCGAGATTGCGATCACCGACGCAGGACTGTCGCAGCTGTTGAACCGCTATGTCTTCGCCTACGACGGATCGCCGCTGCGGCATCTCGACGTCACCACCGAAGGGCGTCAGCTGAAAGTGAAGGGCACGATCAAGAAGGGGGTCGACGTACCGTTCACGATCGTCGCCGATCCGCGCGTCGACGAGAGCGGCAATCTGCGATTGAAGCCGGCGTCGATCAAGGCCCTGGGTCTGCCGGCGGCGGGACTGATGTCGTTCTTCGGCCTCGAGATGGACAAGCTGGTGAAGGTGAAGCCGGGACACGGGGTCAAGATCGACGGCAATGACTTCGTGCTCATCCCGAGCGGCCTGCTGCCGCCGCCGAAAATCGAAGGACGGCTGCAATCGATCCGCGTGGAGCAGGGCACCGTCGTCCAGATCTTCGGACCGGGGAAGGCTGCTCCGCTGCAGCCGCCCGAGCCGAAGACGAACTACATGTACTACCGCGGCGGCCTGCTGCGGTTCGGCAAGCTGACGATGACCGACACCGACATGGAGCTCATCGATCCGCATCCTGCCGACCCGTTCGATTTCTTCCAGGAGCGCTACAACGAACAGCTCGTGGCCGGCTACTCGAAGAACACGCCGAGCCACGGCTTGAAGGTGTACATGCCCGATTACCACTCGCTCCCGCGCGCCCGCGCGACGAGCGGCCAGAAATAATCGCGGCGGCGCGGCTACAATGCACACGTCGACATGGCGTTCGAAGCGGGCACGCGCCTGGGACCGTACGAAATCATCGCGCCGCTGGCCGCCGGAGGCATGGGCGAGGTCTACCGCGCGCGTGATAGTCGTCTCGATCGCACTGTCGCCATCAAAGTGCTCGCCGGCGCGCTCGCGGCCGACTCGGAAGCGCGGCAGCGCTTCGAGCACGAAGCGCGCGCCATCGCGGCGCTGAACGACCCCCACATCTGCACCATCCACGACGTCGGCCGCCACGCCGATCTCGACTACCTGGTCCTCGAATATCTCGACGGCGAGACGCTCGCCGACCGGTTGCACCGATCGCCGGGGCTGCCGATCGACGAAGCGCTCGCGATCGCGATTCAAATCGCGGAGGCGCTCGACCGCGCGCACCGCGCCGGCATCGTCCATCGCGATCTGAAGCCGGGCAACGTGATGCTGGTGCGGCGCAGCCGGCCGTCGAGCTCGCCCGACGTCAAGCTGCTCGACTTCGGCGTGGCCGCACGGACGTCCGTCCGGATGCCGGCGATCGACGCCTCGCTGACGGCGACAATCGAACGTCCGCTGACAGCGACTCGGTTGCCGAGCGCGGCGGCGCCGAGCGGCATCAGCGGCACCGTGCAGTACATGGCGCCCGAGCAGCTCGAGGGCGACATCGGCGATCACCGTGCCGACATCTTCGCCTTCGGCTCGGTGCTCTACGAGATGCTCGCGGGACGGAAGGCATTCGAGGGCGCCAGCGCGGTCGGAGTGATTTCGGCAATCGTGCGCAGCGAGCCAGCGCCGATCGCCGCGCTCCAGTCGGCCCATCCGTTGCTCGACCACGTGATGAGGCGCTGTCTCGAGAAGGATCGCGAGGCGCGCTGGCAGAGCATCCGCGACGTTGCCGCGGAGCTGCGCTGGATTGTCGATCATCCGATTGCGACTTCCGTGGTCGCCGCCACGCCGGCGCGAGCCCGCCGCATCGGCCGAACCGCGATCGTGATCGCGCTCGTCCTCGTCGCTGGCGCCCTTGACGCTGGCAGGCGCGCCCTGCGCGGACGGAGAGCCGCGCCGAGCCTGCCCACGCTCCGACTCGAGATCGCCACGCCGCCAACCGATGATTCCTCGGTGGCGCTGTCACCCGACGGCAGCGGGATCGCCTTCGTCGCGAACCGGGATCGCGTGCCGATCCTCTGGGTCCGTTCGCTCGACGCGGTCGAGAACCGCGCGCTGTCCGGCACCGAAGGCGCCAGCTTTCCGTTCTGGTCGCCGGACGGTCGCACCATCGGGTTCTTCGCGGGCGACAAGTTGAAGCGCATCGACGTCGCCGGCGGCACGCCAATCGAGATCGCAGACGTCCCAAACGGCCGCGGGGGCGCGTGGAACCGCGAGGGCGTGATCCTGTTCGTGCCCGGCGCCATCGCGCCAATCAAGCGCGTGTCGGCGCGCGGCGGACCGTCCGAGAGCGTGACGCAATTGAATTCGGGCAGCGGTCCCGCTCATCGCCTGCCGCAGTTCCTGCCGGACGGCAAACGATTCCTGTTCTCCTCGGCGCTCGGCACCGAGGACACCAACGGCGTCTACCTCGGCTCCTTGGACAAGACGCCGCCAGTGCGTTTGCTGCCCGGCGACATCGGCGGCCGCTTCGCCGCGGCCGACACGCTGCTGACGATCAGGCAGGGAGCGCTGCAGGCGTACAAGTTCGACGCCGCGTCCGGCGTCGTGCAGGGTCAACCCGTCGTGCTCGCGCAGGGATTTGTCGGCGGCGCCGCGAGCGCCGTCTTCTCCACCTCCGACACCGGTGTGCTGGCGTATCGTGTCGGCACGGTGCAGCGCCGGCAGCTCGCGTGGGTCAATCGGCAGGGCGCCGTGCTGCGCGCGATTGGCGAGCCGTCAACCGATTTCATCGCATCGCCGGAGCTGAGCTCGGACGAGCAGTCGGTGGTCGTGTTTCTTCAGCGCACCGGCGACAACGACATCTGGGTGATCGAGCTCGGGCGCAACCTGGCGCGTCGCGTCACCGACGGCCCGCCGGCCGACGCGCATCCGCTCTGGGATCCCGACGGCCAGCATGTCGTCTTCTCGTCGCGGCGATTCGGCGGCGGTGGCCCGGCGCGACAGGCGGTAATCGGGGGACAGGCGGAACCGCTGTTCGCGAACGGCGAGAGTGGTTTGCCTGTGTCGTGGACGCGCGATCGACAGTACGTTCTGATCCGTCGCGACGGCGCGAAAAGCGGCTCGGACCTGGTCGCCGTGGCGACCGGAGCCGAGCGGAATGAAGTGGTCGTGGCGCAGTCGCAGTACGACGAGACGGAAGGACAGTTCTCGCCGGACGGAAAGCAGGTGGCATTCGTATCCAACGAAAGCGGCCGTCCTGAAGTGTTCGTCCAGTCGTTCCCCGAAGGGCGCGCGCGCACGCAGGTGTCGACCGCAGGCGGGACGCAGGTGCGCTGGTCGGGTGACGGGCGAGAGATCTTCTACGTGGCGCCGGACGGCAAGATGATGGCCGTCTCCGTCGCGTTCGGCGCCGCGTCGCCGGACGTGAAGGTGCCGGTGCCGCTGTTTCAGACGCACCTTGCCACCGGCACCAACGTCCTCGGCATCAAGCCGCAGTACGCGGTCTCTCGCGACGGCCGGTTCCTGCTCAACACAGCGCTCGAGAGCCCCAGCGCACCGATCGTCGTGTGGGTGAACTGGATGAAAAACACGGCGCGGTAAGCGCCATCTTTCCCGTATCATCCGCGGCAGGCAAACCGGCCGGTTGGCCGGGTCCTCGACGAAGGGGAGTCGTGGCGATGATAACGATACACAGGTGCTCTCGACGTGCGTTGGTGCGGCAATGGTTGACCTTCGGCATCGTGCTGCTGATGTCGCTGGCCGGAGTCGGCCAGGCATTCGCGCAGAGCGTGTCGTCCGGCACGATCGAAGGCACCGTCAAGGACGAATCGAACAGCGTCCTTCCCGGCGTGACGGTCACCGTCACCAGTCCTCAGCTGCAGGTCGGGCAGCTCGTTCAAGTGTCCGACGCGGCCGGCAACTACAAGTTCGTCGACCTGCCAGCCGGAACGTATCGGCTGCGGGCCGAGCTCACCGGATTCTCGACGTCGGTTCGCGAGGATCTGCGACTGACCGTCGGCTTCAACGCGCGCGTCGATCTCACGTTGAAGCTCGGCGCGATGGAAGAAGCGATCACCGTCAGCGGGCAGAGCCCGGTCGTCGACGTCACCAGCACGGCTGCCAGCGTCGCGTTCACGAAGGAAGTTCTCGATTCGATTCCGCGCGGCCGCGATCTGCAGAACATCTTTGCCATGGCGCCCGGCGTGACGCAGGCGATCGCCGACGTCGGCGGCAGCACGATGGCGCAGCGGCAGAACCTGTCCAGCTACGGCGTGTTGTCGCAGCCGAAGCTGCAGGTCGAAGGCATGAACATCACGATGGGCGCGGACCAGAACACCGCCATCTACTTCAACGACAGCACCCTCGAAGAGGTGCAGATCAAGACGTCGGGTAACGACGCCGAGGTTTCGGTGCCGGGTATTTCGATGGTGGCGATCATGAAGTCGGGCGGCAACGCGTTTCACGGCACGTATCAGGCGTCCACCGAATCGCCGAAGGCCCAGGCGGACAATCTGGACAGCGCGCTGCGCGCGCAGGGTCTCACGGCCACGTCGCCGCTCAAGACCTTCTACGACGTCTCGGGCGATCTCGGCGGCCGAATCGTGCGAGACAAGCTGTGGTTCTACGGAGCCTACGGGCGTCAGGCAAAGAAGGAAGGCGTGCTCGGCTTCGCCTCCGGTCCCGGCGCCGACGGCAAATACCTGACCGCCGACGATCCGCTCGCCGACTTCGAGACGTCGCTCGAGCAGTACTCCGTCAAGCTGTCGTACCAGCTCTCGAAGAACAATCGGCTGGTCTACGCGTGGCAACGCGGCACCAAGGCGCAGCCGCAGAACAACGCCGGCCGCTTCACGCCGCTCGAATCGACGAGAGACTACAAGAACCCGACCGCGGTTCAGAAGACCGAGCTGCAGAGCATGATCAGCGCGCGTGTGCTGGTGAATGCCGTCGGCGGGTACAGCGGGTACGTCACTGATTACGACGCGGCGCGCTCCTACGCGCGTGCGGACGCGCCGCCGCGGCAGGACCTCGCGACGAGGTTGAACACCGGTTCGGCGCCGCTGCACCAGAACAAAACGCGCGATCGCTACCAAACAGAAGACAGCATCACGTTTTTCCCGGATCGTTCGTTCGCCGGCAAGCACGAGCTGAAGACCGGCATCAGCATCTATCTCGATCAGAGCTCGGACGGGTATTCGAACAATCTCGCCTGCAACTGCATTCTGTACACCGACACGATCGCCGGCGTTCCGAACACGCCGTCGCAAATCCGGGTCTACAACACGCCGGTCGTTCCCGCCGATCACGACAACACGTATGCCTGGTACATCAAGGACAGCTGGCGTCCGGCCGACAGGGTGACGATCAATCTCGGCCTGCGCTGGGAGCGACAGCACTCGTTCCTGCCGGCGCAGTCGTACGGCGGCGCGCGTGACTGGTCGACGGTCTTTCCGGCAGGATCGTTCCCTCAAATCGAAGTGCAGAAGCTCACGCGTGCGGTGCCTCGGACCGGCCTCGCGTGGAACATCGGCGGGAAATCGGTCGTGAAGGCGACGTTCGGCCTTTACAACTACATGCTCGGCGACACGTACGCCGACGCGTTCAACCGGAACGCAACCGCGAACGCCGTGTTCAACTGGCACGATCTGAACGGCGACAAGCTGTATCAGCCGGGCGAAGTGAACCTCGATCTGAACGGTCCCGACTTCAAGAGCATCACGGCCGCCAGCAACCAGATCCTCAATCCGAATCTGAAGTCGCCGAACACGTGGGAAACCACCGCGAGCTTCGAGCGCGAGCTGGCGGCCAACATGGGCCTCCGTGTGATGTACGTCCACAAGCGGATCTCCGATTCGATCTTCAACCCGGCGCATACCAGCACGAACTCCCTCGTTGTTATCAATACGCTGCGCCCCTACAGCGCCTGGAGCGTACCAATTATTCGCCGCGATCCGGGCCCCGACGGTATCCTCGGCAACGCGGACGACGCGGGAACGGTGACGCTCTACGATTACGCCAGCGCGTTCAGGGGCGCCGCGTTCGTGAATACCCAAATCGTCAATGCCACCAACGCCGATCGGTACGATTCGATCGAGGGCACGCTGATCAAGCGGTTCTCGTCGAGGTGGACGGGCCAGGTGTCGTATTTCGCGGTGAAGAATCACCGGTGGCTCGCGTCGGTGTTCAACAGCCCCGACGACCAGTTCTTCCCGATCGACGAAACCTGGTCCTGGGCGGGCAACGTCACCGGCACGTACCGTTTTCCGGGCGATGTTTCGGTGTCGGGATTCCTTCAGAGCAGGAACGGCGTGACGGGACAGCGGACGTACATCTTCCGGCAGGCCGATCCGGATGGCGGACCCGCGATCGCGCAGAACGGCAACACGGAGATTCGCGTCGAGCCGTACGGAACGCGGCGGCTCGCGGCGCAGAACATTCTGAACCTGCGCGCGAGCAAGGTTTTCGCGCTCGGCGGCGCGCGACGGATCGACGTCGATTTCGACGTCTTCAACGTGCTGAACGTCGCGACGCCGACGCAGGCGAATTTCCAGTCGGGTCCGTCGTTCGCGTACGTGACGAACGTCATCCCGGCTCGCATCGCGCGCCTCGGCGTGCGTTTCCGGTTCTAGAGGGGAGATGAGCATGAATAAAACGATCCTTTCCGCCGGCTTGACGGCTGCGGCTGCGGCGCTCGCGATGGCACTCGTGCTGCCGTCGTCGCGCCTGTCGCCGATCCCGGCGTTGCTCGCTGATTCGACGAGCTGCAATCTGTCGCAGTACAAAGCGGCGCAGGGCCTCACGGCCGCAATGGAGCAGAACCTGCTCGTCGTGTCGTGGTCCGGCCAGAACGGCGCCGACCTGCGCGCGCAGTACGGAGTCGACAACGGTCAGCCGATCCTCCGCGAGCTGGCGATCAAGAAGGCCGGCGGCGCATGGACGACGCTCGGCAGGAATCTCACGCCGGAATACCACGTCGTCAGCGGCGTCCGCCGGATGGCGCTCGACCAGGCCAATCCGCTTCGCGCGGCCGGCATCGAGCTGACCGAAGAGGTGATCAACAAGAACCGGTGGTATGCGTTCTGGGATGCGCCGCTGGTGATGCCGGGATCGCAGGAGCTGCAGGACGAAGCGGCGTGGCAACGCTCGCGGCAGGGCGGCGGGAACGGCGCGGGACGAGGCGGCGGACGCGGTCAGGATCCCCAAGCCGTCTTACAGCCGAACCGGACCGTGGGTGCGCAGCGTACGCCCTCGGAAATTCGACGCGCCGACTCGTCGTTCCACACGACCACGTGCAGCGTGAAGACCGACGGCGCCAGCCTCATCGTGACGTTCCCCGGATTGTCGATGGGCATCTTCTCCGGCGATCTCCAGTTCACGGTTTACAAGGGCACCAACCTTTTGCGGATGGATGCGGCGGCGAAGACCAGCGAGCAGTGGGTTGCGTACAAGTACGACGCGGGCCTGAAGGGATTTTCGACCGACCTCACGGCGCGCGTCACCTGGCGCGACACCGGCGGCCATCCGCAGGCTCACCAGTTCGGCGGTGTCGTGAACCAAACGCTCTCGCGCGTGAAGGCGCAGAATCGGCTCATCGTGGCCGAGTCCAGCGGCGGCGCGCTGGCCGCCTTCCCTCCGCCGCACACGTTCTTCTTCACTCGCGAGAAGGACACGAATCTGGGCTACGTGTGGTACCGGAAAGATGCGGAAGGGCGGTTCGCCATCGGAGTCGGCATGCCGGAGCGCGAAGAGGATCCGCAGTACGTGCAGAATTTCGCGTTGTACAACGCGCCGCCCGGAACCGTGCAGAAGATGGGCGTCTATTTCTACGCGAGCCCGGATGCCGGCGAGCCGGCGCGTCAGGCGGTGCTCGCGTTCACGCACGGCGATACGTTCAAACCAGTCGCGGGGTACAAGACGTTCGTCAACCACTTCCATCTCGACTTCACCGGACGCCAGCGCGCGTCAGGATCGCTCGATACGCCATTCCAGGATCTGATCGCGATGAAGTCGCTGGGGCTGAACGTGATCGGTCTGAGCGACTTCCATTTCGAGCTTCACGCGAACGACGCCGGCGCGCTGCGCCTCGCCGATCAGAAGGATTATTTCGAAGCGTCCCGGCGCGCGTCGGACAAGGACTTCCTGGTCGTGCCGTGGGAAGAGCCGAGCGCGTTCTTCGGCGGCCACTACAACATCATCTGGCCCAGGGATGTCTACTGGAGCAAGGTGCGGCAGCCGGGACAGCCGTTCGTCGAGGAAGTGCCTGGATACGGCAAGGTGTATCACACCGGCAGCGCCGAGGACGTTCAGAAGATGATGGATGCCGAGGGCGCGTACTGGTATCACGCGCATCCACGCACGAAGAGCACCACCGGATACCCCGATCTGATCTGGGACAAGCCGTACGTGAAGAACGATCGCTACCTTGGCGTCGCGTTCAAGCCGGGCATGGGTCAGGACAACTCGGAAGTCCGCATGTGCGACTGGCGCTGCTTCGACGCGATTGACACGATGAACAACATGTACGCGGGCCAGGGCCTCAGGCCCAAGTACGCCATCGCCGACATCGATACATACAAGAAAGGACCCGAGGACGATCTCTACGCGAACTTCCCGGTCAACTATCTGAAGATCGACAGGACGCCGGGGCCGGAAGACGACTACAGCCCGACCCTGAAAGCGCTTCGCGACGGCAATTTCTTCGTGACGACGGGCGAGATTCTGATCAGGAACTACGGCGTGGCAGGGACTGGCAATCAACGGACCGTGACCGCCGACGTCGACTGGACGTTCCCGTTGAATTTCGTCGAAGTCGTCTGGAGCGACGGCAGAAAAATCGATCGCCAGACGATTTCCGCCACCGACCTGGCGCCGTTCGGCACGAAGCATTTCGCGATTCCATTCGACGCGTCCGGGAAGGCGTGGGTGCGCTTTGCCGTGTGGGACTCGGCCGGAAACGGAGCGTTCGTTCAGCCGGTATGGGTGAACGCGACGAGAGCGACGACCGACGAAGACGGTCAGAAGAAGAAGTAAGCGAAACAGTGGTTGCACTCAAGAGAACAGAAGGCGAGCGATGACACCGAGCAAACTGAAGTGGCTTCTCTTTCTGGCCGTCGTGATCGGACTGGCCGCAGCCGTCTGGATCGCTTCGCCTGTGTCCGTCAAGGGCGCAGCCGCCGCGTTCACCGACGCGTTGTCGTGCGATATGACGCAGTATCGATCGGGCTCGGGCCTCATGGCGGGCGGCTCGGGCGTCACCGCGTCGATCGATCCAAACGTGCTGACCGTCACGTGGCCCGGCCAGAACGGATCGGAGATGCGCGTGCGGTACGCGATCGACGGCGGGCAGCCGATCGTTCGCGATCTGTCGGTGCGCAAGGCTGGCGCGGCATGGGTGACGCTCGGTCAGAACCTGACGCCCGAATATCACGTCGTCAGCGGCATCCGCCGCATGTCGACGCAGCAGGCCGAACCGCTCAAGGACGCGGGCGTCGAACTGACGCCTGACGTGATTGCGAAGAATCGCTGGTACGCGTTCTGGGACGCGCCGCTCGTGATGAAGCCGGGGCGCGAGATCATCGGGCCGCCGCGCAGCGAGTCCGATATCAGGCGCGCGAGCGCCTCGTTTCATACCACGTCGTGCCGCGTGAAGAGCGACGGCGCGGCGCTCGAGGTGACGTTTCCCGGCTTGTCGATGGGCATCTTCTCCGGCGATCTGCGATTCACCGCGTATCGCGGCGCGAATCTCCTTCGCATGGACGCGCTCGCGACGACGAAGGAAGAGTGGATTGCCTATAAGTATGAGGCGGGCCTGAAGGGGTTCTCGACGGACCTGACGCCGCGCGTCGTGTGGCGCGACACCGGCGGACAGCCGCAGCAGTACGCGTTCGGCGGCGTCGTTCACAAGACCTTCGCGCCGGTCAGGGCGCAGAACCGCCTGCTCGTGGCCGAGGGCAAGGGCGCATCGCTCGCCACCTTCACGCCGCCGCACACCTTCTTCTTCACGCGCGAGGTCGACACCAATCTCGGTTACGTGTGGTACCGCAAGGATTCGGCGACGACATTCGGCTTCGGCATCCGCCAGGCCGACGCGGAGGAGAATCCGCAATACGTCGACAACTTCGCCCTGTTCAACGCGCCTCCGGGCACAGTGCAGCGCATGGGTGTGTATTTCTACGCGAGTCCTGAGACCGCGGAAGGAACGCGGCAGGCAGTCCTTCGGTTCACGCACGGCGACGAGTTCAAGCCGCTGCCGGGATACAAGACGTTCGTGAACCACTTCCACCTGCGGTTCACGGACCGCGTCCGCGCATCGGGATCGTTCGACACGCCGATGCAGGATCTGGCGGCGATGAAAGCGCTCGGCCTCAACATCATCGGCCTGAGCGATTTCCACGGAGACATGCACCCGAACGATCCGGGGCCGCTGCGATTCAAGGATCAGACGGATTACTTCGAAGCGACGCGGCGCGCGTCGGACACGGATTTCCTGGTGACGCCGTGGGAGGAGCCGAGCGCGTACTTCGGCGGCCACTACAACATCATCTTCCCGAAGCGGAATGTGTACTGGTCGAAGGTGCGCCAGCCGGGACAGCCGTTCACAGAGAACGATCCTGTGTACGGAAAGGTCTACCACACGGGCAACGCGGCAGAAGTGCAGCAGATGATGGATGCGGAAGGCGCGTACTGGTATCACGCACATCCGCGCACGAAGGGAACGACCGGCTATCCCGATCTGATCTTCGACAAGCCGTATGTGAAGAACGATCGCTATCTCGGCGTCGCGTTCAAGCCCGGTATGGGAATGGATCTGTCCGAGGCCAGACTGTGCGAGTGGCGGTGCTTCGACGTCACCGACACCATGAACAACCTCTACGCGAGCTCGGGCCTGAAGCCGAAGTACATCATCGCCGACATCGACACATATAGAAAAGGTCCGGAAGATGATACGTACGCGAACTTCCCCGTGAACTATCTGAAGATCGACAAGACGCCGGGCGCCGACGAGGACATGAGTCCGGTGCTGAAGGCGCTCCGTGACGGCGATTTCTTCGTCTCGACCGGTGAGATTCTGATCACCAAGTACAGGATCGTCGGCACCGGCGCCCAACGAACGATCGGCGCCGACGTCGAGTGGACGTTCCCGCCGTCGTTCGTCGAAGTCGTCTGGGGCGACGGCAGGAAGATCGACCGGCAGGTGATCTCGATCACCGATCTCGGCGCATTCGGCACGCAGCACTTCTCGATTCCGTTCGACGCCACGGGCAAAGCGTGGGTGAGGTTCGCGGTGTGGGACACTGCGGGCAACGGCGCATTCGTGCAGCCCGTGTGGCTGAATGCGACGCGGACGACGACGGACCAGAACGCGCGGCGCGAGAAGTAACGGGACGTAAACGACACCGCGCGGCGCGCCGATTGCATCGACGTGCCGTACGTTATGGCAGATCACGGCGCCCTCATCGTCGGCGCCGAAGCCCGTCTGATCCGGATACCCGTCGACCCGCCGCGCGGCGATGCGATCCAGCAGTTCGCCGCGCTGGAGCTTCCGATTGTCGAACTGACCGACGCGGCCGGCCGGCGCGGTATCGGATTCGGCTACACGATCGGCAACGGCGGCACCGCAATCCATTCACTGCTGCGCGACGAATTACTTCCGGCCGTTCTCGAACAAGACGCCCGTCGAACAGTCGGGCTGATGCGCCAGCTCACCAAGCGGATTCACGCGCTGACGCCGGGCTGCATCAGCTCCACCGCGCTCGCCGCGATTGACGTCGCGCTGTGGGATTTGGCCGGCGTGCGGGCCGGCACTCCGCTGTACCTACTGCTTGGCGGCGCAACCGACCGTGTCCGTCTGTACAACACCCACGTCGGCTGGTTGAACCGTCCGCTCGAAGAGCTCGTGGCGTTGTCCGACGAAGCCGTCCGGCGCGACGGGTTTCAAGCGTTGAAGCTGAAGGTCGGCAAACCTGACATCGATGAGGACTGCGAGCGCGTCGCCAAGGTTCGCGAGGCCGTCGGTCCGCACACGACGCTCATGGTCGATGCGAACCAGTCGTGGTCGATCGATACGGCCATCACGCGCATCCGACGGCTCGAGGCATACGACTTGTACTGGATCGAAGAGCCATTGGAAGCGACCGATCTCGATGGATTCGCCCGACTTGGGCAACATACGGCGCTCGCGCGCGCCGGGGGCGAGAGTCTCTACAGCGTTGCGGCGTTTCACGAGTGCATCAGGCGCGGTGCGCTCGACGTGCTTCAGCCCGACGTCGCCCGCATCGGCGGAATCACGAACGCCATCGCCGCCTGTCACCTCGCCGCGGCTGCGAATCTACCGGTCGCGCCTCATGTCTCGCCGGAGCTGAGCGTGACGGTGGCGTGCGCTGTGGCAAACAGCGTGTTCGTCGAGTACATCCCGCAAATGGAGATCGTTCTGAGACGCCCCATCCGCCGACAGGGCGAGTTCGCGCTTCCGTTCGAAGAGCCGGGTCACGGCATTCAGTTCGACGACGCAGCGCTCGACCGCTTCGCCGTTCACGGCTCCGCGAGTCGGACCTTTCAGCAGAGTCATCGTTAGCGTCCGTGATGGGTTTCGCGGCCTGATGGGAGATATCGCGAAAGACCTTCGGCGTGTGATGCGCGGCGACGTTCGGTTCGATCGCGGGAGTCGAGCCGCGTACGCCACCGACGCCTCGAATTACCGTCAGGTTCCGATTGGCGTCGTTCTGCCTCGCGATGCGGCCGATGTCGTGGCGGCGATGGACGTGTGTCGCCAGCACGATGCGCCGGTGCTTCCACGCGGTGGCGGCACGAGCCTGGCCGGTCAATGCTGCAATGTGGCCGTCGTCTTCGACTTCACGAAGTACATGCGGCGCTTGGTCGTGCTCGATCCGGAACGACGCCGCGCGCGGGTCGAGCCTGGGCTCGTGCTCGATACCCTTCGCGACGCCGCCGAGCGGCATCACCTGACGTTCGCACCGGATCCGTCGACGCACAATCACTGCACGTTCGGCGGAATGATCGGCAACAACGCCTGCGGCGTCCACTCGGTCATGGGCGGCAATACCGTCGACAACGTCGAAGAGCTCGAGATTCTCACCTATGACGGCTCGCGTCTGCGTGTGGGCGCGACGAGCGACAGCGAGCTCGAAGCGATCGTTCACGCCGGAGGACGACGAGGCCAAATCTACGCGGCACTGAAGAGCCTGCGCGACAAGTACGCGGATCTGATTCGAAGTCGCTATCCGAAGATCCCGCGTCGCATTTCCGGCTACAACCTGGATCAGCTGCTGCCCGAGAACGGGTTTCACGTCGCGCGTGCGCTCGTCGGCACGGAGGGCACGTGCGTCACCGTGATCGAGGCGACCACTCGACTGGTCCACAGCCCGCCATATAAATCGCTGCTCGTCCTCGGCTATCCGGACGTCTACCGCGCGGCCGACCACGTCGTCGAATTGATGGCCTGCGGCCCGACGGGCCTCGAGGGCCTCGACGATCGCCTCATCGACGGGATGAAGAAGCTGAACATGCACCCGCAGGATTTGCGGCTGCTGCCGGAAGGCGGCGGCTGGCTGGTCGTGGAATTCGGCGGCGACTCGAAGGCCGAGAGCGACGACAAAGCACGAGCGGCGATCGCCGCTCTGAAGGCGTCTCCCGCCGCGCCGACGATGAAGCTGTACGACGATCGCAGGACGGAAAAATTGATTTGGAAGATTCGCGAGTCCGGCCTTGGCGCAACCGCGCGTGTTCCCGGACAGGCACCGACCTGGGAAGGCTGGGAGGATTCGGCGGTGCCGCCCGCGAGTCTTGGCCGATATCTCCGCGAGCTCCGGCGGCTGTTCGACCGGTACCAGTACGCGTGTTCCTTGTACGGGCACTTCGGTCAAGGGTGCGTCCACACGCGAATCGATTTCGATCTGGAGAGTCAGAGCGGCATCGATCGGTACAAAGCGTTCATGGACGACGCGACCGATCTGGTCGTGTCGCTGGGCGGCTCGCTGTCCGGTGAGCACGGGGACGGTCAATCGAAGGCGCAGTTCCTGTCGAAGATGTTCGGCCCTGAGCTGGTGGAGGCGTTTCGCGAGTTCAAGACGATCTGGGATCCTCGCGGCACGATGAATCCGGGCAAGGTCGTCAACCCGTACCGCATCGATCAGAACCTGCGGCTCGGCGCGAGCTACCGGCCGCCGCGGCTGGCGACGCACTTCACGTTCCCCGACGATCGCCGCAGCTTTGCGTTTGCGACGGCCCGTTGCGTCGGCATCGGCGAGTGCCGCCGCGACCACGATGGCACGATGTGCCCGAGCTATCGCGTCACGCACGACGAGGAGCACTCGACCCGCGGACGCGCGCGGCTGCTCTTCGAGATGCTCGAAGGCGAGCCGCTGACGCGCGGCTGGCGCGACGACCACGTGAGGGAGGCGTTGGATCTCTGTCTCGCGTGCAAAGGATGCAAGGGCGATTGCCCCGTCAAGGTCGACATGGCCACCTACAAGGCCGAGTTCCTCTCGCACTACTACGAGAAGCGGATTCGACCAAGGTCGGCCTATGCGATGGGGTTCATCCATCGCTGGGCGCGATTGGCGTCGTATGCTCCGCGGATCGTGAACGCGATCGCCCGCGCGCCGCTGACGTCCAATCTGGCCAAGGCGGTCGCCGGCATCGCGCAGCAGCGGTCGATCCCCAGCTTCGCGGATCGCACCTTCGTTCAATGGTTCCGTTCGCGGACCGTACATCCCGACGCCGCTCGTTTGCCGGCGCAGAAGGTGCTGCTGTGGCCGGACACGTTCAACAACTATTTCCATCCGGACACAGCGATCGCGGCGACTGAGATCCTCGAAAGAGCGGGTTGCGAGGTCGTGCTGCCGGCTCGATCGCTCTGCTGCGGACGTCCGCTCTACGATTACGGCTTTCTCCGTCGGGCCAGGCGGATGCTGCTCGAGATTCTCGCCGACCTGCAGCCGCACCTCGAAGACAACGCGTCCGTAGTCGTGCTCGAGCCAAGCTGCCTGGCGGTATTTCATGACGAGCTCCTCAACCTGTTCCCCGACGACGCGCTCGCAAAGCGTCTTGCTCAGCAATCCTGTTCTCTGGCCGAGTTCCTGATGACGCGGGTGCAAGGCTATTCGGCGCCACGCCTTTCGCAATCGATCCTGCTCCATGGGCATTGTCATCAGAAGGCGCTCGGCGGCGTCGGTCACGAGGAGTGTCTGCTCAAGGAAATGGGCGCGACCGTGACGGTGTCCGACTCGGGGTGCTGCGGCATGGCCGGCAGCTTCGGCTTCGAGGCGAATCACTACGACGTGTCGATCAACGTCGGTGAGTTGGTGCTGCTGCCCGCCGTGCGAGCAGCCTCGCCCGACACGCTGATCGTCGCCGATGGATTCAGTTGTCGGGAGCAGGTGGAGCAGTGTACCGGCCGCCGTGCGGTCCACCTGGCACACGCCCTGAAGGCTGCGGGTCGCGAGTCTGCCGTGCAGAAAGATCGACCGGCGGAAGAGCAGATGCTGCCAGCTGTCGCCCGGCGAACGTTTCCAGTCGAACTCGCGGCAACAGTCCTGATTGGCGCCGGCGTGACGTTAGGCGCGCTCGGCGCATGGCAATGGTGGCGACGATGAAGACGGCATTGCTCGACGAACGAGGCGGGCTTCGGACGTTCGTGATCGTGCTGGCGACCGACGATGAAGCCGTGAAGTCGCTGACGTCGTTCGCCGTGAATCAACGCCTCGCGGCGAGTCACTTCACGGCGATCGGTGCCTTCTCGCGCGCCGTCGTCGCGTACTTCGACTGGTCAGCCAAACAGTACCGGCACATTTCGATTGACGAACAGGTCGAGGTTCTCTCGCTGATGGGCGACGTCACCATCGAGGACGGCAAGCCCAAGGTCCATGCACATGTCGTGCTGGGCAAAGCGGACGCGACCGCGCACGGCGGCCATCTGATCGAAGCGTCGGTGCGGCCGACGCTCGAGATCGTCGTGACGGAAACCCCTCGCCCGCTTCACCGCCGCTTCGACCCGGCGTCGGGTGTCGCGTTGATCGATCCGGCCGCTGAAAAAGTCCGGCGCGGCTGAACGCTCACATCACTTCACTTCTTCGGTTCGGCCGTCTCCTTGATTTCCAGCCGACGGCCGCGAGTCGTCTGGGGCGGCGCCGGCACGATGATCTCGAGCACGCCGTCGCGGAACGATGCTTTCGCCTGATCGGTGATGGCGCCTTCGGGAAGCGGAATCGTGCGTGAGAAGCTTCCGTACGTTCGCTCCGATCGATAGACGCCTTCGCGCTCCGTCTCCTGTTCCTGACGCCGCTCGCCCGAAATCGTGATGTCGTTCTCGGTGACCTCGATGCTGACATCGTCCTTCTTCATGCCGGGCAAATCGGCGCGGACGATAAGCTCGTTGTTGCGTTGATAGACCTCGATCGCGGGCGTCCACATCGCACCGCCCGTCCGACGCGGCGCATTCGACCAGTTCTGACCCCAGCGCGGCGCGAGCCAGCTCCGACCGAATCCGAAGTCGTCGAACACGCGCTCCACTTCGTCGGCAAACCGATCGAGCACGGCAAACGGATGGTCGATGCGACCGAGCTCGCGCCGGCCGACTCGCTGTCCCTCGCGTGTTGTGATCGCCGTCGTCTTCTCAGCCATACACACCTCCTGCTGTGCTGCTGTTCAAATGTTCGAAATTGCTCGAGCGTGGGTAAAATGCAAACGTCAAGCCACGGAAATGCATCGCGACGCGGACGTATTCGCGAGCAGACCGCGTGAACGGCGACAGGCGAGCCGATCTTTCAATCAGCGACTGTTTCGTGACGATGCACAATCGAGAGCATCTGTCGCAGCCCGCGCGTCATCCTGTATCGGGCGCTCTTTTCGGGTCAGCGATCCAATCGCTCCTGACGGCGGCTGCCGAGCACCGACATGACCGCAGGAATCGTCGTCGCGGCGCCTATCGCGACGAGCGTCAAACCGACAGTGCGGCGTCGATCCTCGGGGATGCGATCCGCCAGCAGCAGGCCGAGACCGAATGCCAGAGCTGCTCGCGTGGCGACGACGAATCCGAACAGCGGCGGGGTGAGCGTAAAAGTGGTGTTCATGAGTCCTCCGTCAAGGTGCGTTACGCAAACGGCGTGCTCGCGCCGGCCGCGGCGCCGTGACCGCAGCGAACAGCACGAGGAACGCCGCCGTTACCGCGATCGCTGTCCATGTGGAGGGCAGCCCGGACGCCGCCGGAGTGACGAGTAGAAAGCACTCGGCCCAGAAGCCGGCGGCGACGAACGATGCCACGACGAGCACGGGCGCGCGCCGTTTGCCGATACGGGGCAGAAGGACGACGAACGGCAGCGCGAATCGCGCCGCCCAGATCGTCCACGCCAGCCTCTGCCACCGGCCGTAGAGAAGCGGTATCAGATATCTCACCTCGTCGCTGACGTTTCCGTACCAAATCACGAGAAACTGCGACCACACGAGATACATCCACAGCAGGGAAAATCCGAGGAGGATCTTCGCAAGATCCGCTGCGCGATCTGCGGTCAGCGTCTCGTCACGATCGCGGCTGCTCCACGCGCTCACCAGAGCAACCGCGGCGATCGCCGCATACAGATTTGCGAGCAACAGATACGCCGGAAAGAGCGTGCTGCCCCACGGTGCCGCGAGCGACATGACGAGGTCGATGGCGAGGATGCTGAAGGCGACGGCGTAGGTGATGAGGAAGACCACGGTCGCTTTCGTCGTTGCAACGGGACGTGAACTGAACCATGCGGCAGCGGCCGCCACCGTCCCGAGCGCGGCGAGATCGCGGATGACGAAGGGCCAGAACCGCAGCCACGCGACGTCGATCGGATGCGCGATCCATGGGTAGACCCTGCGCGCGCCAATCAGCAGCACGACGTAGAGGACCACGGAGACCGGCAGGAAGCGGTGGAATCGGATGGCGGTCGCACGCAGCGGCGCCGCCCATTCGGCGCCCGTGACGTCGAGCAGCGCGGCGAACGCCATGCTGCCGGCCGCCGTTCCGGTCCAGAAGAGGAAATTCACGAGGAAGGCCGTCCAGGCTGCAATCACTGTCGATACGTTCCCAACGTGCGCACGAAGCGGACGATCTGCCAGCGTTCAGATGGATCGAGCTCGTGGGCCGAGCGCGGCATATGTTCAGTGCCGTTCGTGATCACCGCATAGAACCAGCCGTCCGCGTGGCGTTGCACGTCGGGAGCCGTCAGGTCTCCCGTCAAGTCGCCCATTGGCGGCGCGAACTCGCGTGCGACAGGTCCGTCGCCGCGGCCGTGGGGACCGTGGCAGGGCGCGCAATACGCCGCGTAGAGCTTCGATCCCGCTTCGACCGCCGACCGCGCTGCGATGTCGGCGCGAAGCTGGCGCTCGGCAACCTCAGGGCGGATCGGAAGCGAGCCACCGGTCGCGACTGCGCCGGCGGCTGGCGACCGCGGACCAGCGGATGCCGGGCGCGACGGCTGGTCGGCCATGTCGTGTTGCCACGGCCAGTCGCATGCGGTCTGAGCGAGCACGGTCACCGCCGCGAATGCGACCAGTCGACTCAGGATCGAACCACGCGCCATGCCGTTGCTCCGCTGCGCGTCATCAGTTCTCCGATCAATGGGGCGTCGGCGGATACGCAGGCGACGAGGAGTCCAAAGCGTTCCTCGCTCAACGAGGGCTCGTACGCAGCCCGCGCGACGCGACGCATTGCGCGGCCTCCGGCGAAGAAACCGGCGAGCGCGGCGCAGACTGCGATCAGGATGGTCGACTCGAACGCGACGATCAGGAACGACGGCAGCGCCACCAGCGGCTTGCCGCCAAGGATCAGGATCGGCCATTGTCGAACGGTCCAGATGGTAAACGCCATTCCGCCGATCGCACCGGCGACGCCGCCGGCAAACGTCCACGCCGACACGGCAGATCTCGGAACACCGACGGCCGCCTCGATTCGCGGATCGTAGGCCGGCGAGAACGCCGTGACGATCGTGAGCTGCTGCGCCCTGGCGGCCGCGATCGCATCGAGCAGGGCGTCACGCACCTCGAACAGGGCCACCACTCCGATCATGAGTCGGCCGCCTCCGCGGATGCCGGCGTGATCAGATGCTCCTTCGTTTCCGCCATCGGCACGCTCGGAATGTGTCCGATGATCAGGAGGAACCAGAACAGGAACCACCCCACGCTGCCGAGAAGAACCGTCCACTCGAACGCCGTCGGCCAGTATCGGCCCCACGAATAGCTGTCGTACTCGTGCGCGAGCGAGGCGACGACGATGACGAAGCGCTCGGTCCACATGCCGATGTTGATCGCGATCGAGATCGCGAACAGGACGGCCGGGCTCCGTCGTGCCGCGCGTCGCAGGAACGCCAGCGGCACAATCGAGTTGCAGACGATCGCAAGCCAGACGAGCGGCGCATACGCGCCCGCAGCCCGGAACAGGAATTGACTTCGTTCGGCGGGCTCACCGCGATACCAGGCGAAGAACAGCTCGCTTGCGTACGAATACGTCACGATGAGCGAGACGGCGACGATCAGCTTCGCGACCTGCTCGAGGTGATCGTCGGTGACGTACTCGCGGATGCCGAGGAGCACGCGACCCGGAACGAGGAGCGTCAGAATCATCGCCAGGCCTGAGAAGACCGCCCCGGCGACGAAATACGGCGCGAAGATCGTGCTGTGCCACCCCGGGACGATCGCCACGGCGAAGTCCCACGACACGATGCTGTGCACGGAGATCACGAGCGCGGTGATCAGACCGGCCAGGACCGCGTAGGCCGACCGGAAGTGACGCCACTCGTGAGCGCTGCCGCGCCAACCGACCGCAAGCCGTCCGAAGATCCAGCCGCGCCACCCGGCCGTGTGATCGCGAACCGACGCAAAGTCGGGAATCAACCCGAGAAACCAGAACAGGACGCTGGCGACGAAATAGGTGCCGACCGCGACCGCGTCCCAGATGAGCGGCGAGCTGAAGTTCACCCACAGACCGCGCTCGTTCGGATACGGAATCAGCCAGTAGAAGCGCCATGCGCGGCCCAGGTGGAGGATTGGAAACAGACCGGCCGTCGCGATCGCCACGATCGTCATCGTCTCGGCGGCGCGCGCGATCGACGTGCGCCACCGCGCACGAAACAGAAACAGGATGGCGGAGATGAGCGTGCCGGAATGCGCGATGCCGATCCAGAAGACGAACGTTGCGATGTATGCACCCCACATGACCGGGTGCAGCAGTCCCGTGATGTGAAGGCCGCTGTAAATCTGATACGTCCATACCAGCAGCGCGAGCGACCACAGGAAGAAGCAGAGCCCGACCGCTCCCCAGTACGCGAGCCACCCCGGCGTGTGCCACTCGAGCGTCGCCAGAATGTCCCGTGTGACGCGACGAAGCGCGACGGGAAGCGGCAGCGCCGATACGGACGGAACGTCGGGATCAGTCGCCGCCATCCGGCGCTCCCGGCACACTGCGTCGCAGGTATGTGATGGCCGGCCGCGTATTGAGCTCTTCGAGCGCGTGATAGCCGCGCGCTGCGCCCGAGAGACGCGACACGCGGCTGTTCGGGTCGTGAAGATCGCCGAAGACGATCGCGTCCGCAGGACACGTCTGGGCGCAGGCGGGCGTGATATCGCCGTCACGAACGGCGCGTCCTTCACGCTTCGCCTCGAACTTGCCCGCCTGGATCCGCTGCACGCAGAAGGTGCATTTCTCCATCACGCCCGCGCTGCGGACGGTGACGTCGGGGTTGAGCTGCTCGCCGAGCGGCGCCGGCCAGCCGTAGCGCGCCCAATTGAACCGGCGCACCTTGTACGGACAATTGTTCGAGCAGAACCGCGTGCCGATGCAGCGGACGTAGACCTGTGCGTTCAATCCTTCCGGATTGTGATACGTCGCGTAGACGGGACAGACCGATTCGCACGGCGCCTCATCGCACTGCTGGCAGAGCATCGGCATGAACACGTGTGCGTCCCGCTGCAGTCCGCGGTCGGCCGGCACGGCGTGCGACTGGCGCTCGATGCGGATCCACGACATCTCCCGACCCTGCGCGCAGAACTGTTCGCCCACGACCGCGATGTTGTTTTCCCCGTAGCACGCGACCACGCACGCGTGACACCCGGTGCAGGCATTCAGGTCGATCGCCATGCCCCAGCGGTGTTCCGGGTGTGAGTGCGCAGGGTAGAAATCAACCGGCGGATGCGGCTGCGCTTCGGGGCGATCGACGCGATCGGGGCGCACCATCGTGGCGAGCGCCTGCCTCGTCGACTCCGCGGCCGCAGTCATCGTCGCATCGAGGACGGGAAGCAGGACGCGCCCGGTCGCTCGTTCGAGACGAACGCCGTTGATCCGCCAGCACGCGTGCGCGCCATCCGCGGCACGCGGCGGCAGAAGCGCGGCCGGATTGGCGCCGCGCCTGCCGCCCACGTGAAGGGAAGGCGAGCGGCCGTACCCGAGCGGCATCGCGATCGTGTCGGCGCGCGTGTCGCGCGTGATGTGTGCCGCGGCTTCGAGCCGGCCGTACGGCGAGATCACCCGAACACCGTCTCCTTCACCGACGCCAAGGCGTCCCGCCGCGTCAGGATGGAGCGCCACGTATCCATTCCAGACGGTGCTCGTGATCGGATCGGGCACTTCCTGCAGCCACGACTCGTTCGCCGACCGGCCGTCGTAGAAATGCATCGAAGGGCTGACGACCAGCGCGAATCCGTCGATCGGTTCGATCTCGTCCGGTCGAATCGAGTTCAACGTCGACGAGATATCGCGAAGAGCGACAGGCGCCGGCGCGGCGTCGGCGGCAAAGCGGCCACCCGTTCGAAGCGTCTCGGACCATCGCAGATCGCTTTCTCCTCCACGCGCGGCCGCCCCGTCTCCCAGCCAGCGGGATCGCACGTAGTCGCGCCACGCCGCGTGACCGCACGCCCTCGCGCACTCGTCGTCGATCTGATTGGCAACGTCGATTAACACGTCGCCGGTTGCCCTCGTGTCGAAGAGCCGTTCGGCGACCGGCTGCATGACACCGTTGACCCCTGCGCGCGGCGTGTAGTCGCCCCACGCTTCGAGGAAGTGATGATCGGGCAGGATCAGATGCGCGTAATCGGTCGTTTCGTCCGGTCCGCTTGCGAAGCTGACGACGAACGGCACATGCGACAGCGCGCTGGTCAGGGCGGTCGTCGGCAGCGTGAGAACCGGATTGGCCTTGTGCACGAGCAGGACGTCGACATCTCCTCGCGTCGTGCTCTGAATGAGTTGATCCAGATCGTCGCGAGTCGCAAGCCGATCCAGCGCATAACCGGCGCCGTACGTGAGCGACTCGCCGACGTTGCCGGCGAGCACGTTCAGGAGGAGCGCTGCGATCTCGAGCGACGCGGCGTGTCGCAGTCCCGTGCCGCCGACACCGCCCCCGATCGCGAGCGACGGTGCAGCCGCCGTGAACTGCCGTGCAAGGGCGCCGATCGAATCGGGCGACACGTCCGTCAACGCGGCGGTCCGTCCGGCGGCAAACCGCGCCAGCGCCGGACGCAGCCAACCCGCATGCGCGCCCGCCGATGGATGGACGAGGCCTTGGTCGACGATGGCGTGCGCGGTTGCGAGCGCGACCAGCACCTCGGATCCCGGCCGCGCGGGAACCCAGACATCAGCATTCAATCCGGTGAGCGAACGGCGCGGCGAGACGCACGCGAAGGTGCCGGATGCATCGCGAATGCGACGCTGCCGCGTCGTGCTGTATCCGGCGGTGAACTCCACGTTCGAAATCCACGTCTCGACGAATTCGGCGCCGAACGACATGATGAAGTTCGCGCGATCGAACAGGTACCTGGGAACTTCAGCGCGGCCGAAGGCGATGGCGCCGGCCTGACGCAGCGGCTCGTAGTCGAAGCTCTCGTAGAACAGCCGCCGATCGCTGTGGAGCGCGTGCAGCCAGATTGCGGTCAACTCGTCGAGCGAATCGGTCTGGAGCTCGCCGATCCAGGCAATACGATTCGGTCCACGCCGCTTCGATTCGCCGAGCTTGTCGGCGAGCATGGTCTCCGCGTCGGGCCACGAGATCGGCGCCATCGTTCCGTTCTGCTGGCGGAAGAGCGGCTGCCTGAACCGATCCGGGTTGTAGACCGCTTGAACGGCCGCCTGGCCGCGTCCGCAGAGCCGTCCCTGATTGATCGGATGTTTCGGGTTGCCTTCCGCCTTGGTGATGCGCCCGTTGATCGTCTTCACGACCATCCCGCATCCGGCCGGGCATTGACGGCAGATCGTGGCGTAATACGCTCCGACGCCAGGCGTCACGTCGTCGGGAGAGACGAAGTACGGAATGACGTTTTCGGATCCGGTCGGGCTGCACTGATCGAACAGGGCGGCTGAACTCGTGAGCCCGATCACCTTCAGGAAGCGGCGCCGCTCAATCGAGTCGATCCCGGCCATCAGTGGTGGCAGGCGATGCAGTCGATCGATGCGCCGCGATCGCGATGGCACGTGACGCACCAACCCATGTTGAGATCGGTCGAGCGTACCACTCGATTCATCGAGCCAACGTCTCCGTGACACGCGTCACACGAAACGCTGGCGAGTGCATGCGCTCCGTGATTGAAGCGGACGAACTGCGGGAGCGCGTAGACCTTCACCCATTCGATCGTCTTGCCGGCGTCCCACGCGCGACGGAGCTTCGTGATCTCAGGATTGCTGGTCAGCACGTAGCGATGGCAGCCCATGCAGCGTTCGACCGGTGCGATGCCGGCGAACGCCGACCGACGGGCGCCGCTGTGGCATAGCGCGCAGTCGAGCTGGTCGGAGCCGCGAACGTGATCGCGATGGCTGAAATCGATTGGCTGCTCAGGCGCGACAGGCCGGCTGAGCGTGCACGCAATGGCCCAGCTTGTGGAGGCGACGACAAGCAGAGCAAAAGAACGATGCACGGCGACGTTGTCCGAGCACGTGCCGTGCAAGTTGAACGCCGAACTGAACAGGTCTTCGACTGGCTGTACGACTCTACTTCGATGGACGGCCCGAGCGAGATATCTCGGAGACCAACTCCGATGTTTTCTCCGGCGCGCCGACCATCGCGATATCCGCCTGGGAGATGATGCCGCTGCAGCATCCGCCGTCGTCGACCACCGGCACACGCCGGATCTGATGCGCCTCCATTGTCGAGATCACCTCGTCCAGCGGAGCGTCGGCGCGGACCGCTACGACCCCTGTCGTCATGCACGACTCGGCCGTGTGGCCCGAGGGGTTCTTTCCTTCCGCGACGATGCGGCAGACGATGTCACGATCGGTGACGACGCCGACGGGGCGATTGGAGCTGTCGACGATCGGAATCTCTCCACAGTTGTTCTGGACCATCATTTTGGCGACTAGATCGAGCGTTGTATTCGGCGAACAACACGCCGGGTCGGGCGTCATCACGTCGCGCGCGAGCTTGGCCATAAGTTTCCTCTGAAGAAATGTCGACCGCTCGTGCATAGCAATGCGCGTGCCTCGCATGTCATGAAGCGATGGATTCAAGCCGGCACGAAGTCGAGATGATCGCAGCGACGCGTGTCGAAATGGCATCCAGCTTGCGGCTCGCCTCCTCGAACGGAGAATTGCATATGGCCGAGAAGGCGACGGTGAAACGAGCTCGTCGAGACAAGCGCGCCGGAAAAGCCGCGACGACGCAAGCGGGCGAATTCGTGCGCGAGGAGATGCACCACATCCGGGAAGGCAAGCATGGCGCCCGATCGACGAAGCAGGCGATCGCGATCGGTCTTTCGAAAGCGCGACGTGCGGGCGTCAAGTTAGGCCGCCCGCCTTCGAGCGCAAAGGGGAAAACGAAGGAGAGCGCCGCGTACGCGTCGCGCGCCGGAAGACATGGAACCAGGCGTGCGTCGCCCCGGCGCTCCCGTGCGGTGAGAAGGGCACTGCGGCGCGAAGACCGAACCGCGGCGTCGCGCAAGTCGCTCGCGCGTCAGGCGCGCACGTCGGCGCGGCGACGGTCGGCGGCATCACGCCGCGCGTCCGCGCGGCGAGCGGTGCAGACCAAGGGGCCGCGAGTGCGGCGTGCCGCGGCGCGTCGTGCCGCCCGAACACGGCAGCGGCGACGTCGCGCGGCAACTGCGTGATTGCGGCGTCGCTTGCGCTCGAGCGCGTGATGTTCGAGGCGTCAGATCGTTGCAGCTGACGAACACTCGCGACATCACGGCAATCGGGCGGCAGGAGAGTCGTCGATTTGGTCCGACTGTAAGCCGGGCGGGGTGATCGGCAGACGTACGGTGAACCGCGCGCCTCGACCAACGCCTTCGCTCAAGGCCTCGACGGCGCCGCCGTGCGACTCGACCACGTACCTCACGATCGTGAGGCCAAGCCCCAATCCGCCGTGGACGCGGGTATAGGAACCGTCCGCCTGCCGGAATTTGTCGAACACGAACGGTAGAAACGACGAATCGATGCCCTGACCGTTATCACGGACGTCGACGACGACGTGGTTGTCCTCGTGGCGCGCGGAGACGTCGATCCGACCGCCAGCGGGCGTGAACTTGATCGCGTTCGACAGCAGGTTCCAGAACACCTGGCGGAGGCGATCCGGGTCCGCATCGATGATCGGCAGCGCGTTCTCGACGGTGACGCCCAGGCGCAGCTCTTTCGCCTTGATCGCCGGTTCGAGCGTCTCGATGGCCTCGCCGACCGGCGTCATCACGGCGGTCCGCCGCAGCTCGAGGCGCAGCGCGCCGCGGACGATCCGGGACGTGTCGACCAGGTCGTTCAGTACCGTCGCCTGAGCGTGCGCGCTCCGCTCGAGAGCGTCCAGCGCCTTTTTCACGCCTTGTTCGTCCAGACGCCCGCCCCGCAGCAAACGCGCCCAGCCGAGGATGGAGGTGGCCGGCGTGCGCAATTCGTGAGAGACGGCGGCGAGGAACTCGTCCTTCATCCGGTTGGCTGTCACCGCCGCGGCATGCGCTTCCTGCTCCATGAGGAGCAGCGCTTCGCGTTTGGCTTCGATGGCCTTCCGCTCGGCGATGTCCCTGAACGTCCAGACGAGACCGCGGAGTTGTCCGGACTCGTCGCGGATCGGGGCGTGCATCTCCTCGATCGCGCATTCGGTTCTATCAGGGCGGACCAGAATGTAGTCGGCAATCACCGCGCCCTCGCGCGCCGCGGCATCGAGCTTCGGCTCGCGCGTCGTCGGATCGCACACGCGGAACACGTCGATGTCGGCGCGGCCGCGAGCGGCTTCGTCAGACCACCCGGTCAGCCGTTCAGCCGCCGGATTCATGAACGTGACCCGCCGGTCCGGATCGGTCAGCAGCACGGCGTCGGCTGTGCTCCCCAGCGCGGTCGCGAATAGCTCGCGTTCGGCCAGGTGCTCACGGCGCTCGCGCAACTGTTCGACGGCGCCGTGCGCCGCCGCGTACAACACGATGACGACCGGCAGGAGCAGCACGATGACCATGCTGTTGCCGCTGCCGACCCCGGCGAGCAACACCAGCAGCCCCGCCACCGAGGCCCCGACGAAGAACGTGAACCAGAGTTTGGCGAAATACGCAGCCCAGACGTGAGGGAGCGACTCGTGTTGTTCTCCCGCGACGGCCATCGCGATGAATCCGGAGTTCAGCACGAAGTACAGCGCCGCGAAGACCATCAACGGAATGACGAGCTGAGCGCCCGGCGTCGGCCGGGCACGGAACGCGACCGGCGCCAGAGCGTCGAACGCGCGCGCCGCGATCCACATGGCGAGCGCGGGAGCGGTCGCATTGTAGAAAAGACGGCTCGCGGTCCGGTTCTCGCGGGTCAGCCGCAGCGACATCGTGAATGCATCGAAGGCGACGAGGACCGTGGCCGCTGCCGGGCCGAACAACACCGCTGCGGTCATCGTGAAGCTGTCGGACACGGAGAAGGTGAAGCGCGCGCCCAGCATGCGGAAATTCGCGAGGCCGCTCGCGACGGTCAGGCCGACGAGCAGAAGATAGGAGCGGTCGACCACGACGGGCGGCAGTCCGGGGAGCGAATGAACGATGGTGGCGGCGCCGGCGACAGCAATCGCCATCAACGGCGTCCGAAGGGTGCGATCGGCCGCAGCTGCTCGTCGCGTGCCCGCAGAAGTCGGAAGAATCATCAATACAGCTCAGCTCATCGTTGAATTCATCGCCGAATTCACCATTGTAACCAGCGTACGATTTTTGAAACCGGCCGAGCCGCATTCGACGTGCAAGCTCGCCGCTACTCACATCTTCTAACGACTTTTGTAACGACGATCCGGCGGCCCCGCTTTTGCCTTTGGCTTCGACGCTCATCCCCGACGAAGGCAAGGGCCCATTGAAATTTCGAAATCGCGCTGTTCGTGCAGCGGTGTATGCACAACGCGGCGCCCGCGCGTTAGCGATCGCCGCCGCGATAATCGCCGCGACCCGCAATGCGGGCGCGGCGTCGCAACCTGACCGGCCGAAGCTCGATCGGGCACTGTGGCAGGCAGCCGATCTGCCGGCCAACACCGACGTGATCGAGGTAATCGTTCGCGTCAACGGCGCCGATCTCGCTGCCATGCGGACGCGGCTCGAAGCGCGCGGCCATCGCATCATCAACGAGCATCCGAGCGTCAGTGCGTTCGCGGTTGCTCTGCACGGCGCCGACCTCCGCGACCTCGAGGCCGACCCGTCCGTTCTGCACATTTCGGCAAACGCGATCGTCGCCGCCCACGCCGATGGGAGCGATTCGACGGGCGGTCGTGGCACCGCGGCCAGACAGGCGCTCGTCACGACACTCGGTCTCGCGACTGCAACCGTGTCCGGCAAAGGTGCGGGTGTAGCGGTCCTCGATTCGGGTATCGCGCCGAGTGCGGAACTTACCCCCGACGCGTTCTATGACTTCACACGCGGCGGGCGCAGGTCCGAACCGTACGACGACTACGGCCACGGCACGCATGTGAGCGGTCTGATCGCCGGCCGATCGTCGGGCGTCGCCCCCTCGGCCCGCGTGATCGGCCTCAAGGTGCTTGACGCTCACGGCCAGGGCACGATCAGCACGGTGCTGCAGGCGCTCGAGTTCGCGATCGTCAACCGCCAACGGCTGGGCATCGACGTCGTCAATTTGTCGCTTGGCCACCTCGCCACCGAACGCGCCGCCGACGATCCGCTCGTGGAGGCGGTGGAGTGCGCCACGCGCGCGGGTCTGATCGTCGTGACGTCGGCTGGAAACGCCGTGGCGCCTCCGGACGGCACGCGGTTCGCCGAAATCTCGTCGCCGGGAACCGCCCCGTCCGCCATCACGGTGGGGGCGTTGGATACGCATCACACGTCGACGCGGCTCGACGACGACGTCACCGAGTACAGCGCGCACGGTCCGACGCCGTTCGACGGATTCCAGAAGCCCGAGATCGTCGCCCCGGGTAACGATCTCGTGTCAACGGCCGCGGTCGACAGCGTGCTCTACACCCAATATCCGGAACGGCAAGTGCTCGACGAACGCGGGCGCGCGCGGCTGTTCCGGTTGAGCGGCACCAGCATGGCGGCCGCCGTCACGAGCGGCGTCGTCGCGCTGCTCGTCGAGCAGAATCGCCGCGAGTCGGACGCGCGGCTCACGCCGAATCTCGCGAAGGCGATGCTGCAGTTTTCTTCCTTATCCATCCCGGGCGACCCGCTCACCCGTGGCGCCGGTGCGCTGAACGGCGGCGGCGCGCTCGACCTTGCCGCTTCCATCGATCCGTCCTATCCGACTGGCGAATGGTCCGCGCCGCAGATGCCGACGCCGGTGACGACGATCGAAGGCGAGCACGATGTGTGGTCGCAGACGATCATCTGGGGCACCACGATCATCTGGGGAACCGCTGTCTACGTGAACGAGCCCGCGTGGTCGCCGGCGACCGTGTGGGGGTCGACGATCATCTGGGGCACCGCGATCCAGTGATCTCTCGCTGAAAATCTTCGAACACGTCGCTGAAATCCAATCTAGTCTTGCATCGAGGCGGGCATCCGTGCGGACGGTCGCCTGCCGCCTCTGTGAACGATGCAGACTTCCTCGACTAATACCGACGTCCTGATCGCCGGCGCCGGGCCGACCGGTCTGGTGCTGGCCCTCTGGCTCACGCGATGCGGCGTGCGCGTCAGGATCATCGACAAAACCCCTGAGCCGGGCACGACGTCACGCGCCATCGGCGTCCAGGCGCGCACGCTCGAGCTATACCGGCAGATCGGCCTGGCCGATGACGTGGTCGCCCGCGGACGTCGGGCGGTCGCCGCCAACGTCTGGGTGTCCGGCAGGCACGTGGCCCGCGCGGTCTTCGGCGACATGGGCGCGGGAATCAGTCCATATCCGTACTTGCTGATCTTCTCGCAGGACGAACACGAGCGGTTGTTGATCGCTCGTCTGCACCAGATCGGCGTCGAGATCGAGCGCCGCACGGAACTGCTGGATTTCGAGCAGGCGGGAGGTTGCGTCGTCGCGCGGCTGAAGGGATCCGATGGAGCTGTGACCCGGTGCGCGGCCGCGTACGTGGCGGGCTGCGACGGCGCGCACTCCGCTGTCCGCGAGACGCTGAACATCGGATTCACCGGCGGCACCTACGCGCACCTGTTCTACGTCGCCGACGTGGACGGCGGAGGCGCGGTGATGAACGGAGAGCTGCACGTCGCGCTCGACGCGACCGATTTTCTTGCTGTGTTCCCGCTGCGAGGCGATCGCCGCGGGCGGCTCGTCGGCACGGTTCGCGAGGAGGCCGAGCATCAGCACGACAACTTGACGTGGAGCGACGTCAGCAAGCGCGTCATCGACTGGATGCCGCTCGACATCGCGCGGGTGAACTGGTTCTCGACGTATCGCGTGCATCATCGCGTCGCCGATCAGTTCCGTTCCGGTCGAGCGTTTCTCGCCGGCGACGCCGCCCATATCCACAGTCCCGTCGGCGGGCAGGGCATGAATACGGGGATCGGCGACGCCGTGAATCTCGCGTGGAAACTGGCTGCCGTCGTGCGGGGCGATGCAGACCAGGCGATCCTCGACACGTACGAGACGGAACGGATCGCCTTCGCGCGGCGGCTTGTCGCCACGACCGATCAAGCCTTCACCGGCGTCACGAGCTCCAGCGCATTCGCCCGCGCGCTGCGATTGCGCATCGTGCCGGTTTTGATCCCGTCGCTGTTCGCATTCCGAGCGATTCGGCGCCTCGCGTTTCGCACCGTGTCGCAGACGGCGGTGAACTATCGCGGGAGTGCGTTGAGTCGGGGAGCCGCCGGACCAGTGCAGGGCGGCGACCGGTTGCCCTGGGTGAAGACGAACGCCGGCGACGACCGCGCCGATAACTTCGCGCCGCTGACGTCGATCGACTGGCAGGTGCACGTGTACGGCGAGGCCGCGCCCGAGGTCCGGGTCGTCTGCGAGCAACGACGACTGCCGCTGCACGTGTTCGCGTGGCAACCAGCGATGCGCCGGAACGGCTTGCGGCCGAACGCGGTGTACCTCGTGCGCCCCGATGGCTACGTCGCGCTGGCGGATCGCGGCAGACCCACGGCGAACGCGCTCGCGTCGTACCTCGACGCGTGGAAGCTCTCCGCCACGCGCTCCTGATCGGCAGCCACGATCATCGCGCCACAAGATCTCGTGGTGCGCGTATGATGCGCGCCATGCGGGACGTGTGGCAGCTGCGCATCTGATATGAGTCTTCCATCCATCGGCCGCAATGTATCGGCCTGACCTCGTCGTTCGCAGCCGCCGCGTCGTCACGCGCGACGGCGTCACGCCGGCGGCGCTGCACATACGCGGCGGGCGTGTCATAGGCGTGCTCGATTTCGAGAACGTGCCGGAGAGGTGTCCCCTGGACGATGCCGGCGATCTCGTCGTCATGCCAGGAGCCGTCGATACCCACGTGCACGTGAACGCGTCGGCCGCGGCGGATGGTCATGTGTTCGAGCAGACGACGAGGGCAGCCGCGGCGGGCGGCATCACGACGATCGTCGATCTGGGCTCGGCAGGCCGTCCGACAGCGAGCGTCGCGGCGCTCGAACAGAAACGGTGCGCCGCCCAGGGACGTTGTGCCGTCGACGTCGGCTTCTGCGGCGGCATCGCTCCTGGAAACAGCCATGAGCTCGGGCGACTCGCGAAAGAGGGTGTGTTCGGTTTCGCGTGCGCGTTCGGGTCTGCTGCAGTCGACGGCGCCGCAGCCGTCACAGAAACGGATCTGCGGACGGCGATGCCGGCGCTCACGCGGATCGGCGCCATGCTCATGGTCCAGGGCGAGCTTCCCGGGCCGATTGAACGAGCCGTGGACGGCCAGAACTCGTCGATGGGACTGTTCGATCGACTGACGCGGTCTCTTCGCGGCGGCCGCAAGTACATCCGGTTCCTGGAAACGCACCCCAAAGAAGCGGAAACCGAGGCAATTCTGCAGCTCCTCGAGTTGTGTCGCGAGCACAGAACGAGAACGCACATCCTCAGTCTGTCGTCATCCGACGCGCTTACGCCGATCTTCCATGCGCGGGCGGCGCGGCTGCCGGTCACCGTGGAGACATGTCCGCATTATTTGTTTTTCGTGGCGGAGCAAGTGCCGGACGGCGCGACGGCGTTCAAATGCGTCCCGCCGATTCGCGAGCGGGTCAACCGCGAGCTGCTGTGGGGCGCGCTATCGGGCGGTCTCATCCAGATGATCGCGTCGGATCACTCGCCGCCACGCGCAGAATTCAACCGCATCAAGTCGCGCGACTTTTCACGCGCGTGGAGCGGCATCGCGTCGCTGCCGTTGAGTCTGCCGGCCGCGTGGACCATCGCGTCGGCGCGCGGCCACACCGTCAGTCAGCTTGCCGCGTGGATGTGTCGCGCCCCCGCCCGCATCGTCGGTCTTGAAAGAAAAGGCGAGATTGATGTTGGCTATGACGCCGATCTCGTCATCTGGGACCCTGACGCGGAGTTCAAGGTTGATGCCGCGACGGTGGTCGATGGCCGGGCATCGAGCCCGTACGCCGGCTGTTCCCTCCGCGGCGTCGTCGTTCGCGTCTACCTTCGCGGAAATGTGATCTTCCACCGGGGACAACCGATCGAGCGCCCGATGGGACGCCTGCTCGTGAAGCAAAGCGAAACAGCGCGCCGTTGATGAAACGCGACAGAGCGCCGAATGCCGCACGTGGTGGAGCTACTGGAACCTCATCAAGTTCCGCGAGCACCAGCACGGCGACGGCACCATCGGGCTGTGATTTCCGGCCACATTCGGCCGGGCGGCCGCCGACGCCGGATACGTGCGCCTGACGCCGGCCGCGCTAGTGATGCTGGTCGGCGGCGTTCGCGTGCCGATGACAAGCGCGCACGGCCTGTCAGCAACGCCGTACGAGTGAGTTGGCGTGAACGAAAACGGTGACCAGATCGGCGCCTGCGCGTACGTGTAAAGGAAAGAGTTGAAACACGCGCACGTCGGCGCGATGATTGCACTCTGCAAGGTGTCGTCGCTCGAGAGCATCTACCGGGTTGCCTAAGTTGGGAGGCTGCTCATGCACATCTCCCGAAGAGCGTTCATCCAGACCACCGTCATCGGAGGAGCGGGCCTGTCGGCGTTCGGATTCGATGTCGGACCCGCCTACGCGCAAGCGAAGACGCTCAAGATTCAGCGCACAACCGAGACGCGCAGCACGTGCCCCTACTGTTCGGTCAGCTGCGGTGTGATCATCCACACGCTCGGCGACCGGGCGAAGAACGCCATCCCTCAGGTGGTCCACGTCGAAGGCGATCCCGACCATCCGATCAATCGCGGCACGCTTTGTCCGAAGGGCGCGTCGCTCGAGCAGGACATCGTGAACGAGCGGCGGCTGCTCAAGCCGGCTGTGCGGCGGCCGGGATCGGATCGCTGGGAAGACATTTCCTGGGATCAGGCGATCGCCGAGATCGCCGACCGCGTCAAGAAGACGCGCGACGCGACGTTCGTCGAGAAGGATCAGCGCGGGCGGACGGTCAATCGCTGCGAAGGGATTGCGTTCACCGGCGGCTGCACCGACACGAACGAGTTCAATTATCTCGTCGTCAAGACGATGCGCAGTCTGGGGGTGGTGTACCTGGAGAACCAGGCCCGGGTTTGACACGGGCCAACGGTCTCCAGTTTGGGGCCCACATTCGGACGCGGCGCGATGACGAACGGCTGGATCGACATCAAGAACACCGACATGATGTTGATCATGGGCGGGAATCCGGCCGAGAACCACCCGTGCGGCTTCAAGTGGCCGATTGAAGCGAAGCTCCAGCGCAACGCGAAGATGATCGTGGTCGATCCGCGCTTCACGCGGACGGCCGCGAGCGCCGACCTGTTTTTGCAGATTCGGGCGGGCGCCGACATTGCGTTTCTTGGCGGCCTGATCAACTACGCGATCGAGAACGGCCGGATCGCGCACGACTACGTCGTCAACTACACGAACGCCGCGTTCATCGTGAAGGAAGGCTTCAAGCTTCCCGATGACGGCCTGTATTCCGGGTTCGATCCGTCGACACAGATCTACGACAAGTCGACCTGGAATTATCAGGAAGGCGGCAACATGACTGGGCACGCCGGCACCGAGGCGTCGACCGGCACGGCCGGCGCGTCCGCCGGCTCGGCTGCGAACCTCGGGTACGCGGCGCAGGGTCCGGCCGGCGTCAACGGCGCCGGAACGGCTGCGAGCAAACCAGCGGCGCCGGCGATCCTTCCGCCGAACGTCGCCTACGACTTGTCGCTCCAGCATCCCCGGTCCGTATTCCAGCTCCTCAAAACGCAGTACTCGAGGTACACGCCTGAGATGGTCGAGCGGATCACGGGCATCCCGAAGGATCAGTTCCTGAAGGCCGCCGATCTCTTCACGTCGATCCGCAAGGACGGCGACATGACGAAAGCCGGCACGATCATCTACGCGGTCGGCTGGACCCAGCATACATTCGGCACGCAGATCATTCGAACGGCGGCGATGCTGCAGCTGCTGCTCGGCAACGTCGGGCGCGCCGGCGGCGGCGTCAACGCGCTGCGCGGCCATTCGAACATCCAGGGCGCCACCGACATGGCGGGCGTGTTCGACATCCTGCCCGGCTATCTCAAGATGCCGAACCCGGACGACGCCGACCTCGCGACGTTCCTGAAGCGAACCACACCGACGTCGTCGAAGCCGGGCGAATGGGATTCGTACAACTACTGGTCGAACACGCCGAAGTTCGCGGTCTCGTTCCTCAAAGCCATGTACGGCGACGCGGCGAAGAAGGAGAACGACTGGGCGTTCCACTACCTGCCGAAGATCGATCGCAATCACGCGTGGACCCAGATCTGGGACGACATGTACGCGGGCCACATCAAGGGCATGTTCGCGATTGGCATGAACGGCGTGCAGATTGGTCCGAACACGAAGAAGAACATCGAGGCGCTGAAGAAGACCGACTGGCTCGTCGTCGGCGAGATTTACCCCGACGAAACGAGCGAATTCTGGAAGGCGCCGGGCACGACCGGCGACGAGATGAAGAAGATTCAGACGACCGTCTATCGGCTGCCGTGCGCCGGCTTCGCCGAGAAGGATGGCAACTTCGTCAACTCGGCGCGCTGGCTGCAATGGAAGAACGTCGCGCTGCCGCCGCCGGGCGAGGCGCGGCTCGATCAGGACATCCTCGCGCAAGTCTTTTTGAAGGTGCGCGAGCTGTACCAGAAGGAGGGCGGCAAGTTCCCGGATCCCATTCTCAACGCGCGCTGGCCGTACACGCAGCCGCGCAATCCGTCGCTCGCAGAGGTCGCGCGCGAGATCAACGGTCAGGCGCTCGCAGACGTCACCGATCCGGCGACGGGTACCGTGATCAAGGCGGGACAGCAGCTTCCGGGATTCGCGTTCCTGCGCGACGATGGCTCGACCTTGTGCGGCAATTGGCTGTACAGCGGCTCGTGGACGGAGGCCGGCAACATGACGGCCCGCCGCGGCACCGAGGATCCATCCGGCCTCGGCATCTATCCGAACTGGGGGTGGTCGTGGCCGGCGAACCGCCGCGTGATGTACAACCGCGCCTCGTGCGATCCGTCCGGCAAGCCCTGGGACGCCGAGCGGCGCCAAATCTGGTGGAACGAAGCGGGCGGCCGGTGGGTCGGCAACGATGTGCCGGACTTCAAGGTCGATTCGAAGCCGTCCGATCACATGGGACCCTTCATCATGAATCCCGAAGGAATCGGCCGGCTGTTCGCGCCTCTCGCCGCATTCGCTGAAGGTCCTTTCCCCGAGCACTACGAGCCGATCGAAAGCCCGCTGCTCAATCCGCTCCATCCGAAGCAGTCGAACAACCCTGTGGTCCGTCGGATGAAAACGGATCTCGACAAGTTCGGCGCGCCCGACCAGGGCTTCACCATCGTCTGCACGACGTATCGGCTTACCGAGCACTACCACTACTGGACAAAGAACAACCCGATGAACGTCCAGCTCGTGCCGGAGCCGTTCGTCGAGATCCCGCACGACCTCGCCAACGATCTCGGCATCAAAGGCGGCGACAAGGTCAAGGTGACAAGCGCGCGTGCGTCGTACGTCGCCAAGGCGATGGTCACACAGCGCATCAAGCCGATGCTGATCGACGGCAAGAAGACGTACCAGATCGGCATCCCGATCCACTGGGGGTATCGCGGCATCGCGGAAGACGAGGGGATCACCGCGCTCACCGGTGTCAATCTGCTGTCGCCAACCGTGGTCGATCCCAACGCATACACGCCCGAATTCAAGGGCTTCCTGGTGAAGCTCGAGAAGGCTTAGGAGGCGCATCATGCCGACCGGCATGCTTCAAATCAGAGCCATCTCGGCGCATCCCGGCGGCGTTCCGGGCCGCGGCGTGCAGCGCGAAGAAGAAGTCTGCAAGTACATCGACGTGACGACCTGCATCGGCTGCAAGGCCTGCGAAGTCGCGTGCGTCGAATGGAACGACATGCCGTTCCAGCAGACCACCTTCGACAACACGTACCAGACGATGCCGGCCACTCAGTGGAACTACTGGAACCTGATCAAGTTCCACGAGCATCAGCGCGACGACGGCACGCAGATGTGGTTGATGCGCAAGGACCAGTGCATGCACTGCGAGGATCCCGGGTGCCTGCGCGCATGTCCGGCGGACGGCGCGATCGTTCAGTACACCAATGGCATCGTCGATTTTCAGCAGGAAAACTGCATCGGGTGCCAGTACTGCGTCTCGGGCTGTCCCTTCGACATCCCGAAGTTCAACAGCGCGACGAAGAAGGTCTACAAGTGCACCTTGTGTTCGGACCGCGTCGGTCAGGGACTCGAGCCCGCGTGCATCAAATCGTGTCCCACCGGCTGTCTGAAGTTCGGGACGAAGAGCGACATGCGCGCGCTCGCGGACGCGCGTGCGAAGCAACTGCGGGATCATTCAGGGTTTCCGAATGCAGGCGTGTACGATCCGCCGTCGATTGGCGGCACTCATGTGATCTACGTGCTGCACGACATCACGAAGCCGGAGCTGTACGGCGGCCTGCCGGCGAATCCGCAAATTCCGCCGACCTTCACGGTATGGAAGCGGTTCGCCAAACCAATCGCGCTGGTGCTGAGCCTGTTCGCCGCGCCGGTCGCGTTCTTCCATTACGTGAGCCAGGGTCCGAAGGAGCCGCAGCCGCCGCCGGGCCTCGGTGGGCCCGGCCCTTCGCCAGGCATTGGCGCGAAGCCGGCGCCGGGCGGTGCTGACCGCGTTTCGGAATAACGCGTCACGACGGAGGACACTGAGCCCTTTCAGCATCGATTTCGCAACCGTCTCAGAAGTTGTTGCGAGGTGTCTCGATGAACACGGCGATTGAACGGTTCGACGAGTCGGTTCGGCGCCGCGTCGGCGCGTACGGGCGAACGGTCGTGCGCGCCGGCGAGCTGGTGCGCCACCCCGTTTACACGCGAGTGCTGCACTGGTCGGTGGCGGTCTTCTTCATCCTCGCGCTGCTGTCCGGCTTCGCGATCTACTCGCCCTGGCTGTACCACTGGTTGACACCGCTCTTTGGCGGCGGCGCAAACACGCGCCTGCTGCATCCGTGGTTCAGCCTCGGGTTCGTTGCGGTCTTCGCGTTTCAGTTCCTGAACTGGCTCGGGCCGATGATCTGGAACGCCGACGACCGCCGCTGGACGCGGCGTGTGCGGGAGTACGTTACGAACAGCGACGCGGTCGAGCCGGATTACGTCGACTTCTTCAACGCCGGGCAGAAAGTGTACTTCTGGGCGATCGTGATCAGCGCGATCGTCTTCGTCATCTCCGGCATTCCGATGTGGTTCCCGAAAACGTTCGGGCGGCCGGCCGTCGACATCGGCTACGTGCTGCACGACATCGCGGCGATTGTGATGCTGATCGGGTTCATCGTACACCTGTACGAAGGGACCGCTGCGCAGCCCGGAACGTTCCAGGCGATGACGCGTGGAACGGTGGAGCAGCGGTGGGCCTGGACGCATCATCCGGCGTGGTACCGCCGCGCGGCCGGCCGTGACGCGCACACCGATTCCGAGCGCGCTCGCGCGCGTCAGCCTCAGGGCGCGAGCGGCGATCGCCGGCCGCACGAGTAACGCTGTGAGACGCCCAACCGCTCGTCTCGCCAGCGGCGCGCTCACCGCTGCCATCGGAATCTTCGCCGCCGCGCCCGCCGCCGCCCAGGCCACCATCAAAGTCAGCGACGACGTCAACCTTCGATTCGGCGTGCTCGGACAGGTTCAGGCCGACAGCCTCGAAGATCCAGGTACCGACGCCCAGACCAACAACCTCTTCATCCGGCGCGTCCGCCTGTTGTTCGGCGGCCAGGTGGCGAAGAACGTGACGTTCTTCGTCGAGACCGATTCGGCGAATCTCGGCCGGACGGTGAACGGCGTGAAGAACACTCCGTCGACGACGATCATCCAGGACGCGTACGGTGAATTCAAAGCGAGCGATGCGTTCGCCGTCGACGCGGGGTTGATGTTCGTGCCGTTTTCGCGGAACAGCGTGCAGAGCGCGGCGACGCTCCTGCCGATCGACTACGGCGCGTACACGTTCACGGCGAGCGGGCCGACGCAGTCGTCCACGGGCCGCGACACCGGATTCCAGGCGAAGGGGTACTTCGCGAAGAACCATTTCGAATATCGTCTCGGCGTGTTCCAGGGCATGCGCGACGCGCGCTCCCACCGGGCGTTCCGCTACGCCGGGCGCGCGATGTACAACTTCCTCGAGACGGAGGTCGGGTTCTTCTATACCGGCACGTACGTCGGCAAACGAAGAGTCGCCGCCGTGGCCGCGGCATTCGACTCCCAGAGCGACTATCACGCGTACGACGGCGACCTCTATGTCGACTATCCGGCGGGTCCGGGCGCCGTGACGCTGCAGGTCGACTACAACCGGTTCGACGGCGGCACGACGCTCACGACGGTGCCGAAGCAGAACGATCTGCTGCTCGAGCTCGGATATCTGATCACAGCGCTCAAGCTCACGCCGGTGCTGCAGGTGGCCACGCGCGACGTCGTCGACGCGACGAGAGGCGACGAGAAGCGCTGGTCGTTTGGCGCGAATTACTGGTGGGCGGCGCACAACGCGAACATAAAGATCGCGTTCATGCACATCGATCCGACCGGCGCGGCCACACAGAACGAGTTCACGCTGCAGCTGCAGTTCTTCTACTACTGACTCGCCGATCCCTTTGCCTGGGGCAAGCGGCGGGCACCTATCTTCCAAATGCGCAGCTTACTTTGCTGCGCGAATCGACTCGACCTGGATCGTCTTTGTCTTGGCGTCCAGCGTGCCTGTGACCGTCACTTTCCGTGCGGCGAATTGTTCCGGCATGCGCTGGTCGCTCAGCGTGTAGACCTCCTCGCCGTCGTATAGCACGTACGTGGCACCATGGGCACTGATGCAGGCAATGGTGCATTCGGCATCGGTCGGTCCCATTCGCATTTGGGAATGACCGGCTTTCCCGCACACGTCGTCCGTAATGATGCCGGTGAACGTCTGCTTGCCTGGAGCTGCGGAAAGAGCAGCGACAGCAAGCAGACTCCAGGTCGGATGCGTCATGCGGGCGGTTATTCGCCGGGGACCATGAGGTGAGCCGTCGTCGTACCCGCATTCATAATCCATATGCCATTCTGCGTGGGTTTGTCCGGCAGCCCGAGTGATTGCGCCGTGGCGCCCGGCACAGCGATGGTCATGTGCGGGCGACTATGCTCTCGATCGGCACCCGCTAGGTGATACCACACCGAGCCGAACGCGGGCTTTACGCGCGTTCCGTTCGTTTCCTGGTCGTTGAGCATCGCCTGTGTCTTGGTCCTGTCGCCGAGTGCTTCGGCCTTCAGGTTCTGCGCCTGTCGGTCCAGATTGGCGACGCTGGTGCACTCAACCGAGAACGGCTGCTGTAAAGGAAAGCCCGAGCGGTCGTAGCAGACCAGTCCGTTCGTGCCTTTCCTCAGCGTGTCGTACATGAAGTCGGGCTTCCATTTGATGACCGTCGCCTGGTTGCGCAGGTTTTCGGGCAGAGCGAGCACTGCCTTGTCGACATCAGCCTGTGACGCCCCCGTCTCCAGCGGCGCGGGCGGAGGCGGCGCGCCGCGCCCTCCCTGTGCCAACGCGCTCGTCGAAACCGCCATGACCACGAGGATAACCCGGGCAATGCGCTTCATACAGGACCTCCAATCGAACATCCGGTCAAATCTTGCACGTCGCCGGCAGCCAGCAAGATAACACGTCAATGGGTATCAGAGTCGCACAGGAGGTCCGAGCGACATCGCAATCAAATCCTGGACAAGTCGTGAGCCGTCCGTCGGATGCCACCGCAGGGATCGGTCATCCTTTCGGCGCGTTTTATCACGGGTACGGCCAGGCACTCTTGAATGCGAGCGGGGGTGCCGGCCCCGCCGTCGCCCCAGTCTCCGACGCCAACCGCCATGGGACCAATCAGTGTGTGAGGCCGTAGATCAGGTAATTCACACCGAGCTTGTACGCTTCATTGGTCTGATCGAACGGGCGGAGGCCGCGGCCGGACCACTCCCAAAACTGCGACACATCGGTGTTGTAGTTGATGATGGCCATCAGCCGCTTACGCCGATCGTTGTCTTCGAAGATGCCCTTGAAAATGGGGTCGCCGGCGACATATGCCTGCGGGAAGTGATCCAGGTCGTTGATCTCGAAAAATACATGAAACACGGGATCGCTGCGTAACATTACGACAGTCGATGATACTCCGACATTGGGCAACGCCCGGTCGGCTCGAATAATTGTTGTGACGTCATCGACTCAAAAATTTGGCATCGCGATCGAAGTGGATGACGTGGTCACGTGTGCGGATCGCGCACGATCGGCGCCCAGGGCTGCGCTAACGATCTCGCAATGCCGAGACCCCTTGCCTTCGAAGCGAAGGACGGCTCATTCGAGGTCAATCCCGACGCGAATCGATTACCATACGCCGTCATGAGTAAACAATGGCGGCTCGCGATTGCGACATGCCTGGCCGCAGCGGCCGTCGGCGGCGGCTGCGCAAGCGCACCCTCGTCTCATCTCCACCCAACGCCGCCCGGGCTCGGGCTGCTCCCGTACAGCGACGCCGACGTCGAGTTCATGTCCGGTATGATTCCGCATCACGCCCAGGCCGTGATCATGGCCGGTTGGGCGCCTTCGCACGGCGCGCGTCCCGACGTCGCGGTCCTCTGCGAGCGCATCGTCGTCGGACAGCGCGACGAGATTGCCACCATGCAGACCTGGCTCCGCGATCGCGGCCTGCCGGTTCCCGACGCGACGTCGACGCGCCACAAGATGACGATGAACGGCATGACACACGAGATGCTGATGCCGGGGATGTTGACCGACGGGGAAATGGCCGAACTGGATCGCGCGCGCGGGGCGGAATTCGACCGGCTCTTCCTCCTCGGCATGATCAAGCATCACCAGGGCGCGATCGACATGGTCGACGTGCTCTTCAAGTCGTACGGCGCGGCGCAGGACGAGACCATCTTCAAGTTCGCGTCGGACGTGTACGCGGATCAGTCGACCGAGATCAGTCGGATGAACGAAATGCTGGGAAACCACCAATGACAAAGATGCGATTGCTGCTCGTCAACGGCCTGCTCGCGACAGCTCTGTTCGCGGCCGGCGCGTTCGGCGTACCCGGGTGCGCGAGTTCCGGGAAGAAGACGTCGCCGCCCGCGACGACTCCGGGCGCGCCGCCCGCCGTGTCGCCGCCGGCGCCGAGCGCCCCACCGCCTGCCGCGCCGCCGGCGGCGACACCGCCGTCAGGCGAACCGCCAGCGGCTGCGCCATCGCCGCCGAGCGAGACGTCTGCCATGCCGCCCGCAGGCGACGCCGCCGGCGGACGCGGCGGACGAGGCACGCCGCCGCCGCCGCCACCGCCGCCGCCCGCGGTGATGCCACCGCCTGTTGCGCCCATCGTGTCGGCGACTGCGCCGGCACCCGATCCGCGTGTCGGGTTGAAGGCCGGGCGCTGGGATGCTGCGCAGGCCGCGTGGAACATGCGCATGCTCTCGACGACGCCTCCGAAGGGGCGGACGCTCGGGGCGACGCATTCGGATCTCGCGTTCTCGGGCAACCTCGTGATTCAAGGGAACTACAACGGCTTCGACATCTACGACATCTCCAATCCGTCCAAGCCGGTGCTCATGCAGACGTACCTGTGTCCGGCATCGCAGAACGACGTGTCGGTCTACCGCAACCTGCTCTTCATGTCGTCGGAGGCGATCAACAGCCGCGCCGACTGCGGCTTCGAGGGCGTGCCCGAGCCGGTCAGCAAGCTGCGGGTGCGCGGCATCCGCGTATTCGACATCTCGGACGTCAAGCGTCCGAAGCTCGTGACGACGGTGCAGACCTGCCGCGGATCGCACACGCACACCGTCGTGACCAAGCAGGGCGACGATGCCAACGTGTTCATCTACGTGTCGGGCACGGCGGCGGTGCGGTCGACCGAGGAAGTGGCGGGATGCACGGACGGCGGCATCGACGATCCGAATACCGCGCGTTTCCGGCTGGAAGTGATCAAGGTCCCGGTGCGCACGCCGGATCACGCGGCGATCGTGAGCTCGCCGCGCATCTTCCAGGGTCTGCCGGTGCCGCCGACCAACGCCGAGCGTGCCGCGCAGGATCAGCGCGACCGAGAGGCCGCTGCGGCTGCCGCGGCGGCGCGCGGAGAGCGCGGGCGAGGCGGCGCCGCGGGCGCGGCCGGCGGACAGGGGCGCGGCAATCAGGGTCCACCGACGGGTCCGAATCAGTGTCACGACATCACGGTCTACCCTGAGATCGGCCTCGCGGGCGGCGCCTGCGCCGGCCTCGGTCTTCTGCTCGACATTCACGACCCGGAGCATCCGGTTCGCCTCGACGCGGCGGCCGACGCGAACATGTCGTTCTGGCACTCGGCGACGTTCAACAACGACGGCACGAAGCTTCTGTTCAGCGATGAATGGGGAGGCGGCGGTCAGCCGCGTTGCCGTGAGACGGACAAAAAGGAGTGGGGCGCAGACGCGCTCTTCACGATCGACAACAACAAGTTGACGTTCCACAGCTACTACAAGCTGCCCGCCCCGCAAACGTCCCAGGAGAACTGCGTCGCGCACAACGGATCGCTCATCCCGATTCCCGGCAGGGACGTGATGGTGCAGGCGTGGTATCAGGGCGGCTTGTCGGTGTTCGACTGGACGGACATCGACCATCCGCAGGAGATCGCGTATTACGATCGCGGTCCGGTCGACGCGACGCGCATGGCCATGGGCGGCTCGTGGTCCGCCTACTGGTACAACGGCGTCATCGTCAGCTCCGAGATCGCGCGCGGCCTCGACATCTACGAGCTCCTGCCGAGCGGACTCATCACCGAGAACGAGCTGGCCGCGGCGAAGAGCGTGAAGATGGCGTACTGGAACACGCAGGACCAGCAGAAGCTGGTCTGGGCGCCGAGCTTCGCGCTCGCGCGCGCGTACCTCGATCAGCTCGCGCGATCGAACGGACTCGCCACGGAAACGATTGCGTCGGCGCGCGCGGCGCTGGATACGGCGGAGCGGCGCTCGGGCGCGCAGCGCAAGACGGCGCTGACGGAGCTGGCCACACGGCTGTCTGGCGCGACGGATTCGGCTCGCGACGCGAAGAAGGTCCGTCTGCTGTCAGCGGCGGTCGGTGAGCTGGCAAACGCGCAACGCTAAATTTGGTAATCGGGTAATCGAGTAAAGTAATCGGGTAACGTAATCGGGTAATCGGGTAATCGGGTAATTGGGTAATCGGGTAACGTAATTGGTAATCGAGTAACGTAATTGATCGGGAAATTGGCCGGATTGTCGGCCAATTTCTCAATCAATCACCCGATTACCCAATTACCCAACTACCAGATGCTACCGGCTGAACCGCGTCTGTTTGACGTAATTCGCGACCTGCTCCATCGTCGCAAACCATACGCCGGGTTTGGACTTGATGTACGTGATCAGCCGATCCAGTTGCACGATCCGCGACCGGCGTCCGCCGACATGCGGATGCTGCGTGAGGATGAACATCGTCCGTTCTTGAAAGGCGAGATCGAACTCGGCCTTGTAGATCTCGAACACCGCATCCGGTGACGGGAGCGACCCGTTCGCGGTCTCGCCGTAATACACGTAGTCGTTGCCGACTTCGCTGATCGGAAGTTCGATCACACCGCTCGGCCGCCCATTCGAGATGATCTCGTAGGGTTCGTCTGCGGCGAGCAGACTGCTGTCGTAGAGGAACCCGGCCTTGCGGATCAGATCGAACGTCTGCGGGCTGAATCCAGAGCTTGGCGCACGGACCCCGACCGGACGCTTCCCCGTCGCTTTCGTCAGATACTCGATGGATTCGGCGAGCAGTCGCTGCTCCTTCGCCGCGTCTCCGATACCCGGCCAGAACTCATGGATCCATCCGTGGACGCCGATTTCATGACGTCGCCGCGCCAGAATCGCCGGCACCATCTCGGGATGGAGCATGACGCCCATCGCGGGAATGAAGAACGTCGCCGGCACCTGATGCCGATCGAGGAGATCGAGAATCCTCGGCACGGACGTCGTGGCGCCGTATTCACCGACTGACAACGCCACGGGAAGAGGATTCGCTCGTTGCAGCAGTTCATTGTCGACATCGAAGGAAAGACAGACGGCGACCCACGCCCCGTTGGGCCAGGTCTCGGGCGTGAGCTTCCTGCCGACCCTCGCGGTCCCGACTGCTTGCCGAATCTGCTCCTCTGTGGAATCGACGGTGATCGGACTCACCGCGGCAGCAGGCTGCTGGCGTGTCGACTGCGCCGGTTGGGCGCTTGGCGAACCGCAGCCAGTCAGCGATCCGATCAGTACGAGCGGCACCGCGCACGAGTGTCGCTTGCGTGAAGACTCCATGCTCGTCTCCGACTGATATTTGGAAGCAAAGTACACGCAAGCCTCGCGCAAGCGGCCGACAACGTCAAGGTGACAAAGGCGACGCCGGGTGTAGGATGGCGCCACACGTTGGACTTCTAATCGGAGGTCTCGAATGAACTGCCTCATGCGATGCACGCGGCTCGTCGGTCCATTCGCGCTCGTAGGCGTGTCTATCCTGCAGGCTCAGGATCTTTCGGCGCCCGCCATTGCGCCGCGACTCGATACGGCGCAGGCGCGCGTGATCGTGGCGACACTCCAGCCGCGGACGCCGGCCATCGCGAAGAACGGACATGCCACGAATCGTGTGCTGATCTACCTTGACGACGGCGTGATGACCCGCAAGGAAGGCGAGCAGTCGGCCAGGATCGAATTCCGCCGCGGCGATGTTCGCTGGCGGCCGGCGAGCGGCGCCTACACCGCCGAGAACATCAGCGATCACCCGATTCGCATTCTCGAGATCGACCTGAAAGGCCCGCCTGCAGGCAAAGCACCGGAAACTCCACTGGATCCGGCGAAGGTCGATCCCCAGCACTACAAAGTCGCGTTCGAGAACGACTACGTGCGCGTCCTTCGCATCCACTACGACGCTCATGAGAAGGGCCAGACGCACGAGCACATCCTGAACCGGGTGGTCGTCTACCTGAATGACCAGCCAAACGCGAAGGCGGACGACGTTCGCATGGCTGGCGCAGCGAAGCACGCGGAAGAGAACGCTTCCGGACAACCGGCCGACCGAATCGCCGTCGAGTTGAAGTAACGATGGAGCGCCTTTGAGCCGTTTCTCACGCCGCAGAGCGCCGTCGCGTGTCCGGTAAGTTTCCGGATACAGCAACGGCGAAGCTTTTGTGTGGTTTCAGGCTGACCTCATTGGCGTCGCAACGCTGAACGATCGCGGGGAATTCATCGTCGCTCTTCTCGACCTCGAGCCCGCAATCCTGCGGCACCAGCCGCCGCCCCAATCGCAAGCTATCGAGTTTGCGTTCACGTACGCGTATGAACCACTCGGCATTTGCTACTCGCGAGCAACTCAAGGTGTTTCAAGACCGAGGCGTCGTGATCGTGGTTATTGATCGTGACGACGTTGCCGCGGTCGCGCCCGGAGCCAATCTCATTCAGGTGCTTCGTGAGAAATACGAGGCCGTGCGTCTCGACCTCCGAGGCTCATCCCACGCGGGCTAGTGTTTCCTGTCGTCAGGGCTTGCTGCCGTGCTGCGACAATTCGTGACAAATCTTGCGATAGAAGAGGTCGAACTGGTTGAAATTCAGTGGGATAGAAGTGTTGCGTCAAATAAAGATGTCGTATCATGAGCCGGCTGGTCGCGCGGCATATATATAGTCGCGCGGCATATATATATGTTGAACGCCTTGAGCGTTTCGTTCACCGGCTCCGTGGCGACGTTCCTGCTGGCCAGCGGGTTTCTGCTGACGCTCGACGCGCAGCAGCCGCCCGCCAGTCCACCGCCCGCGCCCGCAGCCGCGCACAAAACCTTCGTCACACGCTATTGCGCGTCGTGCCACAACGACCGCCTCAAGCGCGGCGGCCTGACGCTCGATGCGGCGGTCTCACAGGACATCGGGCAGACGCCGGAGGTGTGGGAGAAGGTTGTCAGAAAAGTCCGGGCGCGTCAGATGCCCCCGATCGGACTGCCGCGGCCCGACGAGGCGGCGTACAACGCCGAGATCGCGACGCTGGAGACCGCGCTCGATCGCGCCGCGGCCGCGTCGCCGAACCCGGGGCGGACCGCCACGCTGCGGCGCCTGACCCGCACGGAGTACCAGAACGCGATCCGCGATCTGCTGGCGCTCGACATCGACGTCGCGTCGCTGCTGCCGCCCGACGAATCGAGCTACGGCTTCGACAACGTGACGGTCGGCGATCTCTCGCCGACATTGCTCGATCGCTACATCTCGGCGGCCGAGAAAATCAGCCGCGTGGCCGTCGGACGGCCGAGCGTATCGCCCGACGGCGACACGATCCGGACGCCGGCCGACCTCACGCAGGAAGAGCACCTCGAAGGGCTGCCCATCGGCACGCGCGGCGGCGCGCTCGTCAAGTACACGTTCCCGATGGACGGCGAGTACGAGTTCCAGATCCGCCTGACGCGCGATCGCAACGAGCACGTCGAAGGGCTGAACGACGCCGCGGATCTCGAGCTGTTCCTCGATCGCGAGCGCGTCAAGGTGTTCACGGTGAAGCCGCCGGCGCGCGAGGCGGGATTCTCCGAGGACTATCAGCCGAACCACGACAACGTGGATCGCGATCTGAAGATCCGGATTCCGGTGAAGGCCGGTCCGCATGCGGTCGGCGTGGCGTTCCTGAAGAATCCGACGGCGCTCCTCGAAACGGCACGCCAGCCGTACCAGGCGCACTTCAACTCATACCGGCATCCGCGCATCCAGCCAGCCGTTTATTCGATTTCGATCGTCGGGCCGTACGGCGCGAAGGGACCGGGCGACACGCCGACGCGGCGGCGGCTCTTCGTCGCGGAGCCGACTGGTCCCAGCGACGAAGACGCCGCGGCAAGAAAAATCCTGACGTCGCTCATGCGGCGGGCCTACCGCCGGCCGGTCACCGACCGCGACGTACAAGGTGCGTTCGATCTGTACAAGCAGGCGCGCGCCGAAGCGGCGACCGACGGATTCAACGCCGGCATCGAGATGGCGCTGTCGGGCGTCCTGGTGAGTCCGGAGTTCCTGTTCCGCGTGGAGCGGGATCCGCCCGGGCTCGCGTCGAACACGCCATACCGCATCACGGATCTCCAGCTCGCGTCGCGGCTGTCTTTCTTCCTCTGGAGCAGCGTCCCCGACGACGAGCTGCTCGATGCGGCAGTCACGGGCAAACTCCACGAGCCCGCCGTGCTCGAGCGGCAGGTGAAGCGGATGCTCGTCGACAGCCGTTCGCGCTCGCTCGTCACCAACTTCGCGTCGCAGTGGCTGCATCTCCGGAATCTAGAATCGATCACGCCGGACATGCGCCTCTTCCCCGACTTCGACGACAACCTCCGTCAGGCGTTCCGGCAGGAGACGGAGCTGTTCTTCGAGAGCATCCTGCGCGAGGATCGCAGCGCGCTCGATCTGCTGCACGCGAACTACACCTACGTGAACGAACGGCTCGCGAAGCACTACGGCATCCCGCACGTGTACGGCAGCCGCTTCCGACGCATCGATCTCGACGAAGACACCGGACGCGGCGGCCTGCTGCGCCAGGCGAGCATTCTGATGGTCACGTCGTACGCGACGCGCACCTCGCCGGTGATCAGGGGCAAGTTCGTCCTCGACAACCTGCTGGGCGTGCCGCCGCCGCCGCCGCTGCCCGATGTCCCCGCGCTGAAGGACAACACGGTCGACGGCAATCTGACCGTCCGCAAGCGGCTGGCCGAGCATCGCACCAACGCGGTCTGCGCGGCGTGCCACAACCTGATGGATCCGGTCGGACTGTCGATGGAGAAGTTCGACGCGATCGGCCGCCGGCGAATCGACGAAGCCGGCGTGCCGATCGACGCCTCGGGCGGGCTTCCCGACGGCAGCCGGTTCGAGGACGTCGCCGGTCTCGAGAACGCGTTGCTGAACCGTCCGGAGATTTTCGTCGGAACGTTTGCCGAGAAGCTGCTGACGTACGCGCTCGGACGCGGCGTCGAGTACTACGATGCGCCGACCATCCGCGCGATCGTGCGCGATTCGCGGGCGCAGGATTTCCGCGTCTCCTCGCTCATCCTGGGCATCGTCAAGAGCGCGCCGTTTCAGATGAGGATGTCACGATGATCATCACCAAGAAGGCCCTGCTGCGACGGACGTTCCTCCGGGGAATGGGTGCGACCCTGGCGCTCCCGGTGCTCGACGCCATGGTGCCGTCGATGACGGCGATCGCCAGAACGGGCGCCGCGCCCGTGCGCCGGCTCGGGTTCATCTACATGCCGATGGGGTGCGACATCACGCGCTGGACTCCCGGCAGCACGGACGGGACGCTGAAGGTCCTGTCGCCCACGCTCCAGTCGCTCGAACCGTTCATCGATCAGATGACGGTCATGAGCAACATGGAGCTGAAGAACGCGTATCCGGGCACGCACGCCACGTCGAACGCCGCGTTCCTCAGCGCCGCGAAAGCGAAGTGGACCGAGAGCACCGACTACTACCTCGGCACGACGGCCGATCAGATTGCCGCGCAGCAAATCGGCCACGAGACCGTGCTGCCGTCGCTCGAGCTGTCGATGGACCTGCTCCAGACCGTCGGCCAGTGCGACAACGGCTACGCGTGCGTCTACCAGAACAACCTCTCGTGGTCGTCGCCGACGACGCCGCTGCCGTCCGAGGCGCATCCGCGGATCGTGTTCGAGCGTCTCTTCGGAGAAGGCGGCAGTTCCGCCGATCGGCGCGCGGCGCTGAAGCGCCGGGCGAGCCTGCTCGACTGGGTCCGTGACGACATCTCGCGCCTCCAGGGCACCCTCGGCGCCGATGACCGCCGCCGCGTCGGCCAGTATCTGGACAGCATCCGCGAGGTCGAGCGCCGGATTCAGAAGGCGGAAAGCGACGCGGGCGCGGATCAACTGCCGGACCTGGATCGTCCCGTCGGCGTCCCGACGTCGTACGCCGAGCACGCGAAGCTGATGTTCGATCTGCAGGCGCTGGCGATGCAGGGCGACGTCACGCGTGTGATCACGTTCCAGCTCGCGCGGGAAACGAGCACGCGCACGTATCCCGAGATCGGCGTGGCGGATCCGCATCACCCGCTGACGCACCACGGCAACAATCCGGAAAAGATCGCGCGCATGGCGAAGATCAACGCGTTCCATGTGTCGCTCTTCGCGTATTACCTCGAGAAGCTGAAGTCGACGCCCGACGGCGACGGCACGCTGCTGGATCACTCGATGGTCCTCTACGGCAGCGGCATGGGCAACCCGAACGTCCACGATCACGTGAACCTGCCGACCATCGTCGCCGGCGGCGGCGCGGGCCGGATGAAGGGCGGACGGCACATCAGCTACGCGGAACCGACGCCACTGGCGAACCTGCACCTGACGCTGCTCGAGAAGGTCGGCGTGCGGCTCGACAAGTTCGCCGACAGCCAGGGAAAGATCGACGAGCTGCTCGCTCTCTGACGCACGGGGCTGACATCATGATCGGTTCGACATCGTTTGGCCTGTCCGCGGCCGCGTTGTTGCTGTCGGCCGTCAACCTTTCCGCCGCCTCCGCCGACGCGCCTGTGGCCGACGCGATGGAGAAGATGGACCGCGCGGCAGTCCGCGCGCTGCTGCGGCGCAAGGCCGACATCAACGCGCCGCAGGTCGACGGCATGACGGCGCTCCACTGGGCCGCGTACCAGGACGATCTCGAGAGCGTGGAGCTGCTCGTCCGCGCGGGCGCGAACGCCAAGGCCGCGAACCGCTACGGGATCACGCCGCTGACGCTGGCGATCACCAACGGCGACAGCGCGATGGTCGAGGCGCTGCTGAAGGCCGGGGCCGATCCGAATACGACGCTGCCGGGCGGCGAAACGGCCTTGATGACCGCGGCGCGCGTCGGCACGCTCGCCTCGGTCAAGGCGCTCGTCGCGCGCGGCGCGACGGTCGACAGCAAGGACGAAAAACACGGACAGACGGCATTGATGTGGGCGGCCGCCGAAGGCCACGCGCCGGTCGTCGAGATGCTGATCGAAGTCGGCGCCGACTTCAAGGCGCGGCTCGCGTCAGGGATGACGCCGCTGCTCTTCGCGTCCCGCGAAGGACACAGCGACGTCGTGCGCGCGCTGTTGAAGGCGGGCGTCGACGTGAACGAGCCGGTGCCGGTCGAAGGCGGACGCCGCCGCGCGGTCGGCGGACGAGCGCTGCCGCCCGGCGCCACGCCGCTCTTGACGGCGGTGATGAACGCGCATTTCGAGCTGGCTGCGCAGCTCCTCGACGCCGGCGCGAATCCCAACGCGAATCTGCCGGGCTACACCGTGCTCCACGCGATCGTCCCGGTCCGCAAGCCGGGCGTCGGCGACAACGATCCGGCGCCGGAAGGATCGGGGAGCATGAGCAGCCTCGAGCTGGTGAGGAAGCTCGTGGCCGCCGGCGCCGACGTCAACGCGCGCATGACCAGGCGCGCGAATTTGTGCAACACGCGTCTCAACGAAGTCGGCGCCACGCCCTTCATGATGGCGGCGCTCACCGCGGATGCCGAGTTGATGCGCGAGCTCGCCAAGCTCGGCGCCGATCCATCCATTCCCAACGCCGACAACAGCACGCCGTTGATGGCTGCGGCCGGCCTCGCCACCCGATCGCCCGGTGAAGACGCCGGCACCGAGAGCGAAGTGCTCGAAGCGGTTCAGGTCGCGCTCGAGCTCGGCAACGACATCGACGCCGTCGACAATAACGGCGAAACCGCGATGCACGCGGCCGCCTACAAGAATCTTCCGCTGGTCGTGAAGCTCCTCGCGTCGAAGGGCGCGAAGATCGGCGTCTGGAACAAGCCTGACAAGTACGGCTGGACGCCGCTGGCGATCGCGGTCGGGTACCGGTTCGGCAACTTCAAGCCGTCACCCGATACCGAGGCGTCCATTCGTGACGTGATGATCGCCGCCGGCGTCACGCCGCCGAAGGTCGTCGTCGCGAAGACGCAGCAGATCTACTGACGCTCTACTTCGAGATCACGCTCGACCCGCCATTCAGGATGACAGCCACGAGGAGGTCTCTATGAGGAATCTGTGGCGGCTTGGCGCCGCCGTTCTCCTGCTGATCGTCACAATCGTGCTCGCGTCGTCGCCTGCGCGCGCGCAGGTGATCACCGCGACGCTCTACGGCGTCGTGCACGACGGCACCGGCGCGATCCTGCCGGGCGTCACCGTCGTCGTGACGCATCAGGGGACCAACCTCGTGCGCGAAACCGTGTCCGACGAGCGCGGCGAGTTCGCGCTGCCGGCGCTGCCGGCCGGACCGTATGCGATCAAGATCGAGCTCGCCGGATTCAAGACCTACAACAGCCAGGGGCTGAATCTCGGCGCCGGACAGACCGTCCGCCAGACCTACGTGCTCGAAGTCGGCAACATCGAGGAATCGGTGACGGTCACCGAGACCTCGCCGCTCGTGCAGACGTCGTCTACGGCCCAGATGCAGACGATCGGAACGGAAGTGCAAGAGATCCCGGTTTCGCGGCGAAATCTGCAGAACGTCGTCCTGCTCGCGCCTGGTGTGAATTCGCCGGACAACGCAGTCGGAGGCGGCCGGGCATTTCGCGTGAACGGCGTCGGCGATGGCGGCAGCGCAATCACAGTCGATGGCAGCAGCGCCCAAACCAACCCGGAAAACCGCGGCTTCGGCAACTACGGCGGCCAGAACCAGATCGAGATCTTGAGCGTCGAGTCGGTTGCCGAGGTGCAGGTCATCAAGGGTGTCCTGGCGGCGGAGTACGGTGGCTCGATCGGCGGGCAAGTCAACATGATCACGCGATCGGGGACCAATCAGTTCCACGGATCGCTGCTGGAAAACTTCCAGAGCGACGCGTTCTCGTCGCGCGATCCGTTCCTGCCGGCGACTACGCCCAAGGCCAAAATCAGATTCAACCAGTTCGGCGGATCGCTCGGCGGACCCGTCCTGCGGAACCGCGTCCTGTTCTTCAGCACCTATGAAGGCTATCGGGAGGAGGCGGGCCGGACGGTGTCGGACAATGTGGCGACGCAGGCGACGCGCAATCGTATTCTGGCCGCGCTGCCGTATCCCGAAACGAGACTCGTGCTCGACAACATGCCGCTGCCGAACCAGCCAATAAACGACGTCGTCGGACGTTACACGGACGCAAAGAATGTGAT